>LNFM01002901.1_pt1 | contig 43942 bp, 42 predicted proteins | sample 596031 | NCBI WGS metagenome assembly LNFM01 (sample SAMN04254537, study PRJNA301005) | activated carbon metagenome | isolation source: dual media filters at the Ann Arbor, Michigan drinking water treatment plant | place: USA: Ann Arbor
GGCAAAAGACCTCGGAGGTGCCAAGCTTCGCCCGCTCCGACCGGGCCGGCCTCCGGCTTAGCGTTGTTTTTTGTCCGTTTGCTACGGGAAGGCCATGGTGAGCTTGGTCGCCAACGCCTCGACCTCTCGGCCCGTGGTCGCTCCAACGCTCCGAATCAGACCCTCATAACCATGTTGCAAGGCGTAGCTCGTATGGGTCGCACCCACACCGGCCGGTTCGCACGCCGCTCGTGAGCATCGGTGGTATTCGACCTCGAAGCGGAAGAGCCGTTCAAGAGGTGACATGGTGAGGGCCCCGGACGTTGTCGCGAATAGAGTACGCGTGTCCAGTATAACGGCCCTCCGCAGCCATCGCAGTCTAAAACCCGAGAGCCAGTCATGGCCGCCGTGTGACTCGTGACCGATGGCTCGTGCGACGGCTGAACGCTTGCTCTCTCGGTCGTCTCGGGGCAGGGTTGGCCTATGGCGAAGCTCAATCCATCAACGCTCGTCGTCGGCATGCTCGGCGGCTGGTGCTGCCTCTGGCCGCTCGGGTGGGCGTGCTCCTGGTCGGCCTGGTGGCTCGCCTCGGCCGTCGCGTTCTTCCTCGCGAGCTCGCTCCTCTTCGCCTGTGCGTTCCTCGTCGTCCCGTGCCCTGATTCGGACTGCTAGTCGAACCGCGTCTTCAAGGCCGTCGACCCTCTCGATAGAATTTTCGGATTCGTAGCTCGGCCTGGTGGCTACCCGTCGGCAATCTGAGCCGCACCGTCGCGGCATAAGGGTCTCGGCAATGCCTCTTCTCTGCTCAAACTGCAAGAAGGCGATTCCGGCCGGTGGCCGCTACTGTTCGCACTGCGGAGTTCTACAGCTACCATCCGCCGAGGCCCCGCCGGCAAGAGCCAAAAAGCGGCGTCTCTGGTACCTGCACACGTATCATTGGGAGGGCCATTGCCCGAAGTGCGAAGCAGTTCACACCTCGGAAGACTCCCGTTGCCACATCGACAATTCGCCACTCGTCGTCGCGTTTATGTCGAGCAAATGGAGCCTCAAATTCCTCAAGGGGTGGCAACACCTTCCGTTGGAAACCGCTCACATCAGGTGCGGCAGCAATTGCGGATACTACAGCTCAGGAATCGCTTGCTCGTCATGCGGCACATTCATCACCGATAGCTTCCTGGAGTTCGAGATACCGCAGCCCCATAACGCAATGTATCAAGGTAAATTTATCTTACAAATCTTGGTCTGCCTGTTCGTCATTTCGTTTATGTGCCTATCGGCACGCGTCAATGCCGAACGATTCGGGGAGCTCGAAGCGGGGTCGTTCATCGCAATTCTCGTGGTGAACGTCTTCCCAATCTACCTTGCTTACCTGGCACTCAAGTCAATCAATCATTCCTGGTACTGGAAGCTCAGGACGTGGCTGACATTCGACGAGTGTCATCGCATTAGAATTAAGAATTGAGTTCATGATATGCTCACGTTATGTCAGACAATTCGCATTCTCACCTCCTCTCGCTTCGCGAAGCCGTTGCGAAGGGGTTGCTGGTCGACGTGCGTGAAACCGGCAAACGAGCCGGAATGCGGCACCCGGTGTTCATGTCTTCCAGCCTCGTGGCCAGGTACAACGCCCAATGTCGTGGCGAAGGCTTGTTCGTCAAGTTACTCCTATACGCGGATATGCTTTGCGACTATCAGGATGACCGCTACGGCCCCATAACTTCGGGAGAACATCTCGTGATACTTGAGCCTCACGATGAGTTCGGGCTCGTGGTCCTGATTCTCGAAGAAGGCCATGCCGAGGGAGTCATCGAGCGGACGACGGGCGAGCGTTGCACCTATCCCATGTGAGCGGCGGCTCACATCGAATGTCCCCGAGTGAATTGCTTCCGGTCCATCTGGAACGATTGCTTCTGAAAATCCCGGGACATCTCCTGAACACGGGTCTCGAGCCTCGCTAGCTCGGCGTTCATCTCGCCCCGGTCGTTTGAGAACCCGACAATCCGCCCTTTTCCGAAACGGTCCCCCCTCTCGATGAGAACCCAGAGCGGCTCATTCGTCTGGCCGGGGTCGCCGCTGACGATGGGGCCAGCTCGGAAGTCGTCGGGATGTCCGTTGTAGGCGTCGCCGTGCCCTCGCCACGTCGTCGGTTGGTCCAAGATGGGCCCTTGGCTCTCGTTGGTCCATTTGGCAACGAGGTAGTGCTCGGCCCGCTGCTCTCGCACGTGCTCGGCTTTGCCGAGCTGCTGCTCGGCCGTAATCGCCTGGTGCTCTCCCTGTACGAGAACCTCGGCGGCGGGCCAGAGCTCAAGCGTCTCGCCCTTCGAGAGCTCGTGCGGCTGCGTCACCGAGTAGAGGGCGAGTCCCGTGCTCTTACCGAGAAGCTCTCGTGCTTTTGTCTCGCTCTCGACACTCGCGACGGCCTGAGCGTGGATGCGGCCCGCCTCGTCCTTGGTGAGCGAGTTCGCATTCACGAGCACCTGCCACCGAGCATCAAGGCCGAGCTCCTGCTCGTGGCTCTTCGCCTCCCGCACCGCCGCCGCGAAGTTGTCGGCGAAGGTATGGAGCCGCTCATAGGAGCTTGGGTCGTCAGGGTGCTTCTGGGCCAGTTGCACACCTACCGCTTCACCTCGGTTCTCGAAGTTTTTCCGCAAGAACCAAACGTCTACGTCCCCAACCCGCTCCTGCTTCTCTTCCCGGCTGCCGCTCGCGGCGTATTCCGCGGCCCGCTTCTCGATGTACTCAAGGCGTGCGAGATCGGTCGCGAACTCTCGCGTTGTTCCGTCGTTGAGCTGGTGCTCGAACTTGACCCGAACGAACCCCTCCCCGTTCTTGGGGCTCACTTCGAAGGATTCGGCCGTCAGATTGGGCGTAATCTTGTGGGTCCGCCGCAGATTCAATCCTGGCACTTGTCCCACGGCTCGCACTCCGGTTGGGTCGGCGAACGTCCAAAGATTGCCTTGATTTCTTCGGGACCGAGCGGCGTGATTCGCTGCGTCTTCCGCATGAGCTCTTGGTACTTCTCGAAGACCTTGTCCGGGTCTTCGTTCTTGTGCTTGCGTAACTCAGGGTCTCTCTTGATGTACCGCTCGATGGCCGGGTCCCACGCCGGGATGGCGTCGATGTACTCGGGAGGGTAGACGAACGGCCACGGCATATCACTGACGTGCGGGCTCCTCGCCCGGCCGTGGATGCCTTCCTCTCTCGATGGCGGGGGGAGCCCTTTGAGGTCGGTCGCCGAGTAGACCGGCCTGTCGTACCACTCCAGAGTCTTCGATACCGAGAACGACGACGAGGGCATATTGCCGCTCATGCCGCTCTGCACTGAGGTGCCGATGACCGCCTCCCGTCCCCTCGCTCGCCCGAGGTCCTCGGCGGCGTACTCGGCCGACGGCATGTCCGATTGTCGGAGGTACATGACGTTCGTGCACTGACCGATGGTCGCGGTCACGTGCTCGCCATAAATCTCTTTAAGGGTTGTGAGAGCTTGGTATGTGATGAGAATTGCAACGCCTCGCGAACGGAGACGGAGGAACATATCCTCGATACCTGGGCACGGTTTCTTCCCCGCGAGCGTCGGAAATTCATCGATGACTATGAAGACTTTTCGCCTTCTACCGGGATTCTGCTCGGTGTCTTCTCCGAGCTGGTCAAGAAGCTGGATGAGGCGGAGGAAGAGAACCCCGTTCATCGGGTCCTGGACGAGTCCGTAATCCGCATCCTTCGACACGACGAGCGTTCCCGCCCGCTCCTCCCGCACGAAGTCACGGAGCGAGAACGCCCCGTTTTCTTTCCGAGCGAGTGCCAGGTGAGCGGCCAGAACCTTTAACTCCGAGATGCGGGAATCGATGGAATGGAGGATGTTCCGGCTCGTCTCGCCAACGCTCTTCTCTGACTCCGACTTCTCGACGAGTCTCCTCGCTTCGACGAGGTAGGGGTCGGTGCCCAAGAGCTCCCGCGTGAGCTCCATGTCTTCGAGCACGAGGCATACGAGCCGTAAATCCGCCTTCAGTCCGACCCGCCTTTTGAGGGCGTCGAACACCTGGGCGAATATCGTCCGCGTGGCATCGCCCCAAAACCGCTGCTTCTCGTTCGGGTCGTGCGGATAGAGGGCGTGGGCGAGCGTCTTGCTGTCCAGGTCGGACGCATAGTCCCGGGCGAAGTCGAGCGAAACGCTCCGGGTATCGCTCGGGCAAAAGTACGTGACAGGCGTTGTGAGCCCGAGTGAGCAGAGCCAGGCGTAGAACTCCCGTTTCGGCTCGTAGACCACGAGCTTTGCGTTCAGGTTCCCCTCTACCTCCCGTAGTGCATCCCAGATGAAGAGCTTCGTGAGGTGCGTCTTTCCCGACCCCGACGTGCCGCAAATCCGGTAAAAGCTCTCGTCGGCTGCCGACGCGGGAAGCTCCGCGGTTCCCCAAAGGGTCGTCGTTCTTGGGTCACCGATGCGGAGTTGCGGAAGCGAAGCGAACGTTCCTCGGGGAGCTGGAAGGGCTGCGGGTTCGTGGCCTGAGCCGATGAAGGCCCGGAAGAGTCTCCCGGTCAGTCCTTGGGGTGCTTGCGAGGTCGGCCAGGTCCCCGCTTGGACGGTTCTGTCGGCTCGGGCGATGGCGGTTGCTCGTGCGGCAACGCCTTGGGCGGCGATGAGCTGGGCGAGCTTGCCTCGGAGGTCTTGGAGGCCCCCAAGAAAGGGTCCGCCTCCAGGGCTTCCCTCCTCTCGGCGGTGGGGAGTTGCCCCGACTCCGCCCGTCGTACCGCCCCGACGGCGGCATCCTTGAGGGCCGCGGCAAGCTCCCGCATGTGCGGGTCATCGACGGCGGCAAGCTCGTTCGCCTGCTCGATGGTCTGCTTAGCCGCTGCTCCGACCCGCCTTATCCGTTCCTGGTGAGCTTCGGCGTCCTGGGTGGCGAAGTCTTTCGCCACCTCCTGCTGGCCCTTCTGATACTCCTTCTCGTGGAAGTCCTTCCGCCAATCGTCCTGCATGTCTAGTCGCTCCGGCCGGGGGTTGCTTCGAGGAGCCTATCAAATGGAGCGATTATATCGGGGAAGCGGGCACGTGTGAGAGCGTGCGGGCGGTGGGCCTGCAAAGCCGAAATCGCGTTCAAGGGTTCTCGCGAGGTCGCGATATCGCGTTCTCGCGATTACTCTTCGGCACCACTCTCCTCGGCGGGAGTCTCCCCCCTGCCCTTGTCCTGGCCGCGGTCCTGGACGACGTACCGCTTGAGGGCTCCATCGAGGATTTGGTTGACCAGTTCCGAGCGGTCGAGCTTCATCGCCGCGGCGTGAACGGTGAGTCGAAAGTCGACATCCTCCGTGAGCATCAAGGAGACCTTGAGCTTCGTCGCTTTCTTCGGAGGCGTCCGGGGGGCTCTGCTCCTTCGCCCCTTGGTGGTCTGGCTCTCTTCGGTATGGGCTTCCATTGCGGCTCAACCTTCCATGCGGCTCGGTGACCTAACCTCGTCTTCGCGTATCCCCTGCATCGTGTATCGGCTTTTGCACGCTCGCCGGTTTCATCCGATATCCGAACGCTCGTAGGAGCAAATGCTCCTGAGCTCCAATCCCGGCATCGGCATTTCGCAAGCACTCCCCTGCCCTGCTGGGTCAGGGTACCAAATCGTGGGGCTCGGGCTCCCTCTTAGCCCTGCCAGGAGATGCCGATATCGCGACCTCGCGTTATCGCGTTATCGCGATGACGCGAGAACGTCAGCCGAGCACATTCCCGGAGAAAACAAGGGAATCGCGTCCCGAGGGTCGCATCTGTGGCTACGTTACCGCGACCTCGCGATATCGCGTCCTAGCGTTCTCGCGATATCGCGAGGTCGCGAGAACGCGATATCGCGATTACTCAAAAACCCGTGTGCCGCGAATCGCTCGGTCAATGAGGCGGGCGAGGTTGTGTTCGAAGGTCGCAAGGCCCGCGGGGTCGTTGTTGGGGGGCCGTTTCATGCCGCCCATCTTTTCGCTCTGCTTCAAAAGCTCGTCGCGGGAGTGCATGAGGAGCACGGTCGTCGCTCGGAGGATGTGGCTGAGCTTGAGCGGAGTCTTGAGTTGTTTGCCCATGTCCTTCACGAGCCGCTCAAGCATGTCCTCCTCGCTCTCGGTGAGGAGCATCCGCTTCTCACGCGAGAGCTTCTCGACGGGCTCCACCTCGGTCTTCCTGGGGGCCTGGTCGTCGGCCTTCTGCTCGACCTGGTGGGCGGTCTCCCGGTGGTCAGAAATCCTGACCACTCGGTTCGCGGCCGGGGCAGGGGAGGGAGGGATGGTCGGGCCCTGAGCTGGAGCCGTCTCGACGGCCAGCGAGGGCATGAGCGTCTCTTGTGCGAGGCGGTCCTCGACCGGATTCCAGGTCTTCTCTTCGGGGCTCACTCGCTTAGCCATTCGCCACCGCCTCCGCAAGCTCGTCGTTCTGGCTGGTCACTTCTGAGGGGGCTGCGGCCGGCTTCGCGGCCTGGGCTCGCCCGGTTCGCTCCTCAATCTCCCGAGCGAGCTCGCGGTATTGCTGGGCGACCTTGTGGGTCGGGTCGGTCTGAAAGACGGTCTTACCGAGCTTCTGAGCCTCGGGCACGACCGTTGAGCGGCTGATGGTCGTTCGGAACTTGGCCGACGGTCCTCCCGCGACGGAGAATTTCTCCTCGACGTAGGTGATGAGGCTCGAAGCGAGCCGAGTCTTTCGGCCATCAATCCCGGACAGCACAACCCCGAGAATCCGAAGCTCCGGGTTGCCGTGCCTCTGGGCGGCGTGGATGTCACCGAGGGCATCGGTGAGCCCCGAGATGGCGAGCGGGTCGGGGAAGGCCGACAGGATGAACCACTTCGCCGCCTTGTAGGCCGCAATCGTCGGCGTGTTGGCGTTGGGAGCCGTGTCTAGAAACACATAGTCATACTTTCCATGAAGGCTCTTGAGCGGCTCGATGAGTACGTCTTGGGTGATGACGAACTTGTTCGTCTGGAGAAGGGCCTTATCGACGTTCTCCAGGTTTCGGCGAGCAGAGATGAGGTCAACGTTCGGGGGAAGCTCAACGTCCTCGTCTTCGTTCGTGATGATGACGTCCTCGGCCTGCTCCTCTCCGATGAGCATCTCGTAGGAGCCGAGGAACGCCTCGCTCGCGATACCGAGAGAGCGAGTCGCCCCCTGGTTGTAATCGAGGTCGATGATGAGGCATCGCCTCCCGAGCTCGCCCAGGGCCGCGGCGATATGCACGGTGTTCGTCGTCTTGGCGACCCCTCCCTTCTGGTTCCCGACGGCAATCACCGTCGTCGGAACGTGGCTCGTGTTCTGGTCCATCCCGAAAGGCCCCCTCGGCCGAAAAAAGTGTGTGTTGGCGTTCTCGCGACCTCGCTAGAACGCGATATCGCGACCTCGCGATAACACACCAAGTTTCGGCGAGCCTTGCACGGCCAAATGAGCCAAACAACGGGGAATCTTTCGTTATCGCGATATCGCGTTCTCGCGACCTCGCGATATCGCGTTCTCGCGTTATCGCTATAAGTGCAAGAAACTAAACGCTTTGTGGGCTCTTGCACGCCGCAAGTCTGGAGAGGATAGTGCCGATGCCGGAAACCGCCTCATCAGCGGTCGGTATCCGGCCCGGCCGCTCTGGGCCGGTGGCAAAGTGACGTGGGAAGGGGGAGACATCGGCTAGAAGCGAAGACGAAGAACGCACACCCCACAAACGAAAAAAGCGAGGGCGGCAACCCTCGCTTCCTTCGCTTGTTGTCGGGTGGTGAAAGCCAGGAGCAGGACGGCTAATCCTGCGAGCTGGTGAGCCGAGGGCAAGGCAAGCACTCGAACCCGACGGGCCTGAATCTCCCGTCAAGCTAGCCCTCGACTCATCCCCTGTCAATCGCCATCGGTCAACGAGGACGGGGAAGGTACGTCCTCAATCCGGGCCACCGGCAAAGCCGGTGAGCTCGTCGTCATCCGTACGCCTGTGCTCCTCGGGCTCCGCGGGCTCCCAAGTGCCCGCACGTGCCTTGAGGTGGGGAAATGTCCGTTCAAACAATCGGGGGAAGCTCCGCGGCTCGAAGGAAGCCAGCGGGGGGGTTCCAATTCATCGCGGTGCCCGAGCTGGCCTCGGCCTGGTGGGCTTATACCGAGGGGCTCATCAGGATTCCCGATTTGAGGGCCTGGTTCGCGTGCCACGAGGCGAAAGCTCGCCGGTGCGGTGGCAAGGGTAGGGGGGAAGCTCGTTTCAACCTGGACGAAATTAGGGGCCTTACCGGCGTCCCTGTCTCGAAGCTCCGGGGGAGCATCGGACGCCTCGAAGCGGCCGGGCTCCTGGCGTGGTCTGAGTCCGCCCTCTCCTTCGGCGACGGTCACGACCTGGGCGACGGCTTCGCCACGTTCCTCTCCGAGCTGCCGAATAACGCTCGGCGTGTCCCGGTCCCTCGCCGCATCGTGCGGCTCATCGCGGGTGGTTCCCGCCCGGCCCTCATCGCCTGCATCCTCGGGCACCTGCTTCGGTGCCTCTACTACCGAAAGGGCTCGGTCGAGCCTCAAGGGCGGTGCAAAGCCTCGTGGATTGCTCAAGCCTTCGGCGTCTCGCTCCGTCGCGTGAAAGAAGCTCGGGCCGAGCTGCTCCGGCTCGGCTGGCTCATCACGGCGGATGCTCCTCAATGGCAACTCAACCGCTGGGGTGCCTGGGTTTCGATTAACCTCGACTGGCACCGGCTCGACGGCGTTTCGGATTCGAGCGGCGAACCGAAATCGGCACCCCCTCGGGCCGATTCCGAGCCGAAATCGGCACCCCCTAAAACAGACAAAGAACCCCTTCGGGAAAATAAAAACCAGAAACCCGCCGCGGGCGGGCCGTCTGGTTTTTCAAATTCAGACGGGCAGGGGGGAGAAAATCCCCCGACGCTCCGCGACGTAGTTCCCGCGGACCTCCGAGATACCGGGCGGCTTCTGTCACTCTACGCGGAAGCCGTGCGGCTCGACCTGGTGAGAGACTCCGACAGCGAGCGGCTCAAGTTCGTCGCTGCTGCCGAGCATGCTCGGGTTATCGGGACGAAAAACCCGTGCGGTCTCTTCGTGCGTTTCGTGCGAGGAAAGCTCTGGAATTTCCTGACGCACGACGACGAGGACGCCGCGAATCGGCGGCTCAATCAGCATTTCCGCCCTCGCCTCGAAATTCCCGCGGCTCCTCCGGTCACTGCTCCTCGTCCGGTACTCTCCGAAGATGCTCGAATGGTCCAGGCCGTGGAAAATGCCGCGAAGCGAGTAGGCTTCCGAGGCGATGCGTTCTACCTCCTTCGGAAAGAGCGGCCCGATTGGACTCGTGACCGATGGGAAGCGGCGAGTCTCGAGCTCGCGGGCGGGTCGAGAGCGGCTCGGGTCTCCGAGCTGGCCTCGGCCGGTGCGGCTCTCGCGGGAATTTTCGGGTCTCTCGGCCGATGAGTCGCGAACCCCAAAGCGTGTGGGTCGAACCTCAAACCGGGGGCAGGGGGCTATCGTTGACGGGTCTCCAGAAATGCCCCTACGATTCGCCCCGCTTGGGGAAGCGGAAGCGGGCTCTGTGGGGACACAACCCGCCGAGGAATACCCAAGCCTTCGCCGACGCGATGGGTCGTGGGGTCCGGGCGAACACGATGTTCGACCCGGGCCCTACGACCGTTACCCATGAGGTTTCGCTCGCAGGTTGGGCTTTGATTGCCGGGTGTGCCCTCGAAGAAAACACCCCGCTTCCCCCTCATCCGGGGAATATCGCGGAGGCGATGTCATGCCTCGAAAAATCCCGGGGGAATTGGGGGCAGAGCCCCCAAAGACATCACGAGGGCGGCGAAGCCGCTGCCGCCTCTCCCTCCCCTCGGAGGGCGTAGCCTCGTCGCCTCGGGGGAATTCTCAGTGTCCCACCGGATGCGGAAGGCGTCGAATTTTCTGCTGATTCTCTGGTGGGACAATTCACGCGACGACTCGGATATGCCAGGTGTTCCACGGCTGTTCCACGAGAGGGGAAATTCGCCCTGAAATTAGACCGCTGTTTGAAGTTGACCCCGATATTCCCGACTCAAAGGCCGAATTTCGGCCGGAATTATCGGTCAAAAACCTCCGAAACGCCCGTTCCGTAAGCCATTGGAAACAAAGCACTTCAGGGAAGTGGACGGGTGTGAGGTTTGCTGGGTCGGGGGTCGGAAATAGGGGCAGCGGGGGCCTGGGGTCTGAGATATCGGAGGAGCGTGGCGGCGGATATGTAGGGCCTGGTGGTCGAGCGAGACGGCCGGAGAGGTCGGGGCGGGGAGCCGGAGCGATGTGCGAGGGGCTGCGAGACGAGAGGTCGAGGGAGAGAGAGAAGAGGACGGGGGACAGAGAAGAGAGCAGGAGCTGACGCTCCTGCTCGTGGTCACTTGGGCTGGTCGCTCGATTTCTCTTTATCCCGTGGGAAAGCCCGCTCCATGAAACCGCCGAAAGCGGGGTCGGGGCCCGGCTCGTCGGGAAGAAAAGGACCGGCCGAGATGGGCCTTCGGTCTGTGGCTACGTACGGGCGAACGCGACGTTCTCCCGGCAACCGCCTCGGCGGCGGGGCGGTCGACATTCCTTGGGGAAACATCGGATAGGCGGTATCGCCCACGTCCGCTGGGCCGTCGGCGTCCAATGCTTGTGCCTGAGCGTCTGGCTTCGCCGCGTCCGGACGAGTCAATTTCTCGGGGAGCGGGGCCGAGAAACTTCCGAACCATCCGAGGGGCAAGGCCAACGACCCGGCCACCACGGCTACCATCGTGAACAAGGCCAACCAACCCCACAGGAGCATGCGAGAGCGTTTGCGGCTCCTTCGGGGAGAATTCCCCGGGCCACGCTGCGGCGTGCTGCCTCCGATTACCCTGACTTCCATATAAGCTCCGAAATTAGAGGCCGATAGAAAGGCCGCGGTCGTACGTGAGCTGGTGCTCCTGGCGGTGTACGGGGCCGCTCAGCTCGTGGGCCATCGTTTTTTGACGACGCAGGGCGAGGTCACGAATCAATTCCTTGAGCCCCTCGCCCGCGGTGTACTTGTCGGTGAAGAGGTGGGTCGAGAGTTCGGAGCGGCTCGCCTGCACGTACCCCATGTGCTTGTCGGTGAGCGTCCCCCCGATAAGGACATGGACGTGCGGAAGGGTCGCCCCTTGGGCCTTGTGGGTCGTGCTCGCGTAGCCGAGCCGGAGATTTTCCGGCAAATAGCGTTTGAGGCTCACGGCAATTTCTCGGCTTCCCTCATCGAGCCTGACGGAGAGCCGCTCTCGCTCCGGTTCGACCTTGAGCACGGTCGCCGTGTCGGCGTTCGACACCCCGAGCGGTGTCGAGTTCTTGAGAAATTGGACCCGGTCCCCGACGTGGATTAGGACCCCGTCCACATGGATTTTCTTCTCCGGGTCGACCTCCCCGGCCCGGATTCGCTCGGCCTGGGCTCGTAAATTCAGCTCCTTCACCTCGCGGTTGAGGGCGGCAATCATGAAAACCCCCTCGGGATTTTTGATGCCGCCGTCCGCCTTCCACTGGTCGATGAGCTGGGCCATCGCCTGGGGTCTGGAGTCGGCGAGATGGAAATGCCCTCGCTCGATGTAGGTCGCGATGGCCTCATCGGAGCGGCCCGCCTCGAAATCTCGAACCGCGTCCCGTGCCCACGCTTCCTTCTGGCGGTAAATGTTCGTGAGCCTCGCCTCGCCCAAAACTTCGGCGAGATATTTGAACGGGCCTCCGGCCGTGACGGGTTGAAGCTGCTCATCGTCCCCTGTCTTGATGGCCCGTGCCCCTGGGGTCTTCGCGAGGTGCTCGGTGAGCCGGGCCATGTGCAGGGTGCCGACCATCCCGGCCTCGTCGAGCACGATGACCGAATCGGAGGAGAGCCTTCGCGTGCCTCGGTCGAGCTGGCCGAGCAGTTTGTCGAGCGTGCTCGACGCGATGCCGGTCCCGGCTTCGAGCCGCTTGGCTGTCTTCGCCATGACGGCACAGCCGATGACCTCTCGCCCTTCCGCCTCCCAAACGTCTTTGCAGGTCTTGAGCGTCGACGATTTGCCGGTGCCTGCAAGCCCGCTCAGGAGCCGGATGTTCGGGCCCGAGCACAGATACTCGACGGCCCTTCTCTGCTCGGGGTCGAGCGGATAGGGCCCTCTTGCGGCCTGGTCGGCAAGGGCCTTCTCGACGAGGTGCTTGGGGCTCTCGCTCGCGGGCCCCCGAACGATAAGCTCGACGTTTCGGAGCATCTGCCGCTCAAGCTGCTGAATCTCGGGCGTCGTATACCGGAACTCGCCCCGCTCGACGTACCGATTCTGATTCTGGTTCTTCTCCTCGGTCGTGAGCCGCCCGAGACAAATCAGCTCGGGACTTCTGAGCTTCTCCTCGACCAGCCGCACGGCGTCGTGGGCGGAAATCCTACCGGCCGAACGCTCGGCGACGGCCTTGGTCAAGGCCGCCTCGTTCCAGTGGGAGTGCTGCTCCGAGAGGGCCTCGATAGCCTCTCGAAAAATCGCCTCCTTCCGCTCGGCTCGCATTTCGGGCGTGACGGTCCCCATCGGCTCTCTCGTGGCGTAGAGGTATTCGCCGTCAATGCCGTGCTCACGTCCCACCGCCTGCCACTCGCCGACGAGCTCCTTCCTCGTCTTCTCGGTGTCCTTGGTCCTCCTGGTCTCCTTGGCCACCATCTCGGCGTATTTGGCTGACGCGGTGTCGAGGCCGCCAGCGTTCAAATTGAGCTTCTGCTCGATTTCCGCCCTCCTCTTCGAGAACCACTCGACGAGTTCCTTGGGCACGGATTTGATTTCGAATCCGATGCTCCCCCCGACCTTGCGTTGCTCGATGACGAAGCCGAGTTCCTGCAAGCCTTGGGCGAAGGCGGCCCGGTAAATCGCTCCGGCCGCCATCTTCCAGTGGTAGAGATGGGTCGAATCGACGGCGGTCGCCCGCCCGTCCGGGTGCACGGTCAGGTTGATACAGAGGGCGTGGGTGTGAAGCTGCGGGTCTCCCGCCCGGCTCGTTCCGTGCTCGAAAAGGGCGAAGAGGAGCGGGGCGTTCACGACCTCCTGGCCCTGCTTTCCGACGCGGGCAAACCCGGCCTTGGCTTCTAGGAAGTCGAGAGCCTCCCTCACGGCCTGGTCGTGCTTGATGGCGATGGCCTTCCGCAACGCCTCGTCACCCATCGCCCAAGCGACCGAGACGGATTTCGGGGCCGAAAAGGTGAGGTCGTGGCCGGGGTTTCGCTCGGGTGTCCCGGCGTTCCTCACGAGCCTCTCTTGAGTCTCGTGGTGGTAGCCGGAGCAAAGTCGCTCGACGTGCAGCCGCTCCGCGGTGCCGGAGAGACCGAATTCCCTCGCGGCCGTGCCGTGCCATACCGGGAGCGGCTCACCGCCCTCGGCGTAGTAATTGATGTTCGCGAGCTCTAGGTAATACCCCGGCCCTTGGGCAAGCGGTGCGACGGACAGCACGATGGAGGCTCCGAGGTTGCGATTCAACCTATAAGCGACCAGTCATATCGTGGCGAACTCGGGAGCAACAGGCTCAAACCTCCGCGGCATGGCTCGGCGTCGTCGGATGGTGTCGGTATCTGATTGTAACGAGCGGAATCGGGTTCGTATGCGAGGTGCGGGGGGCAAGGGCCCCCCCGCGTTCGGGCTAGTATTCGCTCGGTAGGAGGATGGTCGTAGCCGAGCGGTCGGCCTCGGTGATGACCCAGAACTTCTCTCCCTTCGCGGAGCGATAGACGGACAAGAGCCGGAAGCCCTCGCGTAGGCTCGTCTCGTTCTCCCGCCAGTCTGCGGGGCCAACGTCCCCCCAATCGCCCCGGTGGTGGCGTGCGAGGGCCTCGGTAATCTCTTCGCGGAAGAGGGCTTCGAGGGCCCCCGGCGTTGCCACAACCCGGCCAAGCTCAAAGCGGGGCCCTTTCGGGCCCCCAGCTTCTTCCTGGTTCGGTCCTTCGGTAGCTGCTGGCTCCTCGCCAGCGTCGTTCTCGTGGTCGTCTTCCGGGGTCGGCTCGTCCTCGGGCTCGACCTCTTCGAGAAATGCCTCGGCTATCTCGCTCCATCGAACGTCCGAAAGAGCTGCGTCTAAGAGGTCACAGTAAAGGTCAGCCTCCATTGGCTTTGCGAGGTGCTCGCCTCGGAACGGATGAAACGTCTCGTGTGCCTGCTTAATCGCCTCTCCCAGCGTGTAACGAGCCGCTTCCTTGATGGTCCATACTCCCTGCGTCACGTTCGCGTGAGCCGGGGCCTCGACCTGATGCCGCTCCGCTTCCTCTCGCCAATAATTGTAGGTTCCTTCATCGTTCGTCAGCCACAAGTGAACACACCATGTCTCGTAGTTGGTCCATCCGTTGTATGTCTGCGTGTCGTTGCTCATCGTGTTTGTCTCCTAGTTTTTCCGAAAGCAGAGCGAAGCTCGCTGCTGCTGCTTTCGGACTAGGCCCACGCCGATGAGTGGGGGTTAGCTGTCACGGACGGAGCGGGGGGAGGGGGATCACCCGCCCTGCACAAACGAAGTGCGGAAGGACGGGGACACTCCCCGCGGAGCCGCTAGGGCATCCTTGACAGCGAGGGGGCTGCAAGCCCCGGTTCGGAAGGAGGTCGGAATCGATGAAGCGAAGCGATGATGTGGTCTCGGCGTCGGATATCGCCTCTTGGGCCTGGTGCCCCGAGTCGTGGCGGCTCGATTCGCTCGGGGCCGAACCCTCGAATCGTGTCGAGCTGGCTCGCGGCGAGACTCACCACGTACAAAAAGCCGCGTTCGAGGAGCGGTCTCGTTCGGCCCTCTCCCTCGGCTGGTGCCTCCTCTTCGCCGCCCTGGTCGGCCTGGTGGCTCTCCTGGCTCTTCTCATGGCGGGTGACTCGTGATTGCCCGCCTCTTCGCCGCGGCCCTCGTCGTGGGGCTCCTGGGGCTCCTCCTGGTGGTGCTCTCCAAGCGTGGCCGGGCCGTGCGGGGCCTGGGCTCAGGTCGAACCGTGGCACTCGATAACGTGACGCTCTACTCTGAAGCCTTGAAGCTCGTCGGCCGTCCCGACCGCATCGTGAGGGACGGCGGGCAGCTCATCCCGGAAGAATGGAAGTCATCGCGGAAGGTGAGCCACGGGCACAGGCTCCAGCTCGCAACATACTTCCTCCTCATCGAAGAGGAGTACGGGGAGCGGCCTCCGTTCGGCGTCGTCGTTCTGGGTGACGGCTCGCGAGTCCAAGTTGAGAACACCGAGGCTCTCCGCTCCGAGGTCCTCGCGATAGCGGAGCAGATTCGAGAGCGGCGACGGGCCATCGTCGACGAAATCCCGGTGCGGCAACCGGCGTGGAAGTGCCGTATCTGCGGGCAGCGGGAGAATTGCGGGCAGGCTAGCGGCTGACGCGAGAGATGCCATGCAGCCCAGAACGTGTTCCTGTCCTCGGTTGCTCCCTGCATGGTAGATTGGTTGAATCGCGGCGATTTGGGCTGTTTGGCTCCTAGCGTCAAATTAAGGGAAACTGCGTCGATGGCGAAAAACAAGGGTCGTAAAAAGCAGGACGACGGAGTTCGACGCGTAACTAGAAAGATATATTTTTATCGAGTGAACATCGGCGTTGGAGAGGACGGAAAGCCGCTCCACTTCGACCCGACGCCAGCCTTGACGCACATTGGCGGTCTTGCCTACGACCCGGACGGGAACTACTTGGTAACTCCCGAGGGGGCCGAAACGCTCTGCATCATTGAGCGGAACATCCAGCCCCACCGCATCATGCTGGCGAACGTCCGTCGGACCGGCCTGCCGCAACAGGAAGAGGCTGGCATTTTGGCACCTCTCGGAATCCCGGCAACCTCCGGTATCGTCGAACCCATCCATGTCGTGTTTTTCAAGGACAACATCGTTGGCTGCGAGTTCAACTTCTACGGTCCCCGCGTGGCTCGACTGAAAGCCTATCTGGTGGCAAAGGGCGGCGGTTACTGCTCAACAATCGAGTTTTCCGCCTTGCTCCGTCAGAACGCGGTTGACGACCTCGGCCGGATGAAGTCGCTCAAATCGCTGACCCTCCGAATCCACGGGTCTTATGCGGAGACCCTCGAAAAGGCCGACCAAAGCTTGGGAGCGGCCTTCAAGGCCGCGAGGGACGTGGGAGAGGCGGGGCTGGTCACCATCGTGCTCAGCCCCGAGAAGCGGAGCAAGGCAGCCAAGATTGCCGATGGGGTCAGCGATATGGTCAAGCGGGTCATGAAGCTGCCCGACATCCGCGAACAGGCCAAGGATTTCAAGGTCACGGGCATCGACGAAGAATCGGGCAAGCAACTGGAAATCGACCTCCTCAGCGACCAGTTCATCGCGAAGAAGACCGTTTTGCAGACGGATTCGAGAACCCGAGCGGTCGATTCCACCTCGGCATTCAGGGCGATTGAAGAGGCGTACACCGAGCTGTACGACGAGCTCATCAAAGCTCCTGGGATATCAGGATGAAACGTCTTGTCACAATCATTGACAATAACTACCTCTGGTTCAGCGTCGGACTGACGGCGTTGGCAGGGGTCGTCTTGGTCGGTTGGTCGGAGAAGTTTGGCGGAAGGGTGGTGGTGCTAGAGCTGCTGCTAAGCAACCGAAGTGCGGTGTACGGGGCACTAGCAAGCATCTTCGGGTCGTTGTTGGGGTTCGTTATCGCCGCAGTCTCGATTGCGGTGGGGTTCTCCGGCTCGGAGCGGCTCGATGTCGTGAGGAAAAGCAAGCACTACCCAGAGCTATGGAACGCATTCAATCACGCCATCAGAAGCCTCGGCTTGGCGACCTTCGTCGCGTTGATGGCCCTAATTCTGGACAGGGATTCGAAACCGCATTGCTGGATGGCATACGCCACCGCCGTGACGGCGTTGCTGGCGGCTCTTCTCCTCGGGCGAAGCGTGTGGGTGCTGGAGCAATTGGTGCTAATCGTGGCTAGACCGAACAAGTCTGACGGCCCATCGACGACCAGTGGGAATGGCGGCTAGGTTCAAGCCGTCCAATTGCCAAAGACAAGGTCTACGACCTGGCGTCGACGTGCCGTGTGTGAGGGCAGAGACCGAATTGCGGTCAGGTGACCTAGGACCGCCGCGGCCGCGGGGGATTCTCCCTGTAGTGCGTGAGAATCGCCGCGATGATTTGCTCTGCGGTCAGCGGATTGGGCCGATTCCCTTCCCTCGTCGCCCACCCTCGCCCCGGATGTATCGTGTCCCAAGGGGAGCGAGTGTTGGTCCTCGTCTCGGCGGAATCGCCGTGCTTGCCGATGCCGTAGCAGATGCCAACCTCGTTGTTCCAAACGGGCTTGAATAAGTTGATTAGATAAAGCTCGGCCGTGCCCTGCCACGCACTCTTGACCACGAGATACCGACACTCGAAGTCGGCGATATCGAGGTTCGTCGCACTCCGAATGCTCTTCGCGTGGTCCCCGAGCCTGCCCCAGAGCTTCACACCCTGCTCGACTGGCGAGCGGGCATCGGAAAACGCGGGGTCGGCCTTGCCGACATAAAGCGGAGTGTCCGTGCCGCTCGCGGGGACATAGGCCGGAAACTGGCCGTTGTAGTAAAGTGAGTAGACGCCCGAGCCATAGAACTTGGGCAAGGCGTCGAGCGGTGCTCGGTTCTGCTCGATGAGCGTCTCGCCGATGAGCCTACCCACCACGTCGGGATTCGTTGGGTCGAACATGACCGGCGGAAGCCGAATCGGGTCGAGCCCGATAGTGAGCGTCTCCAATCGCTCTATTGCCTTTGCAATGAGGTCCCTCAGCTCCGTTCGGCGTTTCGCCGTCAAACCGGCGTGGTCGATGGTGGCGTGGTCTTCCGGCAGGGCTTCGAGCAAGGCTCGCAACGCGGCGATAATCTCGGCGGGGCTCATCCGTACCTCAGCTTTGCAGACGGTTAAGGATGCCCTGGCCGACGATGTGCCCCAGCTTCACCGGCACGGCGTTGCCGATTTGCCGCATGCTCTCGGTCCACGAGCCACTAAAGAAATAATCATCCGGGAATGTCTGAATACGGGCACTCTCGCGTACCGTGAAATAGCGAACCCGGCCATCGCCATAGGCGAGCATGTTCTCGCCGCCGGGGACTCCGTGGTCTCCGGCCTTGAGCGTCTTGGCGGGCTCGTCGAACGGGCTCCCGGTGTGACCCGGATAAGCTCGGGCACCGGGGATTAGCCGATGGTTGTGGATGTTCGCCGACTCGACTTCGCTCGGCTCGGGAAGGTCCGAAATGGCGTCCCGCACCGTCACCCAAGGATGCGTCGAGGGGCCAAACCAACCGTGGTCGATGCGAGTCTTCATGCGAGGCGGGGCTTCGGGCCGCTTCTTCTTCGGGACCCGATGCCGCTCCCAATACTCGCCAGTACCCCACTTGTCCCAAAGAAGGGCCTCGTGGGAGTGCGTCGGCTTCGGGAACGACCATTCTCGATTCAGGTCGCTTCGGAACCCGACGATGAGCACCCGCTCGCGACGCTGCGGGACGCCGTAGTCCGCGGCGTTGAGGAGTTGGAACACGACGCGGTAATAGAGCCCGTCGTGCTTTCCCTTCGTGTGGTACTTCTCTAGCCGCGAAAGGTGGTCGGCCCACGTCTCGCGAGAGGTCCTCACGATGTCGGGATAGGTTATTTGAAGAAGCACATATTCAAAATATTTCGCGAATGATGCCCTGAGCAGACCCTTCACGTTCTCGAAGAGCACGGCCCGCGGCTTCAACTCGCGGACGGCTCGAACGGCCTCCGGGAACATGTCCCGCTCGTCGTTGTAACCCGCGTGCTTCCCACCAATCGAGAAGGGCTGACACGGGGGCCCACCGGCGAGAAGGTCCATGCCCTCGCCGAATCCCGAGTAACTAAACTTGCGAACGTCCGTCTCGAAGAGGGGCCACTTCGTAACGCCGAACTCGTTGTTGTGCCGGATGGTGCCACAGGCGTTCTTGTCCCACTCAACGACGGCCTCGTGACGGAACCCGGCTTGCGAGAGCCCGAGTGCCATCCCGCCAGCTCCGGCGAAGAGTTCGATGGAACGCATCTTTTTCCTACCCAAGGAAGCTCCTGATACGGTTAGTCAGTTCGTCCCGATTTTTCAGCTCGCATTCCCAGACGATGAGGAAGTCCCATCCGAGTTCTCGAAGCCGTTCTTGGTTTCTTTCGTCACGCTGTTTGTTGCCCTCCAACTTCGGTTGCCAGAATTCCAGCTTCGACTTGGGCAACCGGCATAACGGGCAACCTGCGTGACGGTGCCAGTAGCAACCGTGAACGAAGATGACTTTGCGGCGTTTGCCGAAAACGAGGTCTGGGTTGCCTGGGAGCGAGCGGCCGTGAAGCCGGTAGCGGTAGCCGAGCCCGTGAACGAGACGGCGAACAACCATCTCGGGCTTGGTATCCTTCCCGCGGACCCGGCTCATCCTCTCGCTTCGTTCGTCTGGCGAGAGCGTGTCCATCGTCGAACCGACCCCTCCCCTGCCGTCTCCGAAGTCGTGCGGAAATTTGCCGCCAAATGAAGTTATGAACAAGAGATATTGTTGAGTCGTGGGATGCTCCCTGCGGAATTGCGAGCCCTGCCGCCGCGGCGGGGAAAGCCCTATACTGTACGATTGGTCCGTCTTTAGATAGGGCGGCCGGACCGAACAGAATCGAGACCGGCACGGGGGCTCGAAAATGACCGAGAAAATGGCTCGTGGAATGGCGTCCCTGCTCGGGGGTGAAGCGATAGGACCGATGCCGACAACGCGGGCGTGGGGCGTGCTCGCGGCCCGCCCGGATGGTTCGGTCGCCAGCGTCGAGGACGGTGGCGGGTGGGTCTACGCGGACCGCTCCGCTTATCGGGCCTATCAGCTCGAAGGCCAGGGCGAGCCGCTCGCCGCCGAGGAATGGGGCGAGTGGGACGGGGGCGAGCAGTGGGCTCGCGGCCTCTCCCGAGTCCTGGGTTCGGAGGAGTATTGCCACTCGGGCGGCGGTATCTGGCTCGTCTTCCGGCCGTTACCGGATGGCCGCTTCGCGGTCATCGGCGATGAATCGGGGACGGTCTACGCGACGCGAGAGGCGTTTGAGAGCGACGGCCAGCCCATCGCGGAGTGTGTATGCTTCTGACGTGGGAACGGGCCTCGATAGCCTCTCAAGTTGTCTCCGCGTGGAATCCGTGCCAGCTTCTGCGGATGGCACCTAGCGGACCGAGCACGCCTCCCGAGAGACGAGACGACCAGACCCTAGAAACGCTCAGCGTTCCGGGAGCCGCGATGGAACAAGTGCATATCGATATTCGAGATTTGGATTACAGGTGGTGTGAAGCGGTCGAGCTGTTCTTTGACCGCGGCCTAGACATCTACTACTTCCCTCGCGAATCGGCGGACCGCCTCGGCGAGCTGGATGAGGAGAGCGGGAACTATTATCTGACCGCGGCCAATGTGGAAGCGGAGCCCGACGAAATCGAAATTGAGGGGCAGCGAATCCCGGTCTGGTCGGTCCGGGTCGGAAACCTAGTGACGCGACCCTCAAGAAATCCGTGAGAGTGGGTCTCAAAACGCAATCCGCTCAACTTCGTCGAGCGTAATCGCGTCGTTCGTCCGGTCGTAGAGCTTGGTTGTCTTCGCCGACTCGTGGGCGGCCATCTGCTGGGCCTTCTCCAGCGTCCCGCCGTTGGTGAGGTAGACCGTGATGCCGGTCGCCCGGAACGTGTGGCACCCGATGGCGGTCTCGATGCCTGCGGCCTTCGCTCTGCGTTGAACCATCGCCCAGGCGTCGGAAGAGCTGAGCGGGTTCTCGGTGAGCTGGCCGGTTCGTCGGTTCGCTGAGCGAAAGAGCGGGGCCTTCTTGTCGTCGGCGATGCCCGCGGCCTCGATGTAGGCGTCTAGGTACTCCTCAAGGCAGTGATGGGCGGGCATCTCGTGCTCTTTCCCGCCCTTCTCGTGGAGCCGAATCCACGAGCGACGGCCCTTCACGAAATAGTCCTCGACTCGCATCGAGACCGCGGCCCCGACCCGAGCGAACGAGTAGCTCATGAGGGCGATGAGAGCCCGGTCCCTGAGCCCCACGAGCGTCGTCGCGTCGATGGCCTTGAAGAGGTCCCGCATCTCCTCCTTGTCGAGTACCGGAGTCTTCCCGACCTTCACGACGTGCTTCGGGCCCCGCACCGAAGCGGCGGGGTTGATGGGCACGACCTGGCCGACGACTAACCAATCAAAGAGCATCCTCAAGGCCGCGAGCGATTGCTTGACCGAGGGGCGACTCTGGCCGCTCGCGAGTTGCTCCTCGACGTAGGCGGCGACGTGCGGCGGTCGAATCGAGCCGAGCGGAAGCCCCCTGCTCTGCGTCCACGCGAAAAACGCGAGGGCGGCCCGGTGGTAGGCTCGCCGTGTGTTGGGGTTCCTGATGTTCGCGGTGAAGAACTCGAAGAAGCGGTGAGCGGCCCCGTCGCCGGCGTCGGCGATGGCCTCGGGTATCACGACCTGGTGAGCGACACCTCGTGATGGAGCATTGTTGGTGACGGGAACGAGGTCGCTGCTCATGCGTGCTCCAGGCACTGAATCAACAAGACGAGAGCGGCCTGCGGACCACCTTCGCAATTGCCCTCTTGGCACACTCGATGACTTCGGTCATTTCGGCCCCATTTTCCAACAGTCCGTTTCCGTCGTCCCAACCGAGTATTTCCTCGATTGTGCCAGTGTCGAGGTTGAAGCGGACATCGGCACCGTGTCCGTTCTCATCCCAGATGGTTAGCAGGTCCTGGTGTATCTCGGTCTTGAAACGGTCGTCCTGGTCCATGCTCCACCTACTGACTCGCGAGATACTCGTGCTCCCAAGGGTCGTAATCCTCGGGTCTCTCGTAGAACGTGACGGCGGCGGCTCCGCTGCCGACGGGTAACGGCTCGCCGCAGCGGTCGCAAGAAACGTCGGGGGCCTTGATGTGTCCCATCACGACCCTATCCGGCTCGTTCTCGTCCTCGACGAATTCCCGGCAGTGCGGGCAAAGGATGAAGCGGCCCGGACCGCTCTCGCTCGCTCCCGCGACTCCTGGCCGGTCCTCCTCGGTCGTTGGGTCGTTCTCGTCGTCGGTCATGCTCCTCCGTCTAGCGTGGGCTGCTCGGCCGTGAGGTAACCGAAATCGAAACTCCGCTCGTTGCACAGGTCCCGAATGTCGTCCAACAAGTCTTTCACCCAGAATTCGAGCGGCTTTCGCTCCATCTCGTCGCCCCTGGCCTCGGCGTAGGCTCGTATGGTGTCCCACGCCCTGGCGGCCCTATCTGCTCTGCTTTCGTTGTCCATGCTCCTCCGAGTGGCCGTTGGTTGCATGGATGTCCTACCACGCGGTTTGCCGGAGATAAAGGGAATTATCTCCGGCAAAACCAAATCGGTTTGAAAATCGGAAACGGTCGAACAGGTTGCCAAATCGGTTGACAACCGAAGTTGCAACTCTTATGGTAGCAACAAGAGTGGTTTGAGTGGTTTGACCGCTCTTGGAGAGCTGACTTCCGATGCCTTCCTTTCCCTTAGTCCTCACCATCGACGAAGCGGCTCAACGGCTCAGGGCCAGCCCGGAGCAAATCAAGGTGGAGCTGGAGGCCGGTCGGCTCGACGGCTTCAAGGTCGGCGACGAGTGGCGGACAACCGAGGCCGCCCTCCTGACGTTCATGGGAATCTCAACCTCGACCCCCAACGAAAGGACCACCGCGATGACGGCCACCGCAGCCACGCCCCCGCCGGCCCCTGCCGATTTCCGCACCCACGTCGACGCCGCCGAGTGGCGGCCCATCGAGCCGTTCGACTACCAGTGGCCGAAGGAGAAGGGAAAGGTCCAGCCCCCCGAGCACTACGAGGAGGCGTACGAGGCCCGCGTCAAGCTGGCCGGTCGCGAGCAGGCCATCCGCATCGGCTTCTGCAACCGCGAATCGGCGGGCGACAAAGACCGCCGCCGGGCCGTGGTCTTCCTGGGCACCTATCCCCTGGTCGAGTTCTCGGGCGAGAACTCCGACGCCTTCGCCCAGACCGGCCGCCTGGCGTCGGTCATCAAGCTCCCCTCGGGCCAGCACCTCCGGCCGGGCGACTCCATCCCGCCGGAATACGACGGCTTCCGGCTCGTGACGTACAACGAGCTCGTCGTCGGCCCCTACGCCGCGGCGAGCCTCGCCGTCGTCGCCCACAAGGATGAGCTGTCGGTCATGGCCCACCACGGCCTGATTCGGGCCCGTGGGAAGGGGCTCATCTGACCCGACGAGCGGCGACGGAACATCCGAGCCCCGGCGGCTCGCCCTCGCGGGCGGGTCGTCGGGGCCTCTGCTTCCGACCGGAGTTCCGGGCACCGAAATTCCGTCTCCGATTTCGACGGTGCCACGGGTCGTTTGGTGTATTCATAGGTAGAGGACTCGATGTCCGGGTCCTCGTTACCGTTTCTCCAGAGGAGGTTGAGCCTCCAGATTGGAAACCACAATGTTCAAGACAGACGGATTTGATGTCGACGCTGAGAGCTTCTCGCTGGTCCGGGCCGAGGTCGGGTTCGGGGTCATCCGCGAGTTGCGGCCCCCGGACGCCGGTCTCCTGGCGAGGCATCTGGGGAACCACCCCGAGACTTTGGCGATGCCCTGTAGCGGGGTCTGCCCCCCCTCGGACCTTGGCCCCTTCAGGGCCGGTGAGCCCCTCGTGGCGGTCGAGTGGGTGCGTGAGGAGCGAAAGCCCATCGCGGGCGAGCCCGAGTGCAACGCTTACCGCTACCTATTCGGGATGACCCGCGACGGGACGTGTCGTGGCTACGAAGTGACGGTCGAAAAAGGCGGCCCGACCACCGGGCAAGTGGCCGACCATTGGATGGACCTGAACACGACAGCGAAGCGGTTCGACTCGATGGAGCCGCTCTGAAGACGGCGACGTTCTCGGGGAGCCATGACGGTACCGATTAAAGGCTCTCGAAGAGGTCAGTTCCCCGGCTTGAAGGGCTTTACATCGCGGGGTGGCAGGACCGGCGTGGCTCCAAGGGGGGCCGGGACGTAGGCGGGCTGTTCCGACAGGTGGCGGATGAGCCCCTCGAACGACTCCGATTTCGAGAGGTCGTAGTAGACGGCCCCGCTGAGAACCACCGGGATGAAATCGAGGTCGGCCTTCTGGAACGCGACGGGGATGAACTTCCGATTCTGAAGCTCGGCGAGGTAGAGAATCCTCGTGATGAGGCCGCCTTCCCACTTCGCCCCCTTGCCCTTGCCCGGCGGCTCGTGACCCTCCCAGCGTCGTTTGTTGCTCTCGGTGCAGACGACCAGCACGTAGTCGGCCGCCTCAATCTGGCTGAGCATCCAGTGGGGCAAGCCCTCGGGCGGCATCCCAGGAACGAAGACGTCCATCATCGCTTCGAACCCGTAGGGATTCCGCAGCGTGTTCGCCAGGCTGACGGTCTGCTGCTGGTGGGCATCCGAGTCCCAAGTGTACTGGAGGAAAACCTTGGTTCGGGGCTTGTCGTTCATGGTCGTCTCGTTGGTCGCCGCCGTGCTCTCGTCGCGTCGGGCCGGGATGCTGAAACGGTGCGACTGGCTCGTGGATTGTACGCTCCGCCGCACGGAATCGAACGCCGCGGCCCTGAGTGCCGCCTGGGCGTAGCTCAAGGGCTCGACGGGCTCAAGCATCAGGCCGAGGGCGAGTTCCTCGTCTGCGTCCGCATAGGCTCGGTGGACGCTCGGCAACAGGTCGTGAACACGGAGGGCGACCCGCACGTCGGCGACGGCTTCAGCGGCCGAGAGGGTGAGCGACGCCGGGCAGTCGACGATTCGGGCGGCGGCCAGGAAGAGGCACCGCTCCCAATCCAGAACGCCCGGCAAGGTGCAGGAACTCGTGACGAATTGAGCGAGCCAGTCGGCCACGGCCTTGTTCACCGCCGCGTCGGCGATGTACCTCGCCCCCAGGGCGATGCCGATGAGGGCGACGGCATCGGTCGTGAATCCCGCCGGCGAGCCGGCGACGCAGTCGGGGCGGCCGGCGAGCCAGAGCAGGCCCTTCCGCAATGCCTCGCGATGCGAGGCGTCGAGTCCCTGCCGGGCCGCGGCGAAGCCCAATGCGGCCACGTCCCGGTAATTCTTCGGCGTAGACGCGGCCACTCCGGGCGGGCAGTCGCATGAAAGGCCGACGCCGGGCCCGAGGAGCCAGGCGGCGAATTTCTCGTCGAGGTCTCCCCGGCCGGCGAGTTCTGCCAGCTTCCGGGTGAGCCCCGCTCTCGCGTCGCCGAGGAGGCGGTCCCTCGCACCGCTCATAGGAACCACCTCGTCCAGCCAATCCTCCCCAGCATGGCGTTCGCGTTCCAATTCGGGAGTGTCGAGAGCTGCCCGAGAAGCCTGGCGATGAGCCCCGAGTAGTGAATCGTCACCGGCATGTCGCTCGGGAAGAACCCCTGCCACGAGTGGCTCGCGAACGTGTAGACCTGTCGGGCAAGGTACGTGGTGTCGACGAACGTCGAATGCCGGTGGAGCGTGAGGAGGATGGGATGGGGTATACCATCTTCGGGCCGCTTCACCTCCTTGTAGCCCGTGAGCGAGAGAAGGACGTCGTGGTCCGAAAGGCGGAAGAACATGCCGCGGGTCGGCCCCATGACGCCCTTGCGGGATTGCCCGTAGCGTTCCCCCTGCTGGAGCTTGTCGAACAGGAGATAGGGGTGGTCCTCCTTGATGTGAAGGAAGGCGTACTCGACGTCGTACTCGCCCATTTCTTCCATTAGGGCCTTGACCGCTTCGGTCTCCGCGTCCCTCAAAGGCTTGAAGGCGTGGAAGATGAGCCGCACCGGGTCCCGGGCTTGCCAGTTGATTTCCTGCCGAACCTGGTTGACCGCCGTGCGGAGCGTGGCGAGCAGCTCGGACTTGTAGTCCTCGAAGGCGACCGCCCGGGAGAGATTCGAGATGCAGTAATTGCCGTCGCCGGTGAAGACCGTCGTGATGCCGACGACCCGCTCGCTCTCGCCCAGGCGGCTCTCCCCGATGTGGGCACTGCCGAGCCCGATGACCAGCTCGTGGGCGATGCCCTCGTCGGACTTGATGAGCCACGGCGTGCCGCCCAGCTTGGCGTATATCGCCAGGGACATGTTGTTGAGGGCGTACTGGAGGTTGTAGTCCGGTAGGTTCGCCGTCTCGATTTCGAACTCCTGGACGGGAATCTGGTGGAGGAGGAACTCCGACTTCGAGACGAGGTAGGGGTTGTCGTCGCGGTAGAGGTCGTGGAACCGCTCGTCGGTCTGGACCAACGCGAGGTCCCACCGGGGACCCTTCGGCCCGCCGCCGGAGTCGAGGGCCTGCCTGATGGCCCGCTTGTATGCGGCCGGGCTGTCGTCGTCGGAAGTGAAGAACTCGGTGAGCAGGTCCTCGATGGCGTATTTCCTGAGCAGTCCCTTCTCGAACGGGGCGAACTTCCCCTGAATGCGGGGGACGCCGTATTTCAGCTTGCGGAGGAACTGTTCGACCTGGCCCTTCTTCGATTTCTGGCAGATGACGCAAACCTTGGGGCGTGTCGGCGTGAAGGTCCGCGACGAGTAAGGCCCGTGCTGGTTCAGCCCGGCGTCGACGGGCCAGGTGCAGGTGCGTGATACGTTCGGGTCGAAGATGTAGACCGCACCGGGGGCCTGCTGCACAGGCGGGAACTGGAACACGCTCCGCTTGTCGCCCTCGGCGAGGAACCTGCGGAGCGTGAACCGCACCCCCTGCACCATCTCCAGGTTGAGCCCTGCCAGGTGGTCGAGGACTTTGCCGAGTCGCTCGAGCCGCTCCGGCCCGCGGCGGAGTTTCGTCAGTTGGGCCTGGAGCCTCGCCTTTACCTGGGACCCGTGTACCTTGAACGCGTGGGTGAGGCAGCGGTCGAAGCTCTCGTGCCTCGATTCGAGGTAGCACTCGTCGGCCGCCGCGAACTCCGGCTCGCCCGACCGCGTGTCGGCGAGTCGGAGCTTGTCGCCGCGGACCGACTCGACGCGGCCGATGAGCTCGTGACGCGGCACCACCCGTGGGTCGGTCGTCTCCAGTCGCCGGCGGACGTAGAGCCCTCGGATGTCGAAGCCGTCGCGAACGAGTTCCCCGCACGAACGCGAAATCGAGCGTGTCGTCCTCATGTCGAGAGCCAGGCCGGCGAAGGGCGGCTGACGGTCGAGCTGGAACTCCCGGACGCTGGCCTCGAAGAGCGGGTTTACAGCGAGCCAGTCGGGGCACACGAGGCCGGGCAGAAGGGCCGGGGACAGGAGGTCGTCGTTCTTACCGCCGGCCACGAACTTGATGGGCCTGTAGCTGAGCACTCGCCTCCCGAGCGAATAGAAGTAGTTGATTAACGAGTTCCTGATGATTGTGCAGCAGAGCGGGAGGTCGTCGTGCAGGCTCACGAGGTCCGGCCGGCCGCCGAGGCTCGGCATGTCGTCGCCGAGCGGCACGCAGATGATTTGGTCTTCCTGCCGCTTGAATACGTGCGTCCGATAATGGGCGTCCCTGAGTGCACTGAGACGCTCGTGGTCCCCGTAGTCGAGAACCTCGACTTGAATCTCAGCGTTCTCGAACTCAATGGGAGCTACGTTCATTACCAGACTTGTACGCATGTCGATTTTATCTTTCTGCCGCGTGTTAATGAGAAGCCGACTCCGAGAAATTGTTCGGGTCGGCGACCGTGGGACGCACCTTGGGCGGGGCCGTCTCCGCCGGGCCGAGCGGCGGCGGCATGGGGGACTTGATTTCGCGGGCGTACTGGGTGAAGGAGACCCACCAGCCGTCCGGCGTTCTGCCTTGCAGGTGATACCAGTGGGCGACCGCCAGCGGGTTGAGGAGCAGCACGAATCCGACCTCCCGGTTGCCGCTCCGCTCGACCTTCAGGAAATGCAGGTCGACGAGGAGCTGGACGTGCTCCCGCCACGTCCGCACGGCCCGGGTGCTCATGTAACCTGCGGCGTAGGCGTGCTCCTGCTCGTCGTTGATGGAGATGATTCCCTGGCCCCGGTCGCGGCACCACAGCTCCAGGTAGACCCCCGTCGGGTCCTTGCCCTTGCCCGAAAGATGGCGAATCAACGAGAGAATCCAGGGCATCAACCGGGTCATCGTCGCGAAGCCGACGACGTTCGCGGTGTCGCTCGGGTCCCAAATCCAGCCCCCTGAACCGGGCCAGAGGTCGTTCCGTTGCTGCTCGCGTTTCGTGTCGGCTTGATTCTTCTGACGCATGGCCGCCCTCGTAGGGTTCGAAGAGACGACTCGACCGGCTGCACCGCCGCGGTCCCTCCCAGTGGCGTGTGGGCTACCGAGCGTGGTGCAGCACCGGCCGAGGTCGGCCAACCGTCGCGGAGTCCTCATTGGGATTGAGGGCCGCGACACCCAGATTATACGACGCAAGTAATTGAAATCAAAGGACTTGTATTCGGCATACCCCGAAGACTACGTTAAGGCGTCCAAGGGGGGTCAGGACGGTGAAAACGCGGACGTATGCAACTATACCCGATGAACCGGCGATTTCCCGCAAAAGGTAGTGTTACAGGCAAAGGACTTACGACGCGGGCTGTGCTCCGTGTGCCTCGTGTGCAACACGTTCCCCCCGTGGCCCCTGTGCCCCCGTGCCTCTGGATTCCTGTCCCGGTCGTCTGGGCCGCGACTCGGCCCCGGCGTCAGAAGAGCCACTTCTGATATCGCTTTCGTCGGACCTCGCGAGGTGCGTGAACGACGGGCGTCGGAGCGACCGGCGGGAGGGCGAGCCTCTCCAACTCCGCTCCTCTCGCCTGCTCTTCTGGGGGGTCGGGCGTCGGGGTCTCCTCCGGGAACCTCTCGACCTCCTTCGAAATCCTTGCGGTCACGGGTCGCTCCAGCCTGGCCGCTCCTCTCGGCTTCTTCACCGGCCCCGCCTCGACGACGTGCGTCTCTTTTAGACCCTTGATGAGTCCCGAGAGCTCCCCGGCCGTCCTGCCTTTCGGCTCGGTCCCCTCCTGCAACGTGGCCGACAACGCCGCCTTGAGCTCGTCGCGGAGGGCCGAGAGCTCGGCCAGGTACCGCTCGTGCGGGAAGGTGCCCCCGAGCCGGGCCTCGAAGTCGCGGAGCTTCGTCTCGGTGAGGGCCAGCTCGCGGCGGACCTCCTCGCACTTCGCCTCATAGCTCGCAAAGAGACGCTCCAGGGCGTTCAAGCACGCCCGCGGGCCCTGCGATTCGCGGGAGAGCTGGGCCTCTCGAATCCCCCGCCCTTCGAGGAACACCTCGGGCGAGCTGAATTTGTGCTTCACGAGGCCGAAGGCGAGCCCCCGCATCCGGCCGAGCACGAACCGGCGAGTCTCTCGGACCTCGGCCGGGAGCGAATCGAGGCATCCCCCCAGCACGGCGAGGATCTTCTCTCGCGGGCAAACCACTCCGTCGATGGTCACCGGGTCGTGCTCGTGGGCTCGGGCCGACTCGGAGTCGGCCGACAGCTCGGCGAGTCGCCTCCTGAGCCGCAAGATGGCTTCCGGGAGGTCCCGCACGTTCCGTCGGGCGAGGAACTGCTCGTCGGCGTGGTGCTTCTTGAGCGTCGCCAGCCGCTGGAGCTCGGCATCCGCCTCGGCGAGCGTGAGCACCGCCGGGTTGCCCGAGGCGATGGCCTTCACCTCGGCGTAGGAGAGCTCCTGGCCGCCGATGTCCTCGGCCTGCCGCACCCCGCTCTCGCCGGTCATGACCTGGCCGATGAACCGGGCCTTGGTCTCCAACGCCTGCCACATGTAGGCGTCGAACGAACCTTCGGTCACGTACCGGAAGATGAAGACCTCCGCGTTATCGTTACCCTGCCGGAGGATTCGGCCCTCCCGCTGCTCGACCTCGGCGGGTTTCCACGGGGCGTCCAGATGATGCAGGGCCACGAGCCGCCGCTGCACGTTGGCCCCGGTCCCCATCTTCTGCGTCGAGCCGATGAGCACCCGCACCGTTCCTTGCCGGACTCGCTCGAAGAGGGCTTGCTTCTTCGCGTCGCTCTCGGCGTCCCCGATGGCCGCTATCTGCCACCGGGGGATTCCGGCCTCCACGAGCTTCGTCGTCAGCTCCTCGTAGACCGAGTAGCCCCACGGGGTCGGGTTCACGCCGAGGTCGCAGAAGACGAGCTGCGTCCCCTTAGCCTCCTCGGTGCGTCGGAAGACTTCCGTCACCCGCTCGACGAGGGCGGTCGTCTTCGACTCGGGCCACTCGCCTACCTCGCCCGAGACTAGCCTCGCGTCGAGGGCGAGCTTCCGACCATCGGTCGTGATGGCGAGGGCGTTGTCCTCCCTCGGGTCCACCTTCTGCGAGCGAATCCGCTCGTAGCGGGCCACGAGTTTCCCTTGAATCGCCTGCTGCTCCTCGGACATCGGGCACGGGACGACGGTCGGCTTGTCGCCGGAGAGCCTCGGCCTCGGCAAGTCGAGCATCGCGGCCGTCTGCACGTCGGCGAACGCCCGGAACATCTGCTGCACCTCGGGGAGGTTTACGAACTTCGCGAACCGCGAACGGGGCCGCAAGCTCGAACCGTCCGGGGCAATCTCCATCGTGTCCACGACCTCGCCGAAGCACGCGGCCCAGCCGTCGAAGTGCTCGATGCCCCGGTCCCTCAGGCCCTTCGGGTCGAGGAACCGCTGCATCGTGTACATCTCGACCATCGTGTTCGAGATGGGCGTGCCGGTCGCGAACGTCACTCCGTGCCCCTCGTGGAGCTCGCCCAGGTAGCGGACCTTCATGAAGAGGTCGAACGCCCGCTCCGAGCCCCCGGTCTGGATGCCCGCCACCCGCTCCATCTTGGTCGGGGTTTCGAGGTTCTTGAAGTAGTGGGCCTCGTCGATGAACAGGTAATCGACCCCGAGCTCGTCGAAGACGAGCCCGTCGTCCTTCTTGTCCTCGGCGAGGAGGTCCTTGAGCCGCTCCTCCCGCTTCGCCTTCTGCTTCTCGATGGTCTTGATGATGTTCCGGTGGGCCCGGTTCCCGCCCCTCGTGCCGTCCACGAGGAGCCCGTCGTACTCGGCGATTTGCTCCCGGAGGAACCGGGCCTGGTACTCGCGGCTCATCCCGATTCGCTCGAAGCTGCTGTGCGTCACGATGATGCCGTCCCACTCGGAGCTGGCAATCTTCGCCGTGAGAACCTTCCGCCGCTCGCGGGCGAGGTCTTCCTTCGTCGCCACGAGGAGCTTCGCGTTCGGGTAGAGCTGCTGGAACTCGCGGGCGAACTGCTCCAGCATGTGGTTCGGCACGACGTAGAGCGGCTTCCGCGAGAGCCCGGCCGCTTTCCGCTTCATGCCGATGGCCGCCATCGTGAAGGTCTTCCCGGCCCCGACGACGTGGGCGAGGAGCGTATTCCCGCCCGACATCCCCCGCCAGATGGCGTCCTTCTGGTGCTGGTGGAGGCGGATGCCCCGGCACATGCCGGGGAAGGCCAGGTGCGAGCCGTCGAAGACCCGCAATCGCAGGTTGTTGTAGATGTCGTTGTATGTGCGAACGAGCCGCTCGGTCCGGTCTGGGTCGGCGAAGACCCACGACCGGAAGGCGTCCTTGATTCGCTTCTGCTTCTCGCGGGCGGCGAGCGTCTCCTCCTGGTTGACCACCCGCTCCTCGCGGTCCCCGTGGTTCACGACGTCGTAGATGACGGGCGTCTTCAGGTTCAAGGCTTGTTCGAGGAGCGTGGTCCCGTTCGCCCTGGGCGTGCCGTAATCGGTCGTCGCTGGGACGCTTGAAGCCGCGTCGTAGCCCGCTTCGACGCTCCAGAGGGCGTCCTTCTTGAGGTGCCCGACCGATATCGAGGAGAGCGGCACGCCGAAGAGTTCGGCGGCGAACGCTTGGATATCGCCCTCGGGAATCCACGGGGCACCGAGGTTCGCGTCGATTTCGCCGGGGAGCACGTCCTCGGGCTGGACGGCCCGAAGGGCCCCGGCGTTCCGGCCGAACTCGGGCCCGGCCGCTTCGGCGACTTTCAGCTTCTCCCGGACGTTCCCCGAGAGGTAGTCGTCGGCCGTCTGCCAGCAGCCAGTCGCCGGGTCACGGTAAATCAGGTCCCCCAGCTCCTCGACGATGCGTGCCTCGTCGGCCCCGTAGAGCGAGGCGATGAGGCCAAGGTCCACCTCGCCCTTCCGGTCGAGCGAGACCAAGAGCCCCTCCTCGGCGGTCTGCACCGTGGTGACGGGCGGGGCCCTTCCCACCACGTCCCGCGTCATGATGGCGGCTTTGACCGCGGTGCCCGAGGTCGGGTCGCAGTCTTCGAGGGCCATGACGAGCATGGCGTCCGGGTCCTCCACGAACTTCACGAGGTTCGGCATCCGCTGGATGACGGTGCCGCTTGCTGCCTCCGAGAACGTGGTCTTGTTGATGAGCCCGTACTGCGAAACGAAGACGTCGTAGTGGCGGTTCAGCTCGCGGCGGGCGTTCTCGCGGTGCTCTTCGGGCCAGCCGTCGTTCTGCGACTGGAGCACTCTGCGGGCGGCGTCCCGAATTCGGATGAGGCTCGCGAGCCGCCTCGCGGTCATCGTGCCGGTGGTCTTGAGCTGCGTCCCGCCGTAGACGACGGCCTCGGCCCGGCCGTCGACAATCTGGTAGATGGCCCGGTCGTCGCCGATGACGAAACTCCCTTCGGTCACGTGCCGCTCGGGCGGCGGGGGCACGAACGCCGGGGCCCCGTGCCTCGGCCTGGCCGCGGTCGGCCTGGTCGGGAGCTCAGGGAGCCGCCCCACGGCGGCCCGGAGGGCGTCTTCGAGCGGGCCGGTCGCGGCGACGCTGAAACCCTGCTCGCCCCCATAGAGCCGGTCCTTGCGGCTCCAGGCCCCGAGCACCATCTCGGGGTGGTCCAGGAAATACCGATTGATGGGGACCTCCACCCCCTCGATGGCGAGCGGCGAGACGCCGAGCCAGCTCGAAGAGACGTGGCCGACGGCCTCGCCGGGCCCCCGCTTCCTCAGGAACACGACGTCGGTCACGACCCGCGTCCCCTCGCGGGCGAAGGCGTCCGAGGGCAGTCGGATGGCCCCGAGGAAATCGGCCCGAGCGGCGAGGTACTCGCGGACCGAGGCGTTCTGCTTGTCGAGCGTGTAGTGCGTGGTGACCAGGGCCAGGACCCCGCCCGGCCCGAGGGCATCGAGGGACTTGGCGAAGAAGTAGTCGTGGAGCGAGAACCGCGTGGCGTTGTGTTCGAGCTTCACGTCGGCGAAGGGCGGGTTCCCGATGACCGCGTCGACGCTGCCCTCGGCGAGCCGCGTGTCGCGATAGTTCTCGATGCGGATGTCGTGGCGAGGGTAGAGGGCCCTCGCGACCCGGCCCGAGAGCGAGTCGAGCTCGACGCCGATGAAGTGCATTCCCTCGGGTGCGAGCCTCAAGAAATTCCCGGACCCGCACCCCGGCTCGAGCACGGTCGCGTCCTCGGGGACCCCGAGCCGGTTCACCGCCCGGAACATCGAGGCGACCACCTCGGGCGACGTGTAGAAGGCGTTGAAGACGGTGCGTCGGGCACTCGCGTACTCCTCGGGCGAGAGGAGGGCGGCGAGCTCCTCGCCGAGGGCCTGCCAGGTCGGGCCCTTGTACCGGCCCGTCGAAGGGTCCGGGAAGATGCGAAGGGCGAGGAGCCCGAAGCCGCAGAAGCCCGCCAGTGCCCTTCGCTCGTCGGCGTCGGGAGGGCGGCGTTCGGCCTCGACCCGCCTCAGAGCTCGAATCGCCTGGAGCAGCTCGCGTGCTTTCGCCACCTCACCGGAGGCGGCGGCTTCCGGCGAATGGGCCGGGAGCTGCAACGGCTCGGACCAGACGGGGGTCGGTCCGAGCGGGGCCTGAGCTGCATCGGGAGTGAGTTCGGCGGCTGGTGGCCCGGCCGGGGTCTTCGGTCGGTTGAACAGGGGGAGCGACGGACCGAAACGGCTTCGACGGGAGTTCGGTCGTGCAGGCGGCTCGGTGCGGGGTCTGTCGTTTCGCCGGTAGTCCGCCGCTTCCGAATGTCGCGGGAGTCGAACCTCCTCGAACCCTGAGAAAAGTCCTCCCTGGATTTCGCGGCCCTGGCTTCGTTCGTCCTTCGGGGATTCCGGCTCCACGACCCCGACCATGGCACGCTGCCGGAGCGAGCCGCAAGTCGCTCCGGCCTCTGCCAGAGCTATCGCGAACTCTCTCCGGCGAATTGCGGGACCATGCTGCTCCAACCCTGCGGACGGTCGAGAGCCCGTTGGACTCGCTCGCAGCAACAAGCGGCCTATGGCTGTGGGCCAAAGGTCCGCGAGTGACGGACTCGACCACACCTCAGGAGTTGACGATGAACACCCAAGCTCTCTTGCTGGCAATCTTCACGAACGGCGTCGTGCTGGGCACGGTCAGCATCGTCGCCATCGCCCTCGGACGAATTCCCCCCACCTCGAAGTATCCCCCTGGGGATTCTGAGCCGGAACCCCTTAATTCCAAACAGAATAAGCCACGTCCCCGCAAGTCTTCAGGCTCTCGGGGGGCCTCCTCGAAGAAGCGGGCCTAAGGCGGGACGTGGGACAAAGCAACTGGAGGATTAACCTACAACGAGGGACGGCCTTCTTCATGAAGGCCGTCCCTCACACTGCGACGTCGCCCGGTACCGATTTCAAAGGTCATCGTCGGCCAGCAGGAGGTTCGCGAGGAACTACTGATTCGGTTCTTCGCTGGAGGTCACTCCTCGGTATCGGGAGCCTGGGAGTGAGTTGAGAAAAGACGGGCGAGGAAGGTCTCGACTCGCTCACCGAGGCCGGGATTCTTCGACTCGCGGTTTCCGGCAACATTGAGGGTCTCGACCTGGTGGGCCTCCAGCCAGGCACGGACCTCGCTCGGCCTCGTGATGCCCTCCTCGACGAGGAGGTAGGGCTTCTTGTGCCTGCGGCATCCTCGGATTGTCGCACGGTACCCCGATGAATCGGAGCTTCCGAACCAGAGCGTTGCGTCGGAATCGCGAGCGTTGGCGTCGGTCCTCGCCGGGTAACCTTCCTTCGGGCACTCGGTGAGGCCGTACTCGCCAAGCCAAGAGGCGGGCCCCTCCTCGGTCTCCCAACCTTTGGGGGCCCATCCCCCGGTCTCGATGCCTGCGGCCTTGGCGGCCCGAAGTCCCGCCTGGTCGGCTCCGGTCTGTCCTCCGCTCACGACCTTCCGAAGGGCCATCGAGTACCGCCTCACGAATCAAGCAGGGAGAGCCCGAAGAGCAGCTTCACGGAATCGCGAGCCGCGAGCACGTCTCGCAGGTCGCCGCTCATGGTGGCCTTCCCGTAGCAGACGGACAAAAAACAACGCTAAGGTTAGTCTGTCCAGAAACTCGGCGATTGGGTCGCGGCCTGGCACGTTGATTCCGCTTTCAGCGGATTTCGGTTACTCCAAGTGGAAGTACCGGAATCGGGCGTTTTTGAGACGGAGCCTGAGCGGTCATCCCTCAACCTGATGGGCTGAGGGAAAGCGAGTTATCTCCGAACGCTATTTCGCTAACCAGCAACTGATTGCGCCATCACTCGTTTACCCCACTCGGCCCGGGTCCTCGTCATCCACATGAACTTCTTGGGACGCCGCTTCACGACCCGCGGCTCCACCCGACCCGGCCTGTCGGGATTGACCATCAAGTCCGGCCCCATGTCACGGAGGTGGATTTCTTCAGCAGCCGATGAAGGGGTGGGTGGTCGTCGAGCCGGATGGGATCGATAGCGACCACCAATCGAAGGAATGGGTCAACCAGGCCATCGAGTTCGTGGTGACGATTCTCTGAACCCGGCTGTCGGGGTCATGCCAGCCCCAAGCGGGCGCGGAACTCGGGCTCGGCTACGGAGACCAAACGCTTGCTGTCCACCAGCACAGGCGGACCGCCTCGAGCGTCTCAGGCCCCAGGCTCCATCACCTTGCCGCCACGGTTCTGCCAAGCCGCTTCGAGCGCCTCACCCGCAGTCGCCAGGGCCACGCCCAGCAGAACGATGTCTTTGAGGACGAACTGGCCCGGCATGGCGGAGAGGGCCGGGAAGCCGCCCAGGCTCGGCTCCCAGCCAGGCGTGGTGATCAGGAAAGTGAGCGTGGTCGCGAACATGCCCATGGCCAGCCCGCTGCCGAATGCCGAGCCGAGCGGCCAGACCGGACGAGCAGCGATGAGCAGCCCGACAATGATCTCAACGACTCCCAGGAACGCAGAGAACCCGCGGACACTCACGACTTTATACATCCAGCCCATCAGCGGGCTATTCGCCACCAGCGGCTTGATCCCCTCGGCCTCGTAAGCGGTGAACTTCATCCCGCCTATCCAGAGGAGGACGATCACCAGGCCATACCGCGAGACATGCAGCCCGATCGCTTTCAGCCGGTCGCTCATCGATCCCGATCTCCTGCGGCGGCCCCTTCGTCGATTCAGGGGAAGACTTTGCAATCCGCCGACCGCCGGGGCGAATCATCCGGCTAACAGACTATCACCTGGGCGGCGAGCGATCTGTCATCTGGATGACAGCCTTGGGAAACAGGCCCAGGCGATTGGATCAAGGTCAACCATCGGCGATGCGATTCAGCCCCTCCAGATCGTCCACGCAGAAATAGCAGCGGGTGTACTCGAGCAACCCCTCCTTCCGCAACCGGACCAGCTCGGCGCTCACCACCGGGCGGGCCGCCCCGACAAGTTCCGCCAGCTCCTGGTGGCTGAGCCGGACGTCGATCGTATGGCCGTGGGTGCAGCGATCCCCCTCGTAGCAGATCAGGTCTCTCAACGCAGCCGCCACACGCACCCGTGTCGGCGTCGTGTATTGCCAGAGCAGGCGTCGCTCGATGAATTCCGACCGAACGGCCGCCGATTCGAGCAGCCGTCTCGTCAGGGGGGGGTCCGCGAGCGCGGCGTTCTCCATGACGGTCCGGTCAAGTTCGAGCACTTCGGCCGGACCATGGGCCACCGCTTGTTCGAGTTGGACGGTCTTGAAGCCGTGAAACGCCTTCGACGCGAACGGTCGAGCCCCGATCAAGCCGCCGCGACCATGGATCAAGCGGATGACACTCTTGCCGTCGGGACGCGGGTCGATCAGTTTGACGTATCCGGAGGTCACGACCCAGCAGCGGTCCTCGGGCGTGCCCGAGTAGATGAATTTCCCCGACGGGAACGCTTTTCGCAGCGATGACGGGATCTTCGCGCATGCCCCGGCGAACTGCTCGGCCCATTCCTTGTCGAGTTGCATCGAGGCCCCTTCGGTCCTGGCCCCACGTGAGAGGCATGACGGGCTTCGGCCTGGAAGACGCCGGGCACATCTCGTGGCCGATCCGCGCCACGGGAATCATGGCGATGGTACCTGCTCGCCTCGGGCTTTCGCAAATCGCCCCTGCTGAAGTTGAAATCACGGGCTGTTGCTCGATCGCAAGGCTCATCACCGGAATTCGATTACTTTGTCATTAATATGACAGCGGCGTCATCTGGGCGTCTGTATACTCCATAAACCCCGTGTGACGACCGGCCGGACTTTAAACGCGGAACCCGCGGCCCGGCACGGAGGACTCTTTGCCAAACTTCGTCAACGGGCGAGGATAATGGGAGCGAGCTATGAACAGTCGATGGTTAATGGGAGCCGCGTTGATCGGCGGGGTTTTCATCGCATCCGCCTGGACGGCCGGGGAGTCAAAGTCGCTGGCCCAGCAGCCCGCCGCCAAGGGTTCGCCCGTGGAGTTCAACGACGACGGCTCGATCAAGCAGCCGGTCGGCTTTCGCAAGTGGGTCTTCCTCGGGGCCCCCGTCACCCCAAATGACATGAATGAGGGCGAAGCCAGCTTCCCCGAGTTCCACAACACCTACATGGACCCGGATAGCTTTGCCTACGTCGAGCAGCATGGCGAATACCGCGACGGGACAGTGATCGTCAAGGAGCTGACCTCCGTCGGCTCGAAGGTTCAGCCGAGCGGAAACGGCTACTTCCAGGGGGACTTCACCGGCCTGGAAGTGTCGATCAAGGACAGCAAACGCTTCGCGGACGAGCCTGGCAACTGGGCCTACTTCAGCTTCGGCCACAAATACCCCCTGAAAGCACAGGCTTCCAAGAACAAGGTCGCGTCATGCAACAGCTGCCACGACCAGAATGCAACGAACTTCGTGTTCTCCGACGTGTACCCCGTCCTCAAGGATGTCCTGGCCAAGGCCAAGAAGGACAAGCCATGATCGGCAAGCCGGTCGTCTCCGTGAAGGCGAGGGTTCCCCAGGCTGGGATTCAGCCGGGCCTCTTCGCCGAGTGATAGCACACCGGCTGCCGTGCGCTGGCAAGGCCGTTCACCCCGGCTTACGACCCGCAACGTTAGAAAGCGGTGTCAGCTCCTTCACACTCATTCCAGGCTCCGAGGCACTCAGCATGAATCACCGTAGGATGCGGGTCGTTGCTTTCGGGCTGTGGGCGGCCATCCTGTGCAGCAGTTCGGTCATCGCTCAGGAGTGTCGATACCTGTTCTTGCAGACCAACGACATCCGGGAGGGCCAAAACGCCGTCCTCGGCTATTCCCGCCATGACGACGGCTCGATGACTCCTCACCCCGGGAATCCGTTCTACACCGGCGGCACCGGCATCAACAACGACACGCATGGCAAGCTGGGACCGAATGACAACGACACGCCGCTGGTGATCAGCGCCGACGGACGGCGGCTCTTCACGGTCAATGGCCACAGCAACACGGTCGCAGTCTTCGACATCGCCCGCGACGGCTCGCTGAAACATGTCCCCGGATCGCCGTTCCCGTCCCACGGCATAGCCCCCAACAGCCTCTCCGTGAGCGGCGACACGTTGCTCGTGTCGAATCGCAACGGCGACTATCACCAGGCCGAGGACCTGAAGGGCAGGTCGAACGCGAGCTACTGCTCCTTCCGGATCGAGACGACCGGGTCGCTGCGGTTTGTGTCCAAGATTGAGGTCAAAGACGGGCACAAGCCGACGCAAGTCCACGTCTCTCAGACGAACCCGGCAATCGCCTTCGGCAATGACTTCCAGGTCGATGCGGATTTCGACGGCGATGGCAAGCGGTCGTTCCTGGCGGGCGACGAGGCGAGCGTCGAAGGACAGATGCACGTCTTCAAGCTCGGGCCCGACGGCGTCCTCTCCGAATTCGCACTGGTCCAATTGCCGGAAACGGATGCGAGCTACAAATACAAAGGCATGCCCGGCGTCCCTTCCATGCCGCTGGGGCTCTGGACGCATCCCAAGTTGCCGCTCCTATATGTCGGATTCGTTACGCGAAACAACCTCGGGGTCTTTCGCTATACGGCAGACGGCGTCACTCAATTCTGCGGCTCGGTGCCCAACAGCGGACAGGACATTTGCTGGGTGCTCCCGAACAAAGCGGGGACGCGCCTGTATACAGTGAATAACTTGCCTCGTCCCGACCTGAAGCAAGGGGCGGCCACGGTGTCGACCTACGACATCTCAGGCGATCACGCGGAAAAGCCCGTCGAAATCGGTGTAATTGAAGTGCCCCAGCCCGGCGGCCGGTTCGTCAACAACCGAAACTTCGAACAACCCGACAGCACCGCGTTCCAGTTCACGCTCTCCCCGGACGAACGCTTCCTCTACGTCATCAGCCAGCGAGTCAACCAGACCGAGGAGAACAAGAGCGAGGAGGGCAACATCCTCCATTGCTTCAGGCTGAGCAACGAAGGCCTGCCCCAGTTGGTCAATTCTCGCCCGCTGGGACCGGACGGCGTTGACTTCCATTCTCGTCCTCAGGGGCTAGGTGCGGTCGATCGCTAAGGTCGGCGTGCATTCGGTAGCTCCGTGATCGACATCCACGATAGAATCGTCAATTCATCACACGACGAGAGCAATTCATCATGAAGTCTGAACCGTCAGTCAGACAACGCGGCCACACGAGTCACCTGCGATGGGTTGGCGCGACCAGCCTGGTTTTGCTTGTCGCTTCACTGGTTGCTGTCGTCCAGGCGCAGCAGCCACCCGGCGAGTTTTCGCCCTACGTCGATGCCAAGGGCAAAATCTCGCTGCCCGACGATTTCGAGACGACGTTCGTACACCTCGGAACGGTCTCTGTCGAGAAGGCGGCGGAGAAACCCGTTGAGGAATTACATGACACCTACACCAGGAAGGAAGACCTCGCGGCGTTTCGACGTGCCGGAAAGTTCGCGGACGGCGCGATCCTGGTGAAAACCGTCCGCGCCGTCACCAACGAGAAGCTGTCCACCGGTGCCGCCAGCTATGGTTCGGACGTCAAGGTTTGGTTCGTGATGGTGAAGGACGCCACCGGTCGATTTCCCGATAACGAGCTTTGGGGCGACGGCTGGGGCTGGGCACTCTTCGAAGGCAAAGACCGCAACGAGCAAGTTGCCGAGAGCTACCGCACGGATTGCCGATCATGTCATGTCCCGGCAAAGCAGACGGATTGGGTCTATACGAAGTGCTACCCGGCGCTTACCGCAGCCAAGTAAGCTGGGCCAAACTCGGACACGCAGCCGAAATCGAGCCCAGCCGGTGCCTGTCTCAAAAAGGAGCCTTTTCGGGACTGCCTCTCGCCGACCCCTGGCCTCCCCTCGATGCGACCGGAATACCGTCCTGTAAGCCGTCCCGAAATCAACATCCCGGAACCTTGACGCGGGATTCGAGTTTCGGCACCATCCGGCCGAGAGGAGGATGGGGCCCATGTTGATCGGCTATGCACGCGTCTCGACCCTCGAGCAGAGCCTCGACCTCCAGACCGACGCCTTGAATCGCGCCGGCTGCGAGAAGCTCTTCACGGACAAGGCCGGCGGTGCCCGTGCCGCGCGGCCGGGGCTCGATCAGGCCCTCGCACACCTCCGGAAGGGGGATACCCTCGTCGTCTGGAAGCTCGACCGCCTGGGTCGCAGCATCCGGCACCTGATCGAGACCGTGGGGCAGCTCCAGGAACGGAAGGTCGGCTTCCGGAGCCTCCAGGAGAGCATCGACACGACGACCAGCGGCGGCAAGCTGGTCTTCCACGTCTTCGCGGCCCTGGCCGAGTTCGAGCGCGACATCATCCGCGAGCGGACCAGGGCCGGGCTCGAGGCGGCCCGGACCCGCGGAAAGCGGGGTGGCCGGCCCCGGAAGCTGGACGCGAAGAAGAAGTCCCAGGCCCTCACGCTGCACGACGACAAGACGAACACCATCGCCGACATCTGCCGGACGCTGCGGATCGGCAGGACCACGCTCTACCGTTACCTCGCCGAGGGCAGGACGAATGCCCGGCAGCTTCCTGAATGACACCGAGCGGGAACGGCTCAGAGGGTTCCCCGCAGAGATCCCGTCCGAGGATCTGATCGGGTATTTCACGCTCTCCGAACGCGACCTGCTCCTGGTCCGAGGGCAGCGTCGCGCTCACAATCGCCTCGGCTTCGCGTTGCAGGTCTGTGCCCTTCGCTATCTGGGCTTCGTGGCAGCCAAGCTCCATTCCGCACCCCCGGCCGCCGTCGGTCATCTCGCCGAACAGCTCGGTGTCGCCCCGCGATGCCTCGCCAAGTACGGCGAGCGGTCCCAGACCAGGACGAGTCACCTCCAGGAGGTCCTGGCCCATCTGGGCTTTCGCAGGGCCCGACCCAGCAACCTGAAGGCCCTCAAGACCTGGCTCGTCGACCGGGCCCTGGAGCATGACCGGCCGAGCCTGCTCTTCCAGCTCGGCTGTGAGAAGCTGCGGACCGACAAGGTCGTGCGGCCGGGGTTGACCTGCCTGGAACGGATGGTGGTTGCCGCCCAGCAGCAGGCCCAGCACGAGACCTACTGCATCCTGACCCCCCTCTTGTCCGATGACACCAGGACTCTGCTCGACGGCTTGCTCGTCTCCGATGTCTCCCGGGGAGGGACCGCGCTGACTTGGCTCCGCCGCGCGGCCGTCTCCAACACGCCGAAGGCCATCCTGCGCAACATCGAGAAGCTCGACTTCCTGAAGGGTGTGGGGGTCGCGGGATGGGCCCTCGGCGACCTGAGCCCCAACCGGCTCAAGCGCCTGGCCCAAGTCGCTCGCCGGGCCACCGGCCAGGCCCTGCAGCGGATGCCGGAGGAACGGCGGTATCCGCTCCTGGTGGCCTTCCTCCACCAGTCGCTGGTCGACGTCGCCGACGAGACGATCGACCAGTTCGATCGCTGCCTGGCCGAGGCGTACGCGCGGGCCGGCCACGACCTGGAGGAATTCCGCAGTTCCATGGCCCGGGCCACCAACGAGACGGTCCGGCTCTTCGGCGAGCTGGCCCGCGTCGTGCTCGACCCCTCGGTCGGTGATGCCCAGCTCCGACACGCCATCTACCGACGAATCCCGCCCGAACGGCTCCTGAAGGCAGTCGAGGAGGCCGGCGGGATCGTCCGTCCCGAGGATGACACCGCCCTCGACTTCCTCCGAAAAAGGTACGGGCATCTCCGCCAGTTCGTCCCGGCGTTCCTCGCGGCGTTCGCGTTCCGGTCGAACGCGGACCCCGACCCGCTCCTGAAGGCCGTGGACCTGCTGCTGCGGTTGGGGGAGCGACGGGGGCTGAGCCTGCCCCGGAAGACCCCCGTCGATTTCGTCCCGGCGAAGTGGCATCCCTTCGTGGTCGACGGCCAGGGTCGAATCGACCGGGCCTACTTCGAGCTCTGTGTGCTCTCGGAGTTGCGCGGGGCCTTGCGGGCCGGGGATGTCTGGCTGGAATCCAGCCGTCGCTACTCGGACCCGGAGACGTACCTGATCCCCAGGGACCGTTGGGCGACCCTGCGCGGCGAGGTGTGCCAGCAGCTTCAGGTCTCCGACGAGAGCACCGTACGCCTCACGCAGCGCGAGGCCGAGCTGGAGGCGCTCCTGGGACGAGTCGATCCCTTGCTGGACCGCGATTCGGGCGTCCGAATGGAGGATGGAAACCTCATCGTTACCCCGCTCGAAGCGGAGGATCGACCGGAAGTCGCCGTGATCCTCGAGCGCCTCATCGACGAGCGACTGCCCCAGGTGGAGTTGAGCGAGTTGCTGGTCGAGGTCGATGGCTGGACCGGCTTCAGCGGCTGTTTCCAGCATGCCTGCGGTCGCGAGCCCAGGAGCCCGGACCTCACCCGCCGTCTCTATGCCTCGGTCCTGGCCCAGGGATGCAATCTCGGCCTGACCCGGATGGCCCAGATTTGCGACCACGCGTACGACCCATTGGCGTGGTGCACGACCTGGTATCTCCGCGAGGAGACGCTCCGGCCGGCGGTCGCCGCGGTCGTGAATTTCCAGCACCGTCAGCCCATGAGCCGGCACTGGGGAGGCGGCACGCTGTCGTCGTCCGACGGCCAACGATTCCCGGTCTCGGGCAAGGTCCGCAACGCCACGGCTTTGCCACGCTACTTCGGCTACGGCAAGGGGGTGACCTTCTACACGTGGACATCGGACCAGTATTCGCAGTACGGCACGAAGGTCATCCCCACCACGATGCGGGACGCGACCTTCGTGCTCGACGAGATCCTCGACAATGAGACCGAGTTGCCCATCCTGGAGCACACGACGGACACCGCCGGTTACACCGAGATTGTCTTTGCTCTCTTCGACCTGCTCGGCCTGCAATTCAGCCCGCGGATTCGCGACCTGGGCGACCAGCGGCTCTACCGCCTTGACCGGAGCAAGACCTATCAAAACCTGGAGCCGCGGCTCAAGGGCCGGATCCGCCGCGACCTGATCCTGCGCCACTGGGATGACCTGCTCCGAGTCTCGGGGTCGCTCAAGCGGGGCTGGGTGACGGCTTCGCTGCTGATCAGCCGGCTCCAGTCGTACCGCCGCCAGAACGCCCTGACCCGTGCCCTGCAGGAGTACGGCCGACTGGTGAAGACCGTCTTCATCCTGCGCTACCTGGAGAGCGAGCAGCTCCGGCGGCGGATCAATACCCAACTCAACAAGGGCGAGTCCTTGCACTCGTTGCGGGAGTTTCTCTTCTTCGCCCACCGGGGCAAGATCCGGCGGAGACAGGAGGAGGAGCAAGTGCATCAGGCGACGTGCCTGAACCTCCTGACCAACTCGGTGATCGCGTGGAATACGGTCTACATGTCGGCGGCGATCGAACGGCTACGCATCGAGGGCCACCCGATACAGGAGGCCGACCTGGCTCATCTGTCGCCATGCCGGTACGAGCACATCAACCCCTACGGCAAGTACGGCTTCGAGGCAAAAGACCTCGGAGGTGCCAAGCTTCGCCCGCTCCGACCGGGCCGGCCTCCGGCTTAGCGTTGTTTTTTGTCCGTTTGCTACGGGAAGGCC
>LNFM01002013.1_pt1 | contig 43937 bp, 40 predicted proteins | sample 596031 | NCBI WGS metagenome assembly LNFM01 (sample SAMN04254537, study PRJNA301005) | activated carbon metagenome | isolation source: dual media filters at the Ann Arbor, Michigan drinking water treatment plant | place: USA: Ann Arbor
CAGAGACATTAACTCTGCTCTAAACATTCTCGTGCGCGGGCATGCGCATCTCGCAGGAGGAATCCCCGTCCTTTAGGGCGGGGAGGATGTCAATGGGGTGAGAAGTAAATGGTGTTACTATTTGAGTCTCTTCACAAAGCAAGTACTCAAGTATACAAATATCGTTATTTTTTGGATTGAATATGATTTTATCAATATTGAAGCCATATGTCACATCGTTGCCTAAATATGCTTTTGATATTGAAAAAGCAGAATCATTTTCTCTTCTTGAATTGATTTCATCATTGGTATAGGTGATATTATTGTATATTTTATTTCTGTGACTTTCATTCCCAAAAAAATTTAACGCTCTAAATTTTAATGAATATTCACTTAAAGATGTTTCCATTATTGAATTATTCTCGTTGAGATAAAATATTTTATCTTTGTATGGACTATATTTAGAAAAGTAAAAATCAATCATCAATTTTATATTGCAGTTTGATTTTTCTTTCACAAAATCAATAAATGAATTTAACTTTAAAATATGAGATTTGTTTTTTTCTGATAAATCATCTATGGAGCTAATCGGTTTTTCTATCAAAATGTGATCAATGACAAGCCATGTATTTGTTCTATAGTCAGATTGAATTCTATCAAAATCAACAAAAAGTTCAGAGAATCTAATGTCTGGGAATAGTATATGAGAAAATTCATCTCCTGACTTATCTTGGGATTTAAGTTGTTTACTGTCTTTGTACATGATGAAATTTTATCATATATGTAGAATTAATCAAAATTTTTGATTTTATTGCTTTTTTATTGTATAATGTTTGGATACTAAAAAATCAAAGGAATAGTTTATATGCCGAAGAGTAAAACAAAATTCGTATGTAATTCTTGTGGGGGAACAACTGGAAAGATGATGGGAAGGTGTCCTCATTGCAATGAGTGGAATACGATTGTTGAAGAATTGGTTGTTGCAGATACCCCATCTGGAAACAATAGATACCAGAAAAGTTTTACTAAAATTTCATCAAAAGTTGAAGATTTGGATGCAGTTTCATCCATCAACTATACAAGAAAACAAACGGATATAGCAGAATTTGATAGAGTATTGGGTGGTGGTTTGATTGATGGTTCTGTTATATTGCTTGGTGGAGATCCAGGTATAGGTAAGTCTACATTGTTGCTTCAGGCTGTTTCCAACTTAGCGAAAACAGATAAAGTTTTATATATTGCGGGTGAAGAGTCATCTGAGCAAATCAAAATGAGGGGGCAAAGATTAAACTTGCATATCAAGGGAATTAGAATTTACTCAGAGATTGAACTTGAGAAAATTCAAGAGCAAGTTGAATTTGAAAAACCAAAGTATTTGATTATAGATTCTATTCAAACATTGTTTAGCTCTCAATTAAGCTCTGCACCAGGCTCTGTCTCACAGGTTAAAGAGTGTGCCTCTCAACTCAATAGGATAGCAAAAGAACAGGGTATAACCATGATTATCATCTGTCATGTGACAAAAGATGGAGAACTGGCTGGACCTCGTGCATTGGAGCATATTGTTGATACTGTTTTGTATTTTGAAGGTGATAAGAACAATCAATACAGAATGATTAGAGCATTTAAAAACCGTTTTGGTCCCATCAATGAAGTGGGTATTTTTGCCATGACTGAAAATGGACTTGAAGAAGTAACTGACCCTGCTGGTGTATTCAGTGGAGATGAACAAAAACTGCCCGGTGCTTGCATATTTGTCACACAAGAGGGTAATAGGTCAATTATGGTTGAGGTGCAAGCACTTCTGGATGAAACACCTTTACCTAATCCAATTAGGAGAAGTATTGGTTTGGATGTGAATAGACTCCAAATGTTGTGTGCAATCATCAATAAATACTTTGAGATGAAAATATACACATATAATGTGTTTGTATCTTTAATTGGTGGTATGAAGTTCTCTGATACTGGTATTGATTTGCCAGCATTCTTATCCATGATTTCTTCTTATAAAGGAAAGCCTATTGTGGATAAGTGTGTTTCTTTTGGGGAAATTGGTTTGACTGGGGAGCTAAGACAAGTTCAAAATACAGAAGATAGAATCAAGGAAGCTGCCAGAATGGGAATGAAAGTTGCTATCATACCAGCTACCAGAGGGCATAATAAGAAACCTGTTAATTGGTCAGCAAAATACGGAATAAAAGTGGTTGAGTGTAAGAGTTTGAGAGAGGCTATTGAAGCCGCTTTTTAAATTTTCATTTTAGGTTTTATTTCATCTGATTTGTTGAGTGAAATATGCATTTGTGTGTATTTTAAAAAACTGTTAAGCACAGGATCTTTAACATGTTTAGATAAATCTTCAATCTTTTTAGACAATGTTGGAGTTGATTCTTGTTTACTGATAATGTATTCAATATGTTCTTTAATAAGATTCAGATTGATATCTTTATTATGAGCTTTTTTGTCTTTTATGTAGTTTGTAATCATAGTCTCAACAACAAATTTATTTCTTGACTTGTTCAATATAAGAGGTGGATTCATATCTGTGAGCATTTTAGCTGTTTCATAGTTTTTATGACTTACAGATATCTCTAATAAATTTTTGTTGTCAATTTTTTTATTGATGAATTTGGGGTTAATCATCATTATTTCTTTTAGTGATTTTAGAAATATGTTGTGTGATAGCAGCTTGTTGATATCAAGGTTTTCTATGATTTCTGGTTTAATTACTATCGCTTCTTTGAATTTACTGAGTACAATTGGATTGTTCAAGTGTGTTTCATATGGAATATTATGTGGATTATCAATAATGTCCTGCACAATTGTTGTATTGTTTTTGTTGTATATACCGTTGATTAAGTCTTCATTTTTTGTGTTAGAAATAAATGCTTGAAAAACTTCTTTCGTATCATGTATTAAAAATGGGTTTAATCCTTTATCAATAAAAAGTTGAAATGTATTCAATTCTCTTTCATTGAGTATGTTTTTTATAAAAGAAATATTTTTCAAATCTTTAAAATGTCTTTGATCTAATAACTCTACTATTCTATCTTCACCATTGCAGATAATACTTGTGAAAGTATTTTGTGCACTATAAACTTCCTTGTGAAATAGATTTGGAAAATTATCAAGGATTTTTTGAAGATTTTTTATGTTGGAACATCTGTTTTTAATAAAAACTTCAATAGGGTTGTTATGAGCAATAAAATCCAAATCAAAGTTATTTGTTAAAAAATCTATTGTTAATTCATTTTGTATATCTTTCTCTGTAAAATGATATACGCCTGATTTTTTATCTTTTTGGAATAATTTTAAAAAATATTCTTGCTCTTCTAAGTTTTCTAATTTTATGTTTGGTAATTGTGCAAAAAGTGTATCCAAGAAGAAATTGTTTTTAAAATTATATGTGTTGTATTTTTCTAGTTCTTCAATGAAGTAATATGTCTCTTTTATACTTATGCGATTATGGGTCGGAAGATGAAGAATAGATGTTTGTAGGCTACAATATGTAGCAGAATTATTGGATATTTCTTTGGCATTATCAGCTAAATAGTCTTTGATTTTATTATTATAATAAAGGCTTGCTACATTTGTATTCATATTTTTTTCTTCTTAATGATATTTGTAGTTGTATCTAGGGCAACTTCAAGTTTTTTAACCATGAATAATTGTTTTAAATCTGGATATGTGTCAAGAATTTTTGGGTACTTATCAAATTGTTTTTGTATGGTTTTTTTAGCTGTTTGATTTTTAGTAACACCTTGATCTAATATTTTATAAAATGTATCTTTAACAATAGTTTTGGCTGGTCTGTAGCTGCTTTGTTTTTCATTGATAAAGCATTCTTTGTTAAAATCAACAAAAAGATAGGACAATGCACTTTTATTTTGATTGTTTTCTATAAGCGATATGTTTGGAATTAGTTCTACTATTTTTTGTGCAGCCAAATATTCATCGTTTTTCGCTGCTATATGGAGTATGGTATCTTTATTATCATTTTGAATGATTTTATTGTTGTGGTGTTTTATTAAGAATGCAAGACTGTTTATAAATGTTGAATTAACAAGACTAAATTGTAAGTCTTGGGATATTGATATGTTTTTTTCTTCAATTTGTTTTTTTACATATTCAAAGGTTTCATCATATTGTATTGTTTTCCAAAATTTTTCATCATTGAATACATTTTGTAAGTCAATATTTTGTTTCTTCTGTATTTCATCTAAAATATTTTTATCTGTCAGAGTGTCAAATAAAAAGTAGAAGTGTGGTTTTTGATTATTTTCATTATTAAAGAATTTAAAATTAAAACTTAAAAAGTCTTTTACCAAATTATCAAAAAGTCTTTCTTGCTCTGGTGTTTCAATATGATGTCTGTATTTTGCAAATAGAGTATCTGAGAATTCATGTTTTAATATACTATTTTCAATATCTTTCTTTTCAAAAAGAGATAAAAGTTTTGAATCCATTTTACGCTCAATCATGAAGAACTCAAGAAGTGGTTTTTGAATGGAGCAAAGAACTTGGAGGCTTTGCCTATCATAGGATTTAATTTCTTTGAATGTTTCTAAGATATCATTATCAACTGTTTGATATTTTAAGTATTTTGTCAAAAAATGTTCATATATGTTGTGTTCTTTTGAATTGAATCTTTTTTTATTTAAAATATGTTTTGCAATGTGTTTATTGAATAAAAATGTTTCATCAAAGACAACGTTTCTATCAGAAATATATTTTTTCTCATTTAAACTATCAAAAATTTCAAGATATTTCTCTTGATCTTTTATGGGAATATTTTTGTAGTTGTTTTTTGAAAAAATATTCACAAAGGTAAGCTCTATACTTTGATATACATAATGCTGAGCATTACTGATGAATTCTGGAATATTTTCTTTAATTCTTTGAAATACTTGATATATAATAGATATGTCTTTTGTTTCAAATATTTTATTAAGTAAATCTACTTTTTGTTCGGCTTTAATTTCATTGGAGATAAAAATATTTTCTATTTTGCCAATAGTTGATTCTCTTAAAGACTCTATTTCTAAAAGTCTTTTTATGGTTTGTTTAGGCTTATTTATGTGGTCTTCATTGGGTCTATATAAGTTACTTGGGTACTTGCTCTTATAATGTGAAATAAGAACATCATATATGTTAAAATTTTCCATTATAGATAATGTGAGTTGACTGAGTTTTTGATTGTCTATTTTTTGATCAGAATCAAACTCCCTTAATGCTATTTCTATTGTATTTATCCTGTTTTGCTGAAGATATTTTGTTTGGTTAATAAGTAAGCCTGAAGGGCTAATCTCAGGTATTTCTCTAATAATATAATCTGCGATAGAATAAGCTTTGTTTTTTATTGCATATGACACTATGTTGTATTTCTCATGTCTGGCTCCATAAGTCATTTGAGCAAGAAATTCTTTTTCTTTGTTTTTCAAGTTAAGATCATTAATTGTTTTTTCAAATTCTACCTTGTCATCATTTTTTATGGTGCTTTTAATAACAATAGATATCAATTCATTTTCAAAATACTCAAGACCTGGATTTTGTTTGTTTTTTATTTCTTCAATATAATTTCTTAAGAAATTATAATCATTTGTTTTATCACAAATAAATTGAAAAAAACGCTTTATTGTATGCTGTGTACTAATCAGTTTATCTGTTTCAGTTTCTTTTGATATAATTTTCTTTACAATAGGTTCTACTATTTCTATGAGACTCTCTCCTTTGTCCTCTTTATTTTTGAATTCTTGGAGAAGTTCATCAATAGCACTTGTTTTTCTGCCAGAATACTGAAGTGCTGTTACTTTTGAATCATTTAGAATTCTGAATATATGAAAGTATTTTTCAATGTTTTCTAAGTTTTTTTCCTTTATTAAAGAATCAAACAAAATATGATATATGCCTTTACCATTTTGGTAAAATTGTTCTTGAAAACTGTTGATTAAAATTTGTTCTGATTTTAATAAATTTAAAAATTCACTTGGATTATTTTCAAGAATTTCTAGTTGTTTTTTTTGAGTTTGAGTTAATGCCATAATTTTTATACAATATATCTATCATTATATAAAAAACATAAGGGGTTTTCAAACATGGATAAAGAAATGCAAAGTAGGATTGTGGAAATAGACTCTTCTATCAAAAAAAGGTTTGTTAAAGATTTTAATATTCCTATATCTGTTTATCAAGAGCCTTACTTTTCTTATTATGTGCAAACTTATGAGGATGTTTTTGAATTAGAAAAGAAATTTAAGCATTTATTTAAAGTTTTAGATAATATAAGTGATAAAGAAGACTTCTTTGGTATGGGTCAAAAGATATCATCTGGTGTTAAAGATTTGATTAAATCAACAAAATCTTATGAGATTTTTAATTCTGAAAAAGAAGTTTATGACAAAAGTTTATATACTAGCATGCAAATACCACAAAAGAATATTTATACGATGGATAATTTGGAAAAAACAATGATCTCAATTGATTTGGATAAAGCTAATTTTAATTCATTTAAGATGTTCGGTCTACAAGATGAGCTTAAGGTTAAAACTTATAAAGAGCTTATCAATAGGTTTACAGATCTGGATTATTTTGTTGAATCAAAAATGATCAGACAGGTTATTTTTGGTGATTTGAATCCTAATAGACAACAAAAGGTTCAAAAATTCATCATAGCTGAATTATGTGCTGATTTAATAAAAGAAAAAATTGAATTAAGCTCTGCTTCTTCAGATGAGATTGTGGTCAAATCAAATGTGACTGTTGATTATATTAATTCCATATTAAAGTCAAAGAAAGAAAAGTATGATTTTTTTAGAGTTGAGTCTTTCTCTTTTAAAAGAATAGGTAAGGATAATGACTTTTTTGTAAAAACAACCATCAAAGAGAATGGAGAAGAGAAAAAAGAGTTTAAAAATGTACCAAGCTATTATTTCCCTCAAGTATTCAAAAAGTATCTTGGTCAAGAAATTAATGACTATGATTTGATATTTTCATTTGAGAATAATTTATCAAAATTTATGGAACCTTTATTTAAACCAGAAAATGTATTGAATAAAAAAATCAAAAAAAGTTATTGACTTAAAGTTATTTTAGTTATATAGTCTCGTATATGAAATACAAATTTGTTAACACAACAACCACAACAACATTAAAGGCAATGTTGCTGGGTTAAGTTTTTTTCAAATTTATACCAAACCCAGCCAAGGCTGGGTTTTTTTATTGTTTTTTAAATTTTAACTAGGAGATAAAAATGGAAGAAAAAAGATATATGGAAGTTATAAATGATATGAACCTTTTGAGTTTAGGGGATTCTGCTGGTGTGGTTTATTGGAAGCCTGCTGGATTTAAAATATATTCAAAGTTACAAAACTTTATTAGGGAAAAACACATTAAACATGGTTACATGGAGGTTAAAAGTCCAAGCCTTGTGGTTAATGATTTATTCAAGCAATCTGGTCATTTGGATAAGTATATTGAGAATATATTTTCAATTCATTCAAATAGGGATGAAGAAAGTTCTTATTTGATGAGACCCATGAGTTGCCCCAATCATATACTGCTGTATCAGTCAGATTTAAAGAGTTATAGAGACTTACCGTTTAATTTGTTTGAGTTTGGTGAAGTTTTTAGAAATGAGCCTTCTGGATCTCTACAAGTATTATTTAGGCAAAGACAATTTTGCCAAGATGACAGTCATGTTTTTGTGCATGAAGAGTCTCTTGTTGATTCAATTAACAGATACATTTCAATGGCACAAGAGTCTTATAAGGATTTGGGATTTGAAAGTATCAAGTATGTTATTTCTTTAAGACCTCAAGAGAGATTTGGGGATGATTCAGATTGGGATCGTGCAGAAGAAGCCTTAAGAAATGCTTGTAGAATGAATCACATAGAATTTGAAGAGGCTCCTGGCGAAGGTGCTTTTTATGGCCCTAAAATAGAGCTAAAGGTTCAAGATAAATTAAACAGATGGTGGCAGTTAGGAACTCTCCAGCTTGATTATGTATTACCTAAAAGATTTGACATGGAATATGTAGCTGCTGACGGATCTAGACAAGTTCCTATTATTCTTCACCATGCAGTTCTTGGTTCTTTAGAGAGAATGGTTGGTATACTGCTTGAGTCTTTTGGTAAAAATATTCCTGATTTTCTTCATCCCTATAGAGATGTTGTGATATCTGTATCTGAGAAATTTGATGATTATGCAAAATTGTTGTCTCAAAATATATCTCAAAGTATATTTGATTCTAGTAATGATAAAATAGGGAAAAAAATTCAGAAATGGAAATCTATGGGTGCGCAAAATATATATGTTGTTGGTGAAAAAGAATCTTTGGCATATAAAAATGAAGGGATTTTTAAAGCTAATCTTAATAAATTTGACGGCTCAAGAGAAGATGTTATTATAGAGAAAAATTAAGGAGAACAATATGTTATCTGACTTATTGCTTGCAAGTATATTGGCTGCTTCAACCCCACAGCAATTGGAAGCTGTTCTTGATCAGCCATTTGATGTGGAATATGATAGAAAAGTATATACAGTTAAAAGTAAACAAGATATCATTCCTAACGGTTTCACAGATTGTTATGAAGTAAAGGGTACTAGGCAAAATTATTGTTTTTATGATTCTAAATTTTTAGATACCGTTGTTGTTAAGCTCAATAGTGAAGAAGAGTATTTAGTTTTGAAAAATAAGGTAGATGAAAATCTACCTTACTGGATAAATAACCGTGGACAAAGAAGATGGGTTACACAAGCAGGCAAAATAGTGCTTTTCAATTATCCTTACTTTTTAATCACTGTTAACTAAAAAAAGATAAAAAAATGTTTGACAAAATAAATAATGTGTGGTTTAATACAAGTATTGTTAATTTGAAAGAAAATAAAATGTTTACAAAATTCTCCGATGATCGAATGTTTGATGATACCAAATTTTTGGTAGGGAAGTTTGTTTCTTTTTAATTAAGTAAAAGATTAAACAAAAAGCCTACCAAAATCTGGTAGGCTTTTTTTATTGTGATTTTTCATCGTAGAAATCATAAGTTGCTCTTTAAGATTATGTGCCCTGTTAGTTCAATGGATAGAATACAAAGCTACGAACTTTGGGATGGAGGTTCGATTCCTTCATGGGGCGCCATAAATTTTCGGCTCGTTCATATAATGGTCATTATACCTGTCTGTCTAACAGGATACAGGGGTTCGATTCCCCTACGAGTCGCCAAATTTAAGTGTATTGTTTGTCCAGTATCTTTAAATTTGTATGGTAGTGTAGCTCAGTTGGTCAGAGCGTGAGATTCATAACCTCAAGGTCGGCGGTTCGATCCCGCCCACTACCACCAAAAACATGGCTCGTTCATATAATGGTTATTATGCCTGTCTGTCTAACAGGACACAGGGGTTCGATTCCCCTACGAGTCGCCAGTTTATTTTTCGTTCTTAATAAGGGATAAATGTCCCTTTTTCTTCAAGGCTTTAATGTTGCTGAAATCCTTGAGATATTCTTCATCTTCGTTGGCATAACCAAGAAGCTCATTGTTATCAAATTCAAGCCCATGACCGTCTTCTTTATTGAAGATTTTACTGATGGAGTCATAGTGAATATTTACGGAAAATGGCTGTCCGTTGAAAAAAGCTTCAAATTCCATGTTGTTTTTACTTAAAATCATATTTTGTATATAGTCTGGATGTATGCTGATGATGGCAACACCACTTGATATTATGTGTTTAGGAACAACATTGTCTTTATGGTCTAAAAACTCTATAAGAGGGGTATTCCCATTGTCCAAAGACCAAGAATAAAAAGCATTAATTATATAGGGTTTTAGCGATGATTTTTTCATTTTTTATTTTAGAATGATGGAAAATAAAAAATAGTCAAGTTGACACATATAAAAAATTATATGCTATAATCTGGTCTTTAAAGATTTAAAAACAAATATGAAATCAATCGTTGAATTAAATATTGATGAGCTTAAAGACTTTTTGCTCATGTTGTCTGGACAAAGACCTGTTTTCGTATGGGGCCCTCCTGGCATTGGCAAAAGTTCTGTCATTGAGCAATTCTCTCGTGAATTGGGTCTTGAATGTGTTCCACTTATGGGTTCACAAATTGCACCTGAAGATTTGATTGGTGTGCCTCAAATTGTTGGTAATGTCAGCAAATTCATTCCTCCTTCAATGATTGTTAGAGACAAGCCATTTTGTTTGTTCATTGATGAGCTTAATATTGCATCCATTGAGGTTCAAAAAGCATTTTATAGTTTGATTTTGGATCAAAGAATTGGTGAATATACACTTCCAAAAGGATCAGTTGTGATTGGTGCTGGCAATAGATCAGCAGATTCATCTCTTGTTAAAAAAATGCCAACTGCTCTTGTTAATAGACTGATTAATGTTCACTTAGAAGTTAATCATAGAATTTGGCTTGATTGGGCAATGAAATCAGAAATTCATCAATATGTTATTGATTATATCAGGTCAAGACCTTCCCATCTTGTAACTAAAATTCCTCCTACCAATGAAGAGCCTTTTTCTTCTCCTAGAAGCTGGCACTATGTCAGTGATGGTTTGAAGCTGTTGGGTGAAGAGGCTAATCCAAAACTCATAGACGCTCTTTTATATGGAACACTCACATCAGAGCATGTCATACAATTTAAGTCTTTTATTAAACAAATAAAGTACAAGTATTCAGTTGTTAAGCTTCTTGATGGAACTGAAAAATGGCCTGATAAGCCAGAAGATAGAGATATTTTACTTTTCTTGGTTAATTCTGCAAAAGAGTATTTACTCAAAGAGCTTCCCAAGAATGAAAACGAAATGAATGCAGCAAAGAGAAAAATGGTCATTCAGATTAAAGAATCTATGAAAAAACTCTCTTATATCGACTCAGAGTATTCACAGATTTTGATTACTCCTTCAGATACTGGAGAGCAACTACCTAAATGGTTTTTACTTGAAATTACAAGAGAATTGCCTAAATTAATAGCTCAATCAAAGAATGAAAACTGATAAAAAAGTTCAACTCAAAAACCATCAAAAGGCTTGGGGGAAAGTCTCTGAACACTACTTGTTTGATGGGATTGCAAGAAATGTAAGGATTATTGATTTGGAGATCAATAATCCTGAATCTATTTCTAAAGGAATCAGTAAAATTGGTTTTTGCTCAGTCAACATAATCAATGAAACTGATTGTTATATTTATGTATCAAAAGATAACAAGCACACTGAAGAAGAGTGGGAGTTTGTTTTTATGACAATTTTGACGATTCTTGGTCTTGAAATATACAAGAATCTGGATGGCTCTATAGAGAAAGAGTTTGGCTCAATTGTATTTGCTGCTTCTTATATAAAAAATAACATATCAGGTAGTTTAACAATACCGAAAGCATGGGAGAAAATAAATCAAATTGTTTTTGATAGAAGTTTCAAAAACGAACAGAGTGTTTTCAATTATCTTGAAGAAAATAGAGATAATAATTCATGGAGAGAAAATTTTCTCATGAACGGTGTTAACTCTATAATAATCAAGAAAGATGATTTTATAAGATATAGGGCAAATGAATCATTTGGACAGATTTTTGTCAATAATCTTTTGGATAAGGCAAGAAGAACTATAGCGTTGAGAGGAAACTTAAATTTATCAGAAGAAGATTTAAAAGCAAAGGACTCTCCCGCAGAAAAGGCAAAAAAATGGTTTGTATTCAATTATCCACTTTTGTCAGCTTTGGCAAGTTCATTTAAGATAATTTATGATATCAAATACTGTCAATCACTTGAGATTGATATTGGTGCTGTAAGTATTGAGAATAAGACAATATTCATCAATCCTGCTGCAAATCTAAGTGAAATGGGTATGCGTTTTGTGATAGCACATGAGATACTGCATGTTGCATTGAATCATTCAAAAAGACGTGGAGGCAGAGATCCTTTAATTTGGAATCTTGCATGTGATTTTGTCATAAATGATTGGCTTATTGAAATGTGTATAGGTGCTGCTCCAGAAGGAATTTATTTTGATAGAGATCTCAAAGGTAAATCTGCTGATGAAATATATTTGATGATTGCTTCAAATAATAGACTCAGGAAAAGAATGATGACCATGAGAAACAGGGCAGCAGGTGAAAAGCAATCGGGGAAAAATTCAAAATATTGTGACATGCTTGATGAAGGTTATTATGCAGAATTTGAAGATGCATGCGCAAAAGCATTGTTGCGTGGTATTTCAATGCATAATTATTCTGGAAGAGGGGATTTGCCTGCAAGTTTTGAAGAGGAAGTGAAAATGATAAATCAACCTGCTATTCCTTGGCAAGTTGAGCTTGCTGATTGGATAGGAAAGCATTTCCCTATTGATGAGTCCAAGAGAACATATGCAAGAGCTTCAAGAAGACAATCTTCAACACCAGATATTGCAAGACCTTCTTATATCAAACCACAATATGAGAAAAGAACAAGAACATATGGTGTCATATTGGACACATCTGGTTCTATGGATAAAACTTTATTAGGCAAATGTTTGGGAGCTATTGCGTCATATAGTCAAGCTCAAAATGTTGAAGAAGTTAGACTTATTTACTGTGATGCAAAACCATATGATGAAGGTTATGTTAATGTAAATGATATAATGAATAGGGTAAAAATGAAGGGTCGTGGTGGTACAGTATTGCAAACAGCAGTAAGTTATTTGGAGAATGAGGTGAATTTCCCCAAAGAAGCTCCAATACTTATACTAACTGATGGATTTTTTGAATCTAACCTTGTGGTGAACAGACCTCATGCATTTCTAGTTCCCAACAGATACATTTTACCTTTTCATGCTGAAAATGTTTTTGAGTTTTCTTAATGTTTAAATAGGAGTAAATTATGATGAATAACGTAGAGATGATGGAAACAGACCCTATTGCATATGCAAAAATTTATATGGAATACAATAGATATGAGCAGGCTTTTGAAATAATTCAAGAGAATTGGAAAGTTATTTCTAATGATGAATTGAAGTTAAATAGTGTAAAAGAAATTTTAAAATTAATTTTAAGCAATTCTAAAAATAAGGAATTGCTCAATAGCGTGAATTTAATGCTCAATCCTCAATATAAGGTTGTAGAGAAAGATACAGAATTTAAAACTGAGGAATCTTTAAAGTATAAGTATATGCTTAGTATTTTAATGGAAAATGATTTTAAAAGTTATTCTTATCCAACAAGGGTTTTTGTCGAATTGAATCATCCTTTGGATACTCAAGAAGGTATTGACCAAGTAGGTGATTTATATAAGAATAAGAACTGGGCTTTATTGAGTTATGTAGAAATAAAAAGGTAATATTGATGAAAACTTCTGCTGTAACATACAAGAGAAAAAATATAAATAAAAATCATGAAAAAGTTATTGATTCTCTTTTAGAGAAGGGTGTCAATCCTGTTATGGCAAAATTGTATGCGTTAAGAGGTGTTGAGAATTTTGCTGATATAGATTTGGTTCAAAAGTTGGAACCTTTTACAAATATGTTGGGAGCAGTAGAGGCTGCAAAGATATTGTCTACTTGTATCTTACAGAAGAAGAAAATATGTGTTATTGCAGACTATGATGTAGATGGTGCAACTGCTTGTGCAATTGCTGTCAGGGGTATCAAAATGTTTGGAGGCAATATTGATTATGTTGTACCAGATAGATTCATTCATGGTTATGGACTTACACCTTCTGTTGTGGATGAGGCCTGGAAGAAGAAAAATCCTGATATTTTGATTACGGTAGATAATGGTATTGCTTCCCATGAGGGGATAGAGTATGCAAGAAAAAAAGGTTTGGATGTACTTGTAACTGATCACCACTTACCAGCAACTGATAAACCTTTGCCTAACGCCATATGCATTGTAAATCCCAATCAGCCAGGTTGTAATTTTAAAAGCAAAAGCATAGCGGGCTGTGGAGTCATGTTTTATGTTTTGGCAGCACTAAGGAAACACATGATAGACTTGGGTGTTTATGACGAAAAAAATGCACCCAATGTTTTCTCATTGTTGGATTTGGTTGCAGTTGGGACAATTGCAGATGTTGTAAAACTTGATACAAACAACAGAATACTGGTGAAAATAGGTTTAGACTTAATAAGAAAAGGTAGAACTCGCGCAGGTATTATTGCTTTGGCTGAAATATCCAAGTCACAGATTGAGCAACTTGGTACAATTGATATAGGATTCAGGATAGGACCTAGAATCAATGCAGCAGGTAGACTTGAAGATATGACTATTGGTATTAATTGTCTTTTGACAGACAGTTTAGATGTAGCAAAAAAAGCAGCTTCAGAATTAAATTCCATCAATTTAAAGAGAAGAAGTATTGAAACTGAAATGAAGGATTTGGCTCTTAATATAGATGATATCCAAGGTGAGAGTTTTTCAAAAGTTGCATTTGATAAGTCTTTCCATGAGGGTGTTATAGGTATTGTTGCTTCAAGGATTAAGGACTTATTTTATCGTCCAACGATTGTATTTGCTCCAGCACACGAAGAAGATTTAATCAAAGGTTCTGGTAGATCTATCCCTGAAATTCATCTAAGAGACGCGATAGACTATGTATATAAGAAAGCACCAGGTATTATTGTTAAGTTTGGTGGTCATGCAGCAGCAGCGGGATTAACCATAAAGAAAGATAAACTGGAAGAATTCAAAACATTGTTTGAAGAGTCTGTCAAACATTTCAGTGGAGGTGTGAGTTTTTATAGCTCAAAAGAAATTGATATGGAGCTAGAGTCAGAGCATATAGATATCAGAACAGCAGAAATGATTAAGTCTGCTATATGGGGACAGGGTTTTCCTCAACCACTTTTTTCAGGAAAATTCAACATATTGGATCAGAGAATTCTCAATGGTGGACATTTGAAGCTGCATCTTGAAAAAGAAGGTGTTGAATTTCAAGGAATTTGGTTTTCCAGAGATCAAGAAATTGAAGATAATGAAGTGGAGATTGTTTATTCATTGGGTGTTAATGAGTTCATGAATAAGAAAAGTGTTCAAATAATGATTGATAATGTCATTGATCTCAACAATATTTAATATTTTTTAAATATATTGAAAAAAGCATTTGACAAAAATCAAATTATATGTTGTAATACATGTAGCGGTGTAGAGCAGCCCGGTTAGCTCGTCAGGCTCATAACCTGAAGGTCGGTGGTTCAAATCCACCCACCGCAACCAATTTTTTAAAACCCTTTATATAATGTAAAGGGTTTTTTGTTTTTTCAATTGATATTTAATCTTGTGACTTGTTTGCTTAATCCTTATTATTTGATAAAATATTTATATTAGTAATCAGGATAAAAAACAGATGGAAAATACAATACAAGATGAGAATTTTTTAGTAGCTGTCATGAGAGGTGATATAGACGCAGCAATTGAAGCTATCAAGGCAGGTGCTTCCATCAATGCGAAGACTAGTAAAGGTAACAATGCTCTTTATTTAGCTGCTAGTCGTGAACAAGAAGATATGTTTGATTTCTTGTTGCAAGTAGAAAAAGATGGTCAAAAAATAGACTTGAATAATAGAAACCAAGATGGTGCAACTTGTGTATATGAATTCATAAGATTGCCTAATATGTTTTCTTATTTGAAAAAAGTATTGGTCGCTGGTGCTGACGCCTCAATACCTCTTTATGATGGAACCTCTCCTTTGATTCATGCATGTGCATTCAAATACGAAGAAGCTGTAGATTTATTATTGGATAAAACCATTGTGAACAATATAGATTTAGATTATGAAGTTCCTCACCTAAGAACCACAGCATTGATGACTGCTGCTGCAACAGAAGGTTCTTTAAACATTACAAAGAAGTTGGTTGAAGCTGGTGCTGATATTACAAAACTTGATAATTCAAATAGAGATGTTTTAGTGGCTACAATGTTCAAGTCACCAGCATTGTTAAAGAAAAAAGAAAAAGCAGAGTTGAGTGATTTATGTGATTATCTTGCTGGTTTGAATTTTAATTTAAATAATAAAGCCAATAGTGGATTAACTGCATTTTGGGCAGCAGCACTTAATCAAAGAATCAATGCAATGGATATAATGCTTGATAAAGGTGTTAATCCAGATGTGTGGCACGAAATAGCCTTGGCTGTTCCTAGAACATCTGCACTGCATTTATTGATGAACTTTAGAGCAGATAAGAAAGCCAAAGATCCAATTGCTGAAATCATGAAGTTGGAATCTATCAAAAATATAATAAGAAAAAGTGTTGCAGCAGGTGCAGATTTGAATGCTAAAGATGAATTAGGGAATACTGCGGCAGCAACAGGTTTTTTAAATCCTGATTTGAGAGATTTAATGTTGGAGTTAAATGCCGATGTCAATAGTGCTTATCATATTAAAGATACAAGAGATAAAAAATCAAAAGATAAGGTTATAAAAATACCTACTATTTGCTCTATCATTAATGAGGGTGACAAACAAAAAGAGTTTGTTCAAGAAATTATTAACAGAGGTGCAAAAGTAGAATTTGACGCAACTGACAATGTCCATCATCATCCATTGGCTATAGCTATAAGAGCAAATGCTGTGGAGTGCTTTAAGATGTTGATTGATACAAATACAATAGATTTGAACAGACCATTTCAGACTTCTGATAAGGATATCACTCCTTTGATGTTGTTGGTTTCAGAAGAAAAAAATAATCTGCTTGAATCATATCTGGCACAAAAAGAGATGTTAGAAAAAATTAAAGTTGCTCAATCCCAGAATGAGCAAAAGGGAATTGAAAGTCAGATTGTTAATAAAGAAGGCATGAAAGCTGTTAACTCAAAGTTGGATGAAATCAATAAAATTGAAGGTGCAATTAATGAGCAAAGAGTTCAGATGTTCAACTATTTGGTTGATAACTCAGTGGATGTTAATTATGTAAATACTAATGGTAAAAATGCATTGTTCTTTGCAAAATCTGCTCAGTATGCTCAGTTGCTTATTGATAAGGGAATTGATGTAGACCTAGAAGATAAATTGGGAAATAATGTTTTCATGAATGCTGTTATGACTGGTAAATATGACATGGTTGATTTTATGGCTGAATATTCAAGAAACAATGGGAAAAAGTTCCATGAAACTATTTACTATGATCTTGCTTTTGTAGATTATGATAATTCTATCAATCAGTCACAAGTTGAAAAGAGTCTCATGAGATATTTGAGAGAATTCACAAAAGAAGCTGATGAGAATAAAAACAATAAAGATTATAAAGTAAATATTCCTTATGTTAATTTCCAAGACGCTGATGGCAATACACCATTACTTGTTGCATGTGCCAATGATGTACCGTTCTTAGTGGCTCTTTATAAAAGATTGGGTGGAGATGTAAATCTTCCAAACAACAATGGAGAGACACCTATAATGCATGCTATATCAAACAATAACCCAAGAGTGGTTGCATTTTTGATGGAAAGTGGTGCAGATATGCAAGCAAAAACAAAAGATGGAAAATCAGTTGATGATTTCTTAAAAGAGTTGAATGATAAAGATATGAATTCAAAAATTGAGTCTACCATCAAATCTATGGAAGACAGAAAGAAAGCAGCGGAAAAAATTGAGACTGAGAAAGTTAGTCCAAAAATTTAACTCTGTCACCCACTTTAATGTTATTGCTATTGAACCAGTTTTGATTAACCTCAATAGCATACATTGATTTTTGTTTACTATTGACTGGTTCAAGATTGTTTGGATACATCTGTTCAATTTGTGTGATTACCAAGTCTTCACTTAAGTATGCTATATCCAAAGGTATTATTGTGTTTTTCATCCAAAAAGATAATTCAATTGATTTTGGAAAAACAAAAATCATGCCTGAATTTTCTCCAAGAAATTTTCTATTCATCAATCCAGTTTCAATTTGATCAATAGTACATGCTGTTTCAAGATTGACAACTTTATCATTGATTTGAGCTTTCACATTATTGCTAAAGCAAATAGGATTATTAGACATACCACATGATGACAATAAAAATACTGTTAGAAAAATAGATTTTTTAAATATTTTTTTAATCATTTAAGTTTTATTTTTTTCTATAATTGTTCTAGAACTTTCTTTATGTTTAAATACAAGTTGTTTGATGTTTTCAACTTCAGTTGCTGCTGTCAACAAGTATTCGTTCATAAGAAGTTTTTCTGCATCAATTATGCATTCAAACAGTTCATTGTATTCTTGCTCATTAGGCTCTTTTGGCAAAAACCCTAGTGAGATATGCAGTTCATTGTCTTTTGCCTGATGTTGAAATACAAATGAAACACTGATACCTGTTTTTTTATAAAATGTGGGAAGTGCCATTGCAAGGGTTTTACAGAAATTCATCTGTGTTGTTATATCTGCTATACTTATCATTCTTGTTCTCCAAATTGAAAAAAAATAGGGCAAAACTTTTATATTTTGCCCTATTGTAATACTAAATTATTTTAGATAGCTCTGATCGTTGCCTCAATCTCTTTGGCAATATCAGGACTGGTTCTCAAGAACTCTTTGGTGTTTTCTTTGCCTTGACCGAGTTTCTCACCCTTGTAGGCATACCATGCACCAGATTTGTCAATTACCTTATGCTGAACACCCAAGTCAATGAGTTCGCCCAAGAATGAAATGCCTTCACCAAACATAATGTCAAAATTGACTTCTCTGAATGGGGGAGCAACTTTGTTTTTAACAACTTTAACTTTAGTCTCGTTGCCAACTGCGTCTTCACCTTTCTTGATAGTACCAGTTCTTCTGATATCCAAACGAACTGAAGCATAGAATTTAAGTGCATTACCACCTGTGGTTGTTTCAGGGCTTCCAAACATGACACCAATTTTCATTCTAATTTGGTTAATAAAGATAATGGTACATTGTGTTTTCTTAACTGTACCTGTCAATTTTCTCAAGGCTTGGCTCATCAATCTTGCCTGAAGACCCATATGTGAGTCACCCATATCGCCTTCAATTTCAGCTTTTGGTGTAAGTGCTGCTACAGAGTCAACAACAATCAAATCAACTGCACCAGAATTAACCAGATTATCCACAATTTCAAGTGCTTGCTCACCATTGTCTGGCTGAGATACTAAAAGCTCTTTTGTATTTACACCCAACTTAGTTGCATATTGCAAATCAAGAGCATGTTCTGCGTCAATGAATGCACATGTGCCACCGTCTTTTTGCATATTGGCAATTGCATGAAGGGTAAGTGTGGTTTTACCGCTTGATTCAGGACCATAAATCTCAATAATTCTACCTCTAGGAAGACCACCAACCCCAAGTGCTTTATCCAAGCTGAGTGATCCTGTGCTGATAACGGGAATAGGCTCAATAGGACCGTCATCCATGGTCATAATGGTGCCTTTACCAAAATCTTTTTCAATTTTCGCTAATGCTGCTGCGAGTGCTTTTTGCTTTTCTGGGTTTGTATTTGACATTTAATCTCCTTAATGATTGTGTAGTATACAATTAAAAGATAATTATGTCAAAGGGTTTTGTGCAGTTTTAAGGGTGTTTAGTTTTTTTTAACTTTTGATTATAGGAATTCTCAAACTGCATACGTATTGCAGTATCTGGTATAGACTCTATCAAGTCCAATACAGTTTTACCTAGATCATTTTTTAGTGTTAATTGAGATTTTTCAACTTTTTCTAAAATAAAATCAAAGTTTTTGATATTGCCTGAGACAACACAGAACATTAAAAGATTGCTCTTTTTGTCGTTACCAAAGTTTAGTAAATCTGGAACTTTTTTATCAAAATACTCCCAGTATTGCTCAATATCGCTGTGTTTTAATAGATGAATTAATGTTTTAGAGATGTTTTTTTCAGAAATATCTTTGTCATAGTTCAATAGTAAATCAACTTTAGTGAGATTATTGCTCTTGAAACAAATATCATAAATATCTTCGTTTGCATTATTTTTTGTATTGAAATCAATATTGCTAAATCTACTCAAAATAATTGATAAATAATCAATATTGTTTTTTTGTGCTGCCAACATGGCAATATTGTTGTTACTCATATCCAATTCATTAGGATTAATAGAGCACTTTAGAATAGATTTTAAATTAGAGTAGTGACTGTTTTTGATAAAATGCATTGCAAATGTATCACCATCTTCATTGGTTTGGTTAAGTTTGAGTCCAAGTTTAGACAGTGCTATAAAGTCATTTATATTGACTTCTTCATGATATGTGAATATCTCTGGCTTGTTATCAAAACCAATTTGGAATAAGTCTTTTTCATTGATTTCTTGATAACCACTCTTTGCAATTTCTGCTCCTGCCCATATCAGTTTTGATACAATCGGAATATTTCTGTCCTTTAGTGCAATTGTAAGAGCGGTTTGTTTTAAATTGTTTTCCTCATTGATATGTGCCCCTCTATCAATCAAATCTGATACCATTGCAAGGTCTTTATTTCTGACTGCCATGATAAGTGCTGTATCATTGTGTCTATTTTTAACATTAGGGTTTGCTTTTTTCTTCAAAAGTGTTTTTACATAACCATGATTTTTTGCTTTTATAGCATACATCAATGGACTTTCTTGATTATTGTCAAATACATTGACATTCTCTGGTGTATTTGCAAGTCTTTTAACAACTTCATCATTTTTATTTTTAATTGCTAACATCCATGCACTTTGGCCTGATTCATTTTCAAATTTTGAAAATGGTATATTAATTTCAAATAAATAATCCAGAACTTCAATAGCTGCTTTATTTTCCACTTTGGTCTCATACTTTTGGCAAGCTAAATCAATGATTTTACTGATTTGCTCTTTACCAGGCATAAAATCACCAGTCTCAACAATAGCTGCCATGCTGTTAATTTTATTGAAGTCATAGGATATGTTAAACAAATAATCAAGCGATGTATTTGAATAATTATGTATGAATTCAAAGAATTTTACATTTCCTGATTTTACAGCTTCAATAATCCACAATTCTTCATACTGCTCTGTGATATTGGGTATATTATCTATAATATAGTTGAGAATATCTTTATTGTCTTTTTGCAAAGCAAGAACAATAGGAGATAAATCTCTTGTATTTTTCTCAAATAAAAGATCAGGGTTAACTTTTAATATCTCAATACACTCTTGTGTATATCCCAAATCAATAAGACTGTGCAATAGATTATTATCACCTTTGAGTTTTATATTGAGATTTAATTTATCAAGATTTTTTTCCTGAAAAATTGTTTTAATGAATTCAACATTGTTGCTCTCTATAGCAACTTCTGCAAAATGTGTTTTCATGTTGTTGAGTTCATCTTTGGAAAATGTATCCAAACAATATTGCATGACTTCTGGTTTGTTGAAGTAAGCCAATAGTTGGAAAAGATTCCATCCATCATCATCTTTTTCATTAATAATGTTTTTGTTTTCTTGTATTATTTTTATTAGTTCAGAGTTATCCAACTCTTCAATTTTTTGAACAAATTCATTAATCATCTAGACATGCCTTTACATTGTTTTTCTTATGGTCTTTTTTTTAGTAAGCTTTTCCTCAACCAACTGAAGTATTTCTCCAATAACTTCGTTTTGATTTGAGTTATCAAATGAGTCAAACACTTTATCATAGTGTTGTTTGCCTGTTAAAGCGTCTTTAACCCACTTTTCATGCTCATATGCCATTGCTTCTGCTCTTTTTGCATACTCATCATCATTTGCAAGTGTATCGGATTTATATCTCTCAAAAAGTCTTTTATAAAGTGTTCTTTTGGGATTGTTAATAAATATCTGAAGCAAAGCAATTGAATTAGCCTCACAATAATCGGCAATACGCTTTGCACCTTCTGGCTCAACAACAGCTACTCCATTTTTATTATTGCCTATGATTTTATCAAAAGCCTCTCTTGATAAGCCATAGTAGTTTTCGCCAAATTGAACATGTTCAATCATGAGGTTGTTAGATACAAAATTTTGAAATTTTTCTGTTGTAACAAAATGGTAGTTAACTCCATTTTTTTCACCCTTTCTAGGAGGTCTGGTTGTTGTGCTCACAACTTCTTCAAATCCAAAGGGAGCAAGCAAGTCTGCCAATATGGTTTTCCCAGATAGGCTAGGACCACATAATGTAACAAGTAAGTTTTTGGTTTGTTTTTCTTCCATATTAATTTCCTTATATTATAATTTTACCATTTTTTTTCATATATGCAATGAATTAAGTCCTCTGAAGAGGACTTAATCAATTTGATTTTTATTGGTTACTTTTCAGTATTGAATATCTGATAGTGCCATATGAATGCTTGACATATAAAACTCATAATGCTGACATTTTTATCTAAATCAACCTTTATGCTGTCTACACACTTTTTAATATCTTCAAATACATCGCGCTCTATATATATGCCTACTTGTTTCCATTCTACTGTGCCTTTTCTGGCTTTCCAAGATTTTGTTCTAGAAAACATATAGTTGATATGATTGAAGGGTTTTTCCTCTATATAACTCTTTATGATGCTCTCGTAAAGTGGGTTGAGGTTTTTATTGTGGTTTTTTGCATATGACAATAAATGTGCTCTAACTTCATTGGGAACATAAGTCACGGTTTTAGCTTTTAGTGACATTTTCTTTACTGTTTGATTTCTTCTGATGCTTTTATTTTCCAACTGTATTAAGTGGACTATAGATTTTCTAGGCTCAGCACTTAAATAGAAGTAGTATTTTTTTCTATAAGCAATTTGCTTAATATCACAATCGTTGAGTAAAGATATAAGACCTTTTATATTTTTTTTGAAGCCTGTGAAGAAATCATTTTCTATAAGTTCATCAAACCTCAAAAATTTCTTCTTTTCATTGAGTTGTTTTTTGAATTCTTCATTGGCTTTCTCATAAGCATTAATATTTAAGTATTTTTCTTTCTTGAGAATGGTTTTAACACAAGAGTCAATAATTTGTCTTACTCTTTCTCTTGTGAGTTGAGGTTCAACAGATTTTCCTATGGAGTCCAATGTCATGGATTCTTCACTCAACCCATAATATTTAGAAACAAAATTCAAATCACGGTTTAATTCTGGTTTATATGCAGACGAAATGTGTTTTACAATGATTGAGTGAAGATCAAATGAATCAATTTGTTTTCTGCCTTTTTTCACCATTTTTATTAAAGAATCATAATCACTCATTTTCTTAAGCCTTTGTTTTATCTCTTATTTTTAATATTTCAAAATTTTTCATCAATTGTCAATTTTTTATCAAGTTTACATTTTAAGAATTAAATTCAAATATCTTCAAATATAATTGATTTAATTGATTAAAATTTAATATGCCTTATTAAGGTATTACAAAATTTATTTTAATAAATCAACTTTAATTTGACAAATTTCTTATTTATTTGTATAAAAAAGCACAAACAGGAGAGAAACAATGGAGCAAACAATCAATCAAGACAAAATTGGATCTGATATGGGCAATATTCATGAGCAAGATTGGCCTATGTTAAAAGAGTTAAGAGGCACCCGTTTTCAGATTAAAAATCAACAAAAAAGTAGAATTCTAGACAATCAAGATGAAAAAACAATGGAAGATATTGGAAGTTTATCTGCAATGGAAGATAAATTGGTCAATGTATCAACTGTTGTTGATGAGCAAAATCTGAAAAATATCACCATACCTGCGAATATGCAAGCTGTTCAACCATTGAACACTTTGGCTGTAGCTCAACCTGTTGAAGATTCTCTACCTACATGGGCTTCTAGTAAAAGTGGAAAAAGTAAATCATTTATGACACTTTTAGCTGTAGGTCTTGTGAATATGTATTTGAGTACAATCAATAATCTTCTGAATCCATTGGGTTTTCTTGTGCAGAACTCAAAGAAGTTGATAATGGGACTGCTCCAATTCATTGTTCCTGCTTTGATGACTTATTATTTGTCTACACAGTTACCAACTATTAGTGAGCAGCTTGCTTCTCAAGAAATTGTAATGAAAATTGTATATGTTGCAATTTTTTACTTTGCTTGTTTGTTCCTGTGGATATCCATTCAAGCTGTAGGAGTTGGGTTATGGAATGCTTCAAGAAATTTCTTTAATAATGTTGCAAAATCAGCAGAAACCAATTAAGATCTAAAAGTTACTAAACAAAAACCAGATTTTATATCTGGTTTTTTCATCAATTTATTACTAGAAAGAAAATCAATGGCAGAAAAAGATTACGATTCTTCGAAAATTAAAGTACTCAAAGGTCTAGAGCCTGTAAAGCAAAGACCTGGCATGTATACAAGAACAGAAAGTCCAAACCACATCATATATGAGGTTATTGATAATGCACAAGATGAGGCTTTGGCTGGTTATGCAACAAGAATTTTTGTCAAAGTTATCAATGGGGAGAAGATTTTTGTTGAAGATAATGGCAGAGGAATACCAGTTGACGCAATGAAGGAAGAGGGTGGCAAGAGTGCTGCTGAAGTTATTTTCACTTCACTTCATTCAGGTGGTAAGTTTGATAAAGAGGCAGAAGGTGCTTATTCATTCTCTGGTGGTCTACATGGGGTAGGTGTTTCAGTTACAAATGCTTTATCAAAAAATCTTGAAGCAATGATTAAAAGAGGTGGAAAGCTCTACAGTATAAAATTTGAAAATGGTGATTTAAAACAACCCATTACAGAAGTAGGTAAAGTGGAGAAGAAAGACACTGGTACATGTATTATTGCAACACCCGATCCTAAATACTTTGAATCAGGTAAGATAAACATAGATGAGTTAAGGAACTATTTAAGGGTTAAATCTGCCTTGTTAAAAGGTGTTGAAATTATTTTCCAAATTAATGAGGAAGAACCTATAAGATGGAATTATGCTGGCTTAAAAGATTATTTGGTATCTGAATCAAATAAAACAAATAAAGAAACATATTGGTTGGGATTAAACGATGATCAAGTAAATGACACTTCTTTTGTTTGGGACTTTGAATACTATCTGCCAGAAGAATCTTCACTAGGTAAAAAAGGTGAGGGTTTGCAAGTATGTATGGGTTTCTTGGAAGAGGGTAGTAGGATTAAAGAAAGTTTTGTCAACTTGATTCCTACACTCAATGGTGGAACACATGAGAGGGGTTTTAAAAATGGTCTTTTTGAAGGCTTGAAGTCTTTCATGACTCACTATAATTTAATACCTCAAAAGTTGAGTTTAGAAGTAGAGGACTTATGGTCAAGAGTGTCTTATGTTTTATCATCTAAAATTTTAGATCCACAATTCCAAGGTCAGACCAAAGAGAAGTTAAGCGGTGAGGGGCCTGCTAAATTAACTGGTGGCTTGATTAAGGATAATTTTGAGCTTTGGCTCAATGACAATGTAGCATTTGCAAAAAGATTGACAGAGATGGTTATTGCAAATGCACAAAAAAGAACAAAAACAGAAGTAAAGATTGATAGAAAAAGAGGTGGTGGAAGCACTACACTTCCTGGTAAGTTAGCTGATTGTGAAAATTCAGATCCAGAAAAATCTGAATTATTTTTGGTCGAAGGTGACTCTGCTGCTGGTAGTGGGAAAATGGGAAGAAATAAGAACTTCCAAGCCATATTGCCAATGAGGGGTAAAATTTTAAATACTTGGGAAGTTGATTCTTCTAAACTCTTTGACACAAATACTATTGAAGATATTGCTGTTGCAATTGGAATACCTCCACATGCAATAAATGATAATGTAGACTTCTCAAAGTTGAGATACAATAAAATTTGTGCAATGTGCGACGCTGATGTAGACGGAAGACATATTGAAGTCTTGTTGATGACATTGTTCCTCAAGCATTTCCCACAAGTGATTAAGAAGGGACACTTATATATTGCAAAAGCTCCTTTGTTTAGGGTGGACTATCCATCAAACAAGAAGAATAAAAATAAGCTTGATGCAAAAATATATATCAAAGATGAAAAAGATTTGGAAATTTTGTTAGGGAAATTCAAGAAAGACGGAATTGAAGAAGAGAATCTGAAAGTCTCACGATTCAAAGGTCTTGGAGAGATGAACCCTGATCAATTATGGGATACCACTTTGAATCCTGAGACAAGAACACTTTTGCAAGTAAGCTTTGATTCTGACCATTTAGACGCTGATATGGATATCTTCAATCTTTTAATGGGTAAAAAGGAATCTAAAAAAAGAAGAGAGTGGATGGAAGAGAAGGGTAATTCCGTTGAAATTGATGTATAATCTCTAACTATTGTATTGAAGGAAAAACATGACAAGTAAAAGTAAGTCTGTAAAAAAAGAAGTTCAAATTGTTGAAAAAGAAATTAAAGAAAATGTTTTAAGTCAAAACATTGCCGATTATGCTGAAAAAGCATACCTTGAATATGCGCTGAGTGTTGTTAAGGGTAGAGCAATACCAAGCGTTGAGGATGGTCTGAAGCCTGTGCATAGAAGAATTCTATATGCTATGTTTAGAGAGGGAATGATTCATACTTCAGTGCATAAGAAGTCAGCACGCGTTGTTGGTAATGTACTTGGTCTTTATCACCCTCATGGAGACCAATCTGTTTATGAAGCTATGGTTCGTCAAGCACAAGATTTCAGTGTGAGATACTGTCTTATTGATGGTCAAGGTAACTTTGGATCAAGAGATGGTGATGGGGCTGCTTCCATGAGATATTGTTTCTCTGCTGATACAAGAGTTATGACCGAAAGAGGGTTGGTTAAAATTATTGATATACAAGAAGATAAGTCATCATTAGTTGAACAAATAGACCTGAAGGTTAACAGTTTAAAGGGAACTCAAACAGCTATAAAATGGCTTTATTCAGGAATTCAAGATGTAGTAGAGTTAGAGACAGAAAAGGGCTATAAGGTGGTTTGTACACCTAATGAGCCTCTTTATGTTTTGGATGAAAACTTGAACTTTGTATGGAAGAATGTTGAAAACCTTAAAATTGGTGAACATGTCTCATTAAATACAATAAATAGAGTATTTCCTAAAGGAGGTAATTTACTTGGATACAAATCTGATAAGATTTCAGTTCCAGAAAAAATGTCAGTAAGTTTTGCTAAGTTTTTAGGATATTTACTTTCAGATGGTTCTATGAGAATGGCTGGAACTTCAATAGAATTTGGTTCTTCAGATGTTGAGGTTTTAAATCAATTTAAATCTTTAGCAAAAGAATTGTTTCCAGATTGTATATTGAAAGAAAGAACTGTTGAACCTAATAAATTGACTCAAATAGTCTCTAATTTAGATCATCACTATGTCAATATAAATTCAGTAGAGTTGGTTAAGTTTTTATCATATTTAGGTATTCAACCTTGTTATGCTGCTCAAAAAGAAGTTCCTGAAATTATTTTTCAAAGTTCAAAAGAAGAAGTGGCTGGGTTTCTTTCTGCATATTATGAAGGTGATGGTTCATTTAGTTCAACAACAAAAAATCAAACTCTTTCTTTATCTTCTACTTCCTTAAAATTGTTGGATCAAGTTAAGCAATTAATGTTAAACTACTTTGGTATTATTACCAATAAGATTCATGTTGATAAAAGTTATAACAAAGAAAAGATTTCTTACAGAATTCAAGTGACTAATTCTGAAGATATAAATATATTTAAAAATGAAATTGGTTTTTTATCAAAGAGAAAAAATGAAAATTTAAATAAGTTAAATGTTACAGAATTAAATTCTTTAGGGTTTAAGAGAAATTACATTCCAAATTTATCTCAGTATTTGACTAGTGTTTTCTCTAATTTAGAGATTTCAGCAAAATATATACGAGATGAAAACGGTGAAAAGTTGTTAAAACAAAATGTTTTTAATTTTTCATTGTCAAAATTCAAAAAAGTTAAAACAGAATTTAAGTTAAAGGCTTACTTAGCTAAATGGTCTCCATTAGCTAAAGAAAGATTTTCTAATGTATATAATAAATTAAATAACATTTTAGAATGTGGATATTACAATGATAAAATTGTAAGCATAAAGAAATTAGGAGAGAAAATTCCTGTTTATGATTTAACAGTTGAAGATACGCATGCATTTGTTGCAAACGGATTCATAGCACACAATACAGAAGCTAAACTCTCAGGAATAACACAGCTTTACTTAGATGAAATAAAGGATAATTGTGTTGATTTTTCACCAAATTATGATGGTTCAGAAATGGAGCCAAACTTGCTCCCTGCAAGAGTGCCATTCATTCTCCTTAACGGTAATCCAGGTATTGGTGTTGGTATGTCTTCAGACTTACCTTGTCATAATTTGTCAGAGGTTGTGTCTGCTGTCATAGAATATCTTGAAAATGATAAGGCAACTCTTGCTGATATTTTAAAACATATAAAGGGACCAGATTTTCCAACTGGTGCACAGATTATATCTTCTGCTTCTGATATAGAGAAAATGTATGCAGAAGGTAAGGGGTCTATCAAAGTCAGATCAAAGTATGTAATTGAAGGAGAAGGTGGAAAGTCTTGGAAGCTTGTTTTTAATGAAATTCCTCATACAGTTGCAGTCAAGAAAATTATGGAAGAAATAGATGTTCTATTCAATCCAGAAGATAAGTTGAAAAATGACAAATCAAAGCCTGCTAGTCAGGTGAAGAAAATTTCTCAAGAACAACTCAGAATTAAAACATTATTCTCTTCTTTAATCAGCAAATATACCGATGCATCTGATAAGGATAATCCTGTAAGACTTGTTATTGAACCCAAAAGTTTTAAACAAGACCCTCAGGAATTGGTTAATGTTTTATTAGCTTATACAAGTCTTGAATACAGTTATTCAAGTAACTTTACTGTAGTTGGAAGAGATGGAAGACCTGTTCAGAAAACACTCATGGAAATCATTGCTGAATGGACTGATTTCAGACTGGAAACAATTGAGAGAAGAGTAAAACATCACTTGCAAAAAATTGCTGAGAGATTGCATATCTTAGAGGGTAGAAGCATTATTCTCAATCATATAGATGAAGTGATTAAAATCATCAAGAATTCAGAAAAGCCTAAAGAAGATTTAATGAAGAGATTTGGTTTATCTGAGATACAAGCACAAGATGTCCTAGAGCTTCGTTTGCGTCAAATAGGAAACCTTGAACTTCAAAGTATTGAAAATGAAATCAAAGAGTTAACAAAGAAACAAGATGAGTTAAAGAAAATCATCTCAAGTGAGAAAAATCTTAAAAAACAAGCGATCAAAGAGTTGACTGCTGATATGCAAAAATATGGTGATCCAAGAAAAACAGAAATAAAAGAAGCTGAGAAGGTGGACTTGGGTGCAGTAAATGAAAAGAGTGCTATGGTTGCTCAAGAAGATATTACTGTTGCTGTTTCTGAAAAGTCTTGGGTTAAGGTATTTAAGGGAAAGAAGAATCCTGATGACTTATCATTTAAAGAAGGAGATAAGCTTGATTATCACTTCTATTGTAAGAATACAGATACATTGTGTATTTTTGATATAACTGGAAAAGTCTACAACTATCCTCTTCATGAGTTAAGTAAGGATGGTGCCCCCATTAACACACTGGCTCAAATAGGGGCGAAGATTTCACTGGTTTGTCCTATTAATAAGGATTTTAAATATGTCTTGAGTCAAGATTCTGGTTATGGATTCATTGTATCTGGCGAAAACTTGCTTACAAGAATGAAGGCTGGTAAAGACATGATTACTGTTGCTGATGATGGTAAGATATTGCAGCCTTTGTTCTTTGCTGCAAGTGAAGATATATCAAAATACAGAGTTGCTATTATAACAACTGAAAACAAGTTCTTGATTTACAAATTGGATAATATTTCTGAGATTGGTAAAGGCAAGGGCGTTGTTATTTGCGGATTGCCAGATAATCATAAGATTAAGAACATCAAGTTGGTTAAAGATGATATCGTTGTATTCAAGACTTCATCAAAACTTGTGAAGGAACAAAATCTGAAATTAGAAGGTGAAGCATTGGCTGCTTATGAAAAAGGTAGAGCAACCAAGGGTGGATTCTTACCGTTGAAAGATAAGGCTACTTCAGTTGATTTTTTGAAAGAAGATATTAAGTTAGATTGATGTACAGAAGAAAGAGTTTGATACAGACAATATCAGAGTTACCTATTTGGTTTAATTCTATATTGTCTGTATTGTTTTTTCTAGCTCCCAACATATTGAATGCTTACCTTATACAGGTTCCAAATCCTTTGTTTGAGAAATTGAATGATAGATTATTAGATTGGCTTTGTCCCTTAATTGCTTTATTTATTTTGATAGTTGTTTGCTTTCAGCTTATTGGAAGGAATAAAAGAAAGCAGTTGTTTAAGTATCAAGAATCTATCAATGATTTATATTCAATCAATTGGTCTGATTTCGAATACTTGGTAACAGAGACTTTTTACAGAGATGGTTTTAGTGTTAAACAGTCTGGTGGAGCAAAGGCTGATGGTGGTATAGATTTGAGAGCAAATAAAGATGGGTTCAAGCACATTGTTCAATGTAAACATTGGAAGAGTAAAAGTATTGGAGTTTCTGTTGTAAGAGAGATGTATGCTGTATGTATACATGAAAAATGCGATTCTGTATTCATAGTGACTTGTGGATATTTTACAAAAGAAGCAAAAGATTTTGCCAAAGGCAAACCTATTGTATTGGTTAATGGGCAAGAATTGGTTAAATGGATTAATAGATTGAAATCAGAGAATTGATTTTGTTTTTTTGATTTGTTTATATATCATATATATAGATTTTACATATTTAGAAAGAATAAAATAATGAAAAATAAATTAATAGAGCATTTGAAGTTTTCAGATAAAATAGCACAACTATCAAAAGACAACTCCACAAAGGTAGGTGCTGCTTTTTTTGATAAACTTGATACCTTCCCTATAGTCTATGGGTATAATGGAATGCCAAGGGGAATGAACGATAATGATCCAAAGAAGAATGAAAGACCAGAGAAGTACCAGTGGTTTGAACATGCAGAGAGAAACGGGATTTATAATGCTGCTCAAGATTTTTTTGAAAACATAGAATCTATTGCATTTCTTTCACATTATCCAACCATGGAAGGTGCCAGAGCATTGGTGAGTTCTGGTGTGAAGAAAATTGTTTACTTAAAATCAGAAAATCTAATTGATCTGAGATCAAAGGAGCTATTTTCATTATGTGGTCTCAAAACAATAGAGTTATCTTTTGCAGATAAGGTTATTGATGACATAAATCCTAGAACACTTGAAAAATATAAAGTTTACTTGGATTTGGCTATATCTTTTGGTCAAAGTGATTCACACGATTTGGCTCCTATAAAAGCAGGCATCATGATTCTTAATGAAAAAACATTTACACCAATAGCCTCTGGTGCAGCACGTCCTCCAGTTGGACTCAATGTAGATGTTGATAAATTCACTGAAAGTAATTCTCAGTTATGGATTCAAGAGCCTGAGAAAGACGCCTTATTTAATTTAGTAAGACCTAAACTCACTGATTCACATGCATATGTAAGTTGGTGTCCTTGTGCGAGATGTTCAATGGCTATAGCCTCTGTAAAATCATCAGAAGTGATCACAAAGAAGCCAGACTTTACTCAAGAAGCAGATAGAAGATGGAAAGGTGATTTTGAGAGAACTCAAGAGTTATTTGATATTTTACAGATACCTCTCACAACAGTAACCAAAGAAGAACTTGAATACAAAGTTACATTAAATCCAGTTAAGAAAAAGTCTTTTTAATTGGTTTACTTTATAAAATCGTTATAAGTCCTTGATTTTAAACATATTTTAGCTGGCATTGACTTTTTTTAATTATCAGCTAAAATATGTTTAAAATCAAGGACTTATAGATGAATATTAAAAAACTGGGTGAAATAGAATTTAGTGATGAGGAAAGAAGAATTTATATCAATTTTGAGCAATTGTATGAAAATTGGATAGAGCAAGAGAGAGATATGATTAAAAACTATTCTTTTGGACTTCATTGGAAAAATGTTGGTGGTAAAAAATATCTTTGTAAAAAAGAAAATGGAATGCAGGCAGAAAAAAGCTTGGGCCCAGAAAATATTGATAATCTAAAATATTACAATGAATATATTAGTGCTAAAGAGGAAAAAGAAAATTATATTGAGAAAGCTAAACAATCACTTGGTGAATTGATAAGACAATATAGATTACTGAAGTTGCCTTCAATTAATCCAACAGCAGGGAAAATACTCAGGGAGCTAGATAAAAATGAATTATTAGGAACACAGTATTTGGTAGTAGGAACTGTTGCTTTCCCAGTCTATGCATTACATGCAAGCAAGAAATATCATAAAGAATTTATTTCTACATTAGATTTCGATTTAACTTGGTTTGATAAAAATACAGATGTAAATACATTTTCAAGTGGTGGTCTTTTAAAAATATTAAAAAAAATAGATTCACAGTTTAATTTAAATTTTAAAAAACCATATCAAGCCAAAAATGCTGCTGGATATGAAGTTGAGCTTTTATGTGCACCCTCAGTTTACCCAATTTTACAAAAAAAGGAAAAAAACTTTAATCCAATACCTATGTTAGAGCAAGAATGGTTGAGAAATGGAAATCCAATAAGGCATATAGTATTAGATGAAAACAATATACCAACACCTATTGTTTCACCAGACCCAAGGTGGATGGCTTTTCACAAGTTGTGGTTGTCTGAAAAGCCTGAAAGATCTGCACTTAAAAAACCGAAAGATAAAGCTCAAGCTGATTTATTGCTTAATTTATTAATTGAAAAACTCTATTTAGAGTATCCATTGGATATTGATTTTGTTCAAGACTTACCCTCTGAACTAAGACCTTTATTTGATAGTTGGTGTGAACAGAAAAACTATGTACCTAGCAATTCAAAAAATAAAATTAAATGGTGAGAATATGAATAATAATTATGTAATAAAAACAGTGGAGCCTAAAAACATTATAACTGATGGTGTTGAATTTAATTCTTTTATAAAAAAGGCAAGAGATAATGAAGATTTATCTCAACAAGATAAGGCAGAAATTAACCAGCTTTTTAATGAAATACAATTCAAGAAAAAAAATGGTTCTGAATTTGAAAACAATTTAAAAATTTCAATGAAAGGATCAACAATAAGTTTTGGTGGTCAACAAAATGAATATGCATTTGAAATAGTTAACCCAGTTGATAAAACTTCAGTATATGTATCTGTTGCTGCTTCAGACTTTGGTGTGTTTATGGGATATCCAATAGGAAATGAGAAAAAGATTACACCAGAAATTATCAAGTTTGTTTTTCAATCTGTATTGGTTGCAGCAACTGAACCAGATATATTTGATAAGATGAATTTATTTGCTAAAATAAATAATGAAGTGATTGATAAAAACACTCAAAATAAAAAAGTAAAAATATAAGGACTAAAATGGAGCAAATCAAGTTTATAACAATAGAAGGTGGTGATGGAGCAGGCAAGAGTACATTTATTCCTATCATAAAGGATTATTTAGAATCTCTTGGAAATGAAGTTGTTTTAACAAGGGAGCCAGGTGGAACTCCATTAGGTGAAAAGTTAAGGGATATAGCATTGACACATAAGATGAGTATTACCTCTGAAACTCTTTTGATGTTCGCTTCACGTGCTGAACATATTGAGCAAGTTATTGAGCCAGCATTGAAGTCAGATAAGTGGGTTATATGCGATAGATTCACAGACTCTACTATAGCATATCAATGTTCAGGTAAAGGTTTCCCAATGAGCGAGTTAAAGCAATTGCAATCAATTGTTCAGAGAGAACTAGTGCCAGGTATAACTTTTGTATTTGATGTGCCTTTAAGTGTTAGTAAAGCAAGACTTGAAAAGACAGGTAAGGTTCCAGATAAATTTGAAAGTGAAACAGATCAATTCAAAGAAAATGTAAATCGTGGATATAAAAATATTGTCAAAAAAGATCCAGATCGTTGCAAGTTAATAGATTCCTCACAAACCATTGAAGATACAAAAGATCAAGTTTTACATCATTTAAAAAAATATGTAGAATCTTTTAATAAAAAACCAAAATTAAAACCATAATAATAAAAAAATCAGCTTTAAGCTGATTTTTTATTTTATAACAAAAAGTTCTGGTCTATCATATATGCCTTGCCATGAGGTATAATTTTTTTGTAATTTTTTTGTTTCATCTATTAAGATATCTGCTTTACTTCCCAATAGTTCAAAAAACTCATCTGTTGCAGTACAGCCACCAATCCTTTCACCAATATATAAGAGTTTTTGACCTGTATGCATTATTTGCAATGTTTTTAGTGCGAAATCACTGTCTTGATTAGGCCAGCTTAATATAACTGTATTATATTCATTCCCATTTTTTTCTAAAAAAGGAATAGCATCCTCTTTTATTAATGTTGTATATTGATGATTGAGTCCATATTTGTTTCTAGATTGTTCTTTTTCCAATCCTTCTATATTTAATTTTAACTCTTTTAACTTCATTGTTAGAAAACCAGTTCCAGCACCAAGCTCTATGATTTTGTCATCTTTTATTACTGATTGGCAAGCTTGTAAAAATTTATCATTTAATAAATTGAAGCCATACAGTTTTACATATTCAAATCTTAACGGCATGGTATACATGCCTAAACTTCTATTTTGAAAATTATTTGAGTTGAGTAGTTTTTGAAGATTATCAGATAATATGCCAGTTTCCATTAAGTTATTGATATCGGGTATATATGGATTTAATACTTTATTGATATCAGGAAAAACTTGTGAATAAGTGCTTAAAAGCTCTTTAGTAAACTGAGAATTATTTAATTTAATTTTTATTGTCATATTAAAATTATAGTGACTGATAATTAACTAGTCAATTTATATTGATTGATGATAGTTTAGATGTTAAATATCCAAAGTTTATCTTTGAGAATTTTTTGAACATTTTCTTCAAAAAACATATAGCCAGGTTCTCTTCTACCGTCAGATAAAATTATATTACCCAATTTATCATAGAATTGTGTTGAGTCAAAACCTTCAGGCAAAATGATATTGGTAATTCCACATGCTTTTCTAACATTTTCAACAGAAATATCAGTTTTTTCACAGTCCCAATGATGATTGTCACATACAGATGCTCCATTATCTAAATAATATCCACCATCTAAAAAAAGCTTTCTATCAATAATATGATGAGCTACTACTTCTTTACTAGAACAAAAAACACAAGTGTAATTATCCCTTTTCAGAGTTTTTTCTCTAAATTGATCTCTAGAAAGTAATTTAATATTTTTGTCCATATTTTTATTATACACTAGAATATTAATTATCAGTATATCTTTTTAAGGTTATTATTTTTGAATATCAAAGTACATACTCTTCATATTATTTTCATCTAGTAGTAAAAATTTTGTAGATTCAATGCATGTATGTTGTGCATCTCTGATCATTTTTTCCATAGTTGAAATTTTTGCTATGTTCAAATTAATTGAATCTATATGATTACTTTTTAAGCAATTTATAAAATGATTATGTCTCATGGAATTGAAATCTGATATACGAATATCTTTACCTTTAGGCATATCATTGACTATTTTCTTCAATATTTTTCTTGTTTCAAAAACCCCAAACAACGAGTATTCATATTTTTCTGCACCATTATACATAGAAATATTTTCAATTATTAAACGCTGATGTATTTTTTGACTATCTTTTAATTTAAATTCAATATTCTTCATTTCGGGGTAAGATGCTCTTAATGTTATGCTTCCTGGGATAAGAAGAATAAAAATTATTAGAGATAGAGCGATAACTTCACCTGCTGCACCTCCAGCACCACTAACTCCATTGATAATTAATCCTAAAATTAATATAATAAAAAACAAAATTAATATAAAACCAGTTACTATAAATATAAGAAATGGTATGCTATTGATGAATGCTAATTGTGGATTAGTTTCAAAAGCTGTTATAAAAAAATTAAAGTATTCATTTATTTTTATAAGATATTCATTCATTTTTAAAATATATAATTTTAATCAATTTAAGTCAATAGAGAAAGTATTTAATTTATTGTTTTTGTTCATATTTTATTATTTTGCATGTTTTTCTTGACTTTATTTACATTTATATTTAAAACATAATGACAGAATAGATTTTTATATGAAAAATAAAGAAGAAGTTATTAAAAAAATTAATAAACTCAATACATTTGAGAATTTGCCAAAAACAGCATACTACTTGTCTGCGGATATAGCTGCCTTTCTAAGTGATGAAATAGATGAGCTTAATGTATATTCTCATGTATTTAGGTCTGGAATAGAAAAGTGCTTTTTAAGAGTTTTAGATTCTTTGGTGAAACAAGAGCAACCAGTTGTAATTTTCCCAGATTCTATCCCTGGATTTACAATGATGGTTTTAAAAAGAAATAATCTGAAAAAAGACAGATCTGAAATTAAATCTGATGAGTCAACACAAAGTGTAGAAGTTTTTAAAGAGTCCAAGGTGGTTGATTCTGTTATTTCTAAGTTTTTTGAGAAAAATCAACAAAAGGTTCTCTTAATAGAAAATAAAGACTTGATGTTTATCATGTTGCCTGTGTCTGATGCGAAAAAACAATTACAAGAAATGGACTTGTACATTACATTTAATTGATTTTGAAGTATTGTATTGAGGATTATATTGAGTATAATTAATATAAGGACAACAAAAAGGGATATGTTATGACTCAAAATACAGTACAGGTAACAGATTTTAAAACAGCTATAAATAGATTGGAATCTGAATTGGGTGAGCCACTAAGTTCATCTAATGCGGTAATGGTACAAACAAGAAAACCACAATTTTCTGTTTCTATGGCTAATAAAGAAGACTTTATTAAAATTGCAACTCAATATTTAGGTGTTGAATCTATTAAGCCAGAAGATGTTACAGTAATCACACTAGACTCTCTTGGTGCTGAAAAAACCAATAGAGTGAAGTTTAGATAATTGATAAAATTTAATTTTGGAGATTGTCTTGAGTAATGAAATTATATTGAATTCTAGGATAAATGGTCTATTGCAGGTTAATACTGCTTTGCAAAATAGAATAAACGGATATATCTCACAAGTATCTAATGCACAACAACAAATTTCTTCACTAACTACTGAGAATAATAGATTAAGACAGGAGAATGAGTCTCTAAAAAAAGATTTAGAAAGATTAGTTGGGCCTGATTATAAGAGTAAATTATCTAAACCATTTTTGGATTATGCTGAAAGGAACCAGATAAATTACAAAGAAGCATATGAAAAACAGCAGGAAGAAATTGCTGATTGGATGGTAAGTCAAAAAGCCTTTAAGGAGTTGGCTATTGAATTTGGATTAGAAAAGGGCATACCTTTTCAAGAAACTATTAAGATGGGTGTTGAGAAGAAGATAGATGTTTTAGAAGATAAAAATAATCCTTCACATAATACAAATATAGATGATAATAGAATTAAATCTAAATATGGTGAAAAGTTTAAAAAAGAAATAAAAGAGAAACTTAAAAAAATATAATAATTTTAAATAATGATATTTGTATTTTTATTTAAGTTCAATTAAGTAAAAAATCCCTCAAATGAGGGATTTTTTATTGCTTCTTTTTAATCAGCTTTCTTATTTGTGTCTCCAAAATCAAAACTTTGTTGTTGAGTATTTAGGTTTTCTGATGCTTGCTTGATTGCAGACTTCATGTTAACTTCAGGGTTTCTCTGAGTAATTTCTATAGCGTTCTGGAACATGTTTGTCATATCTGCTTTTACGTCTGTTGACCCAGACTCTGCCAGTTTTGACATTTTGTTTTCCATATAGCCTGTAGTTCTTTGTAATGCAAGATTATACATGCCTGCATTAGCACCATTATTTGAATCGCTTTTTGCAATAGTATCTGCGACAGTGAATGCTCCAGATCCATATTTAGTTTCATAAGCTTTACTAAATGCTGCTACATTGGCATCATTATAGGACATACCTTGATTTAATCCTTCTAAAAGATTTTGTCTATACTGCATAGCACTTTCAGCGTTTGCACCACCTAAAAGGTTGGATCTATTGGCAAAATCACTCTTTGCTTGAGCAGCTTGAAGTGTGTTTCCAGGGAAAATATTGTCAATGGATCTGCTTATTTCTCCACTGCCAGAACCTGTACTTGTATCAGCTTGAGTGTAGCTATTTTCTCTTTGAGCATCATTACCTTCTTGTTGCTTTCTAGCTCCTTCTTGAGTTGCCTTAAGTTGCTTATAATTGTTCATTGCACTGCTAGCACCTTGTAATGAATCCTTAGCCATATAACCGATACCCGCACCAGCTACGGCACCAGCTTTCATAGCAGTACCATCACTGATCTGGTTGGCATATTGACCAAGTTGTTCACCACCACCACCAATCCATCTCATGAGTTGGTCTGGAATAATGTGCATTAATGCAAATGTATTTTTAATAATCATAAACATTAGTGTTGCATATATTGCTGTTCCAAATATTGCACCAAAGAATCCTAGACCACCTTCAAAACTGCTACTAAATACTTCAAAGAATATTTTATTTAGTAATTGTCCAAATAAATCACTGAATATAATTGCTGATATTAATCCAAATACTATCAATGCAGGTCTTAATAATAGTCCAAGAACAAGCATATAGCCATTCCCACCTTTACCTGTCATATCATCACCACTCGGATGTAAATGCATTACAGCCCATAGTGGTGCAGCTAATACAGCTTCAACTACCATGATTGTCCATCCAATGATAATACCAAACCAAATTAATAATGGAAGGTTAGGAAGAATATATGATAACATACCTGCAACACCTATAAATGCTGCTAATGGAAATGCAAAAACACTGTATATGTTTATTGCAGTTATAATACCACCATCTCCTGGTAACAATCCAAAACCAATACCAGCTAAAATTGAAAGACCTGTACCCACAAGAATAGCAGTAAATATTCTATCACCAATTGAAGTCATAACAATTAATGGATGTGCAGTTTCACTCTTTATTGTGTCTAAATCTATCCCTGTAACCATATCAGATAAAAATTTACCTAAAGCACCAGATGGACCAACATCTTGTGAACTTGCTTCTTTATCAGATGTTGGATTTTCTGTTTGAAATTCTGCACTTGTATTTACAGACCTAATTAATTCTGGTCTTGTGCTTGATAATACTCTAAATCCGTTTGATAAGCTTGATCTATAAACATCTGTTGTACTCGCAGAATCAATAGGTCTAACTTTAATGTCGTACTTGGGTATTGAGTTTATAGCCTCTGATACTTTATTCTTTGCTAAAATGATTCTAGTAATCCATGTACCTGCTAGAAACCAGCCTTGTCTATTTGCTGCATTTAACATACTGCTAGCTGCACTAGCTGTACTACTAGCTTGAGACTCTAAACTTCTTATGTATGCATCTGCGTTACTTCTTATTTCCAAAGTGGTTACTGTGTTATTAGGATCTATTGCTCTCTCAGCTATTGGGGCTAGGTTGTTAATCATATCTTGCATACCCTGAATGTGTGCATTTCGTATAGGGCTTAAATCAACTGATCTGTATTGATTTTCTAAATTATTTAAAGAATCTACAGTAGCTCCTGTGGAAGTGGAGAATGTATTAGTTATTGGACGTATTTCTCTAGGCACTGATATGCTGCCACAAGAAGAATTAGACTCTGTATTCCTTCCAAAATTTCCAAAATTCCACTTTGCATCTGAACCAGTTCCGACTCTTCTTACTGTATATTCATTACTTGTTATCTGAATACTGTTAAGTATGCCAGGATTTGCCGCAGCAGCGGCTCTTTTTGAAGCAAGACATACATGCGCCAAATAAATATCTTCTGCTGCTTTATATATTGCATCTCTTGTATTTTGCTCAACACGAACATTAATACTTGGTGAGGTATTATTGGTATAGCTACCCCAAACCATATTCCCTAATGCAACACCTTGCATAATCAACCACATTACCAAGCCTTGCATTACACAGTAACCACCTGGTAAAACAGGCATAACCAAAGCTGTACCTAAAGCTGTTCTAATTGGAACCCAAACAGAAGAAAACTTTTTACCCAACATCTCACCATCATGAGCAGTACCTAATGTTCCTGCTAAAACTGTGTATGCCACTAATATGCCACCTACAACAAGTGCTGCACCGTTAAATGTTGCTATAGCACCTCCAAAAGCATCTCTTCCTCCGCCTGCACCACCTGCACCATCAAGCAAGCCACCAAATATTTGATTTATAAATTGTCTGCTCATATCACTTGCTGGTGGTTCAGCAAATCCTATACTTTGAGCAAGTGCAGATTTCAACATAAAGAGTTGAGTTGCTATGATTGCTAAAAATCCGTAATATTTATTTTTTATTTTTGTTAACATAAATTCCCTTTTGCTGTTCCACTTTTAGTTCTAATATTCATCTTACTATCTTTTTTTCAATACTCAATACGATAGATGGTAAATTTCTGAACTATATTGACTTTGTTTGTTTTTTATCATTTATTAAATCTATAAATAAAAAAAATCAAAAATCAAATTTTATGTCAGAAAAGTTAAATTTAAATAAATCTTCAGTTGAGTTTTACTGGAAAACAAAAGATCCTAGAATGCAGAAAATTCTATCAATGATGGAGTCCGTGGAGCCTTGGGTTGTTGATGATGTGGAGTCTGTTGCGAGAGAATTGGTGAACTTTGGTAAAAAAATCGCTACAGTAAAAACCAGTCATTTATCCAGAAGTTCTGAGGAAATTACGGTTATTATGACATATATATTCTCTGGAAAATCTCTTCGTTTACTTAATTGGTTGGATGACAACTATCCTGGATTGTCTTTCCATTATGTTATGGAAGCAAGGCAAAGGGAAGATTGGGAAGCAGGAAGACTATTGCTTGATCGTTTGAAGACAATTAAAACTCTTTCTTTACTTGGAATGATATTCACTCCTATGAGAACAAGGCTTATTTCTGGGCTATTGGAAGAAGATGATGATGAAGAAGAAGATGACAATAGCAATGATGACTAAATATATATAGGATATTATTTGATTTTTGGTTTTTTTTAATTATATTTAAAGTAAGTTGGTAAAAATTTGAAGGAAGTTTCATGAAAAAATATTTAAATAAAAATGTAACAATATTGGCTTTGTCCATACTAACATCAGGTATGGTAATGGCACAAGGTACTCCAGCACAGGGAACTACTCCACCTCTGTATGTTCCACAGTATAATCCAGCGGATCTAAATGCTGCTGGTTGTGACCCACAAGTATGGAATAAAATGGTTGCAGACTACACTGCTAAAAGAGGACTTGAAAGAACTCAACAGGGAGAAATACAAGTCAAGGCTCAAATGAGTGCTGCCAGACCTTCTGGAAGTCCTACAGCAGGAGGTAGAAGCTGTTTTGAGAGTGCTATTGGTCAAATTAATGGAGCTATTTCAACAGTCAACCAAGCTATCTCAATATTCACTGGTGGTGGTGTAGACTGGAGTGCTTTAGGTAATTCTGCCTTGAATCAGTTGACAAGTGCTGCATGTAACCAAATTGACGCTTATGCAAGCGGAATGCTCTACAACACAACAGCACCTTTGACTGGTAGCTTAGGGATGGTGACTGGAACAATCAATAATGCAGGTGTTAATACACCACTTGGGAATGTGAACGTAGGTGGTGCAATTCAACAAGGTTCAACCAACACTATTCCATATGTAAACCAAAGTACAGTTGGTGGTGCATTGGGTGGTACTCAACAAGTGCCATGGTATCAACAATACAATCCATTTAGATAAAGCGGTTTTATTTATACATAAATGAAAAATATTAAGGAATTAAAATGAAAAGAAAACAAATATTTAAAATAACTGCTCTATCAGTAGCGATGATGTCTTTATCTTCAGTGGCTTCTGCTCAATGGGCTGTCTCAGATGCAACAGGACAAAGGCTTATCAATGCTGTTAAGGGGTCAGTTGATTCAGTAAGAGAAACAGCAAATATCCAAATTAAACAGCAAGATTTAAACCAATTAGACACAGATGTAAGATTGAGAGCAGCATTAGGTCAAGCAGATATTGCAAAAAGAGATTTTGAAGGTTTGCCAACAGTTCCACAGTGTGTAGAAATAACAAAGAGTAGAGGTAAAGCAGATTCTATTGCAGCTTCCAGAGGTTCTGGTGGAGGTGCTTCTGGTGCCGGTAGAGCACAAAGGAATCGTGATCAGTTGATTACTAATGTTGCTACAGCACAAGCTGCAACATTAGAAGGTAAAGGGCAAATAGGTACTTGTGGTACATTAGAAGCTGATTCAGGTATTGCTGGATGTACAAGTGTTGGAAGATTGTCTGGTGCAGATGTCGGTATAGGCGGATTAACTGCCAATACTAAGAACGGAACTTTAACACCAGGTGTTGCAGGTTTGAGAGAACAGGTTAACTTATCAATGGATGAAGAAACATTTGATGCTGCACTAAAGAATGCAAATGATTCTACTATGTATGCTGCTCCTGGTGTGCCAACAGAGGATGAACTGGCTAGAAATCCTGTTTATATGGCAATGTATACTTCATTGGTAAGAAAATTACATGCTTCTAAAGAAGTTTTGGTCAATGTAGCAAAACAATATAGAGAATCAGCTAATGCACCTGCCGGTTGGGCAAGGGAAGAGAATTCTTGGCGTGATATGTTTAGAGGTGAAACTTGGACTCTAAGACCTTCAAAAATGGAAGAATTTAGATTCAATGCTTATTATGATTATTTGAAACCAGTAGGATATACTGCTCCTACAGATCCAATCAAGGTTCAAGAGAATATGATGAAATTGATGACATTGAATAATGTTTTGGCATATGAGAATATGGTAAAACAAGATCAAACCAATATTCTATTGGCACACTTGCTTGTTCAGCAAACTACACCAGTTAATCCTGGAGCAATTAATGCAGAATTGGCTAAGACAAAGAACTTGAGATAAATAAAAGTTTAAGAATGGATTTTAAAATTGGAAAAATTTCTTGAAAAAATGCAACAAGAACTCAATGACAAAATATTGTCATGTGTGAATGGAAAAAGCATTGTAAAAGAATCTAATAAGGTTTATACAGAAGTCAGAAAAAAGAGCAGTAAAAAAGTTTCTAAAAAGACTTCTGAAGCTGAAAAATCCATATACGATTCTGTCATTCAAGATTTTTTAAAAGAAAATCCAGAACTTATTGCAAAGTAAGTTCTTAAGGAATAAGGAGATCTTTCAATGAAAGGTCTCTTTTTTTATCTTTAATTTTTTCAACTTTAAATCCAATAGCATAATCGCCCTTTTCACTGTAGCATGAAATTTTGTGAACTATTTTTGGATTGTCTTCTGTGATGAGACCTATGATTTTTTTCTTGTCATCTTGTTTAATTGCATCAATGATGAATTTATACATGGTTGTCATAGCGTCTTCGTCAACTAATTTAGGTGCTTGTCTAAATAAAGTTAATTCAACTTTTTCATCAAAAAAAGGAAATTTTAGATTTTTTTGTTTTGCTTCTAGTCTAGCTTGATCAATAATTTTATTTACAATTTCATGCCATACTTTTTTGTATTTAAATACTTCATACTTTCTATATTGTAGAATTGCAAAAAGTTGATTGACACTCAGAAGCCTTGCTCCGAATATAACAAATGAAAAATGATTTTCATCAAATGAATAGGAGAATTGACATATTTTGTTAAGCTCATTAACTGACTTCACATCGGACTGGGTTGTTTTTTTTGTTTTATCTTTAATATCAGAGTTGTCTAGGAGTGATATTTTTTCTGTTTTTTTCTTTTTAACTTCTTTTTCTATACTTATTTTTGGCATAGAGGCACCCAAAACAGAGGCAACTTTTAAGCCTTTGTTTTTTCTTAACATTTCTTCTAATTCTTGCTCAGTAAATTTAATGCCCATAAATATTAAAGTTTATGGGCATTATAATATAGTTTTACAGTTTTGTATAGTATTGAATATTAGTGTACAAAAGGAACTAGTGGTGTTTGTGGGACAGATCCTGCTCTGAAATTGCCACCATCACCACCTGTGAAGCCGCCTGGTGTCTGACCACCATATGGACATATAACAACAT
>LNFM01003537.1_pt1 | contig 43936 bp, 41 predicted proteins | sample 596031 | NCBI WGS metagenome assembly LNFM01 (sample SAMN04254537, study PRJNA301005) | activated carbon metagenome | isolation source: dual media filters at the Ann Arbor, Michigan drinking water treatment plant | place: USA: Ann Arbor
ATGCGGGGGCGGTCGCACTCATCAGAACTCCACAAAGACATGGGGCAGCTGCCCCGCCTCGCCAAGGCTGTAGCCGCTGGCCCGGGCCACCGCCTGGCGCGCGAACTCCAGATCGGCCGGGAAGCTCGCGTGCACCCGGTACAGCACCTCACCGGCCTGCACGCTGTCACCCAGCTTGGCGCTCAGGTCCACCCCCGCGCCCTTCACCTTGGGCGCGCCGGCCAGCCGGGCGATCTGAGCGATCTGCAGGTTGTCGATGCCGGTGACCATGCCCGGTGCGGGAGCGGTCACCTCCAGCGTGAGCGCACCCAGCGAAGGGTGGTGGTGGTCGAAACCGTGCGATCCCTGCGCCTGGATGATGGCCTGCATCTGCGCCAGCGCGCGGCCCGAGTCGAGGATGTCGCGCGCGATCCGGAAGCCGTCGCCGCCGCGCACGTCCGGGCTGCACTCGATGAGCCGACCGGCGAGCCGCAGCGATTTCTGGCGCAGGTCGTTCGGCGCGTCCGGGTGGTTCTCCAGCACCTGCATCACGTCGCGCGCCTCCAGCACCGGGCCGACGCCGCGGCCGATCGGCTGGCGGCCGTCGGTGATCACCACGTCCAGCGACAGGTGCATGCGCTGCGCCACGTACTCGAACAGGCGCCGCAGGCGTTGCGCCTCGGGCATGGAGCGCACCTTGGCCGTGGGGCCGATGGGGATGTCGAGCACCAGGTGGGTGGCGCCGGCGGCGATTTTCTTGGACAGGATGGACGCCACCATCTGGCCCGGCGAATCGAGTGCGAGCGGCCGCTCGACCGAGATCAGCACGTCGTCGGCCGGCGACAGGTGGGCCGTGCCGCCCCAGGCCAGGCACCCCTTGTGGGTGCGCACGATCTCCGTCAAACGATCGAACGGCAGCTCCACGTTCGCCAGCACCTCCATCGTGTCGGCCGTGCCGGCGGGCGAAGTGATGGCGCGCGACGAGGTCTTGGGAAACACCAGACCGTACGCAGCCACGATGGGCACCACCAGCATGGACGTGCGGTTGCCCGGGATGCCGCCGATGCAGTGCTTGTCCACCACCAGCGGCTCATGCCAGTCGAGCCTGCGGCCGCTGCCCACCATGGCCTCGGTCAGAAAAAACACCTCTTCCCGGTCCAGCTCGCTGCGGTTGCTGGCGACCACGAAAGCGGTGAGTTCGATCTTGGAATAGCGGTGCTGGGCGATGTCGCGCACGATCGCGTGGAAATCGTCGCGGGTCAGGCGCTCGCCGTTGATCTTGCGAAACAGCGCCGGAATCGATTCGGCCGGTTCGGCCTGCGACACCGACGCCGGGTGCCCATCGGGCACGTCCAGCTGGGCAAAGGCGTCTTCCGAGACACCGAGCTGATCGCAGCCGACGATGGACGGATCGTCCACCACGTTGAGCGTGGCGAGGATGCGCCGGCCGTTGGCCCGGATTTCCACCTTGGACAGTGCCTGAAAGCCCTCGGCGCGGTAGACCGCGCAGTCGCGGTGCAGGTAGGCCACGTTTTCGCGCCAGGTGTCGATGGCCACGCGCTTGAGCGTCAGACCGTTGTGCCCGGGGGCCGGGGCTTTGTCGCTGGTTGTCTCCATCCGTCAACGATACACCGGTCGGCGGCGTGCGCGGGCGACAAGGCGGGGCCGCCGGCTGGTGCAAACTGTCGGCTGCGGCGGCCCCATGGCACCCGTTTCAGCCCCGTCCCGCAGGAGATCCGCGCATGAAAGCCGAACAGAACCAACGCATCACCCAGGTCGGTCCGGGCACGCCCGGGGGCGAGTTGTTGCGCCGCTACTGGCAGCCGGTGGCGCTGCTCGACGAGTTCAACCCGGCGCTGGACCCGGCGATGGCGGTGCGTCCGGTGAAAGCGGTGCGGGTGCTGGGACAGGACTTCGTGTTGTTCCGCAACGCCCAGGGTGCCTACGGCCTGCTCGACCGCGACTGCCCGCACCGAGGCGCCGACCTCGCCTATGGCCGCAACGAGGGCGACGGCCTGCGCTGCCCATTTCACGGCTGGAAGTTCGATGTGTCGGGCCAGTGCACCGAGACCCCGGCCGAGCCTGCGGGCAGCACGCTGTGCACGCGCATCCGCCAGCGCAGCTACCCGCTGGTGGCGAAGGCTGGGGCACTGTTCGGCTGGTTCGGTCCCGAAGGCAGCACGCCCCCGCCCTTTCCGGCACTGGACTGTTTCGAAGCCCCGGCCACCCACAGCTTCGCGTTCAAAGGCCTGTGGCACTGCAACTGGCTGCAGGCGTTTGAAGTCGGCATCGACCCGGCGCACGCTTCGTACCTGCACCGTTTCTTCAACGACGCCTCGCTGGAGGACAGCTACGGCAAGCAGTTCCGCGGCGCCAGCGTGGGCGAGGTGGGCGGCGAGCGCTGGCCCATGACCAAAGTGATGCGTGAGTTCGCCCAGCCCCAGATCAGCTTCACCCAGCAGCCCTATGGCCTGCAGTTGACCGCCCTGCGCCCCATGACCGACACACTCACCCATGTGCGGGTCACCAACGCGGTGTTCCCGCAGACCTTCGTGATCCCCCTGTCGGAGACCATGACGATCACGCAAATGCACGTGCCGGTCGACGACACACACAACCACTGGTTTGCCTTCTTCACCAGCTTCGATACCCCGGTCGAAAAGGACACCATGCGCAACCAGCGCCTGGCCGCCGTCACCCTGCCCGACTACATCCCGAAATCAGGCCGACACAACCAGTGGGGTTTCAACGCCGAGGAGCAGCAGACCCGCACCTACCTCGGCATGGGCGAGGACGACATCAACGTGCACGACCAGTGGGCCTGCGAGAGCATGGGCGCCATCCAGGACCGCACTCGCGAACACCTGGGCACCACCGACAAGGTGATCATGGCGAACCGGCGCATGTTGCTGCAGGCGATGGACTCCGTGGAACAGGGCGGCACACCGCCCGGCATCGCCGACCCCGCACTGCACGGCCAGATCGCAGGCCCCGACACGGTGGACGGCATCGCACCCGCCGATGGCTGGCAGACCTGGTGGCAAGAAGCGGTGCAGGCCAAACGCCGTGGTGCGCCCTGGCTGAACCCTGCAAGGTCCGGCAACACCGACACGGCGGGTGCGACATGACGTCTTTCGCCCATCGCTGCGGCATCCAGGACGCAGCCCGCGAAGCCGCGTGCCAACGCACCGCCAAGCTGATCGAGGCCAGTGGCGTGCAACGGGTGCGCATGGGCTGGTGCGACGTGCACGGCATGCTGCGCGGCAAGACGCTCATGGCCCATGCGGCGGTCAGGGCGCTGCGCGAGGGGGTGGGCATGGTGGGCACGATGATGCTCAAGGACACAGCCGACCGGACCGCCTGGAAGGTGTTCGAACCGGGCGGCGCCGTCGACCTGCCAGGCTTCGCGGGTGCGGCCAACCTCATGCTGCTGCCCGACCCCGCCAGCTTCACCCTGCTGCCCTGGAGCGAGGGCACAGGCTGGCTGCGCTGTCAGCCCTGGTTCCAGGACGGAACACCGGTGCCGCTGGACAGCCGCCACGTGCTGCAGCAGGCATTGGCACAGCTGGGCGCCACCGGCTTCGGCTTCAAGACCGGCCTGGAGGTCGAGTTCCACATCTACCGCATCACCGACAACGCGCCGCAGCTCGATCCCGAACTCGCTGCCTGGCCCGGCCAGCCGCCGCGCGTGGAGATGATCCACCCGGGTTACAACCTGCAGTCAGAGGCCATGAGCGACCTGGCCGACGAACCGCTGCGCACCGTGATGAAGACCGCGCAGGCGCTGGGCCTGCCGCTGCAGTCGCTGGAGATCGAGCTCGGCCCCAGCCAGGTCGAAGCCGTGTTTGACGCCACCGACGCGCTCACCGCCGCCGACCAGATGGTGCTGTTCCGCAACGGCGTGCGCCAGGCACTGCGCCGAGAGGGCTACCACGCCACCTTCATGTGCCGCCCGCCGTTCCCGAACATCATGTCCAGCGGCTGGCACCTGCACCAGTCGCTGGTGGAGACCGGCACGGGGCTCAACGCCTTTGCCCGCGAGACACCGGCGCCGGACACACAGCCCCACGACGCGCGCCACACGCTGTCCGATGCCGGCGCCCACTGGCTCGCCGGCCTGCTGGCCCACGGTGAGGGCATGACCGCGCTGTGCACGCCCACCGTCAACGGCTACGGCCGGTTCCGGCCAAACGCGCTCGCGCCCCATGCCATCCTCTGGGGCCGGGACAACCGGGGCGCCATGTTGCGCGTGGTGGGCGGCGCCGGGGACGGCGCCACGCGCATCGAAAACCGCATCGGCGAGCCCGCCGCCAACCCTTACCTGTACATGGCCTCGCAGATCCATGCCGGGCTCGACGGCCTGCTGCGCGGACTGGTCCCACCCGCCGCCTCGGACACACCCTATGCCGGTGGGCATCCGGACATCCCGGCCACATTGGCCAACGCACTGGCCGCGCTGCAGGCCGACAGCGCGCTGGTCGCCGGCCTGGGCAACGATGTGGTGCGCCATTTCTGCCGCATCAAACAGTCCGAGATCGACCGCCACACCGACGCCATGGACAAGACCGATTTCGAACGGCGCGAGTACTTCGCCCGCACCTGAAGCCCTGAACCTTGCACCACCGCGTCCCAACATGATCCAGATCCGATTCATCCGTGCCGACGGCACCGAGGAAACCCTGCAGACCCCGACCGGCCAGAGCCTCATGCAAGCCGCCGTGAACGCCAACCTGCGCGGCATCGAAGCCGACTGCGGCGGCGCGCTCAGTTGCGCCACCTGCCATGTGCTGCTGGACCCACCCTGGGCTGGCCAGTTGCCGGCACCGGCGCCCGAAGAACGGGACATGCTCGGTTTTGCCGCCAGCCCCACGGAGCAAGGCAGCCGGCTGAGCTGCCAGATACGGCTCACACCCGAACTGGATGGCCTGGTCGTGCGGCTGCCCGCTGCCCAACACTGAGCTGCCATACTCCCCGCTCGCCCGAACTGAAAGGTTGCCATGAGCTATGTCTTTGCCCCTGCCGCTGTGGTGTCTGTGCCCGTGGTGGGCCGCGCCGAGCGCTTCCCGGTGCACCGCATCTACTGCGTGGGCCGCAACTACGAAGAACACGCCAAAGAAATGGGGTTCACCGGGCGCGAGCCGCCCTTCTTCTTTCTCAAGCCGGCGGACGCCATCGTGGTGGCCGAATCCGGCCAAACCGCGGTCATCCCCTACCCCACCCTCACGTCCAACCTGCACCACGAGATCGAGCTGGTGGTGGCCATCGGCCAGGGCGGCCGCAATATCAAGGCAGAAGACGCCGCCCGGCACATCTTCGGCTACGCGGTCGGGCTGGACATGACGCGCCGCGACCTGCAGACCGAGATGAAGAAACAGGGCCGCCCCTGGTGCATTGGCAAAGGCTTCGACCAATCCGCGCCGATCGGGCCGATCACCCCCGCGGCAGAGGCCGGCGACATCCACCACGCAGCCATCTGGGTGCAGGTCAACGGCGTTGACCGCCAGCGCAGCACCGTCGGCAAACTCATCTGGAACGTGGCCGAAACCATTGAACACCTGTCCAGCGCCTGGGAACTGCAGCCCGGCGACCTGATCTACACCGGCACGCCCGAAGGCGTGGCGGCGGTGGTGAAGGGCGACACCATGACCGGCGGCGTGGACGGTCTGACCGGCATTTCGGTCAAGATCGCCTGAGCAGCGCTGGCCTGTCCGGCTTGTCGTTCGTGCGCTGCCCCGCCGAAAACCGCTCGGCTTGTGGAATTTGCACCCGCCTCGCGGGTTTGCACCGAAACGCCATCGCCCGGATAGCCCTTAACTTAGACAGGTCTTGAATCCATCGCTTCCCAACCCTTGAACACCCTCAGGAGACCCATTACATGATCCAGCGCAGAACCCTGCTCCAGTCCGGCGCCGCCGTGGCTTTCGGCGCACCCGCCCTCGTCGGCTTCGCCCAGCAAACCGCCACGCTCAAGTTCCACACCTTCATGTCGCCGCAGTCCAACGTGTGGCTCAACATGCACAAGGCCTGGATGGACAAGGTCACCAAAGACTCGGATGGCCGCATCAAGTTCGAAGCCTACCCGGCCATGCAACTCGGCGGCTCGCCGGTGCAGCTGTTCGACCAGGCCAAGGACGGGGTGGTCGATGTCGTCTGGACCTTGCCCGGCAACACCCCGGGCCGCTTCCCGCGCATCGAAGTGTTCGAGCTGCCGTTCATGATGAACAACGCCGAGGCCACCTCCAAAGCCTACTGGGAATATGTGCAGACCGTCGCCCAGGACGAATTCAAGGACGTGCACCCGATTGCCTTGCAGGTGCATGGCCCGGGCGTGTTCCACATGCGAGACAAACTCGTCAAGACCGCCGACGACCTGCGCGGCTCCAAAGTGCGTGGACCGACCCGCCAGATCACCAAGATGCTGGGCTACCTGGGTGCCACGCCCGTCGGCATGCCGCTGCCGCAGATTCCGGACGCGCTGTCCAAAGGCGTCATCAACGGCTGCGTGATTCCCTGGGAGGTGGTGCCTTCGGTCAAGGTGCACGAGCTCACCAAATTCCACAGCGAGTTCGACCCGTCCGGGGGCGCGCTGTACACCACCACCTTCATCATGGCCATGAACAAGGCCAAGTACGCCTCACTGCCGCCCGACCTGAAGGCCATCATCGACCGCAATTCCGGCATTGAAACTTCCGGCTGGCTGGGCAAGACACAGCAGGGTGGTGACGTGGCCGGTCGCGAGTCGGCCGTGAAGCAAGGCAACACCATCCACACCATTCCAGCCAGCGAAGCGCAGGAGTTCAGGCGCAAGGCCCGCCTGGTCGAGGTGGAATGGATGCAGGACATGGACAAGCGCGGCTTCAACGGCAAACAGCTGCTCGACACCGCCAAGGCGCTGATCGAAAAACACGGCAAGACGGCCGCTGCGCCAGCGAAGACGGCACCGGCCAAGAAGGGCTGATCACACACCGCGGGGCGTATGTATGCCTGCGTCACAGAAAGGGCTCTGCACAGAGCCCTTTTCTTTGGGGCTCCCAGCAGAGTCTTTTTGATTCCCCCTACACTTTGCCGCATGCAACGCAGCCCCATCCAGCACTGCCGCCAATGTGGCGCCCCGGTCAGCTACCGCCTGCCCGACGACGGCGACACCAAGCCCAGGGCCGTTTGCACCGTCTGCCACACCGTTCACTACGAGAACCCGCTGAACGTGGTCGGCACGGTGCCGGTCTGGGGCGAGAGCGGTGAACAGGTGCTGCTCTGCCTGCGCAACATCGAACCACGCCGCGGCAAATGGACCCTGCCCGCCGGCTTCATGGAACTGGGCGAAACGACCGCTCAAGGCGCTGCGCGCGAAACCGACGAAGAAGCCGGCGCCCAGATCGAACTGGGCGAGCTGTTCACCCTCATGAACGTGCCACGGGTCGGCCAAGTCCATTTGTACTACCGTGCCCGGCTGCTGAGCGACCGCTTCAAGCCAGGTTTCGAGACCATCGAGGCCCGGCTGTTCACAGAAGACCAGATCCCGTGGGAAGAAATCGCCTTCCGGACCGTGCGCGAGACCCTGGAGCACTATTTCGCAGACCGTCGCCAGGGTCGCTTCGGCTTCCACGCTCTCGACATCGTCTGAAACCGGTGGGCCGAGGCTGTGAGCGCCCTGGTTTGCTTCAGCAAAAACAAAAAAGCCCGCAACCTTTCGATTGCGGGCTTTAGAGATAAATGGTCGGCGTGGCGGGATTCGAACTCGCGACCCCTTGCACCCCATGCAAGTGCGCTACCAGGCTGCGCTACACGCCGACAAGCCTCAAATTAGCTGAGCAGCTCGCGAATTTCCAGCAGTTCGCGCCGCACGCCGCCAAGCAACATCGACCCGTTCGGGTGGATCTCGGGCGCAGACACCAAAGGGTCTTCTATCCGTTCTTCGCCAGACAGGACTGCGTCCAGATCAATGACCTCAATCGCATCGTCGTCGTCAAACCGGCGTCTTTCCCGTTCTGCATGGACCAGCTCCTGCAGCTTGTTGCGCGCTCCACTGATGGTGAAACCCTGGTCATACAAAAGTTCGCGAATCCGCCGGATCATCAGCACTTCGTGGTGCTGGTAGTAGCGCCGGTTGCCGCGACGCTTCATGGGCCGCAACTGGGTGAACTCTTGCTCCCAATACCGCAGCACGTGCGGTTTGACACCGCACAGTTCGCCCACTTCCCCGATGGTGAAGTAGCGTTTGGCGGGAATCGGTGGGAGCGTTTTTTCCATGAAAATCAAGGCGGTACAGACCGAACCTTGAAATTTACTCTAACACAGGCTCGCGTGCTCAGACCAAAGAAAATTTCTGTACAAACTGTTGCAAATAACACTGCAGAGGCTCCCGAAGTCAGCTTGTCCAAAGTCTGTGCGAAAAAAAAACCCGGCGAACGCCGGGCTGTGGGGCTTCAAAGACACAGGGTTCGCGCTCAGCCGCCGATCACGGCCGTTTGCACCTGTTCTTTCAGTTTGGGGCTGGCGTGGAAAGTGACGACACGCCGTGCCTCGATCGCCACCGGCTCGCCGGTTCGGGGATTGCGTCCTGGCCGGGCCGCCTTGGTACGGATCTGGAAGTTGCCAAAGCCGGAGATCTTCACGTCCGTTCCTTCGACCAGGCTGTTGGTGATCAGGTCAAAGAAGGCGTCGATCATGTCCTTCGACTCTCGCTTGTTCAGTCCGATCTGGTCGAACAGCAACTCGGCGAGCTGCGCTTTGGTCAGTGCGGGGGTTTCGAGGCTTTCGACGGCGAGTTCCATGTGTTGATCCTCCATCCTCAGGTGTCGTTCAGGCCCGCAGGCGGGCGGCCGTTTGCCGGTCCAAGGCATCCAGCGCGCCTTTGACCGCGATTTCGATTTCTTCGTCGGTCAGTGTAGCGTCGTCGCGGGCCAGGGTCAGTCGCACGGCAAGACTCTTTTCGTCTGTGGCCAGGCCCCCAGCTCCCGTGTCGGCCATTTTCTTCGGTCGGTACACATCGAACAGCACGGCATCTCGCAACAGCCCACCGGCTCCCGTCCGGATGGCCGCCATCACAGCAGCGTGGGTGACCGATTCCTTGACCACGATGGCCAGATCGCGCTGCGCCGGCTGGTGACGGCTCACGGGCCGGAACTCCGGCACATCGCGCTGCAGCACAGCATCCAGCGCCAGCTCGAACATCACCGGCGCCTGGGCCAGGTCATAGCCCTGGCGCCACTTGGGGTGCAGTTCGCCCACATGCCCGATGCAGCGCTCGCCCAGCCACACGCTGGCGCAACGGCCGGGGTGCATGGCCGGGTGCTCGGCGGGCTGGAACGTCGGCTGCAACGGTGCCAGCAAGGCTTGCACGTCACCCTTGATGTCGAAGAAATCGACGCTGCGTTCGGCACTGCCCCACTGCAGGGTGTCCACTGCGCCATAGGCCAGGCCGGCCACGTGCATGGGTTGATCGAAACCGGCCACGGTGGTGTCGCTGTCCGGCACCGATGCGTCCTTGAGGAACACGCGACCCAGCTCGAACAAACGCACCCGCTCGGCCTTGCGGTCGAGGTTGAACCTGAGCACCGCGATCAGGCTGCCCAGCAGGGACGAGCGCATCACGCTCATCTGGCTGGCGATCGGGTTCAGCAGTTTGATCGGGTCGGCGTTGCCGGCCAGCTCGCGCTCCCAACGCGCTTCGACAAAGCTGAAGTTGATGGTTTCCTGGTAACCGAGCTGGGCCAGTTGGCGGCGCACGGCGAACGGGCCGCGCTTCGATTCGGCGCGCAGCTTGGCGGTGATCGGCGCCAGTGGCGGGTGGGTCGGCAGCTGCTCGTAGCCGATGATCCGCGCCACTTCCTCGATCAGGTCTTCTTCGATCTGCAGATCGAAACGGAATGCGGGCGGCGCCACGGTCACCGTGCCCTCGCCTTCGGTCACATCCAGGCCCAGGCGGCGCAGCGCGCCGGCGCATTGGGCTTGCGTGACCGGCATGCCGATCACCTTGGCCGCGCGCGCCACGCGCAAGGTGACAGGCTTACCTTCAGGCAGCGCCAGGGTCTGATCGTCCAGCGGACCGGCCTGGCCGCCGCAGATGTCCAGCACCAGCTGGGTGATGCGCTCGACGTGTTCCACCGTGGTGGACGGGTCCACACCGCGCTCGAAGCGGTGGCCAGCGTCGGTGCTGAAGTTGTAGCGGCGCGACCGGCCGGCGATGGCTTTCGGCCACCAGAACGCGGCTTCGATGAAGATGTTCTGCGTATCGTCGGACACGGCGGTGGCATCGCCGCCCATGATGCCGGCCAGCGACTCGACTTCTCGGTCGTCGGCAATCACGCCGACCTCGGCGTCCACCGTGATGGTGTTGCCGTTGAGCAGCTTGAGCTGTTCGCCTTCACGACCCCAGCGCACCTGCAGGCCCCCATGGATCTTGTCGAGATCGAAGATGTGCGAGGGGCGGCCCAGCTCGAACATCACGTAGTTGGAGATGTCCACCAGCGGCGAGATGCTGCGCTGGCCGCAGCGCGCCAGGCGCTCGACCATCCAGGCCGGGGTCTGCGCCTTGGTGTTGACACCGCGCACCACACGGCCGCTGAAACGGCCACACAGGTCGGGCGCCTGCACATCCACCGCCAGGCGGTCGGGCACCTGCACGACGGCATTTGGAAATTCGGGCTGCAGCAGCGGCGAGTCGGTCAGCGCCGAGACCTCGCGGGCGATACCGTACACGCTCAGGCAATGCGCCAGGTTGGGCGTGAGCTTGAGCGTGAACAGCATGTCGTCCAGACCCAGCTGCTCGCGGATGTTGCGGCCGATCACGGCCTCTTCACCCAGCTCCAGCAGGCCGCTGCTTTCTTCGGAGATCTGCAATTCCTTGGCCGAGCACAGCATGCCCTGGCTTTCAACGCCGCGCAGCTGGCCCAGCTTGATGGCGAAGGGCTTGCCGTCTTCGCCCGGCGGCAACAGCGCGCCGACGGTGGCGCAAGGAATCTTGATACCCGGGCGCGCGTTGGGCGCGCCGCAGACAATGTTTAGCGGAGCGCCCTGCCCCACGTCCACCTGGCACACACGCAGGCGGTCGGCGTTGGGGTGTTGTTCGGCACTCAGTATCTGGCCCACCACCACGCCGGTGAAGGCGGGCGCGAACGGGCGCAGTTCTTCGACCTCCAGACCGGCCATGGTCAGGGTGTCGGCCAGCTGCTGGCTGGTCAGGGGCGGATTGCAGAAGGCACGCAGCCAAGATTCAGGGAATTGCATGGTGATGAGTTATCTGAACTGGCTGAGGAAGCGCACATCGCCGTCGAAAAACAGGCGCAGGTCGTTCACGCCGTAGCGCAGCATGGTCAGGCGGTCCGGTCCCATGCCGAAGGCGAAGCCGATGTAGCGCTCGGGGTCCAGCCCCATGTTGCGCACCACGTTCGGGTGCACCTGGCCGGATCCGGCCACTTCCAGCCAGCGGCCAGCCAGCGGACCACTCTGGAACTGGATGTCGATCTCGGCGCTGGGCTCGGTGAACGGGAAGAAGCTCGGGCGGAAGCGCAGCACCAGGTCGTCGCGCTCGAAGAAGGTGCGGCAGAAATCGGTGAAGACGACCTTCAGGTCCTTGAAGCTCACGTTCTCGCCGATCCACAGGCCTTCGCACTGGTGGAACATCGGCGAGTGCGTGGCGTCGCTGTCGACGCGGTAGGTACGGCCCGGGGCGATGACGCGGATCTCCGGCATCTGGAGGCCCGCATCCAGCGCGGCCCGGTGGCGCTTGACGTGTTGCACCGCATGGCGGATCTGCATCGGGCTGGTGTGGGTGCGCAGCAGGTTCGGCGCCTTGGCACTGCCGCCTTCCACATAAAAGGTATCGTGCATGGAACGCGCCGGGTGGTCCTCGGGCGTGTTCAGGGCGGTGAAGTTGAACCAGTCGGACTCGATCTCGGGGCCCTCGGCCACCTCAAACCCCTGAGAACCGAAAATGGCCTCGATGCGCTCCAGCGTCAGGCTCACCGGATGCAAACCACCTTGCCCGCGCTCACGGCCCGGCAGACTCACATCCAGTGCCTCGGCCTTGAGCTGGGTGTCGAGTTCGGCATCGGCCAGGGCCTGACGGCGCTCGTTCAATGCCGTCTCGATGGCCTGCTTGGCCACGTTGATGGCCGCACCACGGGTCTTCTTTTCCTCGACCGGCAAGGCCGCCATGCCCTTCATCAGCTCGGTGATGCGGCCCGACTTGCCCAGGTACTGGGCCTTGGTGTTTTCCAGATCGGCCGGGGTCGCGGCTTGCGCGAAGCCAACGCGAGCGCTGTCAACCAGTGCGTCCAACTCGTTCATGTGTGTTCAGGATTGGGCAAAACAAAAAAGGGGTTGAGAGCAGCGAGGGAATCCCTCAAGCCTCAACCCCTTTGAGCGACAGGAAACAGCCCACAAGGGGCCGCCTCCGCCGTGAATCAAGCGGCCAGCTTGGCTTTGACTTGCTCCACGATGCTGTTGAAAGCAGCAACGTCGTTGACGGCCAGATCGGCCAGGACCTTGCGGTCGATCTCGATCTGTGCCTTCTTCAGGCCATTGGCGAACTGGCTGTACGTCAGGCCGCAAGCACGTGCACCGGCGTTGATACGCGCGATCCACAGCTGACGGAAAACGCGCTTCTTGGTGCGGCGGTCACGGTAAGCGTATTGACCGGCCTTCATCACCGCCTGTTTGGCGATGCGGAAGACGTTACCGCGGCGACCGCGGAAACCTTTGGCAAGGGCGAGAACTTTTTTGTGACGGGCGCGTGCCGTTACACCACGTTTGACGCGAGGCATGTGTGACTCCTTGTTCGTCGTTGATCAAATGCCCATGCCGGGCAGCATCTGTGCCATGTGACCCATATTGGTCTCATGGACAGTCACCGCACCACGCAGATGGCGCTTGTTCTTGGTGGTCTTCTTGGTCAGGATGTGACGTTTGAAGGCTTGACCGCGTTTGACGGTGCCACCGGGACGCACGCGGAATCGCTTCTTTGCGCTGCTCTTGGTCTTCATTTTGGGCATCTTCATGCTCCTTTTTCGTTTGTGCTCGTGAGGCGCCGCGAACCTTCCGCGGACTTGTTGGCCCCGAGCCACTTTTGGTGAAAGGCCTTTCGGTCTTTCAGTTCGGCACCTTGGCCTTAACCCCGGTGCCTCGAACCGGCAGGAGACTACCCTGCCCGCTCAATCTTGTTCCCTCAGGACGCCGATTGCTCAGCACCCTGCGCTGAAGCCTCGGCCTTGGGCGCAGCGCCTCCGGCCTTTTTGCGTCCGGGCGCGATCATCATGATCATCTGGCGCCCTTCCAACTTGGGAAACTGTTCAATCACGATCGTGTCGGCCAAGTCGTCACGGATGCGGTTCAACAAGGCCAAGCCCAGTTCCTGGTGCGTGATCTCGCGGCCGCGAAACCGCAGCGTGATCTTGCATTTGTCGCCGTCATCCAGAAAGCGCCGGATGTTGCGCATCTTGATGTTGTAGTCACCGTCGTCGGTGCCCGGGCGGAACTTGATTTCCTTGATCTCGATGACCGTCTGCTTGGCCTTGGCTTCCGCCGCCTTCTTCTGCTCCTGGTACTTGAACTTGCCGTAGTCCAGGCGATTTCAACCAGATCCACGTCCAGCTCACCGGCCATGCGCAGGGCCTCCATCAGACTGACGATGCCCAGCGGCTCGTTTTCCGGGCCGTTGAGGCGAACCTCCGGGGCCATGATTTCACGGTTCAGTCGGTGTGCGCGCTCTTCGCGTTGGCGGCGGTCGCGAAAGTTGGTAGCTATGGTGAGTTCCTTTGTGTGGGCAGGTCAAAATGGTCGGGCCACCCCACGGCGACCCACAAGCAAACGCGAAGTGCGCTGCAGCCGAACGGGGGTCAACCGGATGTTTGGGTTCAAACCTTGGATGAAACGTCTGCCGCAATGAGTCTGGAAAAGTCTTCCAGCGGCATGACACCGAGGTCTTTGTTACCTCGCGCCCGCACAGCCACCGCACCAGCTTCTTTCTCTTTGTCGCCCACGACCAAGATGAAAGGCAGCTTTTGCAACGCGTGCTCCCGTATTTTATACGTGATTTTCTCGTTGCGCAGGTCGGTTATGACCCTAAGCCCTTGATTTTGCAGAGATTTGACGATTTCACGACAGTAATCGGCCTGTGAATCGGTGATGTTGAGCACCGCCACCTGCACCGGCGCGAGCCAAACCGGCAAAGCGCCGGCGTGCTGCTCGATCAGGATTCCGATGAAACGCTCGAGGCTGCCCACGATCGCGCGGTGCAACATGACCGGGCGATGTCGCGAGCCGTCTTCACCCACATACTCGGCATCCAGCCGTTCGGGCAGGTTGGGATCGACCTGGATCGTGCCGCATTGCCAGGGGCGGCCCAGCGCGTCCTTCAAGGTGTATTCGATCTTCGGGCCGTAGAAGGCACCTTCGCCCGGCAGGTATTCGAAGTCGCAGCCCGAGGCCTTCAAACCTTCGGCCAGCGCTGCTTCCGCCCGGTCCCAGCTTTCTTCGGTGCCGATGCGCTTTTCGGGCCGGGTCGACAGCTTGTAGATGATGTCGGTGAAGCCGAAGTCCTTGTAGACCTTTTGCAGCAAGGTGGTGAACGCCACCACCTCGGCCTGTATCTGATCTTCGGTGCAGAAGATGTGCCCGTCATCCTGGGTGAAGGCGCGCACCCGCATGATGCCGTGCAGTCCACCCGACGGTTCGTTGCGGTGGCACTGGCCGAACTCGCCAAAACGCAGCGGCAGATCACGGTAGCTCTTGATGCCCTGTTTGAAGATGATGATGTGACCCGGGCAGTTCATCGGCTTCAGCGCGTAGTCGCGCTTTTCCGAATCGGTCACGAACATGTTCTCGCGGTACTTGTCCCAGTGGCCGGTCTTTTCCCAGAGCGCCTTGTCCAGGATCTGCGGACCCTTCACCTCCTGGTAGCCGTTGTCGCGGTACACGCGGCGCATGTACTGTTCCACCTCCTGCCACACCGTCCAGCCCTTGGGGTGCCAGAACACCGTGCCCGGCGAGTGCTCGTCCAGGTGAAACAAATCCAGCTCCCGGCCGAGTTTGCGGTGGTCGCGCTTCTCGGCCTCTTCCAGCATCGTCAGGTGCTGCTGCAGTTCGTCCTTGCTCGCCCAGGCCGTACCGTAGATGCGCTGCAGCATCTCGTTGCGGTGATCGCCGCGCCAATAGGCGCCCGCCACTTTCATGAGCTTGAAGTGCTTGAGCTTGCCGGTGCTCGGCACGTGCGGACCGCGGCACAGGTCTTCAAAAGCGCCTTCGCGGTACAGCGACACATCCTCGTTGCTCGGAATGCTGGCGATGATTTCCGCCTTGTAGTGCTCGCCCAGACCCTTGAAGTAGGCCACCGCCTCGTCGCGCGGCAGCACGCGGCGCACCACCGGTTCGTCCTTGTTGGCCAGTTCGGTCATCTTCTTTTCGATGGCCACCAGGTCTTCGGGCGTGAAGGGCCGCTTGTACGAGAAGTCGTAGAAAAAACCGTGCTCGATCACCGGGCCGATGGTCACTTGCGCATCCGGGAACAGCTCTTTCACCGCGTAGGCCAGCAGGTGCGCCGTGGAGTGGCGGATGACTTCCAGACCGTCCGCATCCTTGGCGGTGACGATGGACAGCGGGCTGTCGGCCGTGATCTGAAAGCTCGTGTCCACCACCCTGCCGTTGATCTTGCCGGCCAGTGCCGCCTTGGCCAGACCTGTGCCGATGGAAGCCGCCACTTCGGCGACCGTGACCGGACCTGGGAACTCGCGTTGGGAACCGTCGGGAAGCGTGATGTGAAGCATGAGGGGGGTCCAGAAAACAAAAAAGCGCGGCAAGGGCCGCGCTGGAAACAAGGGGGAAGGAATCGGGCAGGCGCGAACTGCAGGCCTCAGGAGGCCAGGGAAAAGGTCCGGGGAGTTCGCGGTGTCATAACCAGATTGCCTTTCTCGCTCTTGCTGTCAATCAAGAGCCGAATTTTCCCACAAAAAAGCCCGGGCATGCCCGGGCTCTCTGTCTCCTCGGCCTCTGCGGGCCCGGTGATCAGTGGAACTGCTCTTCTTCGGTCGAGCCGGTGAGGGCCTTCACGCTGGAAGAACCGCCCTGGATCACGGTGGTCACGTCGTCGAAGTAACCCGCGCCCACTTCTTGCTGGTGCGACACGAAGGTGTAGCCCTTGTCGCGAGCGGCGAATTCCGGCTCCTGCACCATGTTCGTGTAGTGCTTCATGCCTTCGCCGCGGGCGTAAGCGTGGGCAAACTGGAAGGTGTTGAACCAGTTGATGTGGATGCCGGCCAGCGTGATGAACTGGTACTTGTAACCCAGTGCCGACAGGTCTTCCTGGAAGGAAGCGATCTGGCTGTCGTTGAGGTTCTTCTTCCAGTTGAACGAGGGCGAGCAGTTGTAGGACAGCAGCTTGCCGGGGCAGGCGGCGTGCACGGCCTGGGCGAATTCGCGGGCGAAGCCGATGTCGGGCACGCCGGTCTCGCACCACACCAGATCGGCGTAGGGTGCATAGGCCACGCCACGGCTAATGGCTTGCTCCAGACCGTTCTTGACGCGGTAGAAACCTTCCTGGGTGCGCTCGCCGGTCAGGAACGGCTTGTCGTTGGCGTCGTGGTCGCTGGTGATCAGGTTGGCGGCTTCAGCGTCGGTGCGGGCCAGCACGATGGTGGGCACGCCCATCACGTCGGCAGCGAAGCGGGCAGCGATCAGCTTCTCGCAGGCTTCTTGCGTGGGCACGAGCACCTTGCCACCCATGTGGCCGCACTTCTTCACCGCGGCCAGCTGGTCTTCGAAGTGAACGCCGGCGGCACCCGCGGCGATCATGTTCTTCATCAGCTCGAAGGCGTTGAGCACGCCACCGAAACCGGCTTCAGCGTCGGCGACGATCGGCAGGAAGTAGTCGATGAACTCCGGCGAGCCCGGCTCGATGCCACGGCCCCACTGGATTTCGTCTGCGCGCTTGAAGGTGTTGTTGATGCGGCGAACCATGGTGGGCACCGAGTCGTAAGCGTACAGCGACTGGTCGGGGTACATGGTTTCGCTGGTGTTGCCATCGGCGGCCACTTGCCAGCCCGACAGGTACACGGCTTCCAGACCGGCTTTGGCCTGCTGCATGGCCTGGCCGGCGGAGATGGCGCCGAAGGCGTTGACGTAGCCCTTCTTGGCACCGCCGTTGACCTTCTCCCAAAGCTTCTCGGCACCACGCTGGGCCAGCGTGTACTCGGGCTGCATGCTGCCGCGCAGGCGCACCACGTCAGCAGCGGAGTAACCGCGCTTGACCAGCTTCCAGCGGGGGTTGGTGGCCCAGTCTTTTTCCAGGGCTTCGATTTGCTGTTGACGGCTCAGCTGCGCATTCAGGGCTTTGGTCATGGAAACACTCCGTGAGGTTGATGAAAGGGGTTCGGCTGCACCACCCGGTGGATGCGATGCCGATGGAATCACTTTAAGTCTTATAGAAGAGTTTTGGAATATCTTATGTCTTATATAAGACATTTATTTTTTCTAATGAATTCAATGTCTTATGGGGCATTTTTTTCAATGCGGAATGAACTTCCTGATTCCAAAGAACTTTGGCGCAGTGCAGCATGACAGATTTTCATATTAAGAAAATCAATTCTCTTATGGCGGAAGCAAGGTGACAGCCTGTCGTCTAGAGCGGGACGGACGGGGCCTTGAGGCATGATCCCCGCCATGTCCGTTCAAACACCTCTCGAAGCTCGTCGCTGGACGGCCTACGCCAGCCTCGCCCTGAGCATGTCGCTCGTTGGCAGCTATGTCGCGCTGTCGAAACCGCTGGTGCTGGTGTTCCCGGTTTTCCTGCTGGCCTGGCTTCGTTTCGGCATCGGCGGCGTGGCCATGGTGCGGTGGCTGAAGAAGCCCGCAGACGAGCCCCCGATGACCACACGCACCCGGCGCCTGCTGTTTCTGGAGTCGTTTCTCGGCAATTTCCTGTTTTCGATCTGCATGCTTTTCGGCGTGAGCCTCACCACCGCGGTGGCAGCGGGACTGGTCATGTCGTCCATCCCGGCGGTGGTCGCCATCCTCAGCCGGGTGTTTCTCAAGGAACGCATCGGTCGGCGCACCATGGCCGCTATCGCTTGCGCAGCGCTCGGCATCGGCTTGTTCTCGCTGCAGAAACCGGAGCTGGCAGGCAACGTCATCGAGCCCACCTTCATGGGGCTGCCCCACACGGTCTGGGGCAATCTGCTGGTGTTTGCTGCCGTGGTGTGCGAGGCGTCCTATGTCGTGATCGGCAAGTACCTCACCGAAGGACTCGGCCCCAAGCGCATCTCGGCCATCATCAATCTGTGGGGCCTTGCACTCGTCACGCCCATGGGTCTGTGGGCCGCCTGGCACTTCGATTTCGGCACGGTCAGCCCTGGCATCTGGCTGCTGCTGCTTTTTTACGGCCTGGCCGCCAGCGTCTGGACGGTCTGGCTGTGGATGACCGGCCTGAAAACCGTGCCCGCCTCCCGGGCTGGCGTGTTCACCGTCATGTTGCCGGTGAGTGCCGCTGCCATCGGCGTGCTCTTCATGGGCGAGCGTCTCACAGCGGTGCAGATGGTCGCCTTCGGCATTGCCTTGCTGGGTCTGGTATTGGCCACCCTGCCCTCGCGTGCGTCAGCACCGGCTTGAGGAAGCTGTTCCACTCAAAGGCAGAAAAGCCCGGTCGGGTTGGTCACACCCATCCACAGCGCCCAGCCCGATGTGAGCGCCAAAGCCAGCCCAGCCAGGCGGATGGCCAAGGCGCCGGACTGACCACCCCGAAGGCGCAACAGCAACCAGGGCGCAGCCATCAACGAGATGGAGGTGCCGAACGCGAACAAGGCCATGACGGCGGCCCCTTCGAACACATTGGCAGACAACGAAGCCACCAGCAAGGCGGAGTACAACAAACCGCAGGGCATGAGTGCCCAGGCCACTCCCAGCACCACCGGGGCTCGTGGGCCAAGGCGCGAGAGTGCAGGCCGGGCTTTGCGCCAGACCGTTTGACCCAGGCTGTCGATCCAGGCAGGCTGGCGCGCCTGCCAGATCAATACCACCCCGAGCAGCAACACGGCGACGTGCAACATGGTCCAGATCGGGCGGATGGCGATGGTGTTCGTGCCAAGCAGTGCCAGACCTTGCACCGAACCGGCCGCGAACGCGCCCAGCAACGCGTAACCCAGCATGCGGCTGAGCTGGAAGGACCACAACGCCTGCGTGCTGCGTTCGCCCGCCGCTCGGCCGATGCCGGCACAGGCGGCACCGCACATCGCCACGCAATGCGGCCCACCCACCAAGCCCATGAACAAGGCCGTGACGGCCATGGAAGTCTGCATGAAGGAACTGTAGCAGTGCCACCCTGCTCCGCGAGGGTTCCCGCGTCGCCGTGTCAGATGATCTTCGAGAAGCGGGCGCGGTCGATATCGACCTGCAGGTGCTTGTCAAACACCATGGCGATGGCGCGAACCAGATACCAGCCTGCGGCTGTGACCTGCACGCCGGTGTGGTCGATGGTCACGAGACCATGCTCGGCGAGACCACCCAGCGTCTCCAGCTCTTTGGCGAAATAGCGCTTGAAGTCGATCAGGTGTCCGAGCTCGATCGACTCGTATTGCAAGGCACCCTGGCACATGATGGACATGATGACCGAGCGGCGCAGCAGGTCATCGCGCGTGAGCGCAAGGCCGCGCACGATGGGCAGGCGACCCTGGTCGAGCGCGTCGTAGTACTCCTCCAGCGTCTTCGCATTCTGGCTGTAGGTGGCGCCGATGCGGCCGATGGCCGACACGCCGAGCGCGATCAGGTCGCAATCGGGCTGAGTGCTGTATCCCTGGAAATTCCGGTGCAGGCGACCCTGGCGCTTGGCCACCGCCAGTGCATCGGTCGGCAGGGCAAAATGATCCATGCCCACGTACACATAACCCGCTTCGTTCATCGCATCGAGCGACATCGAGAGCATCGCCATCTTGTCACCCGGACTCGGCAGTTCGGCGGCAATGATGCGGCGCTGCGGCTTGAAACGTGAAGGCAGGTGGGCGTAGGCATACAGCGCAATGCGGTCCGGACGCAACTGGTTCACCTGCGCCAGGGTTCGCGCAAACGACTCCGGCGTCTGCAGCGGCAAGCCGTAGATCAGATCCACGTTGACGGACTCAAAGCCGATCTTGCGGGCGGTCTCCACCAAGGAAAACACCTGTTCCGCAGGCTGAACACGGTGCACGGCCTTCTGGACGGCCGGGTCGAAGTCCTGTACGCCGAAGCTCAGGCGGTTGAAGCCCAGCCGTGCCAGCGTCTGCAGACGCTGGTCGGTCACGGTGCGTGGATCGACCTCGATGGAATACTCGCCACCCGGCACCAGCGTGAAATTGCGCCGGATCATGGCCATGAGGTCTTCAAGCTCTGCATCCGCCAGGAAGGTGGGTGTGCCGCCGCCCAGATGCAACTGGGACACACTGTGCCCTTTGCCAAAATGCTGCACCTGCAGCTCGACCTCGCGGCTCAGGTAGCGCAGGTATTCGGCGGCTCGTTCGTGGTGCTTGGTGATGACCTTGTTGCAGGCACAGTAGTAACAGACCGACTCGCAGAATGGGATGTGCACATACAGGGAAAGCGGCAAGGCCAGCGAACCGGCCCTGCGCTGCTCCAGGGCCTGGATGTAGTCGCCCTCGGCAAAAGCTTCAACGAAACGATCGGCCGTCGGGTACGAGGTGTACCGGGGGCCGGGAATGTCGAACCGTTTGAGCAGTTCGTCGGAAATGGCATGACTCACAGACTTTTCTCCAAGGCTGAGGAGCGAATGTGCCCCATCACCGCCGGACGACACTTGATCTTGATCAAACCAGCCAAATCCACGCTGGGGCCTCCGCCCGGCAACCCGCGCCGGACGGCGGTTTTTCGACACCCTCTCAACCAATGCGTTAAGCTAGTTCCAGAACTTGGGAAAAAATATGGACGCTCAAAGCATCAAAGTCGCGTGTTCCAGTTGCAACCTGCGGGAATTGTGCCTCCCCATGGGCCTGAACCCGGACGAATTGGACAAGCTGGACAACGTCATCTCCGCTCGCCGCCGCATCAAGCGCGGCACCGCGCTGTTCAACACCGGGGACAAGTTCACCTCCTTGTATGCCGTGAGATCCGGATTCTTCAAAACCTGCGTGACCACGGCCGACGGCCGGGACCAGGTGACGGGGTTTCAGATGACGGGCGAGATCATTGGGCTGGACGGCATCGTGAGCGATCGCCATTCCTGTGATGCCATCGCCCTAGAAGATGCAGAAGTCTGTGTGATGCCGTTTGACCAGGTGGAAGAGCTTTCGCGAGAGTTCACCACCCTGCAGCATCACGTGCACAAGATCATGAGCCGGGAGATCGTGCGCGACCACAGCGTGATGCTGCTTCTGGGCAGCATGCGTGCCGAGGAACGTCTGGCCGCCTTCCTGTTGAACCTGGTGCAGCGCCTGCACGCCAGGGGCTTCTCACAGTCTGAACTGATCCTTCGCATGACGCGCGAGGAGATCGGCAGCTACCTCGGGATGAAGCTGGAAACCGTGAGCCGCACGTTTTCAAAATTTGTCGACGAAGGCATCATCGAAGTCAAGCAACGCTATGTGCACATCAAGAGCACCGACGGGCTGAGACAGATCGTGAATCCTCAGACCTGCCGCTGAACCGCCATGCACGGTGGGTAAGGTTCTGCCTCAAGGCTCGGCCCTGACTCGCGGCACCCGCTACCCGGTCTGGCGACACCCGCCTTCCTGTGGGCAGGTTTTTGCACAATCTGCGGGCCTCTGGTCCTGAGGCACCGGGCAGCGGTTGAGCTCGAACGGCGACATGGCGAGCAAGGTGGTCAAGGCACTGGAGGCCATGGTGGCGCCCCAGAACAAGAAAAAAGTGATGGTGTAAACCGCTTCGCTGGAAAGTCCCACCGGAGTGCCGAACCAATACAGGTCACCCGGGTCGACAAAGGCAAAAACCACCATCTCCAGAACAGCGGCCACCAGGAAGGCAGGCCACGCTATCCACATCAAACGTTGTGTCCACATGGGGGAACCTCCTCGGTAGTTCTCAACTTCGATGCGCCATGGTGCTCAATGCCACCCCAACCAGGCCGACTCTGCCTGCGTCTATTTTTCGGCAGGCACATAGGGAGAGGCAGCGTGGTTTCGGCCCTGTTGGGCTGGCTGCACCGCCAACAAGGCATCGGTCCGTGCCTGGCCATGAAGTGCCTGAGCAGCCTTCAATTCGCGCTCGTACACCTCTTTGTCCAGCACCGGGTCTTGGTCCATGGAAGAGATGACGACCATGGTGCTGGTGGCCAGCACGCCGACCAACAACAAGGCTGGGACGAAAACCACCTGTGGAATTCGCCACCATGCAATGTCGGTCTTTGGTGACGATGGGGGAAGAGGCATGTTGCTCATGGAAAATCTCCAGAAACTGAATGGGCAAGTCGCGTTGGATGGGGATCAGCGTGGCACCAGGAAAGCGGCCTTTTCGGTCACCTGGGATACCTCTCCACCCTGGGAACGGATGTCAAAAAGAATCGTGTGGGACCCTGCGGTCGCCGCACCCGGCGGGATCTGCACCCGGACCGCCGCTGAGCGCACCTCGGTCGATAGCACTTCAATCTCGGCATCGGAGGCCATCTCGATCCCGGGCAAGCCCGAGACACTGATGGTGTATCGCTGCGTGGATTCGGTGGCATTCATGATCTGCAGGCGGAACACGTTTTCAATCCGGCCCTGCTCCACCATGCGAGCCAACGCACCCCGGTCACGGATCACGTCCACCTTCAAGGGAGTGCGCAGATAGAGGCTGACCATCACCGCCAGCGTGATCAGGGTCAGGATACTGGAATACACCAGAACACGGGGTCGGAAAGCACGCCGTACCATTTGAGCGGTGCTCCAGCCTTGCGCCATGCCGTTCTGGGTCGAGTACTTCACCAGACCACGGGGGTATCCGACCTTGTCCATGACCTCGTCGCACACATCGGCACAGGCACCGCAACCGATGCATTCGTATTGCAGACCGTTGCGGATGTCAATGCCGGTCGGGCACACCTGCACGCAAAGGCTGCAGTCGACACAGGCCCCCAGCCCCAAGCCGGCAGGATCGGCCTTCTTCGACCGTGGTCCCCGCGGTTCACCACGCTTTTCATCGTAGGTCACGATCATCGTGTCCTTGTCGAACATGGCGCTCTGGAAACGTGCGTACGGGCACATGTACTTGCAGACCTGCTCGCGCATGAAGCCCGCGTTCCCATAGGTGGCAAAACCGTAGAAGAACACCCAGAAGGTCTGCCATGGACCCAAAGCAGCTGCCAGCGACAGCACGGCCAGTTCACGGATCGGCGTGAAGTAGCCGACAAAGGTGAAGCCGGTCCACAAGGCGAACAGCAGCCAGAGCGCATGCTTGAGCCACTTTTTCCCGAACTTGCCGGCCGACAGCGGAGCTCCGTCCAAGCGAATGCGTGCAGAGCGGTCGCCTTCAACCTTCTTTTCGATCCAGAGAAAGATTTCGGTGTAGACCGTCTGGGGGCATGCGTATCCGCACCACAAACGGCCAGCCACGGCAGTGAACAGGAACAGGGCCAGCGCCGAAATCACCAACAGGCCGGTCAAATAGATGAAGTCCTGCGGATACAGCACCAATCCGAAAATATAGAAGCGGCGCGCCTCCAGGTCGAACAGCACGGCCTGGCGGGCGTTCCATTCCAGCCAAGGCAGGCCGTAGAACACGATCTGGGTGATCCAGACCGTGATCCAGCGCCATTTGGAGAACAGCCCCGAGACCGACCGCGGGTAGATTTTCTTGGCCGATGCGTACAGGGAAATCATCACCTCGTCGTCATCTCCCGGGCCTTTGGGCAGGCTGGAAGACATCGGCGAAGCATTGGCTGCAGGGTCTGGTGTGGACGCGCTCACTGAGATTCCGTTCGTGAGAAGAGAACAAGGGCCGGGCGGTCAAAGAACCGCGCGACCCCTGGCTTGGCGTGCAAAGCAATCAGTTGGCTGGTTTGCTGGAAAGGCTCAGCACGTAAGCAGCAAGGACGTTGATCTGCGCATCGTTCAACAAGGCAGATTGTCCGGGCATCTGGTTGGTGAAGCCTTGGTTGATGCTGCGAATGATCGCCTCTTCGCCCCAACCATGCAACCAGATGCCGTCGGTCAGGTTCGGGGCACCCACCGCGTGCATGCCTTTGCCATCGGCTCCGTGGCAAGCGGCACAGGACGCAAACTTCTCCTTGCCTTGCGAAGCCCGGACAGCGTCGTGCGGGGTGCCCGAGAGGCTCATCACGTAATGGGCCACGTTGCGGACATCTTCAGGACCACCCACCGCCGCGGCCATGGGCGGCATCACACCGGTGCGGCCGTTCGCAATCACGCCTCGGATGTAAGCATGGTCCGTGCCGCCGAGCCAGTCGCCATCGGCCAGGTTGGGGAAGCCCTTGGCCCCGCGCGCATCCGATCCGTGGCACTGGGCACAGGTGTTCATGAACAGGCGCTCACCCACCGCCATGGCTTCGGCATCGGCGATTTTCTGCTCAGGGGTCATGCTGCTGAACTTGGCGTACAGCGGCGCGATGGATGCCTCCACTTTTTCAACCTCTGCAGCGTGCTGACCCTGCGAGGACCAACCCAGAGCGCCCTGGAATTTGCCGAACATCGGGTACAGGGCACCATAGGCCAACCCGAAAATGCAGGTGATGACGAACAGGTACACCCACCATTTGGGCAAGGGGTTGTTGATTTCGGCAAGGTCACCATCCCAGACGTGCCCGGTGGTGTTGTCGTGATGGGTTGCCGCTTTGGTGGTGCCCGCGATCCACAGCAGGATCAGGCAGGCGATGATGCTGACGAGTGTCAGACCACCCACAAACAGGTGCCAAAAGTCGCTGGTAAAGTCACTCATGATGTTTCTCTTGTTGGTGTCGCGGTTTAGTCGTCTTTGAAGGGCAGTTGGGCTGCCTCGTCAAAGCTGGACTGGTTGCGTTTGGACCAGGCCCAGACCACGATGCCCACGAAAGTCAGCAGGCTGACCACCGTGAAGACGCTGCGCAGATCGTTGATGTCCATGGTGTGCCTCGACCAGCTTATTGAACAGAAACCTCAACCCGGCGGGCCTCGGCGTTGGATCCATCGCCCGCGGTGGCTGTCGGCTTGACAAGCGACAGCTGCGACTCAACCACCCCCAAGCCCACCAGCGCGTCGCGCACGGCGAACGCGCGCTGCTTGGCCAGTTCTTCGTTGACGGCAGGATCTCCGGTGGAGTCGTGGAAGCCGCTGAGACTCAGCGTCTTGCCGCCTTTGGCAGCCTGCGCCATCTCGGCCAGCGCTTCGGCAGCACCCGCAGCGATGTCGGCCTTGCCGGACGCAAAGTAGAACTTCACCAGACCGCCTTCGACCACGACCCTGGGCTCATCGGCCGGCGCTGCTGCAGCGGGTGCCGGAGCGGCATCGGCAGCCGCAGCGGGCGCAGGGCGGGTCGCACTGCGAGCGGTGCCCAGCACCTGAAGGTAGGCGATCAGCGCATCCATCTCGGTCTTGCCCTTGACCTGTTCGACCGAGCCAGCGATCTCTTCGTCGGTGTAGGGAGCGCCCAGTGTGCGAAGCACTTCCATTCGCTTGGGCATGCCCTCGGCATTCACCTGCTTGGTTTCAAGCCAGGGGTAAGCCGGCATGTTGGACTCGGGCACCAGATCGCGGGGATTGATCAGGTGAATGCGGTGCCATTCGTCGTTGTAACGTCCGCCCACGCGGTGGAGGTCGGGACCCGTGCGCTTGGAACCCCACTGGAAGGGACGGTCGTAGACAAACTCGCCGGCCAACGAATACGGTCCGTAGCGCAGCGTCTCCGCATGGAACGGACGGATCATTTGCGAGTGGCAGTTGTAGCAACCCTCCTTGACGTACACATCACGGCCCGCGAGCTGCAGTGCGCTGTAGGGCTTGAGGCCCTCGATCGGCGTGGTGGTGGACTTCTGGAAGAACAGCGGAACGATTTCCACCAGACCACCCACCGCGATCACGAGGGTGATCAGGACGATCATCAGGAAGTTGTTGGTCTCGATCCGGGCGTGCCCGGTCAGTTTTTCATTGCTGGCCATGTTGTTCTTCTCCTCAGGCGTGTGCGGGGTTGACGGCGAGCACCGGAGCGTTCTGTGCCTTGCCCTGCATCGCGGTCATGATCACGTTCCACAGCATCACAATCATGCCGGCCAGGTACAGCACACCTCCCAGCAGACGGATGACGTAGAACGGGAAGGTGGCTTTGACCGATTCGACAAAGGTGTAAGTCAGGCTGCCGTCCGGATTGACCGAGCGCCACATCAGACCCTGCATCACACCGGCGATCCACATCGCTGCGATGTACAGCACGATGCCGATGGTGGCGACCCAGAAGTGCAGCTCGATGGCGGGCACCGAGTACATCTTCTTCTGCCCGTAGAGGCGCGGGATCAGGTAATACAGCGAGCCCATGGACACCAGACCCACCCAACCCAGGGCGCCAGAGTGCACGTGGCCCACGGTCCAGTCGGTGTAGTGCGACAGGGCGTTGACGGTCTTGATGGACATCATCGGGCCTTCGAAGGTGGACATGCCGTAGAACGACAGGGACACGATCAGGAAGCGCAGGATAGGATCGTCACGCAGCTTGTGCCAGGCACCCGACAGGGTCATGATGCCGTTGATCATGCCGCCCCAGCTCGGAGCGAGCAGGATGAGCGAGAACACCATGCCGACCGACTGGGTCCAGTCCGGCAGCGCGGTGTAGTGCAGGTGGTGAGGGCCCGCCCACATGTAAGTGAAGATCAGCGCCCAGAAGTGGACGATGGACAGGCGGTAGGAGTAAACCGGACGCTCAGCCTGCTTGGGGATGAAGTAATACATCATGCCCAGGAAGGCGGCCGTCAGGAAGAAGCCCACCGCATTGTGGCCGTACCACCATTGCACCATGGCGTCCTGCACGCCGGCGTAGGCCGAGTACGACTTGAACGCGCTCACCGGAAGGGCTGCGCTGTTGACGATGTGCAGCACGGCCACGGCGATGATGAAAGCACCGAAGAACCAGTTGGCGACGTAGATGTGCTTGACCTTGCGGATGCCGATCGTTCCGAAGAACACGACCGCATACGCCACCCAGGTGATGGCAATCAAGATGTCAATGGGCCACTCGAGCTCGGCGTACTCCTTTCCGCTGGTGATGCCCAGCGGCAGCGTGATCACGGCCGAGAGAATGACGATGTTCCAGCCAATGAAGGTGAACCACGCCAGCTTGTTGAGGAACAAGGGTGTGTGACAGGTTCGCTGGACGATGTAGTAGCTGGTGGCAAACAGCACACAGCCACCAAAAGCAAAAATCACCGCATTGGTGTGCAGCGGACGCAATCGCCCGTAGGTGATCCACTCGATCCCCATGTTCAACTCGGGCCAGGTCAACTGGGCCGCAATGATCACGCCCACCAGCATGCCCACCACGCCGTAGACCACGGCAGCAATGGAGAACCAGCGGACGACGCTGTCGTTGTAGACCGCCGGTTGGCCGGTCTTTATTGTCACGGACATACAGAACTCCTCGTAAATGTCACCACAGGGAGTGTCTTCAGGACCCCCCCCTTCCGCCTTGACTTAAGTCAATCGCCCCCGAGAATGCGACTGCCTTCACGCTCGATGTTGTCGAACTGACCTCTGCTCAAGGCCCACCAGAACACAGCGATGATGGCGAACACGATCACCACCGACAAAGGAACGAGCAAATAAAGAATGTCCATGGCGAAAGTCTCGGTTGAAGGATGTAGGCCGCAGTTTGATGTTAAGTGTTTGTGGCACTGCCCCGATGGGCATCGATGGACGGCGCAGGGGTATTGGACGAGAGACGCACCGCGTTGCCGATCACCAGCAAAGAGCTGCCTGCCATCCCTAGCCCTGCGGCCCAGGGTGGCATCCAGCCCACCAGCGCCATCGGGACGCTCACGGCGTTGTAAACGGCCGCCCACACCAGGTTCTGCTTGACGATGCGCAGGGTCGCACGGGCTTGCACCAAGGTGCGCACCACCTCCAGCACTTCGCCTCCCTGGATCACGAAATCGGACTGCGCTTGCGCGAGCGGCGCGGCATGGCCCAACGCAAAGGAGGTGTCTGCCCGCGCCAGCACGGGGCCATCGTTCAAGCCGTCACCGACCATCGCCAGGCGCCGCCCTTGGGACTGCAGCGCCACCACCTCGGCCAGCTTCTGCTCCGGCGAGGCGCCAGCGATGACGTGTTCGATGCCCACGGCCTGGGCGACCTGGTGGGCCGCTGCGGGCCGGTCCCCCGACAGCAGCCAGGTCTGTATGCCCATGCCACGGAGAGCTTCCACCGCCTGCCGGGCATCGGCCCGCAAGCCCTCTTCGAGCCTGAAAGTCGCCATCCAGCCCTGCTCGTCGGCCAGATAGGCGTGCGGTGAATCCGTCTGCGCTGCCACCGATGCGGGCGAGATCCCGCAGAAGGTGGCCGATCCCAGTCGCAGGCTCCGGCCATCCGGCCAGGAAGCCTGCATCCCCAGACCGGCAAACTCCTGCAAATCAGGGCCTGGCCCATGGGCATCATTCGAATCAACCGGCTGTGTTGCCGCAGAGGCAGCCGCCAAAGCCCGCGAGACCGGATGCAAGGAGCCTTGCGCGAGCAGGCTCGCCCGGGACAAGGCCTGATCGACCGACACACCCTCCCGCACCTGCGTCTCGACGAGCTGCAGACGGTCGTGTGTCAGTGTGCCGGTCTTGTCGAAGATCACGGTGTTGATGCCAGCCAGTGCCTCGAACGCCTGCAAGCGCCGCACCAGGATGCCTCTGCGCGCCAGCGCGCCTGCCGAGCTCAGCATGGCCGAGGGCGTGGCCAGCGATAGCGCACAGGGGCAGGTCACGATCAACACCGCCACCGCCACCGCCAGCGCCTTGCTGTGGTCGATCTGCCACCAGTACCAGCCGCCCAACGCGGCCGCCAGCAAGACGAGCACCAGAAACGGCCCGGCGATCCGGTCGGCCAGGATGGCCAGCCTGGGCTTCTCGGTCGAGGCCTTCTCCATCAGCGATACGATCTGGGAGAACCGGGTGTCCCGACCCAGGCGCTGCAATGCCATGTCCACCGGGCCGCCCAGGTTGAAACTCCCCGCCACCACCGACTCGCCGCGGCGGCGCAGCACCGGGTGCGACTCCCCGGTGAGCAGGGCTTCGTCCACCGTGGCAGACGCGCTGAGCACCTCGCCATCCCCCGGAAACGCCTGACCCGCCTGCACACGGACCACATCGCCCAGTACCAGGCGGCGAACCGACACCGACTCGTACTGCCCATCCGGCTTGCGGCGCTCACAGACCTCGGGCAGGCGGTTCATCAGGTGGTCCAGCGCGCCGGCCGTGCGGTCGCGCGCCTTGAGCTCCAGGTACCGCCCACCGAGCAGGAAAAAGACGAACATGGTCAGCGAGTCGAACCAGACCTCGTGCCCCCAGGGGCCGGTCGGGTCGAAGGTGGCCGCGGCACTGGCCACAAAGGTCACCAGAATGCCGATCGAGACCGGCGTGTCCATGCCCACCCGGCCCAGCCTGAGATCGCGCCAGGCGTTGCGGAAAAAGGGACCGCTGGCAAAAGTGACCACCGGCACGCTGAGCACAAAGCTGGCCAGGCGCAGCAATTGGTCGATGTCGGGCGGGATTTCACCGGGCCCGGCCACGTAGGCCGGCCACGCGTACATCATCACCTGCATCATGCAAAAGCCGGCCACGAACAGGCGCCACAGCATCTGGCGGGTTTCCTGGATGCGTTCGGTGATCGACAAGGCTTGCTGCAGCGGCAACAGGCGGTATCCGGTCTCGCCCACGGTCTGGGCCAGGCTGGACATGCGGGTGGCGGCGGGATCCCAGCGGATGGAGAGCCGGCGGGTGGCCGCATGCACCTGGGCGCGCTCCACGCCCGGCAAACCCTGCAGGGCGCATTCCACCGTGTCTGCACAGGCTGCGCAGTACATGCCCTGGACCAGCAGAACCGACTCGGCCATCGGTCGGCCATCGATCTCGCTGAACTCGGTGAATTCCTGCTGCTCGACCGGATCGTCGAGCACTGCAAAGTTGTCGGTGACGGTGAGAGGACCGCGGTGGGTGCCAAAGATGGCGTTGGAATCGGTGGCGTTTTGGCCCGCCATATCGGCGGCGGGCCGAACGTCGGCACCGTCGGTTGCGGTGCGTCCAAGCGAAAGCCCCACCGGGGGCGCGGTGACGGCCTCGTTCATGCGGCGAGGGTAGTTCAACTCAGGGTCCATGCGCTTGATTTAAGTCAACCGTGATCGGCCGGTCTTTGTTAGCCTATTGTCTGTTCAACAACAATGCCACTGGAGAAGACCATGTACAAGCGCATCCTCGTCGCCACCGACGGTTCCAAACTGTCCCAGATGGCCGTGAACCATGCGATCCGGCTGGCCGACATCACTGGCGCAGAAGTGGTGGCCATGAAGGTCGTGCCGCGCTATCCGCAGACCTATTTCGAAGGTGGAGTGGCCCTCGCCGCGGCCGAAGTGGCCAAGATTGAGGCGCAGTGGCAAGCCGAAGCCATGGAAGCGGTCAACGAAGTCAAGTCCGCTGGCCAGAAGCTCGAAGTCAAGGTCAAGCCCATCACGGTGAAGTCGGACCTGATCTCCGACGCCATCATCGCCGCCGCCAAGCGCAACAAATGCGACCTGATCGTCATGGCCTCGCACGGACGCAAAGGCATCAAGCGCCTGCTGCTGGGCAGCGAGACGCAGCAGGTGCTGACGCACTCGCACATTCCTGTGCTGGTGCTCCGTTAATCCCCCCGCGCCGCCTGCGGCGTCACCCCCCAGGGGGCAACGCGAGTGGCCCGGCTAAGCCGGTTCCACCTCGTTCTCGGTTTCGTGCACGTGCTCCGGATATCTCTCCGGGGCGCGTTTCGTTTCCTGTTGTTTATCAGGCGAATTCGCCTTTGTACTGCTCGCGCAGCAGGTTCTTCTGCACCTTGCCCATGGTGTTGCGGGGGAGTTCGTTCACCACCACACAACGCTTGGGGATCTTGAAGTTGGCGAGCTTCGCCTTCAGTTCGGCGATCACCTGGCCCGACTCCACCGTGGCGCCCGGCTTGGGAATGATGACCGCCACGCCGACCTCGCCAAAATCGGGGTGCGGCACGCCGATCACCGCGCTCTCGGCCACACCCGGCATGTCGTTGATGTATCCCTCGATCTCGGCCGGGTAGACGTTGTAGCCGCCGGAGATGATCAGGTCTTTGCTGCGGCCGACGATGGTCACGTAACCGTCGTTGCCGACCTTGCCCACGTCGCCAGTCTTGAAGAATCCGTCGGCGGTGAATTCTTCGGCTGTTTTCTCGGGCATGCGCCAGTAGCCCTTGAACACATTGGGTCCTTGCACCTGAATGCCGCCGATCTCGCCAGCTGGAACGGGCTGGCCGTCGTCCCCCGTCACGCGCAGCGCCACACCGGGCAGCGAGAAACCCACCGTACCGCCGCGCCGTTCGGTGGCGCCACCGTGGCGCACGTCCGGTCCACAGGGGTTGGAGGTGAGCATCACGGTCTCGCTCATGCCGTAGCGCTCCAGGATGGTGTGACCGGTCCGGTCCTCCCAGTGTTTGAAGGTCTCCATCAGGAGCGGCGCCGACCCGGCAATGAACAGCCGCATGTGCGCCGCCTGCGCCTTCGTCAGCATCGGCTCGGCCAGCATGCGCACGTACAACGTGGGCACGCCCATGAAGACCGAGGCCTCCGGAAACTTCGCAATCACCAGCTTGGGATCGAACTTGCTCAGCCAGATCATCTTGCTGCCGTTGATCAGCGCGCCGTGGATGGCCACAAACAGGCCGTGCACATGGAAGATGGGCAACGCATGGATCAGCACGTCGTCCGGCTGCCAGCGCCAGTAGTCGCGCAGCATCACGGCGTTGCTGCGCATGTTGCCGTGCGTGAGCATGGCGCCTTTGCTGCGGCCGGTGGTGCCGCTGGTGTAGAGGATGGCGGCGAGGTCGTCGTCTTGCCGAACCGCCGGGATGTGGTGGTCACTCTGAAGTGCGGCGCGCTGCAGCAGGCTGCCGGTACGGTCGTCGCCCAGGGTGAAAACGCTGCGTGTCCCGGCGCTGAACGCAATCTTGCTGACCCACCCAAAGTTCTTTGGGCTGCACACCACCACTGCGGGTTCGGCATTGCCGATGAAGTATTCGATCTCGGCGCTCTGGTAGGCCGTGTTGAGCGGCAGAAAGACGTGCCCTGCGCGCAGCGTGGCCAGGTAAAGCACCATGGCCTCGACCGACTTTTCCACCTGCACCGCGATGCGGGAGGCGGGTGGCAGGTCCAGTGAGTCGAGCAGGTTGGCCATCATGGCGCTGGCGCGGTCGAGATCGCGCCACGAATAGATCAGGCCGTCGTCGGTCTCCACAGCGGTGCGGTCAAGGTCGGCTGGAAAGGCGTCGCGCAGCGCGACGAACAGGTTCTGGTTGCTCATGGGAATGGAGAGAAAAAAGCGGTTCAGAAAATCGGTAGGCGCTTGGCCACGAAGGCAGCGATGCCCTCGCGGTGTTCCGCACTGTCGGCGTAGGCGTAAGCGGTGGGCAGCAGGCCCGCCACGCCCTGCCCGCTCGCCAGCACCCGCAGGGACTGCTTGTTCAGGCGGGCCGCCTGGGGTGCCAGGCGGGTGATGCGCAGGGCGCGCTGCAAGGTCTCGGTCTGCACGTCGGCATCGGGCACCACGGTCTGCAGGAAGCCCCGGGCCAGCATCGTGGACGCGTCCAGCACCGCTGCTTCCAGCAGCATCTGGCGCGCGGTGGCCAGGCCCGCTTCGCGCGCCACCAGCTCGGCCTCGCGAGGGGCCATGGGAAAGCCGAGCTTGGCGATCGGAGCACCGAAACGTGCGCCCTGCCCCGCCACGCGGATGTCGCAGCAGCTGGCGATCTCGACCCCGGCGCCCATGCAGTTGCCCTCGATTTGCGCGAGGATCGGCAGGTCGCAGGCCAACATGGCCGAAAGGCCGCCCCAGACGTCGTTCTCGTGGAAGTCGCGCAGGCCTTCGGGCTCGAAGCGGAAATCGGTGTATTCCGCGATGTCGCCACCCGCACAGAAGTGCCCGCCCTCGCCCGCCACCAGCACGGCGCGCAAGTCGGTGCGCTGCTGAAGCTCGCTGAACACACCGCGGAGTTCTCGCCACATCGCACGCGACATGGCGTTGAACTTGGCCGGGTTCGACAACGTCACCCGCGCCACCGCCTGGTCCATCAGCAGCCGGACATGGCCTGTCATCGGGTTCTTCCGGATGCTGGGTTCACTCTAGCTTGGCGCCAGAGGCCTTGACCACCTGCGCCCACTTCCTCAGTTCGGCTTTGATGAAACCATCGAACTGGGCACCGGTGAGGTTGGGGAACTCGGCTCCTTGAGCGGCCCACACCGCCTTGGCGTCGTCGGCCTGCGCCGCTTTGCGGATTTCTTCGATGGCGCGCGCCTGCGCATCGGCCGGCGTGCCTCTGGGCGCCCACACGCCATACCAGGTGGTCACGTTGTAGTCGGGCAAGCCGAGCTCGGCGGCACTGGGCACGTCCGGAAAGGCCGGGTTGCGTTTGTTGCCGGCGACCATCAAGGCCTTGATGCGCCCGCCCTTGATGTGCCCCGCCGAAGATCCCAGGCCGTCGAACATCATGTCCACGTTGCCAGCGATCAGGTCGTTGAGCGCCGGGCCAGCGCCGCGGTACGGGATGTGGGTGATGAAGGTCTTGCTCTGCTGCTTGAACAGTTCACCGGCAAGATGGTGAGAGGTGCCGCCGCCAGCCGATCCGTAGTTGAGCTTGCCAGGGCTGGACTTGACCTTCTCCAGAAAGGCCTTGAAATCCATCTGGCCGTACAGCCGCGAGTTGACCACCAGCACCTGGGGCACGCTGGCCACCAGAATGAGTGGGACCAGGTCGCGCTCCAGGTCGTAGTCCAGGCGCGGGTACATGAAGGGCGCGATGGTGTGGTGCACCGCACCCATGAACAGGGTGTAGCCATCAGGGGTGGCCTTGGCGGCGATGCCCGCACCCAAGGTGCCGCCGGCACCGCCCCGGTTGTCGATCACCAGCGACTTGCCGGTGAGCCTGGAAAACTGTGCGGCCAGTGGTCGGGTGAATGCATCGGTACCGCCGCCGGCCGGGAACGGCACGATCATCGTCACCGGCTTGATGGGCCAGGCGCCCTGCGCGTGGCCGAACGTGCTGTACACGGCGGCGCTGGCGGCTGCGGCGCGCAGCACCTCGCGCCGGTTGAATTTGGGGGCTTGCATGGTTTTGTCTCCGGTTGTGGTTGTGAAAGCGATGGTCTTCAGGGAAGCAGGTCCTTGATCGCCGGGGCGATCGGAATCTTGGATTGCGCGAGAGCGGCCCGGTTCTTGTCGAGCTTTTTGGGATCGTAGAGGTAGTTCACCATCAGGCCATACGACTGCTTGAGGCCCTTGGCCGAAGGATCGGCGGCCCAGTTCAGCCGCTCCACGCGGGCGCCGTTGCCGAGGTGAAAACGCGCCACCGCGTCCAGCGGTTTGCCGTCCTGGAGTTCGCTGCCCAGGTAGCGCGCGGCCCATTGCATCAGCGCCAGGCGCAATGGCGCGCGCTCGCCAAGTTCAGCGGCCTTGTCCCAGCCTTCCAGCAACTCGGCGGGGGCGTGCTTGCCCAGCCAGCCCCGCAACCCCGGTATGGGCGAGAGCGTGGCAAAGGTCTTGAGGCGCGGGAACTCCTCGTGCAGGCTTTCCACCACGCGCTTGATGAGCGAGTCGCCAAAACTCACACCGCGCAAGCCGGTCTGGGTGTTGCTGATGGAATAGAAAATGGCGGTGGTGGCGCGATCCAGATCGGCCGGGGCGGCGGCTTCGTCCAGCAGCGGCGTGATGCTGGTCGCGATTTCGTTGACCAGCGCGACCTCCACAAAAATCAGCGGCTCGCCCGGGAGGCGGGGGTGGAAGAAACCATAACAACGGCGGTCGCTGTCGAGCCGGTTTTTCACATCGTCCCAGCTTCGGATGTCGTGCACCGCTTCGTACCTGATGAGCTTTTCCACCAGCGAGGCCGGCGAGTCCCAGCTGATGCGTTGCAGCTCCAGAAAACCCACGTCGAACCAGGTGGAGAACATGTACTCCATCTCCACGTCGAGCGCGAGCAGGCGCTTGTCGACCTTGAGTTGCGGCTGCATCTCAGCCCGCAGATTCACCAGAAAAGGAATGCCGTCCGGATGGGCGCTGAAGCGCTGCAGCAGACGCCTGCGCGGCGATACGGTGGCGCGGCGGCACAGCACTTCCGCAGCGGCTTCGTCGGGCGTGCCCACCGCCGCCGCGAACGTGGCCTGGGCCGCCTTCACCTGCGCGGGATCGGCGACAAAACGCTCGCTCATCAGCAACCAGAGATCGCGCCGGTGGGCGGGGGAGGCGCCGCGGTACCAGTCCATCAAGGCGCCCGCGCGGCGTCCGCCCTCCACCTCGCTCACCAGGGTGTCGACGATGGCCTTGAGCTCGTCGAGCTTCTGGCGCATGGCGCGCGGGGACAGCGCTTCTTCCCCCTGTCGCAACCGGGCCTTGAGCCGTTCCTGCGTGGACCGCACCGCGACCGGCGCCGGCTGGCGCAGGCGCGCAACCCGTTCGGAGAGCCATTCGCGGGTGTTCATGCCGAGATCCTCGACGTCTGGTTGCGGGCGAGTTCGCGCAGCGCCACGCGCTGACGCGTCAGGTGGGTGCGCATGGCGGCCTCGGCGCCTTCGGCATCGTGTGCCTTCAGCGCGGCATACACCGCCAAGTGTTCCGACAGACTCTGCTCCAGCCGCCCCGGCGCGTGCAACTGCTGCAGGCGCGCGAGCTTGACGATCTTGCGCAGGTCGCCGATCACCTGCGCCAGCCAGCGGTTGTTGGCCAGCAGGATGATGGCTTCGTGGATCGCGAAGTTGGCCTCGTAGTACTCGGTGATGCGTTTGGCTTTGGCGCTGCGTTGGAGTCGGTCGTGCAGTTGCTCCAGCGCGGCCAAGTCGGCGTCGGTGGCGTTGCGAGCTGCTTCGAAGGCGCAACGCCCTTCCAGCAGCGCGATCACGGGAAAAATCTCGTCCAGATCCTGCTCGGTGATCTGGCTCACAAAGCAACCCCGGCGCGGTTCGTGACGCAGCAGGCCCTCAGCCGTCAGCACCTTGAGCGCCTCGCGCAGCGGGGTGCGGGAGATCGACAGCTCGGCGCACAGCGCAGGCTCATCGACAAAGCTGCCAGGCGCCAGTTCACCCGCAAAAATGCGGTCGCGCAACTGGGCGGCCACTTCATCGTGCAGGGAATTGAGGATCAGCCGCATGTTTGTGATTACCTGTAATTACAGATAATTCTAGAGCGACTCTTGGACGACCCGACGGGTGTTTACCCTCGGTCGTCGTTGAGGTCGCGGTCAGAATTGTCTCTGCGATGGTCGCCGCCATGGCCGACCCGTCCCAAGGCCTTTTCGGCCCCAGGCGGTCCCAGAACCATCGGACCCGCAGCAGGCTTGGTCAGACCTTGCGACCGAACCACCACCACAGGCCCGCCCCGCCCAGGATCATGGGCACGCACAGCCACTGGCCCATGCTCATGCCGAGCGACAGCAGACCCAGGTGGGCATCAGGTTCGCGGAAAAATTCGGCGATGAAGCGGAACACGCCGTAGCCGAACAGGAACACCGCGCCCACCTGCCCGGTGGCGCGCGGCTTGCGCGCATACAGCCACAACAGCACGAATAGCAGCACACCCTCCATGAGGAACTGGTAAACCTGCGAAGGATGGCGCGGCAGATCGCCCGCGCCGCGAAACACCATGCCCCAGGGCAGTGACGGGTCGGCCACGCGCCCCCAGAGTTCGCCATTGATGAAGTTGCCCAGACGCCCTGCGGCGAGCCCGGTGGGCACGCAGGGGGCCACAAAGTCCATCACCTGCAACCAGGGCCGCTGTCGGCTGCGCGCGTACCAGACCATGGCCACCAGCACACCGAGCATGCCGCCATGAAAACTCATGCCGCCCTGCCAGACGGCAAAGATCTCCAGCGGGTGGCTCAGGTAGTAGGCCGGCTTGTAAAACAGGCAGTAACCCAAGCGCCCACCCACCACCACGCCCATGACGCCGAGAAACAGGATGTCCTCGACATCGCGTGCGGTCCAGGGCTGGGGCTGGCGGATGGAGGCGAAAGGCTGGTGCTTCAGGCGTGCGCGGCCGAGCAACACAAAAAGGCCAAACGCCGCAAGGTAGGTCAGGCCGTACCAGTGGATGGCCAGGGGCCCGAGTTGCAGCGCGACGGGATCGATCTGGGGATGAATCAGCATGGCGTGGATTGTGCACGTTGCGCAAACACAGCCCCGCAGCGGGTTGCATCGCCCCGAAACGGAAACAGCTCCCGAAGGAGCTGTTTGGCGGGCACCAGCGGCGGGTCAGTCGCCCAGCAGCGACAGGTCGCGAACTGCGCCCTTGTCGGCCGACATGGCCAGCATGGCGTAAGCCTTGAGCGCCGCCGACACCTTGCGCGGCCGGGGCAGCGCGGGCTTCCAGCCTTTCGCGTCCTGCTCGGTGCGGCGCTGGGCGAGTTCTGCGTCATCCACCAGCAGGTTGATGCTGCGGTTCTGGATGTCGATGCTGATCATGTCGCCCTCACGCACCAGTCCGATGGCGCCACCCGCAGCTGCTTCGGGCGACACATGACCGATCGACAGGCCCGAGGTACCGCCAGAGAAGCGGCCATCGGTCAACAGCGCGCAATGCTTTCCCAGCCCTTTGGACTTCAGGTACGACGTCGGGTACAGCATCTCCTGCATGCCCGGCCCGCCGCGCGGACCTTCGTAACGGATGACCACCACGTCGCCAGCGACGATCTGGTTGGCAAGGATCGCGTCGACCGCCGCATCCTGCGATTCGAACACCCGCGCGGGCCCGCGGAACACCCGCAAGGTCGAGGTGGGCACGCTGGTGGTGTAGCGCAGCTTCTCCACTTCGAACATGCTTTCGTCCACACCGGCGGTCTTGACCACACAGCCATCGAGCGCGATGTTGCCGCGCAGCACGGCCAGGCCGCCCTCTTTGGAATACGCGTGTTCAAAGGACCGGATGCAACCGGTGGCACGGTCCACATCCAGGCTGGGCCAGCGGGTGGCCTGGCTGAACGCCACCTGGGTGGGGATGCCCGCCGGACCGGCCTTGTAAAAGGTCTTCACCTCTTCGGTGGGGCTGCGCGCGATGTCCCACTGGTCCAGCGCATCCTTCATGGTCTTGGCGTGCACGGTGGGTACGTCGGTGTGCAGCCGGCCAGCGCGATCGAGCTCGCCCAGGATGGCCATGATGCCCCCGGCGCGGTGCACGTCTTCGATGTGAAACTTGTCGGTATTGGGTGCGACCTTGCACAACTGCGGCACCACGCGCGACAGCCGATCGATGTCCGACATGGTGAAATCGATCCCGGCTTCCTGGGCAATGGCCAGCAGGTGCAGGATAGTGTTGGTCGAGCCGCCCATGGCGATGTCCAGCGTGATCGCGTTCTCAAAGGCCTTGAAGCCCATGGAGCGCGGCAACACGGATTCGTCTTCCTGCTCGTAGTAGCGCTGGCACAGATCCACCGCCAGACGGCCCGCGCGCTTGAACAATTGCTCGCGGTCGGCATGGGTGGCCAGCACCGTGCCGTTGCCCGGCAAGGCCAGGCCCAGCGCCTCGGCCAGGCAGTTCATGGAGTTGGCAGTGAACATGCCCGAGCAGGAACCGCAAGTCGGGCAGGCCGAGCGCTCGACTTCGGCCAGATCGGCCTCGCTCACCTTGTCGTCCGCCGCCATCACCATCGCGTCCACCAGATCGAGCTTCTTGAACTGGATGGTCTGCGACTCCGGGTTGGCCAGGCGCACCTTGCCCGCCTCCATGGGGCCACCGGAAACGAACACCACCGGGATGTTCAAGCGCATCGCCGCCATCAGCATGCCGGGCGTGATCTTGTCGCAGTTGGAGATGCACACCAGTGCGTCGGCGCAGTGGGCGTTGACCATGTACTCCACCGAATCCGCGATCAGTTCGCGGCTGGGCAACGAATACAGCATGCCGTCGTGGCCCATGGCGATGCCATCGTCCACCGCAATCGTGTTGAACTCTTTGGCCACACCGCCCGCGGCCTCGATCTCGCGCGCCACCAACTGGCCGAGGTCTTTGAGGTGCACGTGTCCCGGCACGAACTGGGTGAACGAGTTGGACACGGCAATGATGGGCTTGCTGAAGTCGCCGTCTTTCATGCCGGTGGCACGCCACAGGGCGCGGGCTCCGGCCATGTTGCGGCCGGCGGTGGTGGTCTTGGAACGGTAAGCGGGCATAAGGTGGGATGTTGATCGTTCGCGGAATGTTGCTGGACAGCGGCCGGATTATCCAGCAGGGTCGCTAGATTCCATGCGTCTGGCCAGCGGCCATGGTGCCACCGGGGCCTCTGTCGTCGGCCCTCCAGGGCGGAATCAGCGGCGTTTTGGCTTGATGCCCAGTGCTTCGCGCTGCTTGTCGATGCGCGCCTGCTTTTTCTGGTCCATCTTCTCCATCTCCTTGCGCTTGGTGTAGCCGGTGGCATCGGCCCAGGCCCACCAGGCCACTGCCATGGCAAAGGGCGACAGCACCCACCACCAGGACCACCCGGCGACAAAGCCCACCTCCAGGTACTTCAATAGCAACAGGCCCACGCCTGCGATGAGGAAATACATCACACCCTCCAGTAAAGGGCTCATGAAGCCCGCAAGTAACTGTAACCGTCCGTATCAGGCGCCGCTGTCTGGGTAAAATTCGGGGCGTTAGCTACTCACTTTCACCCACGAGGAAACATCCATGAAACGCGCTCTCCTGATTATGGCCTCTGTGGCCGCCATCTCTGCCCCTGCCATGGCCGACGAAGCGCTGGCCAAGAGCAAGAACTGCATGGCCTGCCATGCGGTCGACAAAAAGCTGGTTGGTCCTTCGTACAAGGACGTGGCCAAAAAATACGGTGGCGACGCCAAGGCCGTGGATGCGCTGGCCGCCAAGATCGTCAAGGGCGGTTCCGGTGTGTGGGGTGCGATCCCCATGCCCGCCAACCCGCAGGTGAACGCCGCCGACGCGAAAAAGCTGGCCACTTGGGTGATGAGCCACAAGTAACTCGCCCGCCTGCCAGGCACAAAAAAACCCGCTGGGCTACCCAGCGGGTTTTTTTCGCTCCCTGATGCCTTTCGGCGTCAGGGGGAACAGTCACCAGATCAGTTGTTTTCGGACAATTGATCCAAGATGGCCGGGTTTTCCAGCGTCGAGGTGTCCTGGGTGATGGCCTCGCCCTTGGCGATCGAGCGCAGCAGGCGGCGCATGATCTTGCCCGAGCGTGTCTTGGGCAGGTTGTCACCGAAGCGGATGTCCTTGGGCTTGGCGATCGGGCCGATTTCCTTGCCGACCCAGTCGCGCAGCTCTTTGGCAATCGCCTTGGCTTCGTCGCCGGTGGGACGCGAGCGCTTGAGCACCACGAAGGCCACGATGGCTTCGCCGGTCAGGTCGTCCGGACGACCCACCACAGCGGCTTCGGCCACCAGGTCGCTCTTGCCTACCAGGGCCGATTCGATTTCCATCGTTCCCATGCGGTGGCCAGAGACGTTCAGCACGTCGTCGATGCGGCCGGTGATGCGGAAATAGCCACGGTCGGCGCTGCGGACGGCGCCGTCGCCGGCGAGGTAGTAGCCCTTGAGTTCGTCCGGAAAGTAGCTCTTCTTGAAACGCTCGGGGTCGCCCCAGATGGTGCGGATCATCGAAGGCCAGGGCTTCTTGACCACCAGGATGCCGCCGGCACCGTTCGGCACATCGGTGCCGGTCTCATCGACGATGGCGGTGGCAATGCCCGGCAACGGGAGCGTGCAGGAACCCGGCACCAGCGGCGTGGCGCCCGGCAGCGGGGTGATCATGTGGCCGCCGGTTTCGGTCTGCCAGAAGGTGTCCACGATGGGGCAGCGCTCGCCGCCGACATGTTTGTAGTACCACATCCAGGCTTCGGGGTTGATGGGCTCACCCACCGAACCGAGGATGCGCAGGCTGCTCAGGTCGGAACGGGCCGGGTGGACCTTCTCGTTGCCTTCGGCGGCCTTGATCAGCGAACGGATCGCGGTGGGCGCCGTGTAGAAGATGGTGCACTTGTGGCGTTCGATCATCTGCCAGAAACGGCCAGCGTCCGGGTAAGTCGGCACGCCTTCAAAAACGATCTGCGTGGCGCCAGCGGCCAGCGGTCCGTACGCGACGTAGCTGTGACCGGTGATCCAGCCGATGTCGGCTGTGCACCAGAAGATGTCGTTGTCCCTCAGGTCGAAGGTCCAGTTCATCGTCAGGTTGGCCCACAGCAGGTAGCCACCGGTGCTGTGCTGCACACCCTTGGGTTTGCCCGTGGAACCGGAGGTGTAGAGCACGAAGAGCGGGTGCTCGGCACTCACCATCTCGGCAGGGCAGTCGGTGGACTGGCTGGCCATCACCTCGTGCATGAAGCTGTCACGACCGGCCACCATGTTCACGGCGGTGGGGGTGCGCTGGAACACGATCACATCCTTGATGCACTCGCAGCCGCCCATGGCGATGCCTTCGTCCACGATGGACTTGAGCGGCAGTTCCTTGCCGCCACGCAGCTGGTAGTTGGCGGTGATGACGGCCACGGCACCCGCGTCCTGGATGCGTTCCTGGAGGGCTTTGGCCGAGAAGCCACCGAAGACCACGCTGTGGGTCGCGCCGATGCGTGCACAGGCCTGCATGGCGATCACGCCTTCGATGGTCATGGGCATGTAGATGACGACGCGGTCACCTTTCTTCACGCCTTTGGCCTTGAGCGCGTTGGCGAACTGCGACACCTTGTTCAGCAGTTCGCGGTAGGTCACCTTGGTCACTTCGCCGCCGTCGGCTTCGAAGATGATCGCGGTCTTGTTCTCGACCGGGGTGCCCATGTGGCGGTCCAGGCAGTTGTACGAAGCGTTCAGTTCACCGTCTTCGAACCACTTGTAGAAAGGCTTGTTCGACTCGTCGAGCACCTTGGTGAAAGGCTTGCTCCAGGTGAGGGTTTCGCGGGCGCGCTTGGCCCAGAAACCCTCAAAGTCCTGCTCGGCTTCGGCGCACAGGGCGTTGTAGGCATCCATGCCCGAAATGCGTGCGCCTTTGCGCATGGCTTCGGTGGGTTCGAAAACACGGTTTTCGACCAGGGTGGATTCGATGTTCGACGAAGGTGCGGACATGATTGTCTCCTCAGGTGTTGTGGGGTCAATAAACCCGATGAATGTGCGCAAAGGCTCTTACGAGCCACTTACATACTACCGGGTGGTCCACACGGTGCCGTGCAGCACAGCGGGTCCACCTGACAGCCGTTGTCCGGTGGTGGTCGGCATTATTCAGCGCCCCACCATCCCTGCGGGCACCACCCACCGGTCGAAGTCTGCTGCCGAGACCAGTCCCGACGCCAGCGCCGCTTCGCGCAGGCTCAATCTGTCGCGGTGAGCCTTCTTGGCAATCTGCGCCGCCCGGTCGTAGCCGATGTGCGGGTTGAGCGCGGTCACCAGCATCAGCGACCGTGCCAGCAGTTCGTTGATGCGTCCCCGGTTCGGCTCGATGCCCACCGCACAATGGTGGTTGAAGCTGCGCATGCCGTCGGCCAGCAGGCGCACGCTCTGCAGGAAATTGTGCGCCACCATGGGGCGAAACACATTCAGCTCGAAGTTGCCCGCAGCACCGCCCATGTTGATCGCCACGTCGTTGCCCATCACCTGGCAGCACAGCATGGTCAGCGCCTCGCACTGCGTGGGGTTCACCTTGCCCGGCATGATGGACGAGCCGGGTTCGTTTGCGGGAATCGACAGTTCACCCAGTCCGCAACGCGGTCCACTGGCCAGCCAGCGCACGTCGTTGGCGATCTTCACCAGGCTGGCCGCCAGGCCTTTGAGCGCCCCGTGGGCGTGCACCAGCGCATCGCAACTGGCGAGCGCCTCGAACTTGTTGGGTGCGCTCACCAGCGGCAACCCGGAGTGGCAGGCCAGTTCGGCCGCCACCCGATCGGCAAAGCCCGGCGGCGCGTTGAGCCCGGTCCCCACCGCCGTGCCGCCCAAAGCCAGCTCGCACAGGTGCGGCAGCGCGGCGTGCACATGGCGCTCGGCGTGCGACAACTGCGCTACCCAACCCGAGATTTCCTGGCCCAGCGTGAGCGGCGTGGCGTCCTGCAGGTGGGTGCGGCCGATCTTCACGATGTCGTCGAATTCATTCGACTTGGACGTCAACGTGTCACGCAGCGCCACAAGCGCCGGGAGCAAACGGCGGCTGAGTCCGTCCACCGCCGCCAGGTGCATGGCCGTGGGGAACACGTCGTTCGACGACTGGCTGCGGTTCACGTCGTCGTTCGGGTGAACGCGACGCCCTTCTCCCCGAATGCCACCCAGCAGCTCGCTGGCGCGGTTGGCCAGCACCTCGTTCAGGTTCATGTTCGTTTGGGTGCCCGAGCCGGTCTGCCAGACCACCAGCGGGAATTCGGCGCTGTGCTGGCCGGCAATCACCTCGTCGGCCGCCGCCACGATCGCCTGCGCCGTGGCGCTGTCCAGCCCGGCCAGCGGCTGGTTCACCACCGCGCAAGCGCGCTTGACCTGCGCCAGCGCGCGGATCAACTCCGCCGGCATGCGCTCGCCGGAGATGTCGAAGTGTTCGAGCGAGCGCTGGGTCTGCGCGCCCCACAGGCGGTCGGCAGGCACCTCGACCGGCCCCATGCTGTCACGTTCGGTCCGGGTGTCCATGGCTTGCCTCCAGTCGTCAGCCGTTGAAAGGCGGGGCCTGTCAAAATAACGGGCCGATCCCACCGTAACAGACCTTGCGCCGCGCCACCAGCGTGGCGCGCCTCGCCCACGTCCACACCCACAGTTTCAATCGATCCACGCCATGACCACGAGCATCCGCCAGAACGACCTGATCGAATCCGTCGCCGCCGCCCTGCAGTACATCAGCTACTACCACCCGGCCGACTACATC
>LNFM01004402.1_pt1 | contig 43936 bp, 34 predicted proteins | sample 596031 | NCBI WGS metagenome assembly LNFM01 (sample SAMN04254537, study PRJNA301005) | activated carbon metagenome | isolation source: dual media filters at the Ann Arbor, Michigan drinking water treatment plant | place: USA: Ann Arbor
CCGTCGGAAACACGACGGTCACGAAGTTCGTCGTGTACGACGCCGGAACGTTGAACACGTAGTTGGTCCTGAATTGTTGTGTCGGAACCTCGAGCACCATCGCCGGGTCGCCCACGCCCGGGACGGCGCCCTGGCCCATCATGAACTGCGCGATGAACAGCGGTCCGCTGCCGCTCACTTGAAAATCTGGGACCGTCTGAAACTCGCAGTACTCGCCGGCGTTGAGCATCGCCGGGCACTGCGGCGGTCGCGCGATACCCGTAAACGTCAGCACGTTGCCGGCGGTGCGCGAAAGAATGCGAATCACCGACGGCTCGGACGGCGAGCGCTCTCGGAGACCCGAGACCACGTAGCTCGTGCCCCAGGTCTCGACGGGAAACAGCGCCTCTTCGAGGTGGTCGCACGCGGCCGAGCCGCACGGCATCTGCGTGCACACGTGTCCGCCGTACGCTGCGACCGGCGCGCTCGCGGTCACGACCGAGCCGGTCATGTCTCCGCCCGTACACGCCGCGTTGCCGGTGGTGTTGGTGAGGACCAGCACGTCGCCGCGGTTGAGCATGTAGGTCGCGGTTGTGCCTGCGCCCGCTGCGGCGACGCCGGTGCCGGCGGCGATCGGCGCGCGAAGGGCGACAGAGACCGTGGTTCCGTCGCGCGTCCCGACGATGGCGCCGAAGCTGCCATAGGACATCCACGCGCCGTGGGACATGATCATGTAGTTGCCGGTGAGCACGTGCGTCGGCAAGAGCAGCGACGCGTCGTTGGTGAACGAGTTCGCTCCGCCCGATTGAAACTGCAGCGGATTGAACTGGTACACGGCGACGGGCGCGTTGGTGACGAGCCGATACGAGCCGTTGCGAACGAGCGCCGACGCGCTGAGCGTCGAGAGCGAGGACACCCACGGGAGCACCTCGGTCTGCGTGGTGTTCGCCGGGACGCTCACCACGCGAGGCGTTGCGAGCCCACCGCCCGAGAACGTCGCCGTGACCGCGAACGCGTTGGGATTGGCGATCGTCACCGCGAACGTGAACGCGGATTGATTCGTGAGCAGCGGGTTGGGCAGCGTCGTCGGCCAGTACTCGCAGCCGAGGTAGCTGCGCTGCCCCGCGGCGCGCTGGCAGAGATTCACGCAGCGAAATCCCTCGCAGACTTCTCCGCCTGCCGCGTTGCAGGTGGTCATGGCGGACCAGGTCATGCCGTCCATCCCGCACTGCTCGACGCGCGCGCCGTCCGCGGTGCACCGACGCGAGCCCGGCTCGCACACCGCGCATCCGCGGCCCTCGACGCAGACGCGTCCCGCGGGACACTCGCTCTCGCTGTAGCCTCCGTCATCGAGGCACGTGCGCGTGCGGTCTGCGGTCGCGCAGGTGATCTCGCCAGCGACGCAGGTCGTTCGCGTGTCGCGCGGGGGCACGTCAGGCGAGGCGACGTCGGGGGGGCTGCTCCCGTCGAGGTCGACGGCGTCCATGTCGAGGACGCCGGTGTCCATCACCTCTCCGTCGGGGGGCTCGACGCCGGTGTCCATGGGCGTCGCTGTGTCCATCGGCGTGTTGCCCATGTCGCTCACAACGGCGTCGGCGCGCCCGGTGTCGCGGACCATTTCGGGCGGTTCGCTACAGGCAGCGAGGGCGACCGCGAGCGTCGCGAAGAGCGCGCCGGCTGCGCGGCGGAGGTTGTTTCGAGCGAAGGTTGAAAGCATGTGTCGATCGGTGCTCATGGTGCTTCTCCGTCTCTGCGCCGATCAGCCAGGGATGTTGGCGTCCGAACCCGGGACGATGATGAACACGGGGCGCCGGTCGACCTCGGAGTTCGCGCGGCCGAGCACGACGATCGTCGTGCGAAAGAGCTGTGCCGTGCGGCCTCCAGGCTGAAAATCATTGTGAAAGTCCACGCGAAACGTGACTCGCGTCGAGGGCGCGACGTTGTAGAACGTCGTCGCGTCGAAGCGGTCGAAGCCCGCGGGTGCGTCGGGCACTCCTCGCAGGGGCGTGACGGCCTTCACGAAATCGGCCGTGGTGCGCGGCGCGGCGACGCGCATCTCCATCGGGTCGGGGTCGGTGCGGGTGGTGATGTTCTGCCGCGTTCCGTTGATGATGGACGTGATCGCGGTGACGACCGAATCGGCGATCTCGGGGCCGCCGCCAGGGTTGTTGAAGACGATGGGGTTGCCCATCGCGTCGAGGGTGCCTGTGTCCCTCGCGAGCTGCTCGGACTGCACGAACGTGTCGCGCCCCATTCCGACGTCGATGCCGACGAAGTACGAGCCGCGCCGGAGCATCGCCGAGCGGAGATTCGAATAGTTGTGCATGCCGCGGATGTCCGAGTACGGGTAGGATCCGAACGCGCCGTTGTGCCAATCGGCGTCGCTGAACAGCACGAGGATCGGGACGCGACCCGTCTGAAAGCACCCCCATCCGTAGGCGCCGGGCATGCTGTCGCAGTGCGCGTCGCGGTTTGCGCGGCCGGCCCAACCAGCGCCGCCCATCGCGCGCGCGGGCGTGTCGTCGGTCTCGTGTCCGGTGATCCCGTCGCCCTCGAGCGCTTGATAGAGCGCCTCGATTTGCGACTCGGGCCAGTCGCCGCCGAGCGCAGCGCGCATCTGGCCGATGGCGGTGAGCGTGAGCGACGCGTTGGCGCTGGGTCGCTGGCGCACGCGAAGGATCCAGTCCGCCGACGCGCCGTACGTCCCGTTAGGAACGTCCCTGAAATCCGCCACGCCGTAGCGCACGTCCGCGCCGCCGAGCATCGCGACGAGCGGCATCACGATGCGCGTCGAGAGCGTCGTGCGCAGCGTGTCGATCGTCCGCTGCATCGAGCCTGTCGTGTCGACGAAGAACATGATGTCCGCGGCGCGGATGCGCGTCTGAAACTCGAACTCACGAAACTGATGCGGGTACGGGTTGGCCGGCGTGCTGTGCGGCAGCGTGACGTACAGAGACCCCATCGGAGGCATGCTCGCCGGGTTGGTCGGATCGCTGCCCGCCGCGCGCTCGGTCAGGTCGGGAACCCCGTCCATGTCCGTGTCGCTCGCGCACGGATTCGAGCGCGCCTCTCGCTCTTCGGCGTCGGACAAGCCGTCATCATCCGAGTCGGTGTCCATGAAGTTGGGGATCGCGTCGCTGTCGCACGACGCGGGAGGCGCTCCGCACATCAGCGCGGGTAGCGCCATGTCCTCGAAGCCCGGATAGCGCCTTCGACCCTCGCTCTCGTCGCTGAAGCCGTCGCCGTCGGAGTCTTCGTCGCGGGCGTTGGGCGTTCCGTCGTTGTCGGTGTCGCCAGAGGTCTCGAGGTTGTCGGCGATCCCGTCCATGTCGCTGTCGACGCACATCGGTCCGGCGCCGTCGAACGGCGGCGGCTGCGAGGAGTCCGCGACGGCGGCGTCGGGCCTCGAGCCGTCCGGAAAGGTCATCATCGCAGGCTCTTCGGAGCACCCTGCGCTCACCGACGCGAGAGCGCCGAGAAAGACCGAGAGCCTCAGTTTGTTTCGCGCGAGAAGCATGGACGAAGCCTCCGTCTGCAGAGGGCACCCCCTCTGCGAGATCGCTGATTGTCGCCCAGATCCGCGCAGAGCGCAGCCCCGCTCGTCGGGATTAGCTCGGCCCGTCACGCCGCGACGGCGGCGCTCATCTTCGCATAAAACGCCCGCGCAGACGGCGGCCGCCGCAGGGGGTCCTGCGCGAGTCCCTCTTCGAACAGCGAGTCCAGCGACGCGCGCCCCGTCGGCCTGGGGTGATAGTTGCCCGAGGCCCGCTCGAGCACCACCTGCGACACTGTGCGCCCATCGAGCTCGAAGGGAGCGATCCCCGCGATGACCTCGTATGCGACCACCGCGAGCGCGAACAGATCCGCGCTGGGTCCGATGCGATCGTCGGCGCGAGCCTGCTCGGGGGCCATGTAGAGCGGGGTTCCCGAGATGCGGCGTCCGCCCGAGGGAGCCTCGATGGGATCGGCGCCGACGAGCCTCGCCAGACCGAAATCGACGATTTTCACCGAGAATCGGTCGGGGCTCTCTCGTTCGAGGACCATGACGTTTTGCGGCTTGAGGTCCTGGTGGACGATCCCTGCCGAGTGCAGCGCGTCGAGCCCGTCGCTCAACTGCCGGACCAATTCGAGCGCTTCGGTCTGCGAGGGCCTCCGCTCGCGCAACAGCGCCTCGAGGGTGCGACCTTCGAGCAGCTCCATCACGAGGTAGAGCAGCCCGCCCTCGAGCTCGCCGAAGTCGTACACGATGACAGTGTTGGGGTGCTGGACGCTCGCGGCCAGCTCGGCTTCTCGCCGAAACTGCGCGGCGGAGTCGGGCCGCTCTGCCAGGTCGGGCACGAGCACCTTCACCGCGCACAGCCTGCGCAGCTTCTCGTGCCGCGCTTTGTAGACGATCCCCATCGCGCCCTCGCCGAGCTGCTCGAAGCACTCGTAGGGCCCGATCGAGAACGGGCGAAAATCCGCGGTTTGTTTCTGCCTGGCGCCGCTCGTTCGCGACGCGCCGACGCCGGTCGAGTCCACGACTTCGGTCCGCGCCAGCGCGTCCACGGCGCCTCCAGGGCTCGTCGCAGCGGACGCCGGCAACGTCTGCGAATACGCAGGGTGCGGCACCTGAACGCTGTCGGTGATCGAGTTGCGCGTCGCCACGAGCGAGGCCCGCGCGGCCGCGTCGGACGCGGGCTGCGGGGCGACGACGATCGGCTCTGGGGCGACGGTAGGCCTGCGATTTCGCCGCAACAAGAATAGTGCGCACAAAATCAAAACAACGACGACCGCGGTGACCGCCGCGAGAGGCAACCAGCTTCGGGGCGAGCTCTGCGGACGCGGCCGATTGATCGGCTGCCGAACGTCGTCCTCGATCTTGCCGCTGGCGGTTCTCCGTCCGGCGAGCGACGACTGCCCGGCAACGCTCGGAGCTGCGGCGCTCCTCGAAACGTCGGACCTCGTCTGCGCGGTGAGCAGCCCATCGCCGACCCCCAAAGCGGGCGCTCCGACGGGAGGCGCCGTCTCCAGGTCGACTCCAACGCCAGCCTCCGCGGTCTGTGCGGCGACTTCGTCCGTGCGCGCGGTGCTTTGGTCCGCCGCGTCGGGCTCACCGCGCGCGCGCCTGGTGATGCGGCCGCTCACCGTCACAGCTCGGCTCGCGCCGGTCGTCGAAACCACGGGGCTCGCAGTCACGGGAGCGACCATGGGCGCGTTGGTTGGACCCATGGTCGTCGCGCCGACCGGAGCCGTGCCAGGTTGACGGGACGCTTCGCCCTGGTCGCGCGGGCGCGAAGGTTCGTTCGGGGACGGGAGAGACATCGCGCTGTGCGTGTCTTCGTGCGCGGCCCTCCGGCTCGTGCCCGAAACCAAGAATAGCGCGCCAGCGACGCCGGCGAGCACGAGGACCGCGGCGAGGACCGCGACGAGCGGCAGCACTGAGCTGCGAGCGCGACTCGGCGCGGCCGCCATCTCCATCGCCATGGGCGGCGGAGCGCCGAACGACGTCGGCGCGATCACGCTCGGGGCCATCGCTGCGCGCGCTTGCAGAGCCTGGGGCGCGGGCGCAGGAGCGGCCGACGCCGACGCCACGCCCGCTTCGAACTCGTGAGACTGCGCCGCGGCCTCGCGCAGCGCTGCGACAAACGCCGCCGCGGTCGCGCCCTGATTCGCGCGGCGCACGTCGAGCGCGTCGGTCACGAGCGAGCACACGGCCAGCGGCAGATCCGGGCGAACGTCGGCGAGCGACGGCGCGGACTCCAGACGCTTTCGGACCACCACGGCCCGCGCGTTCTTCGCGAAGTACGCGGGCGTTTTCGCGAAGAGCTCGTAGGCGAGCGCGGCGACGCGGTACGCCTCGCGCTCGCTGGCGCTCACGCGAGAGACGTCGAGCGGGTCGTGCAGGGCGTCGTCGAGCGCGTCTTCGAGCGGCTTGCCTGCATACCCAGCGAACGACAGCGCGCCGCCCTTCGTGACGAAGACCTGCTTGGGCGACAGCTGCGCGCCGCCGAAGCTGTCGGCGCGGAGCGCGGCGTCGAGCAACGCGAGCACCTCGTCGACAGAGAGGGCCCGACGGACCGACGCGGACTGAGCGAGCATGTCGCCGAGCAACACCGCGTCGCACGGCTCGAGCGCGCCGTGCCGTTCGCAGCGCTCGACGTGCGTGTCGTAGATTCGAGTGCAATGGGGACAGCGGAGCATTCGGGCTGAACTGCGACAAGCGTACCCTGGAATTCATTGGGACACTTCTCGCCCATCGCAGGCTCGCGTACGGTTGTCCCACGATCGTGACAGTCTTGCGTGCGCTGCAGTTTCTGCTCGTCGGGGGCACGGTCGGCGCCCTCGGCGGCCTGCTCGGCATCGGCGGAGGCGTGCTGGTGATCCCAGCGCTCGTGATGTTGTTCGGGTTTTCTCAGCAACGAGCCGTCGGCACGAGCCTCGCGATGCTGCTGCCTCCGATCGGCGTCTTCGCGGTGCTCCGCTACGCGCGCGCCGGCAACGTCGACTGGTCGGCGGCCTTCTTGATGGCCGCGGCGTTCTCGCTCGGCGCGTTTGCCAGCTCGACGCTCGCCGCGAAGGGTCTCGTCTCCGATCGAGCGCTGCGGATCCTCTTCGCGTTGTTTCTGCTCTACATCGCGGGCTCGATGATCTTTCGCTCGGACCGCAGGGTGTGGGCCGCGCTCGGGACCCTCAGCGTCTTCGTCGTCTACGGCGTCTCGTTCTTCGCGCTGCGCCTCGTCGGTCGCAAGATCGAGAAGAAGCTCTCGCTCGCCGAGGAGTACAAGAAGCGCCTCGACGCCGGGCTCCCCCCGCCAGACTACGAGATCTGACCCCAGGTCATACTGAAATTTAACTCACGGAGTCGGCGTCGATCCCTTGAGCTTCGCGAGCAGCTCCCTGGCCGCGCGCGCCTTTGCGGCCATGTCCGTCGTCCCCATCACTGGCGGTCCCGAATACGAGCGTCGCTCGTAGAGGTCCTGCGGAACATCGCGAAGAAACCTCGTCGCCATCATGGGTTTGGCGCCGCCGCGGTACGCGCGCATCTTGGCGCGGAGCATGTAGAGCTTGTCCTTGGCGCGCGTCACGCCCACATAGAAGAGCCGTCGCTCTTCGGCCGGGTCGAGCGTTCCCTGGATGTCGGTTGCCTTGGGGTTGTCCACGCGCGAGTGCGGGATGATGCCGTCGTCGCAGCCGACGAGAAACACCAGCGAGAACTCGAGACCCTTGGAGCCGTGCAGCGACGACAACACCACCTGCTGCCCGGGGTCCTCTTCTTCTTCGCTGAACCGAAGAGACAGCCGGGCCAGCGCAGAGCGCGCTTCTTTGAGGCTCGTGCAGGGGATGCGCTCGAGCGTTCGGTAGAACTCCTCGATGTTTCCCCAGCGCTTGGTCGCCGTCGCCTCCGTCGGTCCTGCGGCCATGATGTCCGCATAGAGGCCGATCTCGTTGGCCAGCCACTTCGCGGTCTCGACGAGGGGCTTGCCCTCTTCGACCTGCGTCCTGGCGGTCTCGATGGTCTTCACGAACGCCTCGAGCGAGCGGCCCGCGCGATCGTCGAGGTCCTTGATCGAATGCCAGTGCTTGGACGCCTCGAACAAGTGCTTGCCGTGCGCTCGGGCGTGGCGCTCGATGCGCTCGAAGCTCGTCTCGCCGATGCCTCGCGTGGGGTAGTTGACCACTCGCCGAAAGGAGATGTCGTCCTGAAGGTGCACCGCGAGGCGAAGGTACGCGGACAGGTCCTTCACTTCGCGACGCTCGTAGAAGCTCGTTCCGCCGATGAGCTTGTAGGGGATGTTCGCGAGGCGAAGGGCCTCTTCGAAGGGCTTGGCGAGCCCGTTGGAGCGGTAGAGCACAGCGATGTCCGAGCGCTTCAGCCCGTCGCGCAGCGCGAGCTGCATCGTGTCCATCACGAAGCGAACCTCGCTCTCGTGGTTGTCGCACTCGACCAGGACCGGCTTTTCGCCCTGCTTCTTGTCGCTGAACAGCTTCTTCGGATACGCGCGCTCGCTCGGCGCGATGGCGGCGTTGGCGACGTCGAGGATCGGCTGCCGCGAGCGGTAGTTCTGCTCGAGCGCGACGGTCTTGGCGCCGGGAAAGTACTTGGCGAAATCGATGACGTTCTTCACCTCGGCCCCGCGCCAGCCGTAGATGCTCTGATCGTCGTCGCCGACGCAGAACACCTCTTTGCGAGGCCCCGCGAGCGCCTGCACGAACAAGAGCTGCGCGATCGAGGTGTCTTGAAACTCGTCGACGAGCAGGTGCCTCGCCTGCTGGTGCCAACGCTCGCGGATCTCTTTGACCTCCCGCAAGAGCCGCAGCGGAACGAGGATCAGATCGTCGAAATCCAGCGCGTTGAGGCGCTTCATCGTCGAGACGTACCGAGGAAACGCGCGCACCGCGACCTCGTCGTAGTCGCTCTCGACCGGCATCTTGTCCACGTCGATGAGCGCGTTCTTGGCGTGCGAAATCCGCGCGAGGATCGCCCCTGCGTCGAGGCTCTTGTTGGCCAGCTTGAGCTCTCGCAGGATCTCTTTGACCACGCCGAGCGTGTCGGCCGCGTCGTACACCACGAAGCGCTCGCCCGCGGCGACGTGCTTGGCCTCGCGGCGCACGATCTCCGCGCCGAGCGCGTGAAACGTGCTGATCCACACCTCGTGGGCGATCTTGCCCACCTGATGCTCGAGGCGCTCGGCCATCTCCGCCGAGGCCTTGTTGGTGAAGGTCACCGCGAAGATCGTCGACGGCAGGTTGCCTTGTTGAATGAGTCGCGTGATCCGCTGCGTGATCACCCGGGTCTTGCCCGAGCCGGCGCCAGCGATGATCAACAACGGACCGCCAGAGTGCTCGACGGCAGCCTTTTGCGCAGGGTTCAGCGGAAACGCCATGAGCGTCCTCCCCCGTACACCGACCGCCGCGACGAAGCGCACTTTTCGGCGGCTTTGGCTTCGGGTACCACCCTACCATCGCCCACGATGAAACTGACCGTTGCCCGCTCTGTCCCTTCGATCGCTGCGCTCGCGCTGTTCGCGCATTGCAGTCGCACGCCGCCGGTCGTATCGGCTCCCCCCGTTCCCGAGACGATCTCGTTCGAGGCCACCACGGTCAAGCGGACGGACACCGCCGCGCCGAGCGACACAACCGCGCCGAGCGACACAACCGCACCGGTCGCGAGCTCGACGACCGACGCAGAGGCCGGCGCCGCCACGGACGCTGCCGCCGCGGCCCCTGCGGCTTCCGCAGCCCCTGCGGCGGAGTCGGGCGCCAGCGCCGCCGTTCGCGCTTTGCTCGACGCGCAACACGGAGCGCTCGCCCGTTGCTACGACGAGATCCTGTCGACCGCCCCCGAGGCCGCAGGCCGAGTGAGCGTCGAGTTTGCGGTGTCGAGCGCCAACGTCGTCTCGCGGCTCGATGTGCGCGTCGAAGGCGACGGAGGCCTCGCGCAGGCGCGCTCGTGCATCGAGACCGCGATGCGCGCGGTGCGCTTCACGGGGATGCGCTACCCCGGCGCCGTCGTGAGACGCAGCTATTCGTTCGTCAATCCGCCGATCGAGCTCGCCCTCTCGCAGCCGATCGAAGTGCGTCCGCCCGCGCGCAACGCACCGGCTGCGGCAGCGGCAACCTCCGCCGAAGCAGCGCGCGGAGTGCTCACTGATGCAGAGGTGCGCAATCAGCTCGCCGTCGCGCTGCCTGCGATGCAGGCGTGCTACGCGACCACCCTGCGACGCGCGCGCTCCGCGGCGGGCGCCGGTGACATGCGAATCACCCTGCGACCCAACGGCGAGGTCGAGGGCGCGGCTTGGACCGCGTCGGTCGAGCCGATCGCGCTCATGGGCGACTGCCTCGGCGCGGCGATCCGCGCGCAGCGCTTTCGCAACAGCGGAACGGGCGCCAACATCCGCGCCAACATGACCTTCGCGCGCTGAGCGCCGCTAGCCTTCGAGCAGCGCTGCGACCGCGTCGGCAAAGCGGCTCTTCTGGGCGTCGCTCGGACCGGTCCAGCTCGTAAACGAGAAGCTGTGCGACGCGATGTCCGCGATCGGCCGCTCGTTGGGAGAGAGACCCGTCGCCGCGTGCAACATCCACCGCACGCCGTCGTCGACGAACCCGTACCAGCTCTCGCTGAGCCAGCCAGAGTCGATCATCACGTCGATCATCGCGAGCGTCGCCTCGTGCGCCACCATCGGACGCTCGGCGCGACTCTCACATTGCTCGACCCGCGCGATGTGCGGGGCCCACTGACGAAGCGCGCTGAGCATGTGCTCGAGCTCGGTCGTGACCCATTTCGCGCCCTCGCGCGGTCCCGCGGACAACGCACCCGGCAACGAGTGGCAGAAGCACCCGCCGAACGTCTCGTTGCCTACGCGCCAGGCGCGGCGGCCGTACCAGTGAGGAAACAACGCGGTGAGCTTCGCGCTCAGCACCGAGCTGACGTCCGCGTACGTTCGTTCGCCGCTTCCACCGGCCCAGCGCGCGACCGGCGGCAGCTCGCGTCCGTCGGCGCTTGTGCGCGTGGGTTCGACGACGACCAGCGCTCCGTGTTGCCGGGCGAGCCCCACGAACGCGTCAGCGACCGAATCCGCCACGGTGGCCGCGTCGTAGCTCTGCACGTCGGCCCAGACCTGATCCCACCGATCGATTGTGTCGTTCCACATCAAAGGCTGCGCTGATGGCACTTCGAACGCTCGCGCGCAACGGTCTGCAGCGCGCAAACCGTCACGAAGCGCCAGAAGTCCTCGGCGCTCCCGGGCCGCTTGGGCAACCACACGAGCGGCGCGAGCGGCGGCTGCGGCAGTCCATCGAGGGAATAGACCAGCAGCGCCCGCGCGAGCCGCGCGTTGCCGTCCGCGAACGGGTGCAGAAAGATCGCGTCGAAGTACCAGCACGCGCCGCGAAGCACGGGGTGCAGCGCGAAGACCTCTCGAGAAAAACCCTCGATCCACCGCCGCTCGAGCAGCCCGTCGAGCGTCGAGTAGCGATGCAGGCCGCCGCGAGCAAAGGCTTCCTCGGTCCGGAGCTTCGCGCGCCCCTCGAGGCCGAGCATCGCGCCTACCCAGCGCTCGAGTGACCGCGGGTCATCCAGAATAATTCCATGGATTCCATCACCAAACCCCGCTTCGGACATCGCGCGGAGGGTGCGCTCGTTGCGCGCAGGATCTCCTTCGTGCGCTGGCACATCGACGCGCAGCGTGTACTCGCGCAGCGATTCGAATCGGTCTCCTGCGTGCGCTCCCAGCGCGTCGAACGCAGAGAGAGCGCGCTCGGCGCGATCCGAAGGCGCATGCGCGCTGTTGGCGAGCGAGGCTCTCAGCGCCAGGTGCCGCTCGGCGGCGTCCTCGATTCGCTCGAAATCACGCACGCGCGCGTCGACGGGCGCGGGCCGAGACACACACGAGCAGAGAGAGCGCCGCGCACAAGGCCCACCCGTTGGCGCGGCCGCCTGCGGGGCTCGCCACGGTCGCTCGACACGCGCAGCCGCCACCCACGGTGAACGACGTCGGCTCGCTGCCCCCGTCGCCGGCGTCCGCAGCGATTCCGCCGTCGCCCGCGTCCGGAGCGGTCGCGTCCGGCGTGACCACGTCGGGAACAATCCGCGTGGTCGTGACTTGCGGGATGAGCTCCGATCGCCCATCGGTCGAGTACGAGTAGCCGTCGGCGCACTCGTCGACGGCGCGGTCGAAATCGCGCACCAGTCGATCGCCCACGCGATCGGACGTCGTGAGCAGCACCCACACGACGTCGAGGTCGCTCGGCCTCGGATCGGGCGCGCCGCCATCGGCGCCCGCGTCGGAGCCGACGCCGCCGTCACCGCGGGTGGGGGTCACCGTCACCGCGGCGGGGATCCGCGGCCCGTTGGCGCGAATGATGTCTTCCATCCCGAAGGGAACGCGCGTCCCGCGGATCGTGATGTTGCGGTCGCCGAACTCCGGCGTCGATGCAGGGTTGATCCGCTGCCCGTTGCGGTCGCGCTGCCCCATCGTGTCGGGGTTGGCGATGATGTACGTCGACGGGACATCTTCGGGCGCGAGCATGCCCATGATGTACAGGTCCATCGGGTGAAACTTGAACGTGGGGCGCCCTGCGCGAAACACGCCGGGCATGATCTCGCTCCAGTTGTTGCCCTCCATGGGCGAGCCGTTGCTGTGAACGAAGTAGCTCCAGTGCGCGGTCTGCCGACCGAGCAACCCGTTGACGGTCAGCGCTGGGCCCATCGGCACGCCCGAGTCGGTGACGCTCGCGTCCATGCCCGAGCCATCTGCGTCCGCGTCGGACGCATCCGGTGAAGACCCGTCCTCCGCAGAGGCATCCGTGGGCACTCCCGTGTCGACGCCGCTGTCGCGGACGAACATGTTTCCCGTCGGCTGCGGAGGAGTGCGAACGAAGGTCCCCCAACGGTGCCCGAACTCCTGCGTACAGATCAGGTACTTGCCGAAGTCCGAGAAGCCGCCGATGTAGAGATTGTAGTTGTTGAGCCAGACAAACCCCGTCACGGGATACGCCGTGCCCGCAAAGGAGTTGAGGTTGTACGTCTCCTGATTGCGGTTGACCGGACTGGTCTGCCCGATGCCTCGCACGTCGTTGAAGAGCCCCAGGTAGAACGCGAGCGCGCCGCCCGAGTCATTGGAGGTCTGCATGACCGCGACGTACCGCCCACGGGGTGCCCCAGGAGTGTCGGCGATCACCCGCGTCAGATCGGCGATAAACTGAAAGGTGTCTTGTGTGTTACCGGTCGGGACGCGCCCCTCGTAGGGAGTCACCGCCTCGGGTTCGTCGACGACGATGTACCCTCGACGCGTGACGCGCGCGATCTCCAGCGCGTTTGCAGGCGCAACCGCCGTCGCGACCGTCGCGGCCGCAAGCATGCCAGACACAAAGAACCGTGGCTTCATCGCGCCGGGACCTTCACACACACAGGCGCGGCGGTAAATGCGGCGAGCGACCGTGAAAAACGATCTGGCCCCCTCGGACGAGACTCGCGCGAGGGCGACCCTTTGTGCGACGATCGAACGTTCGTTCGCGACTATGGCGCAAATCCACCCGACCCTGCTCCGACTCTCGCGCGGCGCGACGCTCGTGCTCGACGGAGGCACCTCCGCCGCGCTCGCGAGGCACGGCTATCACCCCACCGGCCCCCTGCGCGATGCGCCTGCCGCTCGGGACGCCCCCGACGTGCTCGCCATGGTTCACCGGGAGTTCGCTGACGCAGGTGTCGACCTCCTCACCGCCTGGACCGCGAGCACCAGCGCCCGCGCGCTGGCGCGAGGCGGCTTCGGGATGCGCGCGGCGGCGATCACCCATCGCGCGATGGACCTCGCCGCGGAAGAAGCCGCGAGCGCCGATCACCCAATTCTCGTCGCGAGCGCGATCGGCCCCCTCGGGATCGAGCGCGATCGCCTCTCGATGCGCGTCGCGCACGACGAGCACAAAGAGCAGGTCGCGCGCATCGCGTCCGGCGGAGGATCGCTCTGTCTGATCGAGTCCATGCCCGCCTTCGAAGAGACGCTCGCCGCGACGAGCGTCGCCGCAGTGGCGATCCCCGAGACGTGGGTGACGCTCTCGCTCGACGCGCAAGGGGCGCTCTTGGATGGCACCGACCTCACGCGCGCCGTCCGAGGCTGCAGCGCGGTCGGGGCGCGCCTCGTGATCCTCTCGGCCGCGACGATGGGTCCGCTTCACGAGGCGCTCGAGCGAGCGCAGACCTGCGCGTCGGGCGTGTTCGTCGGCGTCCGCGTGCACGTGACACAAGACACGACGCCCGAGCGGTTCGCCTCGAGCCTCGGCGCGTGCATCACGCGCGGCGCGCACGTCGTCGGCGGCAGCGGCCACGTGACCGGCGCGCACGTGCGCGCGCTGTCCGAGTTTGTTCGAGCCCGCCGCGCGGCGTGATCGAGCGCCAGCTGCGGTCGACCTACGGCAGCGCCACCTTCCGTTCGCGAGACACGCTTCGATTCGATCACCGCCCGGGTGATCGTCGGGCTCATCACCCGATGCCGCCGCCCGTTTCGACGGGCGCGGGAATGGTCTGGCACCCTGGCTCGCAGCCGTAGCGATCACACGTGAGCGCGGGCGAGTCGCACCGCGGAGTCGCGCCGTCCGCCTGGGCCATCGCGTCGTCTCCGGGCCGCACGATCTGGGGAAAGCATCGAAACATCTCCGAACACAGCGTGCATTCGTCGCCGCACTCGTTCGCGCGGCACGCACGCGCGACGCGGCACGCGGTCGCGGGATAGCTCGGCAGACACACGCGCGGCGCGCCGACGTATCGCTCGCCGGAGTAACAGCCGCCGTCGATTCGCTCGATGGGCGCGCTGTCGCTCGACGCGACGACGTCGTGCCGGGCAGCGTCCGGCGGATCGTTGGTCGGTGCGCAGCTCACGGCAAGAGCAACCACGAGCGTGCTGGGAATCGTCAGGGATCGGCGCATTGCAGTCTCCATCTCGCGCGCTCGCGGCGAGGGGGTATCGAGGCAACGAGCGACCGTTCGCGCGCGCGCTCGAAGGCGCGCCGCGTCGGGTCTGCTCGCGTGGTCACGGGGCTCAGGCGGTCGCGTCGCGACCCGAGCACTGCCAGTGCAGGACCCGTCCCCAGACAGGTCCCGCGAAACACCCCCGTTATTTCGAGCAAAACGCCCGTGTCAGCGCGCGCGCGAGCGGTCCGCCGTCAACGCGCTGACTGTCCCACCGTTATCCTGCGCACGCCGGGTCAGGTCCGATAATCCGCGTTTTCGCTGATGTACTCGTGGGTGCGATCCGCGCCGAGCACCGTGCAGCTCGCGTCGCCGAGCCCGAGCGCGACCTCGATCTCGACGCACTTCTCGTGGGGCGGAAACCGGATCGGCGGGACAAAGGTCAACCCGTCTGGGGGAGCGACCGACGCGTACAGCTCGGCGCCTCGCATGTGAGCCACCAGGGCTTCTTCTCTCGTCGGGTCGAGCCTGAAGACCCCGTCGATCAACAGCGGAACGCCGCCCATGGTGATGGCGCACTTGGAGAGATCCGCGCCCGGCAGGTGCTCGCCTACCCATTTTCCGACAGCCATCACGAGGCGGCCGACGTTGGGGTCGTTGCCGCACACCGCGCACTGAAACAGCGGGGAGTTGACGATGCTCTTGCCGATCGCCCGCGCCGCATCGCGCGTCGGCGCGCCGCTCACCCGCACGCGCATGACGTGGTGAACGCCCTCGCCGTTGCGCACGACGTCCTCGGTCAGATCCCAGCACACCTTTTCGAGCGCGCTGCGAAATGCCTCGTCGCTTGGGCATCGCTTCTTCCTCGACGAGGCCGCCACGATCGTGTCCGACGTGCTGGTGTCGCTGTCGATGCTCATCGAGTGAAAGCTCGCGTCCACCGCCGAGCGCAGCGCTTCGCGAAGCGCGTCGCGGCTGACGTCCAGGTCCGTGAGCAGGTAGACCAGCATCGTCGCGAGGTTGGGCTCGATCATCCCTGCGCCCTTCGCGATCCCCACGATGCGACCGTCGCCGACGGTCACAGAGCGCACCTTCGGGTAGAGGTCCGTCGTCACGATCCCCTCGGCCGCGGGCACGATGCTCTCGGACTGAAGCGCGCTGATGACTGACGGAACATTGGCCAACATCGCCTCGGTGGGCAGCTGCCAGCCGATCACGCCCGTGCTCGAAGGGAGCACCTCGGTGGGGCTCATCGAGAGCGCGCTCGCGACCGCCGCGCACACGCGCTCGGCGCTCTCGACGCCGCCGGGCGCGCATACGTTGGAGACCTTGTTGTTCACGATGATCGCCCCGAGCCGCGGCGCCGCGAGGCGCTTTCGACCGATGATCACCGGCGCTCCCGGAAACGCGTTGCGCGTGTACATCGCCGCAAACGAGTCCGTCGGCTCGTCGAGGGCGATCAGCGTCAGCGCCATCTTCGAGGGCTTGTGCACCTCGACCGGGATGAACTCGAACCGCGCCGCGCCGCAGCGAAACCCCGCGGGCAGCGCCCCCTGCGAGCGAAGCCACTCTCTGTGATCCTCGCGCGAACCGAAGGTCAGGTTGGTGCTTGCCATTTTTCAGCGCGCGACGTTCACACAAAGGTGTCCGTTGCGAAAGCGCTACCGACGCGCGCGGGCGAGGAGCGCGGATCCCACGGAGCGAATCCATCGCCCCATGCGCGACAGGGTCTCTCGCGAGCGTTCCATCCCCTGGTAGGCCACCGGAGTCGCCAGCAGGGTCAGCGCGAGCGAGAGCGTCTGTCCGCCCATGATGATGACGCCGATCGTACGGTTTGTGCCCGAGCCGGGGCCCGTCGAGAGGACCAGCGGAATCATTCCTGCGACGAACGCGAGCGTGGTCATCAAGATCGGCCGCAATCGATCGCGGCTGCCTCGGACGATCGCCTCGCCGCGCTCCATCCCTTCGCGCTCGAGCGCGCGGATGTGATCGATCTGCAAGATCGAGTTCTTCTTCACGATCCCGAAGAGCACGAGCAGCCCGAGCGCCGAGAACAAGTTGAGCGAGTCGCGCGCGAGCCACTGCGTCAGCAACGCAAACGGCACCGTCAGCGGCAGCGAGAGCATGATCACCAACGGCAAGAGCCAGCTCTCGAACTGCGCCGCGATCACGAGGTACATGAACACCAAGGACAGCAGGATCGCGATCAAGAAGGCGCGCCCGGTCTTCTCGAGCTCCTGCGAGTTTCCCGCGGGTTCTCCGCGATAGCCGGGGAGCATTCGCAGCCGCCCCTCCGCCGCGCGAAGGCGCTCGAGCACCGCGCCCTCCGACGCGCCAGGAAGCACGTTCATGTACACGGTGACCTGGCGCTGACGATTGAGCCGCACGATGGAAGAGGGGCCCTCGCCGCGGCGCGCGTTGGTCACCTCGCCGAGGGGGACCCGCTGGCCGTCGAGTGATCGCACCGTCGCCTGCGAGATCCTGCGGAGGTCGCGCCGAGTCTGGGGATCGAGCTGGAGAATGACCGAGTATCGCTCGCCTCGGTCGATCATCGTTCCCACCGGAGTCTCGGAGGTGAGGACCTGAACGGCCTCGATGAGGTCTGGCACCGACACGTTGCGGTCCGCGGCGCGGCCGCGATCGACGCGCAGCGCGAGCTCGGGCGACGCAGGCGCCACGTTGATTCCATGGTCGATCGTCAGAGGGATCTGCCGCGCCTCTGCGAGCAGCGCTCGCGCGTACTCCGCGAGCCGCGTCGCGTCCGGGCCGCGAATCACATACTGCACCGTCGCGGCGTCGGGGCCGCTCGCGCCGAACTCGCCCACCGGGCCGACGAAGGTCGTCCAGCTTCGATACTCGGGCGCCGCGAGGAGCTCTCGCGTCCGCTGCATCACCGCGCGCTGCTCGATCGAGCGCTCGCCGTGCGGCGCGAGCGCCACGTACAGCGACGCCTCGTGAGAGCCGCGCGACACCGCGTCTCCTTCGGGGCTGCCGATGGTCACCAGCGTTCGGCGCACCGAATCGAACCCGCGCAGCGAGCGCGCCACGCGCTCGACCGCGATCCGCGTGGCGTCCACCGATGTACCCGGCGGCAGGCGCAGGTAAACCTCGAAGCGACCCTCGTCTTCGCTCGGCAAAAACGCAGTCGGAACGCGCGCCCCCACCGGCGCCGTGCTCGCCAGCACCAAGAGCACCGCCACGAGCATCAGCTTCGGGTGCGCGAGGCACCAGCGAAGCACTCGCTCGTATCCGCGCTCGAGCATCCCCGCCTCGCCGTGCGCGCCGTGCGCGCCGTGTGCGCTATGCGACGCGCGATGTTCGCTCGCGTCGACCGGGTCCGCCACAGGCTCGTCCCTTCGCCGCAGCCATCGCGCGCAGAGCATGGGCGTCAACGAAAACGCCACCACCATCGACACCAGGATCGAGAACGACATCGTGAGCCCGAACGAGCCCAGAAAGCGACCCACGATCCCGCCCATGAACGCCACCGGCAGAAACACCGCCACGAGCGACAGCGTCGTGGCGAGCACCGCGAGGCCGATCTCTCGGGTCGCGTCGATCGCCGCTTGCTCGGGATCGAGCCGCCGCGTGTCCATCACGCGGACGATGTTCTCGAGCACGACGATCGCGTCGTCGATCACGATGCCCACCGCCAACGTCAACGCCAGGAGCGTGATCATGTTGAGCGTGAGCTTCATCACCGCCAACAGCGCAAACGTGGCGATGATCGACGTCGGGATCGCCAGCGCGGCGATGATGGTCGAGCGTCCGCTGCGCAAGAACACGAGCACCACTGCCGAAGCGAAGAGCGCTCCGAGCACGAGATGGTGATTGACCGCCGAGAGCGCGTTGCGAAGAAACTCGCTCTCGTCGCGGACGACCTCGAGACGCACGCCCGCGGGCAGCTCTCTGCGAAGCGCCTCGGCCTGCTCGCGCACGGCGTCGACCACGAGCACGGTGTTGGCGCCCGAGCGCTTTCGCACGGTCAGCGCGACGATCGACTCGCCGTCGAGCTGCGCGATCGAGCTGACCCTCGCCTCGCCCTCTCGGATGGTGGCGACGTCTCCGAGCCGCACAGCCATTCCTGCGCGCTGGGCGACGACGAGCTGCGCGAACTGCGAGACGCGCTCGACTCGCGCCTGGACGCGGAGTCCGACGCGACGATCGCCCTCGTCGATCGAGCCTCCTGGCGCCTCTTGATTGCTCACCGCGAGCACGCGCGTGACGTCCGAGACGGTGAGCCCGTACGACTCGACCCGCGCGAGATCGACCGTGATCTGCGCCTGCCGCTCGCGCCCGCCAAAGAGCGACACTTCGCCGACGCCCGAGGTGGACTCGAGGCGCCGTCGCACGAGGCTGCGCGCGATCTCGGTCAGCTCGCGCTCGGTGCGCGACCCTCGCAGCGCCAGCGTGACGACCGGCGCCGAGTTTGGATTGAAGGCTTCGATCCTCGGGCTCCGCGCCCCCGACGGCAAGAGCGCGAGCACGCGGTTGACACGATCGCGCACCTCTTGTGCCGCGACGTTGACGTCCTTCTCGAGCACGAAGCTCGCGAACACGATGCTCGCCCCCTCGACGCTCTGCGAGTCGATGCGCTCGAGGCCCGAAATGCTGTTGACCGCCTCTTCGATGCGGTCGGTGACGTCTCGCTCGACCTGCGAGGGCGACGCTCCTGCGAGCGCTGTGGTCACCACGACGAACGGGATCTGCACGTCGGGATAGCGATCGACGCCGATCGCGCCCAACCCGACGGCGCCGAACACAACCATCACCAGCGCGAGCACCCAGGTGAACACCGGGCGCTTGACGCTCACGGACGCGAGCCACTGCATCAGCGCGCCTCCCTGGGTGACGGGCGATCGAAATGCAGCGCGCCCAGCGCGAATCGAAGCCTCGCGCGCGACGCGCGGGCCTCGAGCCTGGCGTCCGCGAGCTCGAGCCTCTGCCGCAAGAGGTCTGCCTCGGCGAGGGTGAGCTCGGTGGCGGTCGCGGCTCCGGCGGAGAAGGCGCCACGGCGCTGGGTCGCGAGCGCCTCGGCCGCGACGAGCCCGCGGCGCGCTTCATCGAGCCTGCGCAACGAGCCCTCGAAGTCCGCGCGCGTCGCGACGATCTCTGCGTCGATGGCGCGCGCTAGAGCGTCTCGCTGCGCCTCGAGCGCGCGTCTTTGCGCGGACACGACGCGCAGCGACGCCTCGCCGTCGAGGACCTGCGCGAGCGACCACGAGAGCTGCACCGAGAGGTCCCAGGTCGCGAGCGGAACGATGGTGGTCTGCGCGAACGCCCGCGGGTTGGGCGCGGCGATGTCGAGCCCGCCCGTCACCGAGAGCGACGGCGCGATCGAGCCAGCGGCCGCGCGCGACTGCGACGAGAGGGCGCGCGCGTTGGCGTCGAGCGCGAGGAGCTCGGGTCGCGTTCGTGCGTCGGTCGAGGACAGAGACACGGGCTCCTCGGATTCGTCCGTCGCGACGAGCGGCTCGCTGCCGAGCGCGAGCTGCGCGCGGAGCGCGGACTCGGCGCCGCGCAGACCTGCTTCGAGCGCGATCTCCTGGCGCCTCAGCGAGGAGAGCGTGACGTCCAGCGGCAGCTGCTGCGACAGCGGAATTTGTCCCGCGGTCACGCGCCGAACGACGTCCTCTCGCTGACGCTCGAAGGACTCTCGCGTCGCGCGCGCGATGGACACCGCGGCGCGAGAGCGGAGCCACGCGAGGTAGGCCGCTTGCGCGTCGAGCACGGCGCGCGCTTCGTTCGCTTGCGCTTCGTAGCGCACGGCCTCGGCGCGTTGCCCAGCGGCGTGCAGCGCGGGAAGCGCGCGGGTAAACAGGTCGCTCACCGCGAAGGTCACCTGCGCCCTCGCCACAAACTGGTCCAGGAGCTGAGGAAACACGACGGCGTCCATCATCGGAACGCCGGGGAGCGAGAGGCTGAGCCGCCGAAACTCCTCGGGCACGCTCGACAGTCGCGTGTACCGCGCAGAGAGCTGCAGGTCCGGAACGACCGCGCGCGAGGCTCGGTCGCGCTCGGCGTCCGCCGTGGCGACCGCGGCGCGCTGCGCGCGAACCGCCGGCGACGCGCTGCGCACTCTGCGTTCGACCTCTTGCTCGCTCAAAGAGAAGCCCTGCGTCGGCGCGACGCCCGGCTCTTGCGCGCGCTGCCCGAGCGCCGAGCGGCCCTCGAGCGCGAGCGCGGCGAGCGTGGCGCACTTGAAAATAAACACCACATTTCGAGTCACCGCGTCACCTCTTGCCCGTCGCGCATCGCGTCGGTGGGGTCGAGGACGACCTCTTCGCCTCCCTCGAGGCCTCGGGCCACCAGGGCCTCGTCACCGTCGGGCTCTTCGGGGACAAAGAGCACCCGCTCGTCGAGCCTTCGGCCCTGCAGCACAAACGCCCGATAGACTCCTGCCAGCGATTGAAGCGCTCGCCGCGACACCGCGACTCGTCGCTGCCTCGCGTCGAGCTCGACGCGCACGGTCGCAAACTGCCCAGGGCGCGCGCGCGGATCGACCTGATCGATGGTCGCGTCGATCGTGAGCGCGCGGGTGAGCTCGGCGCTGGCAGGGCTCACGTAGCGCAGCACCGCAGGCATGTGCAGCCCGTCGAGGCCGTCGATGGTGACCGTCGCCCGCTGCCCTGCGTGAAGCACAAACGAGTCGGCTTGACCGGCGTTGAACCGCGCGCGCAGCGAGTCTCGACGCTGCAACGTGACGATGGTGACCCCAGCCGCGGCGAAGTCCCCCACCTCCGCGCGGCGCTCGATCACCTCGCCGTCGAACGGCGCGCGAACGACGGCGTCCCCGACCGCCCTCTGCGTGGCCGACAGCTGCGCCTGCGCTTGCGCGGTGGCGAAGCGCGCGGCTCGCGTTGCCTGCTCAGCCATCGAGAGCTGCGCGCGGGCGGCGGTGAGCTCGGCGCGCGCGCGGGTGAGCTCTTGCGCGCTCGCCGAGCCTTGGGTCGCGAGCGTCTCGAGCCTCCGAAGCGCCTCTTCAGCGGCCTCGGCGGTCGCCCGAGCCGAGCGAACCTCGGGCGCGTCGGAGACCGAGCGCGTTCGCGCTTGCCCGAGCTGCGCCGCGGCCTGCGCGCTCTGGTCGCGATAGTCCGCGTCGCGCAGGCGAAACAGCGGGTCTCCTGCGCGGACCCGATCGCCGCGCTCGACGAACCTCCGCTCGACGCGGCCCGAGACGAGCGGCGCCACCGACGCCTGCTGCTCTGCCACCAACGTGGCGAAGAACGAGCGGCTGTCGGGCACCTCGCGAGCGGTCGCGCGCGTCGTCTGCACTCGACCTATGCTCGGCCCCGAGGCGTCTGCCGTTGTATTCGAGGGCGTCTGGCCCCCGCACCCGACCGTGGTGATCACGGTCAACGCCGCGAGCGCGCGGCGGCTGAAAGATACGATCATCGCGACGCACTCATGGGTCGCATTTCGGAACGGAAAAGCCTCATTTCGTACGAGAGGCGCATCGGACCCGACGAAGGGTCATCCCCGACGCAGCCCCACGCTCTCGGAGAGCAGCGCCTCCCGCACCAACACGGCGCGATCCCGCGACACGGGCACGAGGATGGCCGGAGCTCCCTCCCCCAAACGAAGGACCGTCTCGCCGCCCTCGCGGTCGAGCCCCGCGACGTGCGCCCGATGGACCAACCAGTTTCGGTGCACTCGAAGCACCGCGGGGCCGAGCGACGCCTCGAGCGCGGAGAGCGAGAGGTCGACGTCGAACCGCCCGATCGCAGTGTGCGCGAAGGTCAACCTCGACGAGGCTTCGAACGCCCACAAGTCTTCGAGGCGCACGAACACCACTCGCTGGCCTTGCCTCGCGGCCACGCGCTGAACGACGGTCGAGGCCGACAGCCGCGGGGGCGCTCGATCGATGAGCCGCGCGACGCACTGCGCGACTCTCGCCGCGGTAAATGGCTTGAGCAGATAGTCCTGAACGCCGAGCGAATACGCCTCGATCGCGTGGCGATCGGACGCGGTCGTGAGCACGACGTGCGGCGCCGATGCGCCGAGCGAACGAATCCACTCGATCCCTGCGTTGTCCTGGATTTCTCCAGCGAGATTCACGTCGACAAACGCCGCATCGACCCCTTCGGAGGCCGCCTGCGTGGCCTGTTGGCACGTCGCGACCGCTGCCACGACCTCGACGCGCGCGGTCTCGTGCAGAAGCTCGACGAGATAGCTGCGCGCAGCCCACTCGTCCTCGAGCACGAGCGCGCGGAGCCTGGTCGTCATGCGCCCTCCGTTCGCGGACGCTCGGAGCGCGGCTGCGTGACGACGAGGCGCGCGAGCGTACCTCCCGCGGTGCCCGGCAAGAGCACAAGCGAAGACGCGGGCGCCTCGAGCGCGAGCCTGCGCTCGACGATGCTCAGCCCGCTCGCGCCCGGTCGTCTGGGCCCCTTCGCGAGACCCGGACCATTGTCTTCGATCTCGCACACGAGCGCGCCGCCCTCGCTTCGCGCGCGGATTCGAACGCAGCCGTCGCCCGCGCGCCGCGTCGCTCCGTGCTGCACGGCGTTCTCGATGAGCGGCTGAAGGATCAGCCGAGGCAGCAGCATCTGGGCGACCGGCGCAGCGAGCGGCTCCCACTCGAAGCGCAGCCCCTCGCCGTAGCGCGCGCGAATGATCGACGCGTAGCGATCGAGCCATGAAAACTCGTCCTTCACCGTGTGTCTCTCCGTCGATCGGTCCGAGGTCGCGTCGCGAAACAAGTCGCCGAGCGCTCCGAGCATTTCGCGCGACGTCTTCGGCTCGTCCACCACCATCGCCGCGATCGCGTTGAGCGTGTTGAGCACGAAATGCGGCTCGAGGTGCGCCCGAAGTCGAAGGAGCTCGGTCTCTGTCGCCAGCGCTTGCAGCGCGCGATCACGCTCGAGCGCCGCCTCGCGCGCAGAGGGATAGAGCACGACGCCGGCCCAACACAGCGCGACCACCATCGCGTCGGTGAAGCCCGTCACGAGGATGTACTGCGCGCTCGTCGGCTCGCCGGGAAAGCTCTGAAATATCTCTGGATTTCGCCGGATCAGCGGAATCCACGGGATCGAGAAGAGCACGCTCGAGCACAGCCCCGCGAAGCTCGCGACGACCAGCGCCCGCAGCTCGCCGCCGCCACGCCGAACCAACGCACGAAACACGAGCGTCATCGTCGACATCGAGGACGCGACGAAAAAGAGAGAAAACGCAGCCAGAACCGCAGTCTGTCCGGGCCGTAGCGCGCCGAAGGCGACCCGCGTCGCCAGCGGAACCAGGATGATCAGCTCCGACATCGCCACACCCAGCGCTGTTCGCGCGAGGACGGCGCGGGTGTCATCAGTCGCGAGGCTCGACGAACGCACAGTCGCTCTCCTTTCTCGATCCGGTCTGCTTGTAGTGCAACAGACCAGGCGCGGCGCGGGATTCCGACGATCGGCCGCTGTGGACCGACCAGGCGGTGTCACGCCACCACGAACGGCCCCTCGTTCGGACCGCCGACGCTGTACGATGCGATCGTGCATCAACGCCGCCTTCTCCTGTGGTTGCTCGCCGCGCTAGCGAGCAGCGCCTGCGCGCTCCCGCACGCCGGGCTGCGCCGCGACGACGCCGCTGATCCCATTGAAGACGCGTCCGTTCAGCCCGACACGGTCGACCCTTCGACGCCAGACGCCATCGACGATCGACTCGTCCCCTCGGACAATCCGTGCCCGATGGGGCGCGTCCGCTGCGGCGCCCGCTGCGTCGATACGAGCAGCGACAACGCGCACTGCGGCCGCTGCGACAGGCCGTGCCCGATGGGGGCCACGTGCTCTTCGGGCATCTGCGGCTGCCCCGTGGGTCAGGGGCTGTGCATGGGTCGATGCGTCAACACGCAGTCGGACAGCATGAATTGTGGTGCGTGCGGCATGCGCTGCTCCGCCGGGCAAATCTGCGCTGCTGGAGCGTGCTCGACGAACTGCGCCGCGCCCATGATGACCTGCGGAGGAAGCTGCGTCGACGTGCGGACCGATGCGATGCACTGCGGATCCTGCGGCAACGCGTGCCCGACGGGGCAGTCCTGCGTCGCCAGCGCGTGCACGCTCGTTTGCGCAGCGCCTTCCGTCGCGTGCATGGGCCGCTGCGTGAACGTCACCAATGACCCGAGCCACTGCGGGGTGTGCGGCCGCGGGTGCGGGGCTCCGGACGGAGGCGCGGCGCCGACCTGCGCCGCGAGCGCTTGCACCGGCGGGGCGTGCCCATCGGGAACACACCTCTGCCCCGCGGTCTCCTCGTGCCTGCGCGACGACAGCCCTGCGAGCTGCGGCGCGCGCTGCGATCCCTGCCCCACCGTGGCCAACGCCACCGCGACGTGCACGGGAGGCGCCTGCGGTTTCACCTGCGCCCCGGGCTTCTCGTCGAACGGCACCGGGTGCGTCACGATCGGACCGGCGACGTGCGGCAACGGGATGCTCGACTCCGGAGAGACCTGCGACGACGGAGCGCTTCTCGCGAGCGGCATGCCCATGAGCGGCGATGGCTGCTCGGCAACGTGCGCGCGCGAGCCCAACGTGCTGCGCGAGCGATGCGAGTCGACCGCTGCGTATCTGAGCATTCGTTCGGGTCAAACGATCCTGCTTCGCGGATCGACGACTGGGTTCACCAGCGACTACGACCGCTGCAACGGCTGGGGAAAAGACGCCGTCCTCGGGATTCGCACGATCGACGGAGGGACCCTGTCGGTCTCCGTCGCGCCCTCCGGCGGCTGGGACGTCGTCGTTCGCGTCGGCAGCACCTGCCCCGGAGACACGTGCATCGACGACCGTACGGTGGCTGGCGCGACCGAGCGCTACATGGCATCGGTTTCCGGCGGCGCGATGGTCAACGTGATCATCGACGGCTACGACGGGGCCGAAGGCGCGTTCGTCGCAACGATCAGCCTTCGCTGAGCGAAGCGTCACCCGCGGGTGAGCAGTCGATCGGTCAACCGCACCGCGACGCCCGCCTGGTTGTACCCGACGCCCGAGCCGATCAGCGCGACGAGCGCACCCTCGCGCACTCGGCCGGCCTCGATCGCGTCGTGCAGCGCCATCGGGATGCACGCGCTGCCGGTGTAGCCCCACTTGTCCATGATCATGTGCGCGCGCTCGATCGGCAGCCCGAGGCCCGCCATCACCTTCTCGATCGTGCGCCGTCGCACCTGCGTAAACACCCAGAGATCCACGGCGTCCAGCGAGAAGCCGCCTTGTTCGCAGAGTCGACGAGCGATCGTGGGCCAGCCGTTTTCGTTGACCTCGGGCGGGTACTTTCCCACCAACCTTACGTGGGTGCGGCCCGCGCGAATGGCGCCTTCGCTCGCGGGCTCCGCGGTGCCTCCAGCGTAGATGCCCCACGCCTGCGAGAAGCTCCCGTCCGCGAGGAAGCTCGCGGTGAGTACGCCCCCTTCGTCGCCTGGCTCGAGCAGCGCAGCGCCCGCGCCGTCGCCGTAGAAGAAGCTCATCGTGTCCGTGGGGTCCGACAGCTTGCGCATCATGTACGCGCCGATCACCAGCACTTTCTTCAAGTGTGGCTGCGTGCTCATGAGCCCGTTCGCCGTCGCCAACGCCGTCGGAAAGCTCGCGCACGCGCAGCCCACGTCGAAGGTCCCCGCCCGCTTCGCGCCGAGCTTCTCTTGCACAAGTGATGTAGTCGGGCGAGTCGGTCCCCACCAGGATCAGGTCGAGCTCGCCAGCGTCCACGCTCGCTCGGGCGAGCGCGCGCTTCGCGGCTTCTACGCACAAATCGCTCGTCGCCCACTCGTCCGGCGCAGCCCACCGCGTGCGGATTCCCGATGCGGCCTCCTGCTTGTCGACAAACTCTGGCGCGCTCTCACGAAACCGCGCCCGAAGCGTCTCGTTGGGAATCTCGATCGGAGGGACGAAGCACCCCGTGCTACGCAAAACGGCTCGATTCATGGAATCCTCTTGGACCGTGAAGGACACCACGATTCGTCGTATCCGACGCTCTGCATTCTTTTCACGATCGTGTTGCGCGACCCTCGCGCTCGCGGCTGCGCACTGTTCTCCTCCGATGCTGACTCGCGACAGCGGGGTGACCGACGCCAGCGCGGATCTCGGAGACGTCAGCGCCGCGGATGCGCGCGACGAAGGAGCGCCCCTCGATGCGGTCGACGACGTGGCCCAAGATCGCCCGACGCCTCCGGTCGATGTGCCCACAGTCACCGACTGCGCCAACGCGACCGGCTCGGGCATGCGCGCGACCGAAGCGCTCGGCGCGGCGCGAGTGTCCATCCCCGTCGACGGCTGCATCCGCCGGTATCGTCTCGAGGGACCGCCGATCGATCGCGAACACTTCTCGGGGAGCCCCCGCGAGTGGACCGAGCGCGTCGACGCCCCGCGCGTTCGCACGCGCAACGCGATGTTCGACGCCCTCTATTCGCTCGCGGTCGAAGAGGCGAGGCTCAACTCGGTCGACGCCATCCGCGACGGGGCGTTCAACAGCGGAGCCGCGATCCCCTGCCCCGCAGGCGGCTGCTTCGAGACCGGCCAACTGTGGAACTACGTCTGGACCCGCGACACGGCCTACTCGGTCGACCTCGGACTCGCGCCCTTCGATCCCGTGCGCTCGCTCAATTCGTTGTCCTTCAAGCTCAGCGCGCGCCGCGACGGGTCCAACGAGCAGGTCGTTCAGGACACCGGCACGGGAGGTTCGTACCCGGTCTCGACCGACCGCGTCGCGTGGGTCACCGGCGCAAGGGCGCTGATCCCGTGGTTGCCCGACGCGTCGCGGGACCTCTTCGCCAACCGCGCATTCAACGCCCTGCGCAACACCGTCGAGCACGACGCGGTCGTCGCCTTCGACAACACGACCGGGCTCTACCGCGGCGAGCAGTCCTTTCTCGACTGGCGCGAGCAGAGCTACCCGGCGTGGACCGGGCGTGACACCGCGCACATCGCGATGTCGCACTCGTTGTCGACGAACCTGTTGCACTGGGCAGCACTTGATTTCGTGGCCACAGAGGCCGCGCGCTTCGCTCCCATGGCCGCGGCGGGCTACCAGATGCGTCGTGACCGCCTCGCCGCGCAGATCCGCGCGCGCTTCTGGCTCTCGGACAGCCGCACGCTCTCGGCGTTCACCACGACGACGCTCGACCCGAGCCCTGTGCGACGGCTCGATCTGCTCGCGACCTCGCTCGCCGTTACGCTGGGCGTGCTCACCGGTCAGGACGCCGCGGACGCGGTCGCGAACTACCCCTTCGGGCCGTTTGGTCCCCCCGTGATCCACCCGCAGCTGCAGCAGATCCCCATCTATCACAACCGCGCCGCGTGGCCCTTCGTCACCGCGTACATGCTCCGCGCCGCGCGCGCGGTGCGCAACGACGCCGTCGCCAACGCGTCGATGCAGTCGCTCATGGAGGGCGCCGCGCGGCTGCGAACGCACGCCGAGAACTTCGAGTTCGTCACGGGCCGCGCGCGGCTCGATGACGGCGCGGCGACCGGCCCTGTCGTCAACTCTCCGCGGCAGCTGTGGTCGGTCGCCGGCTACCTGGGCGCTGTGCAGTCCGTGATCTTCGGCCTCGACGCTCAGGGCGACGCGCTGCGAGTTCGCCCGTACGTCACGGGCGCCTGGCGGCGATCGCTCTTCGACAACGCGGACACGATCGTGCTCGAAGGCGTGATGTTTCGCGGCACGAGGCTCACGGTCGAGCTCGCGCTGCCGTCGATCGCGCAGGTGCCCGACTCGGTGCACGCGCTCACCGTTCAGTCGATCATGCTCGACGGAGCGGCCGTCACGGGAGACGCGATCCCGGCGGCGACGCTCGCAGCGAGCCCTTCGCGGAGAATTCGCGTGCAGCTCGCGCCTGGCTCGGACCCGGCGGGACGCATCACGCGAATCACGGATACGTCCGACTATCGTCGCGTCTTCGGGCCTCGCGGTCCGGCGATCACCGATGTGTCCCCCACTGCGGACGGCGCGCGACTGCGCCTCGCGCTCGAGCGCGGGGGAGAGACCGCGTCGGACGTGACGTTCGACGTCTACCGCGACGGAACGCGGGTCGCGACCGCGCTGCCGGGCACGACCACGACGTGGGAAGACGCGAGCTCGGGCACCTATCGCAGCCGGACGCACTGCTACAGCGTCGCGACGAGCTTCACCGCGACCGGGACGCGCTCGCAGCACAGCGAGCCTCGTTGCTACTGGGGCCGCGACTTCGTTCACGTGCACCCCGTGCTCGCGCACGACTTCGCGAACACTGGCGGAACGCCGGTCGATCGCGGCGGGCGATTTCACATCGAGGGCTGGGGCGACCCGTCGCACACGCTTCGCGTGAGCGAGCTTCGCGCCAATCAAACTGGAGCGCACCTGCTTCAGCTGACCTACAGCAACGGCGCCGGCGGGTTGACGACGGGCATCACCGCCGCGGTCAAGCGCGTGACCGTGGTCGACGCGCTCGATCGCCGCGAGGTGGCGAGCGGCATCTTCGTCATGCCCCACACCGGAGCGTGGGATCAGTGGCGCGATTCGAATTTCGTCCGCGCCGATCTCACCGCAGGCCGCGAGTACCTCGTCACCATCGACGAGACGCCGCAGAGCGTAAACATGTCAGCGTTCGCGCACTTCAACGCGTACACGGGCGGCAGCGGCGGAGCGAGCGGAGCCTTCAACCGCGTGAACATCGCGGAGCTGCGGGTGCTGCCGATGGACGGACTGCCCCGCTCGGCCGCGGCGCACGTCGCGCTCGACGGCAATCGCGACTTCGACGACTTCGCGATGGCGCAGCGCGCGCAGCCGGGGATCCGCTTCGACACGTGGGACAACTTCGCCCTCGATTGGGACGACGACTATCTCTATCTCGCGCTCGCGTCGCCGGCGTTCGAGACCACCCGCGAGCGGCCGCTCGTCGTGTACCTGCAGTCCGCGGCGGGGCCCGCTGGCGCAGCGCGCCCGGGGCTCACGTACTCGATGCAGACGCCAAGCGTTCCGTTCGCCGCGGAGTTCGCGATCGTTGTTCGTCGGCAGAGCGACCTCGCAGACGGCGCGGGGCCGTTCAACGGGATCTTTCATTACGACGGGATGGCCTGGCGTCGCTCGCTTCGCTTCGTGCAGGGCCGCCATTTCTGGGTCGGAACAGACTCCAACCGCACCCTCTCGCTGCGCATCCCGCGCGCGCAGCTCGGGCTCCCTTCGCGCGTGCGCGTCGCCGCCCACGTCGTGACCGGCGGCGGCAACTACAACGACGTCCTACCTCCGACTCACCAGCCGTGGACCCCCGGCGGCGGCGGCTACTACGAGATCGACCTCGCTGCGGCGTCGCGCGCTTCGAGCTCTTGGATCACAAGGTGACCGCGGGTCACCGAGGGACAAACGACCAGCGCAACCGGATCGTGGCAGCGCCGTTGTCGCTCATCGGAACCTCGCCGCCCTCGTCGCACAACCGCTGCGACTCGACGTCGTAGTACCCGCGCACTTGCAGCTTGACGACGCGGTCGTCGCGCAGGCGAATCATGAACGTCTCGCCGGTCATTTGCAGGCAGTTGTTCGCGAAGCGCCAGTATCGCGCGAGCACGGTGCCGGGTCCGCCGATGCCCTGACCGTCGCTCACGTAGTAGCAGTTGATCGGCGTCAGATAGCTCTCTCGACGAAAGCTCGTGCTCGGCTCGACCCGCGTGACCTGCTCGAAGGCGAGCCCTTCTGGAGCCTCGGTGCCCTCGACGCACGACGGCCCTGAGACACCACTATTCAAACGAACGACGCTCCGACGAAAGGCGATGTCCCAGTCCATGGACTCGAGCGCCTCTTCGTCGTGGAGCTCGACCTTGACGAGCCCGGCGGTGGTGAACCGCGCGTACAGATAGCTCTCGGTGGGCATGCGGCCGCCGGAGGTAGCGTCGAGCACGGTGAGCTCGCCCTCGGTCGTGATCGCGCCGCTGTTGCGATCGGTGAGCAAACCGAGGCGCTGGATCGACGACGCGACGCAAGGAACCTCGCGCGCCTCGCAGCGATACGCCGGTCTGACCTGGGCGTCGGGCGTCGCGACGTCGGCCGCGTCCGAGGGCGCGGCGACAGGGCTCGCGCAACCGATCGCGAGCGCCGCGGCGAGACCAAGAGCCAGTGGGTGAAAGCGCACGACGGGATGGATAGCAGAAGTCGCAACCGCGGGGGCGTCTTCGCTATGCTCCGCGCAGCGCCAGTCGCGCTTTGGCGAAGCGCGCGGTGATTCCGACGAGACCTGGCTCTTGGGCGATGGTCTCGAGCACTTTCATTGCGGATTGAACGGATCCCGAGGGGCCGAAGCCAGCCGCCGAGGACGCGCGGTTGACCGCGGTCTCGGCGACGGCCCTTCCGACCGCGTGCTCGAGCAGCTCGACGATCTGGGCGCGGGTCACGCTCGGTCCGCTGGTTGTGCTTTGCATCGCGTTGACCGCAGAAACCGCACGAGGTGGAGTGAAGTCACTGTTGACCACGGCGCGCATGACCGACGCCGAGCTCGAGGCCGCAGGGCTGTCCCCGCTCGACATCGTCGAGAGCACGCGGTGCGCCGCGACGCCGGTGAGCCCGCCCGCCCCCAGCAAGAACTGAAACACCCTGCGAGCGTCGCCCTCGTCGATCGCGCTCTCTGGAAGGCGCAACGAAGCGAGCGCTGACAGCACCGACGCGCGCGCGCGCTCGGCGCCCACCACGGGCGCGAGCATCGACACGAGCGAGTCGAGCGACCAGCGCTTGCCTCCTGCGTCATGCATCGCTCGCTCCGAAGGCGAGCACGACGCTCGTCGTGTTGTGAAAGCCGCTGAGATCACCCTCGACGAGCGCGATCTCGCCGTACGTCTCGAAGCCGGCGATGGGAGCATCGTCGAGCGCGTTCGAGATGCCTCGCACCGCAGCGTCGAAGTGCGAGCCGAGGATCAGATTTCGGCAGATGCAGTCGAACACCACCGCGCCAGCGACCTTCGCGCCTCCGAGTTGGACCTTGGCCAGCCGCGCAGCTTCCAGGGCGCTGGCGACCTGTCCCTCAGCGGTGCTCTCGGTCATCCGCAGCCGCGCGCCCTCAGGAATCTCGCAGGCGAATCGAATCGCGTCGCCCTCGAGCGCGAGCGGCGCGCGGATCTTCAGCTCGGTGCCCGCCTCGAGCGCTCCCTCGAACCGAAGCAACAGCGCGCCGACTTTCGACGGATCGAGCGCGTCGACGTCGTAGCCAGCCTGGCGCGCCTGCTCTCGCACGAGCTCTCGCCAGAACGGCCACGCGGGCTGGCCCTCGATCGACTCGACGAGCGCCCCCTTCGACGAGGTCACCGTAAACGGGTCGGTAAACGCTCGGTGTCCGTGCTTCACGCCGATCCCGATGGGGTATTTGCTGTGCAAGAGCGCGACCACCGCCGCGTCGCTCGCGACAACGCCGTTGTGTCCGACGTGCGTGAGCTTCATCGCGAGGTCGTCGCCCGCCGCGCCACCAGCGATGCGCGCGTTGGCGCCGAGCCTCATGGAGAGCAAGAGCGCCGCTTCCTCTGCGTGTCCCGCGAGCGGATCGAGCAGCAACACCGCGGTTCGATGCGGAAAGCCATCGACCGAGAGCGGCTGCTCGCCGAGGGCTCGGGCGACGGTGGAGTCCGGGTCCGACCCGAGCCCCGTCGCGATCCCTGCGGAGCACACCAATTCATCGCCGTCGCTGTGCAGCGCCAGCGCCGAGACGCCGCTCTTTCGGTCGCCCCGCTCCGTAAACTCCCCCGCGCTGGACGCCGACAGGATCAACGTCTTCGGCAGCCCCGCGGACAACGTCGAGCACAGCTCGCCCAGCGGCTGCGCGGTGGACGCAAACACGAACAACAGCTGCGGGCCGTCCGGCGCAAACTGAGCTCGCGCCGCGTCGATCAACGTCTCGGCCGCGCTCGCGCCCGATCCATCAGCTGCAAAACTCGTCGCGCGAAGCGTCATGATTCTCTCCGTGGAGTGGTCAGGTTGCCGGCCTTCGCTACTGCCATTTGGAGGTGCCCAAGGCCGATGCGTTGCGATCAACTCGACACGCTACCAACCCGACCACGGCATCGCCACGGATATTTTGGCTTCATACAAAGTGACAGATATCCAATCAATTCACACAAGTACATTCATCCCCCTGCGCCGGCGCCGCGCCGCGACGCATCCCAGGACTTGTCGACAGAAACATCAATGCTAGTGTTGAAACCGACTCTCAACATCGGTATACCACTGCCTCCCTGGCTCGCGACGGTCGCGAACCGAGGGAGGCATTGCCCCCGAGGTGCTCATGTACGTGTGCATCTGTCGCGTCGTCACCCAGTCTCGAATTCGCGCCTCGATCGACGCGGGCGCGTCGTCTGTGGACGAGGTCACGCTCGAGTGCGGCGCGGGCGGCGACTGCGGGTCGTGCCGAGACGAGATTCAATCGATGCTCGACGAGCACTGCGGCGCCGGCTGCGATCACTGCCCCCGCGCGCACGGCGGAGCTTCCGCGCGCGCAGCGGGGTAATCCGCGCCGAACCGACCGAAAAAGCTACGACGTCCGAGGGAGGGGCGGTTTAGTGTTGGCCCGAAACGATGAAGGGTCACAAGCAGGTCGTCGACGCGCTCAACGCCACGCTCACCGCGCAGCTCACGGCGATCAATCAGCTGTTTCTCGCGGCGAAGGTCCACGAACACCGTGGATTTCTTCGGCTCGCCCGCGCGGCGTACAAGCAGTCCATCCACGTGATGCGCAGGGCCGAGCCCGTCATCGCGCGGGTGCTCTTGCTCGAAGGGCTGCCCAACCTCCAGCGAATCGCGAAGGTCGGCGCCGCCGAAGGTCCGGTCGAACAGCTCTCGCTCGACCTCACGCTGCAGCAAGAGCTGTGCGCCCGGCTCGAAGAGCTCGCGCGAACCGCCCTCTCGCTCGCAGACCACGGGACCGCCGAGCTCGCCGAGGACCAGCTCTCCAAAGAGCAGGTCTATCTCCATTGGCTCGAGGCGCAGCAGCGCGAGCTCGCGCAGCTCGGACACGACCTCTACCTCGCCGCGCAAATCCACGACGCGCCCTGAAGCGCCGCACCTCCCCCACCAACTTCTGGTTGCAATGACCTCGAGCTACGAACTCTACGGACGCATCTGCGTCGGCGCGCCGCTCAAGCCCGAAGCAGCGCTCGCGTTGCACGTCGGCTTCTGCAAGTCGCTCGGCCTCGACGAGCTCGCCACGTCCGAGCAGATCTTCTTGGCGCTGCTCGACGAGGCGCCCAAACACAAGAAGCACGAGCCCGACCGCGTGCGCTACGAGCGCGCGTTCGAGAGCTACATCGACGCCGAGTGCGAGGCGGACATGGCCATCGGCGGGCTGTCCGAGCACGGCGTGTTCGACCCGAAGAAGAACTATCTCTTCGTCGGCGTGTGCGTCGACGAGTTCGTCACGACGCTCTCGAGCCCCGGCCGAGGCGCGGCGGCGCCGGACCGCCCGCAGTGGATCACCTGGGGCGCGCTCGGCTCGAACAGCACCCTCGGAAAGAGCTTCGAGCTCGACCGCAACGGCGAAAAAGCCTGGGATCACGCGCGGCGCAGCTATCAACGCGCGAACAAAGACATCACCAAGGACGCCTTCGCCCGCATCGCTCGCCTCGCGATCTCCAAGCAGCACGAGCCCGGCTGGGCCCTCTGCCGCTGGCTCGTCGACAGCGCGCACCCGAGCATCGAGCACCGCTGACCGAGCGATCGCGGGGATTACAGCGCTTCGACGAAGGACCGAAGCTCTCGGATCGTCTGCTCGTCCATGTGAAAGTCGCTGAGGTGCAGGTCTTCCTGGCCGACGCGCGAGGTCACCGCGTTGCGCCGAACCTGGCTCGCGTAGTGGAGCATCACGTCGTCGAGACGAGTGAACCGCCCGCCGTGTCCCCACGGTCCGGTGCGCGCGGTGCCGCGAAGGCCCGGCGTATGGATCATTCCGAGCGTGACGCTCGGCGCCGAGCGCGGCAGTCGATCGAGATGCCCGCGGTCCATGGGCGCGTCGCTGAAAGGCCCGGCGGCGTTGAACGGGTTGGCGAGCACCTGCGCGATCCCGTCGATCCACCCGCGATCGCCCGCGTTGTCCGCGCGGCCCGACGGCATCGCGATGTTGTGAAAGCTGTCGTCGGTGAGCATCGGCCCGTGGTGGCACTGCACGCAGCCGCTCGCGAAGAAGTGGTGCAGCCCCGCTTTTTGCTCAGCGTCGAGCGCGCTCATGTCGCCCATCGCGTAGCGGTCCGCCGCGCTCGGCGCGAAGCGCAGCGTGCGCTCGTACGCTTCGATCGCCTTGCCCACGTTGGCGAACACGCGATCGACCGCGACGCGATCGGGCTCGGGCATCGCGTCGTACGCGGCGACGCCGGGCATTCCGTCGGAGGGAAACCGCGTTCGATCGTCGAGCGGAGGAAGCGCGCCGAACACCGCTTCGTACTCGGTCCGGTAGCGATCGAAGATCTCGTGCGCCACGCGCAAGCGCGACGAGCGCATCTCGATCGGGTTCTCGATCGGAGCGACAGCCTGCGACCACACCGAGTCGGCGCGCCCGTCCCAGAAGAGCCAGCGCGTGTAGGGCGCATACCGAACGGTCGGCGTGTTGCGCCCGCCGCGCGCGAAGCCAACACCCACGCCCGTCGCGCGCGCGTCGGTGAAATCTCTCGACGCTTGATGGCAGCTCGCGCACGACACGCCCCCAGTCGAGAGCGCAGTGTCATTGAAGAGCCGATCGCCCAGCGCCGCCGCCCGAGGGTCGTCCGCATACCGATTGGTAGGTGACGGAGGTGGCGGCGGAATCCGCGCCATTTCGCGCAGCATGTCCCACTGGTCTTCGGACAGCTCGTGCTCGCCCGGATGCTCGCGGTGATCGGGAGGCGGCAGTCCGTCGACGCGCGCGACGGTGCGCGCGAGCTCTTCGTCGAGCGTGTGCTGCGTCGGCCCCGTCAGGATCCGCGCCGCGCGCATCGTGCGGCGATCGACCACGATGACAACAGGCAGCAGCCGAACGCCGATGTACACCGCGCGCAGCGTGTACTCGGGGTCGAGCAGCACGCGCTGGTCTGCGAGCATCCCGCTCGCGAAGCGCTGGCGCCAGGCGTCGAGCTCGCGCGCGTCCGCCGGGAGATTGTCGCGCCCGAGCGTGAGCAGATCGATGACCGTCGCGCGATCGCCGAGGGCCCTCAGAGACTGCGCCGTGTGCGCCGCGTGCCACTGCGAAGGGCCGCTCCACGCTGCCATCTGCCGCAACACCAAGAACCGCGCGCGCGCGGCGCACGGCTCGAAGAACTGCGAGAGCCGCACGGTCCCTCCGCGCCCGTCGGCGAACGAGAGGTCGGGCAGGACCGCGTCGTCGATGATCTCGTGCGGGCCGGGCGGATAGGCGACCGCGGGGCGCCCGTCGGGACCGCAGTGCGGATTGGGCGAGGGTCGATCCGAGGGCACATCGGCGATCGACGACTCGATCGAGCCGCCATCGCCGCCGTCGGGCGTCGCAGGGCGCGGCGTCGCGCAGGCGAGCATCGCGGCGCACAACCATGCCCCGCCGGTCGTGGGCCTCACCGCGTCCTCGACTCGTAGACGTTCTTCGCGGGAAGCTCGAGCGCCGTGAGAAATCCGCCGCTGCCCGAGCCGGTGTCGATCGCGGTCACGCACGGGCCAGCCCAGAGGTCCGACGGGTCCTCGGGGGTGAACAGCGAGAGCTCTTGCGGCAGCGTGGTTGTTTTTGTGTGTCCCACCACGACGTGCTTGCCGCGATAGTCCGTGAAGAACGCCTTCGAGCGCGTCCACAAGAGCGCCGTCTCGGGTTGGGTCACGGCTGGGTGCAGATACTCGTCGTTCTTGAGCATCAGCCCTGCGTGCACGTAGATGCCGTGGTCGTCCTCGTACCAGTACGGCAGGCTCTTCAGCCACGCGACGTCTTCGGCGCTGAAGAACGACCCGCGCTCCATCACGGCCCACTCTTCTTTGGTGGGCATGGTCCCGCGCGCGGGCGGCGCTCCGCCGGTAAACGATCGCATCGCGGCGAAGCAGCCGTTTGGCGACGGCAGCAAGAACTCGGGCCACCCCTGGTCGATCACGCGAATCCAGCCGTCCTCGTGGTTGCCCCGAAGAGGAACGACGTGACAAGGCAAGGTCTTCTCCATGCTCTGCACGGTGCGCACGACGCCCATCGAGTCGGGACCTCGATCGAGGTAGTCGCCCAGAAACACGATGGTGTCTTCGGGGGTCACCGCTGGGAGCTTCGCGAGCAAACGATTGAGGTGCTCGAGCTCTCCGTGAATGTCACCGACAACGAACGTACGCCCTGCCACGGCGCTGGAGTATACTCCCGACCTCGCGAAAACCGCTACGCGCGCGGCTTTACGTCTGCGGCAGCGCGAGCGGCTTCGGCCGCGCGAAGCACCGAGTCTTTGGACACGGCCAGATCCGCCCAATTCGTGCTCGCGAACTGCGCGGCGTCGTCGATGCGATCGAAGTACTTCGGGACCGTGCTGGTCCGCATGACCGCCGAGAGCGCCCACGCGGCGCTGCGCAGCGCGGCGGCGACGAAGCCCACCCCCTCGAGGACCATCGCGGTCTGTCGAAAGTAGCCGTCGAACGCAGAGCTGAGCCGCATGAGCTCCTTTCGCGTCGCCTCATCAGCGAAGGCCCGCGCGTCGATCGCGTCCGTTCGAAAGATCATGAGCGTGCCGACACCCTTGGGCTGTCGCTGCTTCACCGCTGAAAACAGCGGGTAGAACGCGAGCACCGTTTCGCGAGACCACGCGGCCAGCCAGTAGCTGATCAGCACTCCTTGCACCTCGACGATCGCTCCCTCGGGAGCGCGCAGCACGACGGTCGTACTCATGGGTTCGTTCTCGTCTGGACAACGGGCGACCACCGCGACCGCGCCTCGCGCGGACCATACCGCACCGCACGCTCGGCTCGTCGCGGGATCGCGGAGGCGCTCTTGACGATCACTTACCATATGGTAAGCACTCGTTCACCATATGGTAGGTAGTCGTCGAGGCGCCGAGCGCGCAGCGAGTGTCCCGAACGCTCTGTCTTCTGCGCCGTCGGACGCGCGCGCCAAGGCGCTCCTCGCGGCGACGCGGCTCTTTGCGGCGCACGGGTTCGACGGCACCTCGGTGCAGGACGTCGCCGACGCCCTCGGGCTCACCAAACAAGCGGTCCTGCATCACTTCGCCTCCAAAGAGCAGCTCCGCGAGGCGGTCCTCGACGAGATCCTCGAGCATTGGAACGAGCGGCTCCCGAAGCTCCTGCTCGCCGCGACGGCGAGCGAAGACCGCTTCGACGCGGTGTTCGGCGAGCTGTTTCGCTTCTTCTTCACAGAGCCCGACCGCGCGCGAGTGATCCTCCGCGAGGCGCTCGATCGCCCCGCGGTCGTGCGACGGCTGCTCGAGGGCCCCGTCCGTCCGTGGCTCGCCGCGGTCGCCGGCTACATCCAGAGCGGCGTCGAGCGAGGTCAGCACCACGAGGGGCTCGACCCCGAGGCGTACGTCCTGCACGTGCTGTTGCTGGTGCTCTCGGCGGCCGCGGGGCTCCACGTGATGCCCGCGGCGCTCGGCGCCAACGCCGCAGGCGAAGCGACCGAGAGAGACCCGGCCGAACGCTACACCCGCGAGCTTGTGCGCCTCGCGAGGAGCGCGCTGTTTCGCGACGAGGCCCAGCGCAAGCGCGACAAACCGTCCCCCAAACACGCGCGCTCGAAAGACGCGCGCCGCAAGAAAACCTCCCCCTGAGCACGAACGTCATGGCCAACAACAGCCCCTCGAGCAACTTCTTCTCGGACAACGCAGACCTCCGCTGGTACGTCGACCGCGGCGTCGATTGGGCGCCGCTCGTCGAGGCCACGGAGTACGGCTTTCGCGCGCCAGACGCGATCAAGGACATCGACGCGGCGGTCACCTTCTACCGCGAGGTGCTCGAGTCGGTGGGAGAGCTCTCTGCGAAATACGTGGGCGCGAAATCATCGGCCATGGACACAGAGCACCCGCGCGTCGAAGGGGGCTCGGTGATCGAGGGGCCCGCGGTCACCGCGGCGTTCGACGCGTTTCGCGCGGCCGAGCTGCACAGGCTCGTGTTTCCCCGCGAGTTCGGCGGGCTCAACGCGCCGCTGCTCGTGTACTACCTCGCGGGCGAGGTGATCGCCCGAGGCGACGTGGGCGCCATGACCCACTTCAGCTTCCACGCCGGGATCGGCATGGCCATGCTCGCCTACTCGATCTACGAGGGCAGCACGAAGTTCGACGTGCAGGGCGGACGCATCGAGAGCACACGTTTTCAAAAGCAGATCGAAGAGATCTGCCGCGGCGACGCGTGGGGGTGCATGGTCATCACCGAGCCCGACGCGGGCAGCGACATGGCGCGGCTGCGCACCAAGGCCGAGCGAGACGAAGACGGCACCTGGCGCCTCTCGGGGCAGAAGATCTTCATCACCTCGGGGCACGCCAAGTACCACCTGGTGATCGCGCGCACCGAGCCGTCGAGCGACGGCGGCGGCCTCGGGCTCGACGGGCTCTCGATGTTCATGGTGCAGGCGTTCGACGAGCGCCCTGACGGGACCATCGAGCGCTACGTCACGATCGATCGCGTCGAGGACAAGCTCGGCCACAACTCATCGGTGACCGCGGCGCTCACGTACGACCGCACCCCGGCGCAGCTCGTCGGCGACCGCGGCGAGGGATTCAAGTACATGCTCGTGCTCATGAACAACGCCCGCGTGGGCGTCTCGTTCGAGGGCATCGGGATCATCGAGGCCGCCCTGCGCCTCGCCCGCGACTACGCAGAGGGACGCCGCTCGATGGGCAAGAGCATCGCCCAGCACGAGATGATCGCGGACTACCTCGACGAGATGGAGACAGACCTGCTCGCGCTCCGCGCGCTCGCGGTCGCCTCGGCGTACGCCGAAGAGAGCTCGCAGAAGCTCGGGATATTGTCGAAGTTCGAAGCGACGCTCACCGATCACGAGCGCCAGAGGATCGAGCGCGAGCTCCCTCGCGTCCGCGCGAGGTCTCGACGGTTTACGCCGCTGCTCAAGTACGCCACCAGCGAGAAGGCCGTCGAGCACGCGCGGCGCTGCGTGCAGATCCACGGCGGCGTCGGCTACACCAAGGAGTACGGCGCAGAGAAGCTCCTTCGCGACGCCATGGTCCTGCCGATCTACGAGGGAACGAGCCAGATCCAGTCCCTCATGGCGATGAAGGACACCCTCAACGGCATCGTCAAAGACCCCGCTGGGTTCGCCCGCCGAAGCGCCCAATCAGCGCTGCGCGCGCGCACGGCGCAAGACCCGCTCGAGCGCCGCGTCGCCAAGATCCAGTCGCTCTGCCGTGGAGCCGAGCGCTCGCTCGTCGCGAAGACCGCGGCGGACAAGCTCGGAACCGTTCGCAACCTACCGATCGGTCAGTGGAAGAGCGCCCTGGTCAAGAAGTGGGACCCCAAGCGGGATTTCGCCATCGCGATGCTGCACGCCGAGCGGCTGACGAAGATGCTCGTCGACGAGGCCGTGTGCGAAGTGCTCTGGGAGCAATGCCAGCGAGACAGCGCGCGCAGACCGCTGCTCGAGCGCTACCTCGAGCGCTGCGAGCTGCGCGACGAGCTGCTCTACAAAGAGATCACGACGACGGGCGCGAGGATTCTTGCGGCGCTCGCGGGTAACGAGCAGGCGCAGGACGAAGCGCCGTCCGCCGTCGCGGCAGAGTGAAACGATGGCTGCTTCGCTTCGCCATCTGTTCGAGCAGAAGCGCTCGCTCGCGGCGCTCTCGCGGCTCGCGATCGACGCCGTCGCCCACAGGATCAACGGAGGACAGCGCGCGTCGCAACCGAGCGAACCCGAGCGCGAACCGGGGCCCGGTCCGTGGATCGAAGAGCGGGTCGAAGGGCCCTCGGCCGCGCTGGTGCGCGCGTTCGTTCGAGAGTCCGGCGGCGACGCGGGGTGGTACCGCGATCGCGTTCCTGTGGCGCTCTTTCCTCAGTGGACGTTCGCGACGATGACGCGCGTGCTCGGGTCGTTGCCCGATGACCTGTCGCGCGTGTTGAACCAGGGCGTCACCGTCTCGCGCACAGCGACGATTCGTTCGGGCGTCGCGCTCGTCGTCCGCGCCAGGCTCGCTTCCGTCGAGCGAGACGAGCGCCGCGCGCGCTTCGTCACCGAGCTCGAGACCGGCACCGAAGAGCAACCCGACGCCATCGTCGCCAAAGTCCATACCTACCTACCATTGGGTAGGTCTTCGCAGCGGTCCGACCGCGCGCGCCCCAAGTCCCAAGAGACCCCCGGCGCCTCTGCGCGCGAGCTTGCCACATGGAGCCTCGCGCCGACCGCCGGGCGCGACTTCGCGGTGCTCACGGGAGACGTCAACCCGATCCATTGGCTCGGGCCCGCGGCGAAGCTCGCCGGCTTTCGCTCGCCCATTTTGCACGGATTTGCCCAGATGGCGCGGTCGATCGAGGCGCTCAACCGCGGCGTGTTCGTGGGCGACCCCGCGAGGCTCTCGGGCTTCGACGTGCGCTTTCTGAGACCGCTCGCCCTTCCTTCGCGGGTCGCTCTCTACGTCGACCGCGGCGGCGCGCGCTTCTGGGTCGCCGACGGCCCCAACGGGCCCGCTTACCTTTCGGCAAGCTACGAGGTGTCACCGTGACCGACCTTCTGCTCTCTTTGGGATCGAACCAACAAGCGCGCTCGCTTCTTCGAACGCTCGGCTTGCCGATCGCCCTGCCCGCCACGCTTCGCCGAGCGCGCGGCCCCATCTCGGAGAGCGAGCTCGCCGACAAAAAAGTGCTCTTCGTTGGGCAGGGCGAAGCTCCCCTCGCGACGATGAGCGCAGGTGCGCTCGCGCGCGCTGGAGCCGACTGCTACCTCGAGGACTTCGAGTTGTTTCGCGAGCGGTTTCGCGGGCCGTGCGAAGCGTACGGTCGCGGGCCGCACGCCCTGGCGCTGCTCAACGAGAGCACCAAGCTCGACGCCGTCGTCGTGGACATGTCGTCCGCGAGCACCGTCGACGACCTGCGCGTCTTGTACGCGTCCCTTCGCGCGCCCGTCGCGCGCTTGCGATCGAGCGGACGGGTGGTCGTTCTCGCGGCGAGCGCTGACGAGGGTGACGAGGCGCGACGGGCCGCTCAGCATGCGGTCGACGGCTTCGTCCGATCGCTCGCCAAAGAGCTCGGCCGCAACGGAAGCACAGCCAACCTCCTGCGCGTCGAGCGCGACAGCGAGCCGAGGGCCGGAGCGGTACTCACGTGGCTGCTCTCGGAGCGAAGCGCGTTCGTGACGGGGCAGTGCTCGAGCGTCGACCTGGTGGCCAGCCCGCTGGAGACGCTCGAGCCGCGCGGTCGAACGCTCGAAGGCAAATGCGCGCTCGTCACGGGCGCGGCGCGCGGGATCGGCGCCGCCACCGCGAGGGCCCTCTCGCGAGACGGCGCGCGGGTCGTGTGCGTCGATCGCGAAGACGACGGAGCGCTGAGCGCCCTCGCCCGCGAGATCGACGGACGCGCGGTGGCCATCGACATCGCCGCGCCGAAGGCAGGGGATGCCCTCTGCGCGCTCTTCGCCGATCGGCCGTTGGACGTGCTCGTTCACAACGCGGGGATCACCCGCGACAAGACCCTCGCGCGCATGAGCGACGCGCAGTGGGACGACGTGCTCGCGGTCAACCTTCGCGCCATCATCGACACGACGCGCGCGCTCGAGCGCTCGTTGCGCGACGGCGGCCGCGTCATCGCGCTCTCGTCCGTCGCGGGGATCGCCGGAAACACCGGCCAATGCGCGTACGCCGCGTCCAAGGCGGGCGTGATCGGCTGGACCCGCGCGCTCAGCGCGAAGCTCGCGTCGCGAGGCATCACGGTAAACGCCGTCGCTCCGGGCTTGATCGAGACGAAGATGACCGAGGCGATGCCCGTCGCGATCCGCGAAGCCGCGCGGAGGCTGAGCGCGCTCGCGCAAGGAGGGCGCCCCGAGGACGTGGCCGAAGCGGTCGCGTTCTTCGCGAGCCCGCTGTCGCAAGGACTGACGGGCCGAACATTGCGCGTCTGCGGCGGCGCGTTGGTGGGAGCGTAAAGAGAGTCATGAACGCATCCAAGCGCGAGCGCGCGGTGATCGTGGGGGGCGTTCGAACGCCGTTCGTAAAGGCCTTCTCGGAGTTTACGAGGCTCGACACGATCTTGTTGGCGAAGGCCGCGATCGAGGGGCTCCTTCGCAACACGGGCGTCTCGAAGTCACTCATCGAGTCGGTCGTGTGGGGGGGAGTGATCCTTCCGAGCGCGTCGCCGAACGTGGGTCGCGAGGTCGCGCTCGACGTGGGGCTGCCGACGGCGGTCGAGGCGATGACCGTCACGCGTGCGTGCGCCTCGGGGCTGCAAGCGATCACGACGGCGGCCGCGATGATCGAGCGCGGCGACTGCTCGATCGCGATCGCGGGCGGAAGCGACTCGACGAGCAACGCCGAGGTAAAACTCCCGCAGAAGGTCGTTCACGCGATGGCGCCGCTCGCGTTGGGCAGGCCCACCGCGGGGGACTACTGGTCTGCGCTGGCGCAGCTCGCGCCGTTTGCCGGTGTGTTTCCGACGCGGCCGAAGATCGCCGAGCGAACGACGGGCGAAGTGATGGGCGAGGCGGCCGAGCGCATGGCCCAGCGCAACGGGATCACTCGCGAAGAGCAAGACGCCTTTGCGCTGCGCTCGCACCAGCGTGCGGCGGCGGCGATCGCGAGCGGGAGGTTCGACCGCGAGGTCGTTCCCGTTCACTTACCAAATGGTAGCTCGGTGAGCTCCGACGGCCTGGTGCGCGCGGACACGTCGCTCGAGCGACTCGCCAAACTGCGCCCAGTCTTCGCCAAAGGCGGAACGATCACCGCCGGCAACGCCAGCCCCCTGACCGACGGCGCGGCGTGTGTACTTCTCGTGTCCGAGTCCCGCGCCAGAGCGCTGGGGCTCGTTCCGTTGGCGGCGATCACCGAGTGGGCGTACGTGGGGGTCGATTCGCGCGATCAATTGCTGCTGGGGCCGGCGCTGGCGATTCCGAAGGTGCTCGATCGCGCGGGCGTGTCGTTGCAAGAGTGCGATTTCGTCGATCTGCACGAGGCGTTCGCCGCGCAGGTGTTGAGCGTGACCAAGATGCTGGCGAGCGACGCGTTTGCGAAAGAGCGCCTCGGGCGCGACCGCGCGGTAGGTGCGATCGACGACGCGCGGCTCAACGTTCACGGCGGGTCGCTCTCATTGGGACACCCGTTCGGAGCCACGGGCGCGCGCATGGTGAGCACGATGGCGCACGAGCTCGCGCGATCGGGAAAGCGCCGCGCGGTGCTGGGGATCTGCGCGGCAGGAGGCCTGGGAGCAGCCGCGATCCTCGAGCAGGTCTGAGGGCGGGCGACGTAGATGGTGGGTGTGATCGCAGAACGTGCGGATATCGCCGAGCCCCTCCCATCGTTGTGTGAGGGAAAGTCCAAGCGGAACGCGATCGCCACACGGCCAGAGGTCGAGCGACGCAACCGCCTTCGACACAGCGCCGCGAGGCCTCCCCCCCCATAGGCGCCGAAAACTCTGTGGCTAAAGTAGAGAGTTTGCGCTGTGAATCGAACGACAGAACGAGGCTTTACATCGAGCCGCGGAGCGCGGCCCCCCCCCGCGCTGCCGCGCGCCCCAAGTGAGGAGAACGCGCTGGGC
>LNFM01013009.1_pt1 | contig 43934 bp, 45 predicted proteins | sample 596031 | NCBI WGS metagenome assembly LNFM01 (sample SAMN04254537, study PRJNA301005) | activated carbon metagenome | isolation source: dual media filters at the Ann Arbor, Michigan drinking water treatment plant | place: USA: Ann Arbor
CGAGGCGTTGGTGGCCACCCAGGACCCCTGGCTCTGCCGGTCCATCTCCTGCTGGGCGGCATGGGCCGAGGGGAGGTCCATCAGGCCCAGCTGCGCGAACGCGGCGTAGTCCTGCAGGTAGGTGAACGGCCCGTCGCAGCCGCCGCTGATGCTGCAGGGGATGCCGGTCGTCTTCACGATCGGCCGCATCACGAACGTGTGGATGCTGGTTCCCGACGCGGTCGGCGTGTTCGTCCACTCGAGGACGTCGGCGGAGGCGAACATGAGCCGGTCGGGCGTGAACGGCCCGATGTCCACCCGCATGCGGATGCGCGATGCCGTGGTCAGCGTCGGACTCAGGTCCTGCCCGTTGCCGTTGCGGCGCACCTCGATGGCGAGGCCCGAGCTCGCGACGTCCGGGACGGGTGGGCGGGTTCCGGAGAGCGTCACCCGAGGTGCCAGCTCGGCGGGTGGGGCGGTGAACTCACCGGTGCCGGTGACGTCGATCTCCAGGCTGTGGATGCAGGAGGTCGTCACCGAGGGCGAGCACATCGGGAAGTCGACGTGGCCGGTCTCCGCGGCCGCGGCCTGGGAGGCGAGCGCTCCGGCGCAGATGGCGCCGGCGGCGAGGACCGCGGCGGTGGGGAAGCGTCGGCGCATGGACTCTCCGGCTGTCGGCGGGGCCCGCTGCCCGGGCCTCGCAGGGCGCATTCGGTGACTCCGGGTGCATCGGCACCCCGAACCGCGCCTTGACGAGACGGTCCCGCCGGCGAGACGACCGCCGGCGGGACCGCGTCGATCAGGGGGTCAGGGCCGCGGCCACGCGTTCCCCACCTGCGCGCCGGACGGGGTGAGCGCTGTCACGGACCGCACGCCGGACACCTGGCCGCGGCCCAGGTGGGCCAGGAACCAGCCCTCGGCGGTGGGACGCACCACCACCGGCTTGCCGGCGGACCGGTCGATCCGCACACTCGCGGCGCCGGGCGGCACGTGGCCGAACACGGTCAGCAGCCCCGATGTCGTCATGTCCATCCCCAGGTCCAGGTCGGGCGTCCCGCCGCTCAGCGGGACCTGGCAGGCCACCGGCCCGGCGCCGGTGGTCCCGGACGCCGCGGTGTACCGCAGGAACGCGCAGGTGCCGCCGCCCCGCGTGGGCGCCGACCAGACCTGCACCGTGCCGCCGTCGGCGGTGGGCGCGGCGGCCCGCTGCACCGCTTGGTCCACCAGCGGCGCAAAGCCGCCGGCGTCGGGCGTCTGCTCGGTGAGCACCCGGCTCACGTCGTCGGGGATGAGGCGGCTGATGCCGGCGGCGGCGCCGCCGGCCACGGCGAGCGTGGCCGCCACGGCCAGGACCATCTGGCGCCGCCCCCTCGGGCGACGACGTCGGGAGCGGGCGGGTTCGGCGGTGATGGCGTCCATGAAGACGCTCCTTTCCTGGAGCACGCGGGTCTCGGTGGGACCGGCGGCCTCCGGGCGGAAGGAACGCAGCACATCCAGCTCGTCGTTCATCAGGACATCGCCTCCTTCGGCGTCGGGCGCTGCCGGTCGGCCGGTGTTCTGCCGCTCGGCTCCAGGAGTTCCCGCAGCCGCGCCTTCGCGCGGTGCAGCTTCGACCGGGCGGTGCCCACCCGGATGCCGAGCACGCGCGCGGCGTCCTCGTAGGAGAGCTCGTCCCAGGTCACCAGGAGCAGCAGCTCCCGGTCGGTGTCGTTCAGCGTCAGCAGCGCGGCGCGGACCCGCTCCCAGCCGGCGGGGGCGTCCAGGCGGCGCTCGCTGTCGGCGATGCCCCCGTCGTCGTCGGTCAGCCGCACCTCGGTCCCCACGCGTTCCACGGCGGCGAGGTAGCGGGAGAAGCGCCGTCGCTCCTGCAGGATCAGGTTCGAGGCGATCCCGTACAGCCAGGGGCGTGCATCGGGCGTCTGCGGCCGGTAGCGCCCGCGCCGGGCGAAGGCCTGGGTCATCACCTCGGCGGCCACGTCCCCCGCCTGGTCGTGGCCCACCCGGCGTTCGGCGAACCGGAACACCGCCGGGTAGTGGCGGTCGAAGATGACGGCGAACTCGGACGGGTCGCGCAGGGAGGCCGCGATGGCCTCCGCGTCGGTCGGTATGGGCGTCATGAGGGGTTCATTGCCGGTCACGCCCAGAAGTTCCCCCGGTTGGCGCGGGATGCGGTGCCGGACCATGGTGGACCACCGCCGCGCCCGCGTCGAACCCCATGCGCCGGCCGGGGTGTGAAACCCTTGCGGCGTGCTCACGCTCGACGGTGTCACCAAGGCCTACGGCCCCCGCACCGTGCTGAGCGGGGTGTCGCTCATCGTCCCCGACGACGCCCGCATCGGCGTGGTGGGGCCCAACGGCATCGGCAAGTCCACGCTTCTGCGGGTGATGGCGGGGGTCGAGGCGCCGGACGAGGGCCGGGTCATCCGGGCGCCCGCGACGCTGCGGGTGGGGCTGCTGGACCAGCGCGGCCGGCCGGCCGGTGACGAGACCGTTGCGCGGCACCTGGCCCGGCGCACCGGGGTGGCGGACGCGGAGGCCCGGCTGGACGCCCTCACCGCGGCGCTGCAGGACGACCCGGGGGTGGTGGAGGAGTACTCGGAGGCCCTGGAGACGTTCCTGGCCCTCGGCGGTGACGACCTGCACGTCCGCTCGGGTGAGGCGCTGGCCGAGGTCGGGCTCTCGGCCGACCGGCTGGAGGTGCCCATGAGCGCCCTCTCGGGCGGTCAGGCCGCGCGCGTGGGGCTGGCCGTGCTCATCGTGTCGCGCGTGGACCTGCTGCTGCTGGACGAGCCCACGAACGACCTGGACTTCGGCGGGCTGGAGATCCTGGAGCGGCTGGTGGGCGCGCACCCGGGCGCCGTGGTGACCGTGTCGCACGACCGGGCGTTCCTCGACCGCTGCGTGCGCCGGGTGGTGGAGATCACCGAACCCGCCCACGAGGCGCGGGAGTGGGCCGGCGGGTGGAGCGACTACGTGGCCCAGCGCGACCAGGCGCGCGGCCGGCAGTACGAGGCGCACGGCAAGTACACCTCCGAGAAGGCCCGTCTGGAGCAGCGCATGCGCCGCCAGCGCGCGTGGTCGGAGGAGGGTGTCAAGAAGGAGAAGAAGCGCCCGAAGGACCCGGACAAGATCGGCAGGAGCATGCGCGCCGAGCGCTCCGAGCAGCAGGCCTCGAAGGTGCGCGCCACCGAACGCGCCGTCGAGCGGCTGGAGGTGGTGGACAAGCCCTGGGAGGGGTGGCGGCTGCAGCTGCGGCTGTCGGCCCGCACCGGCGGCGACGTGGTCGGGGTGCTCCAGGGCGCGGTGGTGCGGCGCGGGACCTTCACCCTCGGCCCCGTCGACCTCGACGTGCGCCGTGGCGACCGGCTGGTGATCACCGGTCCCAACGGCGGCGGCAAGAGCACCCTCATCTCAGCGCTGCTGGGCCGCGTGCCGCTGGCCGAGGGCGCCGGGAAGGTGGGGCCGTCGGTGGTGATCGGGGAGGTCGAGCAGGAGCGCACGGCGCTGCTGGGCGCGCCGACCCTGCTGGAGGCGGTGGAGGCATCGTCCGGCCTGCGCCCGCAGGAGGCCCGCACCCTGCTCGCCAAGTTCGGCCTGGACGCGGACCGGGTGGAGCGGCACGCGGGCGACCTCTCACCGGGTGAGCGCACCCGGGCGCTGCTGGCGCTCCTGGCGGCCCGCGAGGTGAGCTGCCTGGTGCTCGACGAGCCCACCAACCACCTGGACCTCGAGGCGATCGAGCAGCTCGAGGAGGCCCTGGACGGCTTCGAGGGCACGCTCATCCTGGTGACCCACGACCGGCGAATGCTGGAGCGGGTGCGCGTGACCCGCCGCATCGTGGTGGAGGACGGCAGCGTGGCCGAGGTGACCGCGGGCGGCTGAACCGGGCGCGGCGGCGCGGCGGTGCGCCCGGGTCCCGGCGACCACGGGCTCACGAGGAGGCACCACGGCCAGGCGACGTGGCGTGGAGTCGCCTGCGTGTCGCGGAGCGAAGGGCCGGGAATCGGATTCGGGACCTTCATCCGTCACCGGTCCCGCCCGCAATACGACTTTGGTCGCACGCGCCCTGCGACGCCCGCCCGATGCGCCGCGGCACGCCGCGGCACATGCTCGGACTCATGATCACCGTCACCGGACCCACCCCGCCACTCGATGCACTTCCCGCGGGCGCGTCACGACGACAGCCGGGCGTCTGATGCCGGCCGACCTGACGACCAGCGTGACCGCGCCCGCCGGGGGCGCCGGCAGGCCCACCGAGATGCCCGCCGGTCCGGGGTGGGAGCGGGTCATCGCCCTCGACGTCCTGCGCGGCATGGCCATCCTGGGCACGCTCGCGACGAACATCGGCTTCCTCGTCGCGAGCGACCGGGACGCCGCCATCGCCGAGTCCGTCAACGAGGTCGCCACCTTCTGCGTGTCGCTGATCACCAACGGGTACTGGATCGGGCTGCTGACGGTCATGTTCGGCATCGGCCTCATCATCCAGCGCCAATCGGCGGTCCGGCGGGGGGAACCCTGGCTCAGGAGCTATCCGTGGCGGGCCGTCGTGCTGATCGTCGAAGGGTTTCTGAACTACTTGTTCGTGGTCCCCTTCGACGTGCTCATGGGCTATGGCCTGACGGCCCTCGTGATCTGCGTCGTGGTCATGGCACCGAGACGGGTGCAGACCGCCGTCCTCGTGCTGGGCACCCTCGCGCACCTGGCGCACCTGTGGTACCTCGCCCGCCCGGCGGTCGCAGCGGCCGCGGGATTCGGTGGCGGCAAGCCGTCGTCCGAGCCCGTGGCCGGTGCCGAGGACGGCGGAGCAGTGATGTCCGTGGGCGAGGGGCCGGACGTCCCCGGGTACTGGGACACGGTCAGGACGAACTACCAGATCTTCTGGGACGGGGGTCGCGCCGAGATCCCGATCATGGTCGTGATGGGGCTCGGGGTCTTCCTGATCGGCGCGCGCCTCTGGGAGGCGGGGCTCTTCCGCCCGGACGGGGCGCGGCTGCGCAGGCGCCTCATGTGGGTGGGGTTCGGCATCGGCCTTCCCGTGGACTGGGGGCTCCGCACGATCACGTTCATCGATCCGGAGAACCCGGTGAACCTGTGGTCGGCCACGTTCGTCCGGTACGGCACGGCCCTGGTTGTGATGTTCGGCGTGATGGCCCTGGTTGCCCACTTCTACGTCGGGCGCGACAGGACCGGACCGATCGGTTCGATGGTGGCCACGGTGGGCCGCACCGCGCTGACGTGCTACCTGCTGCAGAACATCATCGGTCTGGTGCTCTTCATGCCGTACGGCCTGGACCTGGACGCCAGGATGCCCTTCAGCCTGGGCGTCTTCGACCTCGTCATCGCCTTCCTGCTCATCAGCCTCATCCTCGTCGCGGGCGCCACACTGTGGCTGCGGCGCTTCGAGCGGGGGCCGATGGAGATGGTCTCCCATGCGGCGCACGCCTGGCTGGTCCGCACCACCGTCCGCGGCTGACCGCCGGCCCCCCGGGCGTCGGGGGCTCGCCACCCGGACTCCCATCCGTGCGATGGCCGGACCGGGGCGGTGGCGTCAGCGTGGAGGGGGCCGGTACGCCTGGGCGTTGGTGGCGTCCGGGGCGAACCCCGCCCGGCGGTAGACCCGTCCGGCGGGGTTGTCGGACTCGGTCACGATGACCCACTGCCGGCAGCCGCGCTCGCCCGCCCACGCGGCCGCGACGCCGAGCAGGTGGGAGGCCAGGCCGCGCCCGCGGTGGTCCACATCGGTGCCGACGCTCTGGTACCGGGCGCGCTCGCCGCAGCGGACGATGCCCAGGTCGGCCACCAGCCGCTCCCCGTGGAACGCGCCGAAGAAGGCGGCCGCGTCGCGGTCCGAGAGCTCGCGCTGGGAGACCGTGCGGGCACGCGTGAAGCGCTCGTGTTCCTCCGGGGCGTACTCGCCGGTGCGCAGGTTCTCGGCCAGCTCTCGCGCGATGTACCGCTCCCAGTCGTCCCCGTCGAGACGCCGCACGGTGTAGCCGTCCGGCACGGGCGTCCGGCGTGGCGGCGAGCTGCTGGTGAGGACCTGGTCCTCCTCCAGCTCCGCCCCCGCCGCCGCCCATGCGGCGCCGTCCTCGGGGAACCGGGTGAGCCCCACCGCGAGCCAGCGGGCCTGCGGGAAGGTGGCCCCGAAGATCGCGGTCCACCGCTCCGCGTCGCCGACGGCCGCCGGGTCGGTCACGAACAGGAAGTTGCCCCAGTGGAAGTCCGGGTTCGCCGGGTGGTCGCCGCGGTCCTCCACGCTGGACCCGCCCAGCTCCAGCACCGCGATGTCGGTGTCCCATCCGGGCGGCAGGGCGTCCATCGGCCGAGCCTACGCTGCCGAACGCCCTCCGGGCGACGCGATCCACGCGCCGCCCGGAGGGCCTGATGATCAGCGGCCCACCCGGAGGGCGACCGTCGCCGTGGAGACCCGCCCGCCGGCACGGACGGTGAGCTGCACGCGGTGGGTGCCCGGCCGCAAGCCGGGCGCGGGGAACGCGATGGTCCGCACTCCCGCGGCGAGCGTGCGCGCGGGCGCGCCGCCGACCGGCACCAGGCGGGCGCGGGTGCCGGCGGGCGCGACCCGGCGCAGGACCCGCACGGCGACCCGGGCGTTCCCCGAGAGCCGGAAGCGCACGATGATCCGCTCGCCGCGCCGGGTGACGCGCAGGGCGGTGGCGCGGGCGACGGTGCCGCCCGGCTGCGCGGTGTCCGGCGCGGCGGCCCGCGTGATGCGATGCGTCACCGTCGTGGTCGCCCCGGCGCCGTCGGTGGCGGTCACCGTCACGGTCGTCGCGCTCCCCGGCGCGCCGAGCGTCACCGGGGCCCGGAAGGTCCCGTCGGCGGCCGGCCGGATCGCCGCGTCGCCGACGCGCAGGTCGATCACGCCCGATGCGTCGCTCACCGTGCCCGTCAGGGTGGCGCCCGCGTCCGATGCGCTCGCCGGGCCGGTCACCGTGAGCGCCGGACCCGTGGTGTCCGACGGGGCGAGCTCCTTCAGGAAGATGTCGGCGACCGCGTTCGCGTCGCCGGTGAGGAACGGCTTGCCGCCGGTGTCGTCGTAGGTGAAGGCCGCCGGCCCGCCGTTCGGGGCGACCACGCCGAGCGTGGACGCGTTGGCGGCCTGCGCGCCGTCGGCGCGGACGCTCGCCCGGGTGGTGGTCCGGCCGGCCTGGTCGCGGACGTAGACGTCGGCGGTCGCGGCGTTGTCGTCGTCGGCGGTGAGGTCGGTGGCGGTCGATTCGAAGGCGATGCGGGTGCCGTCGGCGGAGATGCTCGCGATCCGCGAGTCGCCGTTGCCGCGGCCGTCCGCCCCGGTGCGCGCCGACACCAGCGTGCTGACGCCCAGCCGCATGTCGCGCCGGTACACGTCTCCGCCGTTGGCGTCGTTGATGGGGTCGAGCGAGGCGCCGGTCTGGAACACCACGTACCGGCCGTCCCCGGAGATGTCCGGGATGTTGCCGCCCAGGACCTTGCCATCGGCGGCGACCGAGGCCGCGGTGGTGGTGCCGGCCGCCAGGTCGCGCACCACGATGTCGTTGGTGGCGTTGTCGTCGCCGGGGAAGAGGTTCGTCGCGTCCAGGACGGCCTCGAAGGCCACCACTCGCCCGTCCGCGCTGATCGCGGGCCGCTCGGTGGTGCCGTTCGACTGCTGGCCCTGGGAGTTCTGGCTCACCAGCGTGGTGGTGCCGGCGGCGATGTCGCGCACCACCACGTCGGCGGCGTTGCCGACGTCGCCGGGGAAGAGGTTGGTGGCCGTGCCCGTGGTGAACGCCACGCGCTCGCCGTCGCCGGAGATGCTGGGGTCGCCGCCGACGCCCGCGTTGGCCTTCTCGCCCCGCGAGTTCACCGACACCAGCACGACGGCGCCGGTCCGCAGGTCCGTGCGGAAGACGTCGGCGTTCGCGTCGGTGTCGCCGGCGACGAGGTTGGTGGCCGTGCTGCCGAACACCGCGTACCGGCCGTCGGACGAGATGTCGATCTTTGAGTTGAACGAGTCCCCGGGGTCGACGTCCCCGTTGGCGGGCCCCGCGGCGCCGGCGGAGGCCAGCACGGTGCGGCCCGTCGCGCGGTCCCGCACGTACAGCTGCTTCTTGCCCCCCGTGGGCGCCGCGGTGAGCTGCGCGGCGCTCACGAACGCCACGAACCGGCCGTCGGCCGAGACCGCGGTGCCCTCCGAGAGGGCGTTCGCCTCGGCGCCGGCGTCGGTGACGCTCACGCGGGTCACATCGCCCGGGGCCGCGGCGGCGGTCGCGGTGCCGGCGGCGAGCAGGGCGGCGAACAGGATGGCGGTGCGGCGGCGGGTCATGGCGGGCTCCGATGGGACGTGGGTGACTGCACCCCGACGGTACGTCCGTCCGCCCGCCGCCTCGTTCGGCCCGCCGACACCCGTCGTGTCACCGCCGCGACACAACCGGCGCCGGTGCGGGTCACCCCCCGTCCGGCACGTGCTGGGTGACGTCCTCGTAGCCCACCTCGCCGGGTGCTTCGGCGGGGGCGTAGATCACGCGGATGACGCCGGTGGGGAACACCTCCGTCGCGGTCACCCGCAGGTGGTACGGCGCGTCGCCCTCGTCGAACAGCCTGCGCCCCGTGCGCGCCGCCACCGGGTGCACCAGCAGCCGCAGCTCGTCCAGCAGGCCGGCGGCCAACAGCTGCTGAACCACCGAGATCGACCCGGGGATCAGCACGCCCCGCACGCCCGGATCCGCGCGCAGCGCCGCGGCGGCCTCCAGCAGGTCGCCGGAGATGACCTCGCTGTTGCGCCAGGTGAAGTCCCGCGGCGTGCGCGAGGCGACGACCTTGCGCATGTCCCCGATCTGCTTGGCGAACGGGGCGTCCTCGCCGCCGGCGGTCTCGCGGTCGGGCCAGGCGCCGGCGAAGCTGTCGTACGTCTCCCGGCCCAGCAGCAGCACGTCCGCGCCGTCGTAGTCCTCGCTCACCGCCCGGCCCATGTTCTCGTCGAAGTAGGGGAAGTGCCAGGCGGGGTCGATCTCGGCGACGCCGTCGGCCGAGATGAAGAGGGTCGAGACGATCCGTGCCATGGCGCGGTCCCTTCGGGTCGTGGGCGGTACCGGAGTGGACGGGCGGCGCGGCCGGATCTCATCGGTCCGCTCGCCACCGCCGTGGTCAGGGAACCCTGTTCCCGTTCACGTCCGCGCCATTCTGGTGCAGGGTGAGCCCGATGACGCGGCCGTCCGGCGCCGTGCGGAAGGTGACCTGGGCATCGACGGCCGTGAGGAAGAACTCGGTCGTGGTCTCGGCGTAGAGCGGGACCGGTCCCTGCCCCTCGGGGGTCGCGATCAGGTGCTCGGGGCCCCGGGTGATCGTCACCCGCATGCCGGGCAGCTCGTAGACGCCGACGTACCGCTCCAGGACCTCGGCCGGCAGCCGGATCGCCGTGCGCTCCACCGGGGCCGGGGCCAGCGGCGCACCGGGGTCGAGGAAGTTGAAGCCGATGTCGTCGGTCACGTCGGCGGCGGCGTTCGCCCACACCACCACCGCCAGCCCCCGGGCACGGTCGATCGCGATGAACGACCGGAAGCCGATGGTGCCGCCGTTGTGCCAGGCGACGTCGCCCGCCGGGCCCTCCACCACGTGCCATGCCAGGCCGATGCGCATCCCGGGTCCCGCGTCGCGCCGCGAGGTCTGGGCGTCCCGCATGGCTCCCGCGAGCCGCCCGTCTCCGCCCAGGTTGGCGGCCGCGTAGCGCAGCATGTCGGCCGTGGTGGAGCGCAGCGCGCCGGCGCCGGCGATGGCGTCCATCACCAGGGGAGGTGTGGGCTCGCCCGCGACGTCGTGCCCCACGGCCAGGCGCTCGCGCATCCGCGGGGTGATGTCGATCCCGCTGTCGGCCATGCCCAGCGGCGTGAGGATGCGGTCGCGCACCAGGCGTTCGTACGTCACCCCCGATCGCGTCGCGAGCGCGACAGTACTCGTATGCGCCCCCCTGGGCGCGGGCCGGCCCGTGCGTGTCCAGGAAGGCCCGCATCTGCGCGGGGGTGATGTGGGCCCACGGGTTGCCCGGGTCGCCGGTGGCGATGTCCGGAAGCTCGCGCGGAAGGCCCGATGACTGGGTGGCGAGATCCACCAGCCGGATCGGCCCGCCCCGTTCGGGGATGCGCCAGCCCGGCAGCAGCCCGCCCACCGGGTCGTCCAGGGCCACCTCGCCCCGGGCCGCCATGTCGGCCAGCGCGGTGGCGGTGAAGGTCTTGGTGATCGAACCGATCTCGAACACCGTGTCGGCGTCGGGCGCCCGCCCGTCGCCGATGTCCCCCGCGGCGATCACCCGGGTGGTCCCGTCGGGCAGCAGCACGCCGGCCACCATGGCCGGGGCGCGTCCGGCGGCCACCCGCTCCCGCAGGTTCGTCTCGAGCCGGTCGATCGCAATGCGCGTCTCGGGGGTCATCTCACCGGCGCGGGTCGTTCCCGATGGGGCGTCGTCGCCGCAGCCGGTGATGGCGATCGCGGCGATCCCGGCGAGGATGAGGCTGAGCGGTCGGTTCATGCGAGGAGCCTCGCGCGTCCCCGCCCGTGCGGCATCGGCGCTTGGACGCGGGCGCGCTCATCCTTTGGTCGGACACCCGGACCTCAGCCGGACTGCGGCAGCTTTCGGGTTCCGCGCCGGGCGGGACGGGCCGACGGCGGCGGCACCATGGCCTCGTCCAGGTCGACGATCACGGGAGCGTGGTCGCTGGGGCCGGTGCCCTTGCGGGCCTGCCGGTCCACCCACGCCGCCGCCACGCGCGCCGCGACCGGTGCGGACGCCAGCGCCAGGTCGATCCGCATGCCCAGGTCCTGGTGGAACATGCCGGCCCGGTAGTCCCAGTAGGTGAAGACGCGTTCGGTGGGCCAGCGGTCGCGCACCACGTCGTGGAACCCCAGCGCCAGGATCTCGGCCAGCGCCGCCCGTTCGGGCGGCGTCACGTGCGTCTGGCCGGCGAACGCGCCCGGGTCGAACACGTCCTCGTCCGTGGGCGCGATGTTGATGTCGCCCAGCACCATCGCGTCTGCGGGCCCCGCGGCGATCACCTCGCGCAGCGCCGCCAGCCACGCCAGCTTGTACCGGTAGTGGTCGGAGTCCGGCTCGCGCCCGTTGGGGACGTACAGGCAGTGCACGCGCATTCCGCCGCAGGTGGCGGCGACGGCCCGGGCCTCGGGGATGTCCCAGTCGGGCGCCCCGGCCACGCCGGTCACCACGTCCTCCAGCCCGACGCGGGAGAGGATGGCCACCCCGTTCCACTGCCCCTGCCCGTGGGCGGCGACCGCGTACCCGCGCTCCTCCAGCTCCGCGCCGAGCAGCTCGGTGAACGCCTCGTCGGTGACCTTGGTCTCCTGCAGGCACACCACGTCGGGGCTGCGCTCGTCGAGCCACGGCAGGAACCGTGGCATCCGCTGGCGCACCGAGTTGACGTTCCACGTGGCGATCCGCATGACGCAAGTATCGCCCGGGCCCGCCGCGGGTGCGGCGTGACCCTCAGGGTACGAGCACGTTGCGTGCGCAGGCATCCCTGGCGCGCAGGCGGGCGAGTGGGGCCTCCTGGTCCGCCGTGATCGCAATCCCATGTCCCAATCCCGGGAGTGTTTCCGGGTGTCCGGTCAGCCAGGGACTCCCCTTTGGGGAGTCCCTGGTGGTCGGCCCGCGGGCCGACCACGGCACCGTCATCCCTCCGGGATCCAGCCCAGGTCCCTGCGGACCGAGATGGCCCTGGAGGGGCCCGGCGCGATCCGCACGATTCGCACGTCTTCGACGTCGCCGCGGCCGAGGGCGATGGCCGCGCGCACCTTTGCTGCGTCGAGGTCCGCCACCGGGAAGTCCGGCTCGTCGGGGGCGCCGTTGCGGACCGGCAGCACGTACCAGCCCTCGCCGAGGGCGGCGGCGATGCGTTCGAGCACGGCCGCGAGGGCGCCGTCGCGGTGGGGTCCATCGGCCCGGGCGATCTCCGCGCCGCGCCGCGCTTCGAGCATCCACGCCGGGGGGCGCCCGTCGCCGGCCCGGTCGTGCCGCACGGCCCAGCCGAGCAGCGTCAGCGTCTCGAGGAGGGCATGTGATTCGGAGGGCGGTTGTGCATTGGACAAAGGCAGCGTCATCGCCGTGGATCCTGTGATCGATGGCCGGGTTCTCCGGTGTTCCGAGGCGGGACACCGTTCGGCCGCACCTTCGCCCGGAACCGGCCGCGCTCCGCGTCCACCAAGGTGTAGAGACCGCACTCCGATTGGGCCGGACGGTGCGCCTCGGTGATCGATGACGTGCACGAACTGCGGTCGGCCGAATGCGACGGCCCAGCTGGTACGTCTGCTGAGCCGCCGTCCCCGCATGCTGCGGTCGTCATCGCCAGCCGCCATGACCCCGCGCCTCGGGCTGCACCGGCTGCGCCTCAGCGCGTGGGCACCCTCGAGGCTCGGGCTGCGCCACGGTGCGGGATCGTCCAGCGACGGGGGTTCCTCGTCCCGGTCGACCCGCGGGCGGCCCGTCAGCCCGCGGGGTGCTTCTCCACCGCGAACTCCAGCTTGCGCACCCGTCCCCGCCCGATCCAGTCGATCCACAGCCGGTGGGCCGCCAGCAGCTCCTCCAGCGCCCGCCGGCCGATCTGCGCGGCGATCGCATCCGCGTCCGCGGCGAAGGCGTCGGTGAGAGACTCGGCCATCGCCCGGTGCGACGCGCTGCGGTCGCGCCGCAGGCGCACCGTGAACCCGGCCCGCTCCAGCAGCGCGAGCATCTCGTCCAGCGGTGTGAGCCAGACCGTGTCGGCGTCGGGCATGGCCGCACGCTCGGCCGCGTCGAGGGGCCGGCCCTCCTCCAGGGTGAAGGCGAGGCGACCGCCGGGTGACAGCGCGCCGGCCACCGCCCGTAGCAGCCCCTCCTTGTCGGGGAAGGCCAGCATGGTCTCCAGCAGCAGCACCACGTCGAAGGTCCCGGCCGGCAGCGGCGGGATCTCGGCCACCGCGAAGCGGCAGGGCAGGCCCGCCGCCCGTTCCCGCGCGATCTCCACGGCGCTCGCGCTGGAGTCGACGCCCAGGTAGTCACCGCCCAGCTCGCGGGTGATGAGGCGCCCGGGGCCGGCGATGCCGCAGCAGAGATCCAGCACCGCGACCCCCGGGCCCACGCCCGCGGCCCCCGCGAGGGCCAGGATCTCCCCGGCCCGCATGAAGTTCTCCTGCTCGGCGAACTCGCCGGGTGCGTACGCCGACACCCGGGCGCGCTCCAGCGCCCGCACGAACGGTGTGCGCTCGTCCTGCCTCATGGCCGCTCCACGGGCACACCGTATCCCCCCGCGGAACTCGCGGATCCGCGATATTGGCTCCCGCACGCATGCCGACTGGGAGGCGCGGTGCGAGCGAGTCGGTCCGGGCCCCTGGCCGGAATGGTCGTCCAGATGCTCCTGCTGGGGGTCCTCGCGGCGACCGTGGGACTGGGCGCGGGCGGCTGGGCGGCGGGCGTCGCGGTCGCCGTCGTGCTCAACGCGGGTGTGGCCCACCTCATCGCGCGCGACGGCTGCGAGCGGCTGGGCCCGGCGACCTGGGTCACCCTGGGCCGGGCGTCCCTGGGCGTGGGGGTTGCGGCCCTCACCGCCGAGGGGCTGGGCGGCGGCGGGTCCACCCCGGTCCTGGTGGGCCTGGCGATCGTCGCCCTGGTGCTGGACGGGGTGGACGGCCAGGTGGCCCGGCGCACCGGCTCCGCATCGGCGCTCGGAGGCCGCCTGGACGGCGAGGTGGACGCATTCCTGATGCTCGTGCTCAGCGTGCGGGCCGCCGACCTCGCCGGGGCCTGGGTGCTGGCGATCGGGCTCGCGCGCTACGCGTTCCTGGTGGCGGGCTGGGTCCTGCCGTGGATGCGAGTGCGGCTGCCGTTCCGGTACTGGCGGAAGGTCGTCACCGCGACCCAGGGGATCGTGCTGGTCGCTGCCGCCGCCGACGTGTTGCCGCTCACCGTCACCCGGGTGGCGTTACTGGTGGCCCTCGCCCTGCTGGCCGAGTCGTTCGGGCGCGACGTGTGGTGGCTGTGGCGCCGCCGGCACGAGCCATCGCCGGCCATGGATGTCGTCGCCGTCTCCGCCACGCGGCCGTCCCGCCTGCCTCCGGCGGTCGGGACGGCCCTCACGGTCCTGGCGTTGCTGCTGGTCTGGCTGGTCCTGGTGACACCGAACCGGCTGAGCGACCTCACGCCCGGCGAGCTCGCACGCCTGCCGGTGGAGGGCCTGCTGCTGATCGCGGCGGCCGCGCTGCTCCCCGCCACCGCGCGCCGCGTCGTTGCCGTGGTGGCCGGGGTGGCCGCCGGGGCACTGCTGGTGGTGCGGATGCTCGACATGGGCTTCTTCACGATGTTCGACCGGCCGTTCAACCCGGTCGAGGACTGGGCCTACGCCGGCATCGGGATCGAGACGCTCCGCACGTCGGTGGGCAGGTGGCAGGCCGACCTGGCCGTCGCGGCCGCGGCCCTGCTGATCACCGCCGTGATGGTGCTGACCCCGCTGGCCGTCATGCGCGTGACGCGGCATGCGGCCGAGCGCGGCCGCTGGACGCTGCGCGTCGTGGCGGCGCTCGCGGTGCTGTGCGTGGTGCTGCAGCTCACCGGCCCCCCGGTGGCGTCCACGCGGTCCGCCGAGGCCGCCGTCAACCAGGTGACGGCGGTGAAGTCCGGCCTGGCCGGGCGCGCGGAGTTCGCCCGCGAGCTGCGCGAGGACCGCATGCGCGACACGCCCGCCGACCGGCTGCTCACCGCGCTGCGCGGCAAGGACGTGCTGCTGGTGTTCGTCGAGAGCTACGGCCGGGTGGCCGTCCAGGACTCCTGGTTCTCCCCGCGGATCACCGCGCTCCTGGACCGGAACACCGCCGAGCTGGAGCTGGCCGGCTTCTCCGCGCGCAGCGCGTTCCTGCGGTCCTCCACCTTCGGCGGCCTCTCCTGGCTCGCCCACGGCAGCGTGCAGGCCGGCGTGTGGGTGGACAGCAAGCGGCGCTACGACCAGCTGGTCACGAGCGACCGCTTCACCCTGGCCAGGGCCTTCAAGCGGGCGGGCTGGCGGACGATGGCGGTCTCCCCGGCGAACAACCGGGACTGGCCGGAGGGCAGGACCTTCTACGACTACGACGCGGTGTACGACCAGCGCAACCTCGGGTATCGCGGACCCCGGTTCGCGATCGGCACGATGCCCGACCAGTACGTGCTGCTCGCCCTGGATCGCCTGGAGCTTTCCCGGCGTCCCCGGCCCGCGGTCTTCGCCGAGGTGGACCTGGTCTCCGGCCACTCGCCCTGGACCCGCATCCCGCGCATCGTGCCGTGGGAGCAGCTGGGCGACGGCACGATCTTCGACCGCATCCCGACCGAGCCGTCGCGTCCGGCGCGGGACTTCAGCGACGCCACCGGGGCTCAGCGCGACTACGGGCGCTCGATCGAGTACTCCCTGGAGTCGGTCTTCTCGTTCATCCGCCGGTCCGGCGACCAGGACCTGGTGGTGGTGATGCTGGGCGACCACCAGCCGGCCACGATCATCACCGGGGAGGAGCCCAGCCACGACGTGCCGATCTCGGTGATCGCCCGGGACCCCGCGGTGCTGGCCAGGATCCGCGGATGGGGCTGGGACGCCGGCACCCGGCCCGCCCCGGACGCGCCGGTGTGGCCCATGGACGCGTTCCGCGACCGCTTCCTGCGCGCCTACGGCCCGCGGCCCGGGTGAGGGTCAGCCCTCGGGCGGGACGTCCAGCGTGTGCCCGCCGGTGCCGGCCTTGGCCGCCAGGTAGCCGGCATTCGCCGGTGACCGGTGGACGCCGGTGGGCACCTGCGCGGTCACGGTCACCCCGTACCGGCGCAGCTGGCGGGCCTTGTCGGGGTTGTTGCTGAGCAGCTCGACCCGCGACAGGCCCAGCGCGTGCAGCATCTGGGCGGCCACCAGGTAGTTCCGCTCGTCCGCGCCGCGGCCCAGCGCGAGGTTGGCCTCGTAGGTGTCCAGGCCGGCGTCCTGCAGCGCGTACGCGTCGAGCTTGCGGTACAGGCCGATCCCGCGGCCCTCCTGGCGCAGGTACAGCAGCCAGCCGCCCACCCCGGCGATGCGCTCCACGGCCTCCCGCAGCTGCGGCCCGCAGTCGCAGCGCTGGCTGCCGAACACGTCACCGGTGAGGCATTCGCTGTGCGGGCGCACGAGCGGCACCGGCGCGTCCTCGACCGGACCCTCGCCCGACCACCGCCCCAGCCCGATCGCCAGGTGCTCCCGGCCGTCCACCAGCCCGTCGAAGGTGACCACCCGGGAGGGCGTCGAGAACCCGTCGGGCAGCCGCAGGGGCAGCGACACCTGAGTGCGGATGGTGGCGACGGGCCGGTGCGAGGACACGGCGGTCAGTCCGTCCCGAACCGGGAGGACAGCGCGTACCGCAGCAGCACGACGTCCCCGATCTGACGCGTCTCGGCCAGCGTCGCGCGGCGGTCGGGATTCCAGGGGAACCGCCCGTCGCCCACGAAGCGGGGCGCGCCGGAGTCCCCCACGAAGACCGGGGCGACCACCAGCTGCAGCTCGTCGGCGAGGTTCTCGGTGAGGAACTGCGTGTGCATGGTGCCGCCGCCCTCCACCATCAGCCGCCGCACGCCGCGGGCGGCAAGGTCCTCGCTGATGACGCGCATGCGCACCGGCGCACCGCCGTCCACGACCGTCGCCGCCGGGCCCAGACGGGCCCGGGCGCCGGCCACCCGGTGGGTGGGGCAGTACACCAGCTTCTCGCAGTCTCCGGTGGCGAAGAAGTCGGCGTCCGGGTCCAGATCCACCCGGTCGGTCACCGTCACCTTCGCCGGCGAATGGGGAAGCCCCCGGGCGGCCCGCTCCTCGCGCCGCACCTGCGAGCGCACCAGCAGGCGCGGGTTGTCGGTGCGCACCGTGCCCGCGCCCACCAGGATGGCGTCGCAGGAGGCCCGCACGGCGTCCACCCGGTCGAAGTCGGCGTCGTTGGACAGCGGGAGCCGCGCCGATCCGTTGCCGATGTAGCCGTCGATCGACGTGCTGCAGCTCAGCAGGATGTATGGGCGGTCAGGCATCGGCCACCACGTCCGGCAGTGGCGTCCCGCCGGATGCGGGTTCGCCGCGCCGCAGCCATCCGGCGCCCAGGACCACCGCGCCCGGCAGGCTCGCCACGAACACCATCACCCCGAAGGCCACCGCCGTCGCCACCCCGCGGTCGGCGCCCAGGCCGGCCGCGGCGAACGCCCAGGCGGCCACGCCCTCCCGGGGCCCCCAGCCGCCCACGTTGGGCAGGACCATGGCGGCCATCACCAGCAGGGCCAGCGGCAGGGTGGTGGACCACGCGGCCGGCGTGCCCACCGCGTGCGCGGCGATCATGAAGATGGCCGCGTGGCAGGCCACCGCCACGGCCGAGGCCACCGCCACGCCCAGCCACGCCCGGTGGGCCAGCAGTCCGTCGCGGATGTCGGCCCCCACGGTGGCGCGGACCCGGGCGTACCGGGAGCGGCCCGCGGGCGCCACCCGCACCACGACCGCCAGGCCGGCGGCGGCCACCAGGACCGCGATGACGATCGGGGGCATCGCATCGCGCACCGGGGAGGGCAGCGCCAGCAGCACCGCGGCCGTCAGCACGAACTGCACGAGCTGGCCGGCGCCCCGCTCCCACACCACCGACCGCAGCCCACGGCCCAGGTGCCCGGAGGCGCGGCCGTGGGTGATGCCGCGGTGGACGTCGCCGACGATCCCGCCGGGCACCGCCACGTTCAGGAAGACGGACCGGTAGTACGCGGCCGTCGCGGCGCGCAGGGGCAGGTCGACGCCCATGCCGCGGGCCACGATCTTCCACCGCCACGCGCAGCACAGGGTGGCCGGCACCGCCAGGGCGGTCGCGGCCAACAGGGCCCATCCGTCCACCGCCCGGAGGCCATCCACGAACGGGCCGGTGCCCAGGCGCCACACCAGGAGGGCCAGGATCACCCCCGCGGCGGCGATGCGGCCCCACCGCCACGCGGCGCGGCGCGTCATGACGCGGCCTCGGCGGGCAGCACCAGCAGGTCGGCGTGGTCCACGATGGCGGTCAGCTCCCCGGCGTCCGCCATGGCACGCCTGCGGCGCGCGTATCCCTCGGCGTCCGCGGCCAGCTCGGGCCGTTGCTCGCACGCCGCGCGGACCCATCCGCCGAACCACTCCGCGGTCAGCGCCGCGCGCGTGGCCCCGAGGCGCCAGGGGCTCGACCGCACGATCACCTCGGCGCCGAGCTCCCGGAACCCCGCGGCGGCGGCCTCGACCGCGTCGGGCCCCAGGAGAGGGCCCCGGGGCGTGGGGCGGCGCTGGTGGTCGTTGAACGCGGCGGCCAGCGGCGCGTCCTTGGGGTCGGCGGGGTCCAGCTCCACGCGGCCGGTCACCGAGAGCGCCAGCAGCACCGGGCAGCCCACCCCGCCCACGGCGGCCACGAGCCGCATCACCTCATCGCCGGTCAGCATGTCCAGCAGCGCGGAGGCGGTGATGAGCGACGCGCCGGCCAGGTCGCCCGGGGTGAGGCGGGTGATGTCCGAGCGGCGCACCTCGGCGGTCACCGGGGCCCCGTCGGCCGCGGCCACGGGCAGGTCGGCGGCCGCCGCCTCCAGCAGGTCGGTGTCCCGGTCGTGCAGGACCCAGTGCTGGGGGCCGGGCAGGCGCGGCGCGAGCCAGCGTCCCATCGATCCGCTGCCGCAGGCCAGGTCGTGCACCACCCACCGCCCGGATGCCGGAGGGTTCCGCGCCAGGTGCGCGGCCAGGCCGGCGTCACGGGCGTCGGCGTCGGCCGGTTCGCGGAGGGCGAGCCAGTCCCGGCTTACCCGGATCTCATCCTGGCTCACCGTCGGACCCCGTCGAGCACACCGTCGATGACCGAGGCGGTCGCCGGCCATCCCTCCAGCGTGACCCGCCGTTCCCGGGCGGCGTGGCGCAGCCGCCCGCGCAGCGGGGCATCGCACAGCCAACGGCGCACGGCCGTGCCCAGCGCCGCCGCGTCCCCGGGCGGCACCAGCAGGCCGGGCCGGGTCCCCCCGGCACCGTGCCCGACGGCCTCGGCCACCCCGCCCACCAGCGTGGCCAGCACCGGCACGCCGTGGGCCAGGGCCTCGGCGAGCACCATGCCGTAGGTCTCTCCGCGTGAGGCCAGCACCAGCAGGTCCGCCTCGGCGTAGTGCCGGGCGAGATCCGCTCCCGTCCGCGGGCCGCGGAACGTGATCCGGTCGATCAGCCCGAGGTCCCAGCCGGGGTCGCGGTCCAGGCTGCCCACGCAGACACAGCGCCACGACAGGTCGGGCGCCGTTGCGAGGGCGTCGAGCAGGGTGTCGTGGCCCTTCCCGCGGGTCACCGCCGCGACGCACAACAGGGTTTCGCCGCCGGCGCTTCCCGGGGCGAGTGCGGCGGCGTCCACGCCGGGCCGTGCCACGTGGACCCTGCCCGGCTCCAACGGGTAGAGCTCCAGTAGCCGGCGCCGGGTCCACCCGCTGGTCGCCACCACGGCCGCCGCCACCGACAGCGCGGCGCCCTCCGCCGTGCGCGCCCGCGGGGCGCCGTCGCCCAGCGGCATGTGCATCAGGACCACCAGCCGCAGGCGTGCGGCGTGCGTCCGCAGCACCTCCGCCGCCGCGGACGCGATGAGCCCGTCGATGATCACGAGCCCGCCGTCGGCGGCGTCCGCCAGGGCGGCGGCGAGCCCGGCGAGCGCCCGGGCGTCGGGTCGCGGCCAGTCACCCGCGACCTCGCGCTCGCGCACCGACCAGCCCATCTCCGCAAGGCCACCGCACATCCGGCGGTCGTAGACGTTCCCGCCGCTGGGCCGGGCCGGGTCGTCGATCCCCTCCGGCACCACGACCAGCAACGTCCTCACAGCGCCCGTTCGTAGCTCGCCCAGGCGATGTGCGACTCGTGGAGCGTCACGACGATCCCGTCCAGCTCGCGCGCGCCCTCGCCCAGGGCGCCGGCGTGCACGCGGTCGGCGAGCCGGTCGGCGATCGTCCTGGCGAGGACCTCGGTGGTGGTGTTGACGCCCGCGAAGTCGGGCTCGTCGTCGAGGTTACGGAAGTTCAGCGCACCTACCAGCGCCTTCAGCTCCTGTGAGGCCAGCCCGATGTCCACCACGATGCCGTCCGCGTCGAGGTCCGCGCGCTTGAAGGTGGCGTCCACCACGAACGTCGCGCCGTGCAGCGCCTGGGCGGGCCCGAACACCTCACCCCGGAAGCTGTGCGCGATCATCATGTGGTCCCGCACCGTCACGCTGAACATGTGGTCTCCATCCCGTCGTAGGTGATCGTGTGGCACAGCGCCGGCAGGGTGCCGTCCGCCAGTCGCGGCATCACCTCCGGCAGATCCTCGAAGCGCGACGCGCCGGTGACCAGCGCGTCGAAGGCCGGGTCGCGCAGCAGGTCGAGCGCCAGCGCGAGCCGGTCGGCGAAGGTGCGGCTGCCGCCCCTGCGGGGTGACACCGTGCCCACCTGGCTGGCGCGGATCCCGAGGCGCTGAGAGTGGAACGCGCCGCCCAGCGAGACCCGCACCTCGCGGTCACCGAACCAGCTCATCTCCAGCACCGTCCCCTCCGGCGCCAGCAGCTCCAGCGATCGCTGCAGGCCCGCCGAGGTGGCGCTGGTGTGGACCACCAGGTCGCACCCGCCTGGCGCCGCCTCGGGGGACGCGAAGTCCACGCCCAGCGCGGCCGCCACCGCGGCCCGGCCGGGATCGACGTCCACGAGCGTGACCTGCACCGCCGGGAACCCCCGCAGCAGGCGGGCCACGCAGCAGCCCACCATGCCCGCCCCCACCACCGCGATGCGGTCGCCCAGCAGGGGCGCGGCATCCCAGAGCGCGTTCACCGCGGTCTCCACCGTCCCGGCAAGGACCGCGCGGGAGGGCGGCACGTCATCCGGGACCACGGTCACGGCGGCCGCGGGCACCACGTAGGCCGTCTGGTGCGGGTACAGGCAGAACACCGTGCGCCCCACGAGCGCCGCCGGGCCGCGCTCGACCGTCCCCACGCTCAGGTAGCCGTACTTGACCGGCCCCGGGAACTCGCCGTCCTGGAACGGGGCGCGCATGATTGCGTGCTGCTCCGGAGGCACCCCGCCCCGGAACACCAGCGCCTCCGTGCCGCGGCTGATGCCGGACCGCAGGGTGCGCACCAGCACCTCGTCCGGCCCCGGCTCCGGCAGCTCCACGGGCAGGATCGCTCCCTCCCCGGGTGACCGCACCCAGAACGCGTGCTCGCCCGACCGCGTCGGGCTCACCTCAACGGCGCTCCGCGGCGCCCGGCGTCGGGGCGGAGGACGCCCTGTTCATCGGCGTGGGACGGCAACTTCGTGTCCTCGAATCGGGGTGTCGACGGACCGGGGGCGCGGTGCGGCGAGTCTAACGGCAACCCGGGGGCCCCCGTCCCGTACCGCCGGCCGGGCGGATCGGCGAGGATGGCCGCCGGCCGGGCGATCACCCGGAGCGGCGACCGGAGGGCGCAGGGCGACATGAGCGGCGAGGGGTTCTTCATCGACCACGTGATCCACGGGGTCGTCGACGTGGGCGCGGCGGCGGCGCGCCTGCGGGAGGAGCACGGGCTGGGGTCGGTTCCCGGCAGCCCGCACCGGGGCGGCACGCGCAGCCGGCTCGTGCCGCTGGGACCCGAGTGCTTCCTGGAGCTGCTGGGCATCGACGACACGACCAAGTCCGACGGCGCCTGGCTGGAGGCCACCCTCCAGGGGCGGGACCGGGTGCTGTGGTGGTGCCTTGGGGTGGACGACCTGGATGACACCGCGGCGCGCCGCGGGCTTCCCATCCGGTCCGGGCAGGCGCGCGACGAGCAGGACGTCATGGTGTTCCGCACCGCCGGGATGCCCCAGTACCCGCTGCCGTTCTTCATCCAGATCATCGGGCAGCGGGAGGCGCGCCACCGGGTGCAGGCCGAGCGCTATGAGGCCGCCGGCCACACCTGCGCGCCCACCGGGTTCACGTTCGTTGAGGTGGGCGACCACGCGCCGGTGCTGGAGGGCTGGCTGGGCCCGGACCACGGCCTGCCCGTCCGCTACGCGCCGGGGACCGGTCGCGGGATCCACGCGTGCGGTATCGCCACCGCCGACGGGGAGATCATCCTGCGCTGATCGCCTTGCGGCGATGTTCCTCGTGGTCACGCCGCCGTGACGGCCGCTCCCTCTTCACGGCCGTCACGGCGGCCGTCGGCGTCCCTGGGGAGGCCGGGTGGACCGGAGACGGAGGTGGTGAGAGGCTGGCTCGAATCGCTTCGCGCCGCGTGGCGCTGGTCGGGTTGCCGGCGGTGACGTCGGCGCGGTCACGCCCCGACGCGGCGCGGAGCAGCGTGGAACCACCCGACAAAGGGAACCCCGTCGATGAGCAAGTCCAAGAAGAGCAAGAAGGACGACAAGAAGAAGAAGGGCAAGAAGAAGGGCAAGAAGAAGGGCAAGAAGAAGTAGCCGCCGCTCGCGCCTGCGGATCGGCCCGGTCCATCCGCAGGCGGCTCGGCCACCCCCACCCGGCGTCTCGCGCCGGGCGGTCCCCTCAGTCGCTCTCCGGTTCGACCGCACCAAGCGGGAACAGGTGGCCCGGTGGAAGGCCCACCGTGACCGTCTCGCCCGACGCCCTGGGCCGGTCGCCGCGGGCCCGGATCGCACCGAGCGGGGTGTCGACCACGAAGTCCCAGAACTCCCCGTGGAACGCGCATGCCGCGACCACCCCGTCCATGCGGTTGGTGCCCGCCCGGTCCCCGAGCACGACGTGCTCGGGGCGGATCGCGACGGTCACCTCACCCGACGTGGGAAGCGCGTCGACCACCAGCGGCCCGGCCGAGGTCAGCAGCCGCCCCTCCCGGACGGTGCCGTCGATGAACGTGGTGACACCCATGAAGCGCGCGGCCTCGCGGGTGGGCGGGCGGCGGAACAGGTCCTGCGGGGGGCCGTGGGCGGCGAGACGGCCGTCGATGAGCAGCGCGGTGCGGTCGCCCAGCAGCATGGCCTCCGTCCGGTCGTGCGTGACCATCACGGCGGTGACGCCGGTCTCGGCGATGAGCCGGCCCAGCAGCGTCTGCAGCCCGGCGCGCACCAACGGGTCCAGGCTGGCCAGGGGCTCATCCAGCAACAGCAGCCGGGGCTCTGAGGCGAGGGCCCGCACGAGGGCCACGCGCTGCTGCTCGCCGCCCGAGAGCTCGCGCGGTCGCCGGTCGGCCATCCCGTCCAGCTCCACCATCTCCAGCCACCGCGCGGCCTCGGCGGTGCGGGTGGCGCGGTCCACCCCGCGGGCGGCGAGCCCGAAGGTGACGTTCTCGCCCACCGACATGTGCGGGAACAGGTGGGGCTGCTGCAGCACCAGGGCGAGGCCGCGTTGCGCCGGCGGGACCCGCAGCACGCTCTCGCCGTCGATGTGTACGTCACCACCGGTGGGGGTCTCCAGCCCGGCGACCACCGACAGCAGCGTCGACTTGCCGCCGCCGGAGGGGCCCAGCACGGTCGTCACGGTCCCGGCCGCGACCCGCAGGGAGACGTCCCGCAGCACCGGCGGCCCGCCGCGCCCGTAGCGGTGGTCCACGCCGCGGATGTCCAGGTCGACGCTCATCCGTGCCGCCCGGTGGTGAGGGTGTCCAGCCGGCGCACCACCAGGAGGATGGCCAGCGCCGGCGGGACCGCGGCGGCCAGCGCCAGCGCGGCGGCGGCGGTGGGGTTCCCGCCGGCGGACGCGGCGAGCACCAGCACCGGCATGGTGGTGATGCGCCCCCCGCCGGGCAGCAGGGTCAGCAGGTACTGGCTCCACGACACCACGAAGGCCAGGGCAGCGGTGGTGGCGATGGCGGGACCGGCGACCGGCAGGAACACCCGGGTCAGGATCATCCCGGGGCCGGCGCCCAGGACGGCGGCCTGCCGTTCCAGCGCCGGGTCGTAGCGGGTGAGGGCCGCGGTGAGGATGAGCACCGCGTAGGGGAGGGTCACCACCAGATGGGCCACCGCGACGCTCCACACACCGCCCGCCAGGCCGGTCCGCAGCAGCGCCACGTTGAGCCCCATCGCCAGCGCGACCGGGGGCAGGACCGTGGGCACCAGGAACCCCAGGGCCATCCACCGGGCGCCGCGGGGGCGTCCGATGGCCAGGGCCCGTGCCGCCGGGACCGCCAGGCACATGGCCATCAGCGTCGCGAGGCCCGACACGCGCAGCCCCTCCAGGAACGCGGATCGCGTGCGCGGGTCGTCGGCGATCCGGCGGACGGCGTCGAGGGTCCACTCGCCGGGGACCAGGTCGGGGAAGAACCACCCGGTGGCGAGGGCCTGCGTGGTGAGCGCGATCAGCGGCATGCCCGCCAGCGCGAGCAGGACGGCCCACCCGGCCGCGCCGCCGGCCCGGCGCGACATGGCGGTCACCGGCGCCTCCGGCCCAGCACGGCGAGCGCGGCGACGATCAGCAGCGTCCCGGCGGCCATCAGCACGCCCAGCGCCATGGCCTGGGGACGCTGCGTGAGGTCGGCGTCGTTGAAGAGGTCCAGGCTCGCCACCGACAGCGTCCGCGGCGACTGCACGCCCAGCACCACCGGGGCCTCGTACGCCCCGAACACGAAGGCGAACACCAGGGCGGACGCGGCGGCCAGGCCGGGCAGCACGGCCGGCAGGGTCACCAGCCGCAGCCGGCGCAGGCCGGTGGCCCCCAGGACCTCGGCGATGGACCGCAGCTCGCGGGGCTGGGTCCTGGCGATCGCGATCGCCACCAGCGCCAGGAACGGGGCCTCCTTGGTCGCGAAGTGGACGATGATCCCCAGCCCGAAGCGGTCGCGCACCAGCACCGGGAAATCGGCGGGCACGTCGATGAGCCCCATCGCCTCGGCCGCGCGTGCCAACAGGCCGGCCTGGGACAGCAACAGCAGCAGCGCGACCGCCCACACCACGTGCGGCACCGCGAGGTTGAGATGCAGCAGGCCGCTCGCCAGCCCGCGGCGGCGCGCGGCGGGGCGGTCGAGCCACACCAGGGCGGCCAGGGCCAGGACCGCCGCCAGCAGGGTGGATGCGGCGCTCACCCACAGGGTGAAGCCCGCCGAGGCCCACAGGTCCCCGGTAGGCGTGTAGGCCCACCTCGGCCTCGCCGGTGAGCGGCAGCGCGCCCAGGCCCTGGGCGACGGCATAGCCGAGCCCCGCCGCCATCAGCAGGCCCAGCGCCACCGCCGCCGGCGCGAGGGCCCACCCCGAGGCCAGCGGCGGGCCGGTCAGCCGCCGCGAAGGACGTTCCGTCGCCAACCGCGCTCGATGAGGTCCTGGTACCGGGGATCGGCGTCCGGGGCCAGCGCGTTCCGGAGGTCCGCGATGGGCGTGGCGTCCGGGCCGCGGTCGGCGGCGGCCGCCGTCAGCAGGCGGCGCTGCTCCGGGTCGGTGACCCGCCGGGGGTCAATGGCGAAGCCCAGCCCGAAGCCGCTCTCGGGCCGGGACTGCGCCGCCTGGAACTCGGGTTCCAGCAGCAGGTTCGCCAGCACCAGGGCGGCGGCCGGGTTGGGGGCGTTGCGGGGGATCGCGACGTAGTTGTGATCGCCGATCATGTTCGCGTCGAAGACGAAGGTCCGGGCCCCCTCGGGGATGGTGCCCGCGTCCACCAGCGTCGCCGGACCCGCGATGGCCTGGGTCAGCGAGAGGTCCACCTCGCGGTTGGCGAACAGCGAGTGCAGCTGGTTCTCGTCCCGCGGGTAGGTCTCCCCGCCACGCCACAGGCACGGGGCGAGCTCACGGAGGTAGCTCCACAGCCGGGGCGCGTACCGGTCCCAGGTGGACCGGTCGAAGGTCGCCCAGCGGGCGGCTCCGCCGCTGAGCTCGTACAGCGCCCCCTTCACGAACCGGGTTCCCACGAACCCGCCCGGGCCCGGCGCGATGTAGGTGGCCCGCCCCGGATGGGCGCAGGCCCATTCGGCGAAGGCGGCGTAGCTGCGTGGGAGCTCGGCGGCCGGGGTCCGTTCGGGGTCGTGGATGAGCTGCAGCTGCGCGGACGACCACGGGCTCTCCATGTCGTCCACGGGGACCCCGAAGTCACGGTTCAGCGCCGGGTCGCTCCAGTCCACCAGGCGGGAGTTGGGGAGGGCGCGAGCCCATGCCGGGCGCAGCATCCCCGCCTGCTTGAGGGTCGTGAAGTTCTCCCCGTTGATCCAGATCAGGTCCACCGCGCCCGGGTCGGCCCCCGCCTGCTTCTCGCTGAGCACCTGGTTCACCGCGTCGACGGTGTCGGCCACCGGCACCCGGTTGAGGGTGATGTCGTACCGGTCCTTGAGGGCCGGGCCGTAGGTGTCGTCCACGAAGCGGTTGATGGCGTCGGAGCCGCCCCAGAGGTACCAGTTCACCGTGGTGCCCCGCGCCGCCGCCGTCACCGACTCCCAGTCGGCCTGCGTGAAGGTCCGGTCGGCGGCCGCCGGCGCGGTCCCGCCGCACCCCGCCAGGGCGATGGCGGCGACGGCCGCGAGGAGTGCGAGGAGGATCCGGCGTCTCATGGGCGGGTGGCTCCGGGGCGTGGACGTCTGAACCGGTGTCGCGCGTAGGAGGCGGCCTCGCCGGGCAGGTTCCCGAGTGTGGCGCGCGCGAAGTCGTCTGCGGCGCGGCCGATGGCGCCGGCGTGGGTGGGGTACGCGTAGACCTGCCGGGAGAGCCGCAGCAGCGAGATGCGGCGGTCGATGGCCAGGGCGAGGTGGGCGATCAGCTCCGACGCGCCCGGCCCCACGGCGGTCGCGCCCAGGATGCGGCCGGTCAGCCGGACCGCGTCGATGGCGACGAACCCGTGGCGCACGTCGTCGGTGAGCCCGCGGTCGGTATCCGCCAGGTCCACGCGCAGATGCACCACCGCCCCGGGCGCGCACCGCCCCGCGATCGCGCCGGGTGTGAGCCCCACCCAGGCGACCTCCGGGTCGCTGAACACCGCCGACGGGATCAGGGGCGGGCGGCCCAGCGGCGGCAGCCACGGGAACGCGATGCGCTGCACGATGCGCCGCCCCAGGGCGTTCGCGGCGTGGGTCTGCAGCGACCCGGTCACGTCGCCCACCGCCCAGACGCCCCGCACGCCGGTGCGACCCCACGTGTCGACGCGGATGCCCCGCGGTCCGGTCTCGACGCCCACGCGGTCCAGTCCCAGCCCCTCGACGTTGGGGACCCTGCCGATGGCGATCAGCACACGATCCACCCCGGCCACCTCCCGCGGGCCCGCGGGTGTCTCGAGCAGCAGCACCCGGCCGGACTCCCGGAACCCGGTCGCGCGTGCGCCCAGCACCAGGTCGATGCCGCGGTGCCGCATCGCGGTGGCGACCGCCTCCGACGCCTCCGGGATGGCCGTCGGCAGGACGCGGTCCGCGATGTCGATCAGCGTGATCCGGGTTCCGAGCCGCGCGAACGCGCAGGCCATCTCCAGCCCGATGGCCCCCGCGCCCAGGATCGCCAGGTGGCCCGGGGGCGCGTCCAGCTCGAACAGGTGCTCGTTGGTGAGGACCCGCTCCGCCGGCAGGCCGGGGATCTCCAACCGCCGGGCCCGGGACCCCGTGGCCACGATGATCTGCCCCGCCGACAGGGAGCGACCGCCCGGCGCCCCCTCGACGCGCACGGCGCCCGGGGAGGTGATCTCGGCGCGCCCCTCGATGAGCGTGATGTTCGGGTGCTCGCGCATCTCGCGCCGCTCGCGGGCCTCCAGACCGTCCCGCGTGGCCCGCACGTCGGCCAGGACCGCGGCGCCATCCCGGTCGGGGTCGCGGCTGAGGTGGATGAGCCGCTTGCTGGGGATGCAGCCGGTGTTGGTGCAGTCGCCGCCCATGCGGGAGGCCTCCACCAGCGCCACCCTGCGCCCCAGGCCTGCGAGGCCCACGGCGACCGTGAGCCCTCCGGAGCCGGCGCCGATCACGATGGCGTCGAAGTCGCCGTCAGGCACCGGCGACCCCCTCGCGGCGGCGCACCACGCGCACCAGCCCGAGGCTCACCACCAGCATCACCGCCGACGCCGCCAGCACGCGCACATCCAGCGAGGGGACGCCCCCGTCGAAGCGCTCCACCGAGGCCCCGAACAGCACGAACGCCACGGTGCCCGGCAGGCTGCCCAGCGCCGTACCGGCGATGAACGGCACCGCGCGGATGCGCAGGAAGCCGGCGAGGTAGGACACCAGGTCGTACGGCACCAGCAGCAGGCGCAGGATCACGACGGTCTCGAAGCTGCGGTTCCTGAGCCGGGTCGCGTAGCCCTCCAGGCGGTTGCCCTCGGCCAGGGCGCCCGTCCCGAACCAGCGTCCGATGCCGAAGGCCAGCATCGCCGAGGCGTTGCTCGCCACGAGCACGATCGCCAGGCCCAGCCAGGGGCCGTAGAGGAAGCCGCCGGCCACGGTGAGCACGGCAGCCGAGAACAGCACCAGGGGGCGCAGGATGTAGACGCCCATGTAGGCCAGCACCCCCCAGGCGCTGTCCTGCAGGGCGTCCACCAGCCGGCGCACCGATTCCGCCGGTCCCAGTCCCGCACGCCAGGCCCACACCTGGTACCCGGCCACCACGGCGATCCAGAGCGCCGCGACGCCGATGTGGTGCGCCCGCCGGCGCCTGCCGGGATCGGTGCTCACAGGTTCCGCAGGGCCCACACGACCCGCTGTCCCACGGTGATCGCCACGGCGGCGGCCATGGCCCAGAACAGGGCGGTCGACCAGGCGGGCACGGCGAGCATGAGGCTGTAGACGACCACCGTCTCGGCGCCCTCGATGAGCCCGCCCGGCATCGCCACCGCCGTGTACTCGCCCTCGCGGCGCAGGTCGCGCCGCTCGATGAGCGCCGCCAGGTACGCCCAGGAGATGGTGTTCACGTAGAAGCTGGCCAGCAGCACGGCGGCGGCGATCCATGCGCCCTGCGTCCCGGTCGGCACCGCGGCGTAGACGAGGAAGTCGCTGAGGATGTCCAGGTAGGCGCCCAGATCGGACTGCCGGTCGCGCTGGCGGGCGACGGTGCCGTCCAGCCCGTCCAGCAGCCGGTTGAGCAGCCACAGCGACACGGCGAGCACGGAGCGGCCGTCCGCGGCGGCCAGCGCCGCGCCGATCCCCGGCACGAGCGCCACCAGCGTGATCGCGGTGGGGTGCACCGGCGTCCTGCGGGCCACCGGCCCCAGCAGGGCCTCCTTGGGGCGGCGCAGATAGGCGTCGGTCATCGCGGGGCGGGTGGGGTGAGGTGGGGCACCGGGGATCCAGGGTAGGCGGTCCTCCGCACAACGGCCTCACTCCGGTCCGGCCGCGAACCCAGCAACGCCCGCCCGCCGGAGGGACACCACCGTCGGTCGCCTCTACCGGGCCCGCCGCCGCGACGCCTCCCGCGCTCCACCCATGGGGCGGGCGCTACGGTGGGGCGGTGACCGAGGCACCCGCTCCCGGCGGCGACCGCCTGGTCGCCTTCTTCGACCGCCGCGCCGGCGCGTACGACCGCCAGCTGTGGCTGGAAGGCCCGGCGCTGCGCGCGGTGGCCGAGCTCGCGGAGCCGCTCGTGGGCGTCCGCGTGGTCGACCTCGCCACCGGCACCGGCGGGGTGGCCGCGGCGCTCATCGCCCGCGAGCCCCGCATCGCGAGCCTGGTGGCCGTGGATGCGGCGCCGCACATGCTGGAGCGCGCGGCGCCCCGGCTGGCACCGCTGGGCGCCCGTGCGCGGACGCTGCTGGCCGACGCCCGCGCCGTGCCCCTCGCCGACGGCGCCGCGGACGTGGTGACCATCGGGTATCTGCTGCACCTGCTCGAACCGGGGGCCCGCATGGCGGTCCTCGCCGAGGCGCGCAGGCTGCTGCGCCCCGGCGGCCGTCTGGCGGCGGTCGTGCACGGGTCGCCGCGAGGGTTCCACGGGCGGGTCTACCGCGCCGGCTGGCATGGCCTCACCAGGATCCTGCCGGGGGCGATCGTGGGGGAGGGACCGATGGCCGACCTCGCGCCGGTCGTCGCCGGTGCGGGATTCGAGGTGGACGCGACATGGCGGATCCCCGGGGTGTACTGGAGCCAGGTGCTGAGCGCCCGGAGGCCCTCGTGACGGGGCCGGCCCGTGTGGAGGTGCACACCCTCACCGGGTGCCCGCACTGCCGGCGCGCCCTCTGCCTGCTGCGTGGCCGGGGCATCGCGTTCACCGAGATCAGCTGCGACGGCCGGCCCGGGTTCCGTCAGGAGCTGCGCGAGCTCACCGGGCGTTCGACGGTGCCGCAGATCCTCATCGACGGCACCCCGGTGGGCGGGGCGTCCGACCTGGCGCGGCTCGACCGCCTCGGCCTGCTGGTGCCGCTGGCCGCCGGGGAGCCGTTCCCCCGGGCGGTGGTGCGGCGCTCCTTCACCCCGTTCGGACTGCTGTCGGGGATGCTGGGCGGCGGCTGCGGGCCGTGGCGTCACCGCGTGGAGCTGATCGACCGGGACGGCACGGTGCTGCGGCGCATCCCGGCGACCGGCGCCACGGCGGGAGATCTGGCCGCGGCCCTGAACGCCGGTGAACCGCCGGCGGGCTGAGGCGGTCAGATCTCCACCCCGTATCGGGCCAGCTCGCCCGTGATGCGGGCGAGGGTGCCGCTGGCCAGCAGGGCGCCGAAGACCACCAGGAACGCCCCGGAGGTGAGGCTCACCTGCCGCCAATGCCGGCGCATCGCCTGCGCCAGGCCAAGGGCGCGGGTGAACAGCAGCCCGAACATCAGGAACGGGATGCCCAGGCCGAGTGAGAAGACCCCCAGCAGGACCGCCCCCTGTTCGGGGCTCGCGTTGCCGGCCGAGAGCGCGAGGATCGCCGCGAGGGTGGGGCCCACGCACGGGGTCCAGCCGATCGCGAACGCCACCCCGGCCAGCACGGGCGTCACCGGCCCGAGGCGCTCGTGCATGTGGAACCGCCGCTCGCGGTACACGGCCATCGGCAGCCGCACCCCGGCGAGGATGATGAACCCGCCCGCCACGATCTCCAGGCTCCGCCGGTTGGTGAGCAGGACGTCGCCGAACCAGGCGGCGCCCGCGCCGAGCCCGATGAACATGGTGGCGAACCCGGTGATGAAGAGCAGGGTCGAGACCACCACCCGCCTGGTCTGCACTCCGAGCTCGTCGAAGGTCATCCCACAGACGAACGACAGGTAGCCGGGGACCAGCGGGAACACGCAGGGCGACAGGAAGGTCACGAACCCGGCCGCGAACGCGGCCAGGAACGCGGTGGGGCCGAACTCGATCACGATGCGGTGATCCGGTCGACGGCCTCCTCGAAGCCGGCGGCGTCGGTCGCTCCGACGATGCGGGCGATCTCCCGGTGCTCGCTGTCCAGGAACAGCGTGGTCGGGGTGCCCTGCAGGCCGAGGTTGAATGCGATCTCGCCGGACCGGTCCTCGATGCTGGGGAATGACCAGCCGTGCTTGGCGTAGAAGCCCTTCGCGCCCGCGGGGTCGTCGCGGTAGTTGAGGCCCACGAAGTGGACGTCCGTGCGGGCGGCGGCGACCTTGGACAGGTGCGGGCCCTCCTCGTTGCAGCCGGGGCACCAGGAGGCCCAGATGGCCAGGACCACCGGCTTGCCCGTGAACTGCTCGAGCGTCACGCGCTTGCCGGTGATCGGGTCGGTGCCGGAGATGCGGATGGGGTTGCCGGTGCCCTTGAGCTTCGGACCGGACGCGGGGGGTGCCTCTGCGGCGCGGGCCTGCGAGCGGGTGCCCTCCGGCGCCTCCGCCGTCGTCTCGGCCGCCGGGAGATTCGCCCGGGCCGGGCCGGTGTCGCCCGCGGCGAACACGCCGGCGATGATCACACCGGCGAACACCACGGATCCCGCGGCGATCACCAGCAGCCGCTTCCGGGATCCGCGGGCCGCGTCGTCGGGTCGGTCGGTCATGTGCGCTCCCTGGTGTCGGTCAGCGTGAGGATGCGGGATCAGCTCCGGGCGAGGACGGCGTCCTCGGGACCCATTCCGGAGGGGGTGATGGCCATGCGGGTCCAGCGCTCCTGGGCGGAGGCGGTGAGGTCGACGATGCAGGTGCCGTCCTTGCCCGGGCCGAACGATCCGACCCGGACGGCGCCGGAGGCCGTGATGAACCACAGGTCGAACGAGCGCGGGCCGTCCATCGGCAGGCCGCGCACGTCGACTCGCACCACGCGCATGACCCCGGAGGGACGCCCCAGGGTCACGGTGGCCTCCACGTTCCGGGCCACCGGCTGCAGCGCGACCGTCCGCTGGGCGACGAACCGGTCGGGCGCCGGCGCGGGCACGGGGTCCGGCCGCATCAGGACCAGCGCCAGGGCCGCGATGGATGCGGCGGCGGCGATGCCGACGCCCATGGGCACCAGCCGGCGCCGCAGGCGACTCACGGGCCGCCGCGGCTCCGCGGACGGGATCGCGAGCACCCGGGCCTGCAGCGCGCCGAGGGGAGCGCCGCGCGTCTCGCGCGCGTCCTCGAGTGCGGCGGCGACGCGTTCCAGCCGGGCCAGGCGCGCGGCGCAGACCGGGCAGTCGCCGACGTGGGCGAGGAGTTCCGCGTCGGCGGGGCCGGTGGCGCGCAGGCCCACCAGCGTGGGGAGCAGGGGATACGCCTGGTCGTGGTTCACCGGGGCGCCTCCAGGTCCGCGAGCCTGCCGAGCGCACGACGGATGCGTGTCTTGACGGTGCCGAGGGGTTCGCCGGTGCGCTTGGCGATCTGGCCATGGGACAGGTCGTCGAAGAAGGCGAGCTGGATCACGGCGAGCTCATCGGGCGGGAGGTGGGTGAGGGCGGCCTCCACCCAGAAGCGGTCGGCCACCCGCTGCTCGTGACCCTCGACGGACTCCGGGGCGTGGTCGGCCAGGTCCTCCGAGGGCCGCCGGGTGCGCGCGACGTTGCGCGCCGCGTTGCGGGCGACGGTGAGGATCCATGCCGGCGCGGCGCCGCGTCCGGGGTCGAACTGGGCCGCCCGGCGCCAGATGCGGGTGAACGCCTCCTGGGTCGCGTCCTCGGCGGCCGAGGTCTCCCGCAGCTCGAGGTGGCACACGCCGAAGACCGCGCGCCCGTACCGGTCCCACAGCAGCCGGAAGGCCCGCTCGCTGCCCAGGCCCACCTGGCGCAGCAGCTCGGTGTCGCCCGGCTCGCCCGCGGGGTGGCGAGCGGTACGCGGCGCCTCTTCGGGCTCTGGGTCGATCTCCAACACACACCAACTACACATGCCGGAGCCCGTTCGGATGTTACGACCGGCTGAACGGTTGTCCGGTGGTCGCGGTGAGGGGCGTGCGCGACCGCCGACGGCGTGGTCATCCTGCGGCGACGGCAGTATCCGGACGGTCGGCAGCGCGGCTCGGACATCGCGGACACGGAGAGTGGCATGGGCAACGACGGCACCAGCGCGCCGGACGGCTTCACGAAGGGCGCCGAGACCTATGACGAGGCGGTCCGGCACAACATCGCCGGTTCCGAGCGGCTCAGTACCGCACGGTGCTGGATGTGGGCTGCGGCACCGGCTGGACCTCCGCGGCGATGATCCGGCGGTTCGGGGACGTCGAGACGATCGTGGGCGTCGACGCGTCGCAGGGGATGCTGGAGCGCTTCGCCGCCAAGCTCGGGGGCGAGTTCCCCGCCGTCCGGGTGGAGCTGCGCTGTGAGGACGTCATGGCGATGGGTGTCCCCGACGCCACCTTCGACGCGGTGGTGTGCGCGATGGCGTTGCATTGGTTCCCCGACAAGCCCGGTGCCGTCGCGCGCATGGGCCGGGCGCTGCGCCCCGGGGGCGTCCTGGGGATCCTCACCGCCGGGCACGGCGGCGAGGACGCCTGGCGGGACCTGCTGGAACGGGTCGGCGCGCCCCCGGAGTGGACCGGCTGGTTCGCGGCGAACCAGCTCGACGTGGACGAGATGGCCGCCCACCTGCGGGCCGCCGGCCTTGAGCCGCTGGACGTCTGGATGGAGCGGCGGCGCCGTCACACCCCTCCGGACGCGTTCATGGCCCGGACGCGCTCGGTCGCCGCCCACCTGCTGGGGAACCCGCCCGGGGGGTTCAGCGAACTCGACCAGCGCATCGAGCGGGCCCTGCACGAGGCCGCCGGCCCGGACGGCTTCGCCTACGACTACTGCAAGCTCAACGCAGTGGCCCGCAGGCCCGCCTGACGATCACCCTTGCCGCGCGGGCCCGCGCGGTCGACGACCCTGCGAAGACGAGGCGATGCGTCCTCGCGCAGGAGAATTCGTCCGATGAGTGGACTCCAATGTCCGTCTCATGATCGTCCAATGATGGTCAAGGATTCTCGAGCGGCATCAGACGCCGACTAGGAGAACCCACGATGACGAACCGCCGCTCCACCGCACGTCTTCTCGCCGCCGGCCTCGCCGCCGGGTGCGCCCTTGCAACGGCCTCCCAGGCCTCCGCGATCACGACGACCGCCGAGCTCCGCACCGCCTGCGCCGTTCCCGGCAACACCGTCAACCTCCCGGATGGCGCCGTGATCGGCGCCGGCGCTCCCGTCGCGCTTCCCGAGGCGATCCCGACCGGCTGCACCATCGTCGTCGGCACGGACTCCTCCCTCGAGTTCATCGGGGTGGGAGCCCGGTTCGCCGGTCCCCTCGCGATCCGCGGTGGCGTCAAGGCGAGGGTGACCCTCGACGGCGCCCTGATCGAGGCGCCCACCGCGACCATCGACCTCTCGCGCGACATCACCGAGACGCGCATCATCAACTCGACGCTCCGGTCCACCTCCGGGGACGTCTTCCTGCGCAACGGCGCCTACGGGCTCCTGCAGCTGGTCGAGAACGTGCCCGGTGCCGACGCGGTGGACGCCGCGGGCGCCGCCCGGATCACCACCGGACTGAAGGGCGTCGTCGAGGTCAACAACGCAGGGGTGGCGGGCGCGCGTGTGGCGATCGCCATGCCCGGTACCGAGAGCGTCCTGATGACCGAGCGCGGACGCCTCACGGGCCGCACCGCCGATGTCTCCATCACGAGCTCCACGGCGAAGACGAGCGCCACCCTGATGGACTCCACGATCCGCGCGGCAGGGGACGTGCGCGTCGCGCTGACCGGGAACGAGTCGTCCGTGGTCGGGACGCAGCTGACGGCGCAGAGCTCCGGCGGCAACGTCGTCATGACGGTCAGCCCGTCGAGCCCCTACGGCAAGGTCGAGCTGGTCGAGTCGCGCCTGGAGGGCCTGCGGGTCTCGGCCGAGGCGTCGCTGCTCTCGCAGTTCGGCGCGGTCAAGCTCATCGGGACCGCCGCCCGTGCCGGTGTCGTCACCTCGGGGACGGACGCGGTCTTCCGGACCGGGTCCCTCGGCACCACCGAGGTGGTGGAGAACATCGTGACCGCCGACCGGGCGATCCGGATCACCACGGGCCTGAGCGGGTCGTGCAAGTCGGAGCTCAACCGGTTCACGGCCCCCATCCAGCAGGTCTGCCGCTGAACCCCCCGCCCGTGCGCGACCGGCATCGTCCGGCGCGCACGGGCGGCGGTTCAGCAGTTGATCGCCCGGCCGTTCCGGCAGGTGTCGTTGCCCGGCCCGCCGTCGTTCACGTTCCGGCCGGCCTGCCCGTTGATGACGTCCCGAGCGGCGCCACCGTACGAGAGGTCGTCACCCGGACCGCCCAGGATCACGTCTCGGCCCGGCCCGCCGCAGAGGATGTCGTTTCCGCCGAGCCCGAGGATGCCGTCGTCGCCTCCAAGGCCCGGGCGCTCCGGCACGGACCGCCCCACACAGGAGGCCTCCGCGCGGGCCTCCTGCGTGGGGTGCGACGCCTGCCCGGCCCCGGCCGGCGGTGAACGGGGCGGCGCGACCCGTGATCAGGCGGTCTCGTAGATGCGGATCTCGGGATCGCCCTGAAGGATCGGGCTCAGCCCGGCGACCACGTCGTTCGTGAACAGCTCGCTGCTCAGGTACGCCTGTGCCTGCGCGGCCGTCTTGAAGCCGTGGAGCACCTGAACGTCGTCCTCCCGAAGCAGCAGCTCCTTGCTGGTGGCACCGGGCACCGTGTCCAGGAACGGCTGCTTGTACCTCTGGTACACCGCCGCCCCGGCGGGCCGGTCGGCGTCGTTGACCTTCAGGGTGATCTCCAGGTACGCCATGACGGCTCCTCGTCTCGTTTCCGGCAGCACCGCTGCCACGTGCCGAGTTATCCCCCACCCGCCATCGCCGCGGTAGGCGGGCGCGGTGAATCAGCCCATAACGGTTCGCTATGGCGATGTGGCGATCGCGGCAACCTGCCTTGCGAGCATGGCCAGGTCCCGGGTGAGCGCCGAAGCCGGGTCCCAGATGGCCTCGTAGAAGATCTCCACGACCTGCCCGTCCTCATGCAACGGGCGGCGATGCTCGGCCGGGCCCGTCACCTTCGACGATGGGAGCACCGCCGCTCCGAGGCCGAGCGCCGCCCACTCCTCAAGCATGCGGTAGCTGGTCGCCTCCCCCGGATAGATGGAGTGCGGGACGGAATGCGAGGCCAGGAGATCCTTCGTGAACGTCGTGAGTCCGCATGAATCGGCCACCAGGATCAGCGGCGTGGCCCCCAGCTCGGCGACCTCTGCGGGCACGGTCGCATCCGGCTCGGCCCGCACGACGAACAACGGCTCCGACGCGATGTACCGGTGCTCGTAGCCGGGGAGCGGCAACACCGACGGTACGAGGATCAGGTCGAGTTCTCCGGACACCAGCCCCTCCCTGAGCTCGCGCATGTTCGCCTCGCGCAGAACCAGCTCAGGCGGCCCGTGCGCAGCGTCAAGCGCGCATGCCGCGGCGTAGGCGGCACCGACCAGCTTGGGGTCGATGAGCGGCGAGATGCCGACCCGGATCCGCCGGTCCCCGGGTTCGGTGAGCCTCCGCGCCTCCGCCGACACCTCATCCAGCGCGGCCAGGGCCCGCTCGATGAGCGGCAGCATCCGGGTTGCGAACGGCGTCTGGGTCACACCCCGGGGCGACCGCTCGAACAGCCGCCCCCCGAGGCGCCCCTCGAGCTTCATGATCCCGTTGGAGAGGGCCGGCTGCGTCACCCCATAGGCTCGTGCGGCGGCCGTGAACGACCCGGTCTGCGCAACGGCTTGGGCATACCGAAGGGCCTCCACGCTCAAGCGATCCCTCATACACGCACCCTATCGCCGGGGATGGCTGCGCGACTCGCCCCCGCCGCTGCACTGGGCGTGCGTCGCCCTCGGCCGGGCGGCGCGAGCACCCGCCGGCAAACGCGATCTCACCATGGGCCGTACAGGGCTCGAACCTGTGACCTTGGGGTTAGAAGGAGCCCCGGCGGATGTCGGTGGGTCTCGGTGGGTCAATGAGAAGCCCACATCTAAGGCGATTTCGCCCCTCCGCTGGGGCCTCCGGTTTCGGTGGTGCGAGTGCTCGATGGGGTCAGCCCCATCCGGATCTGACCACGAGGGGCCAGCTGTAGCCGCGCACTCGGCCGTTGGCGAGGTGGATCCTGAGTCGTACGTCGACGGCGATGGTCGGTCCCGCGCCGCCCCAGCCGTCAAGGGTTCCCCGTGCGGCCAGGAGCCGGGCGGCGATCCCTGAGCGGCGCAGGGTTCCCTGCCAGTAGGTCGTCCCCCGGACGGGGCGCATCGGGATGGTGCGGCCGTCAATGGTGGCGGTGATCCGGCGGATCGCGGCTTGGCGCGGCCACGCCGCGATCCGCAGCTCATCGCACGAGGCGGGAATGCACCCCATCCCGGCGGACATCGGCCGGGTGACCGGATCGCCAAGGTTGTCGATCGGGGTGGGGACCTCGACCACCACGATCCGCGCACGACCATCCGCCGTGGAGGGGTCGGTACCCGGCAGCGGGCGTTGGTCCACCACGGTGCCGGCTGCTCGCAGGCCACGCTTCGCGATCACGACGTCCGGGGCGCGCGCGACCTCGGGGGTCAGGCCCACGGCGCGCAGGCGCGTCCACGCCTCATCCTCCCGGAGGCCACGCAGTTCAGGCATCGCTGCCTGCCGGGCGGCTGGCGGCTCGCTTCCCCCTGGCAGGATCGTCCAGAGTCCGAGGCCGGCCGCCGCGACGCAGACCACCGGAAGGGTCACGCTCGTGACCCGCCGCACACGTCCGCGGCGCCTGCTGCGGGCCGCGGCGTCCGTGACCGCCCGCAGGGCGGCCGCCGAGCGACCCGGGTCCGGCGCGTCGGTGTCGTGCAGGGCGGCGTGCAGTGCGTCTTCCAGGCTCACCTGGGCACCTCCAAATGGGTTCGAAGGTCCGCCATCGCACGGTTGAGGCGGGAGTTGACGGTCCCCACCGGCACCGCGAGCGCCTCGGCGATCTCACTCGGGGTCAGCTCCAGGCCGAACCGCAGCAGGACGACGACCCGTCGATCCTCAGCAAGGCCATCGACCAGCTTGAGGATCCCGGCGGGTTCGGCGGTGCCCGCGGGATCCTGCGTCTCCTCGCTGAGGGACACCAGGCGGGCGCCGCGGCGTCGGTGGTTGATGGCGGTGTTGATGACCACCCGACGCAACCACGGCGCGAACGGACGTGAGGGGTCGAAGCGGTGCAGCCGACCGAACGCGCGAACCAGGGCTTCCTGGGCGATGTCCTCTGCGGCCGAGGCATCACCGCCAAGGAGCCGAGCGGTCCTGCAAGCGGCCGGCCAGTGACGTTCGAACAACGTGCCCACCGCGTCACGGTCACCGCGCTGAGCCGCCCGCGCCAGGTCTTCATCCGAGTGATCCACCACCTGGACTACACCTCACGCGGCGCGAGAAGTCCCGTCGAGTCACGGCCGCGGCCCGGCCCGGGGGATGCGATGACGGAAGGTCGTCCGCAGTCGCGGCGCGAAGTCACCGGTGTACGCGCGAGGACGGACACAAACGTGGCGGTCCGTTCGTTGATGGGGTGATGAGCACAATGACCGCATCTTCAGAGCGTGAGCTGGTTGGGCGAGCCCGGCGCGGTGACGCCCGCGCCGTGGCGGAGTTGTTCGATGCGCACTGGCATGGGGCGTGGCGTGTCGCGGTGGGTGTCTCCGGTGACCCGGCGGCCTCCGAGGACATCGCCCAGGAAGCCTTCCTCAGGGCGATCCGGAGCCTGCCCGGCTTCGACGGACGGCGACCGTTCGCGGTGTGGCTGCACCGGATCGTGGTGAACACCGCCATCGACCACGTACGGCGGGAACGACGCCGGCCGGACCTGTCCCAAAGCGCCCCCGGCGCGGACGCGCCGGGCGGGCCGGACGGAGGCTCGCCGGAGCTGCTGGCCGCGTTGCTGGCCCTCACCGACGAGCAGCGCGCGGTGGTGTTCCTGCATTTCTGGGTGGGGCACACCGTCGATGAGGTCGCGGTCGTGCTCGGTGTTGCCCGCGGCACCGTCCGCTCGCGCCTGGCACGCGCGATGACCGCGCTGCGAGCGCACCCTGACCTCCAGGCGATTGCGAGGGTGACCGATGTCTGAACCCCACACCGCAGACGAGCAGACCCGGATCGTGGCGGCGCTGTCATCGCTGCATCCGGACCCTGCGGCGACCGACCGGGCCCGGGCCGCGGTGATCGGCGCGGCAGCAGCACCGAGTGTGCGCCGGCCGTTGCGGTGGGTGCGCCCGTCGCTTCGCTTCGCGTTGCCCGCCGCGGGGATCGCGGCGATCGGGACCGTGCTGGTCCTGTCCCTTCCCCGCGGGGAGGAGGACCGCGCGGCGGTGCCGCCCGGTCCCCAGACCGAGAGCTGCGTGGTGCAGCGCGGGCAGACCTTCCGCATCCTTCCCCTCGAGCCCGCCGTGGCGATGCGGGCGGGAACGGCGACGGTGATGTGGAACGCCTTCGACCGCAGCATCCGCGTTGCGGACGCCCCGGAGGGAGGCCCCTTCGCGTCCACACGCCTGAGCGGGCCGGATGTGTTCGGCACGATCGGTCCCGCGTTCGAACAGAACGAACGTGGTGACGGCGTGGCCGCGTGGGTCGACGCCCGGCAGGTGGTCGCGGTCCATCGCTCCGCCGGCGGTGAGTGGAGCGAGCCGGAGGTCCTCGGCCGCGTCAATGCGGACCGCGGCCCGTACAACGGCCCCGCGGTGGCCATGGCCCCCGACGGTACCGCCACCGTGGCGTGGCCGTCCGGGACCGGGCTCCGGGGCGCCCGCCGCGCACCCGACGGTGCCTGGAGCCGCTCCGCGACCCGAGATCCGGCACCGCTGTACCCGAACATGCCGGGCGCCTCGGAGGTGGCGATGGCCACCGACGACGACGGCGACGTCGCGGCCGTCTGGATGCTGGCCGGCGACGGCATCGGCGCGGCGACCTGGCCGGTCGACGAAACCGGATGGACGCCGACGCAAAAGGTCCTGAGCACCGTCAGCGGGCCCATCAGCATGTACGGCAACGCCCGGATCGTCGGCTCCGGACGCGGATTCGTGCTGAGCATGCTCGTGGGCCGGACCACCCGGGTGCGCGACGGCGGGTTGATCGCCGCCCGGGACGACATGGTTGTCGCCACCCGGCTCCCGGCGGGGGCCTCCACGTGGAGCCGCGCCGTGCGGATGAGCCCCCGCGGTGAGGTCCCCGGGCAGAACACGAGCGTCGCTGGCCCCGACGGAGAGGTCGCGGTCGCCTGGACCGCCACCGCAGCGCCGGGGACTCCGGCCTACCAGCGGCCCGGATTCCCGCCGCGCACCCTGCGCGTCGCGCTCAGCCAAGACGGACGGTTCCGGTCGACACTGCTGGTTCCGGGCGCGCGGGGCACCATCAGCAGCCCCGCCCTTGCCCTGGGGGATGGCGGCCAGCTCACCGTCGCCTGGACCGACGGGGCGAACCGGAACTCCGGGCGGAACTCCAGCGTCAGGGTGATCACCTACACGGCCGGACAGGGCTGGTCGGGTGCCCGCCGCATCTCCGACCGCGGTACCGGACCGCTCACACCGGCCCTCGCTCGCGACGCGGCGGGGAACACCGTCGCGGCATGGATGCGCTGCGCCGGAGGCCGCGACCTGGTCCTTCAGGTCGCAACCCGTCCGGCCGGCGCGGATTGGGGTGCCGCCACGCGCGTGCAGTAGGGCGATGCCGGAACCGCGGAGGTGGTGGGAGCGACCCACCTCCGGGTTCTGAACGCAGCAACGCGGGCGGTTGTGCGTGGGCCTGGGGCCGAACGCCCGGTGCACGAATAACCCGGGCAGGTTGGCTGGAACATGCGGAACGCCCGGCGCAGGAGTCCGGGCGGCCGGAAGGCGCCCCGTGCCCTGCCGCCGGAGCACCGACGTGCACGTCATTGCCCGCTTGCCGCTGGACGTCTCGGCCGCGACGGCGGGCCCGTCGCTTCACGCCTGGAGCGGTCTCGCGTGGTACCCCGAGGGACCCGGTTCCAGTGGCGACCCGGTCCCGAGTGGGGGCGGGGTGAGAGGGTCGGGACGCAGGTTGCGGGTTCGTTCGTTGACGAGGTGCATGCCTGATTCCGAACAACGTCTGATCGCCGACGCGCGCCGCGGGTCCCGTGAGGCGCGGGGGGAGTTGTTCGCCCTGCATTGGCGGGATGCGTGGCGCACCGCCCGGGCGGTGTGCGGCGATGACCAGCGCGCCCAGGACATCGCCCAGGAGGCGCTGGTGCAGGCCGTGACCAAGCTCGGCCGCTTCGACGGGCGCCGCCCGTTCGGGGCATGGCTGCGACGCATCGTGGTCAATCAGGCGATCGACACCACGCGACGCGACCGGCGCCTGATCGGGCTGGACGCCGCGTCGGATCTCGCCGCCGAGGGGTTCGCGGACTGGGAGCCCGGGCTGGCGTCCGCGGTCCGTGCGCTGCCCGCAGACCGGCGGGCCCTGGTGGCATTGCGCTACGGCCTGGACCTGACCCCGCCGGAGATCGCCGAGGCGATGGGTCTTCAGGTCGGCACCGTCCATTCACGTCTCGCCCGTGCCCTGGCCGAGCTGCGCCAGCGGCTGGAGGTCACCGATGTCCGCTGAGATCGAACAGCGCCTGGCCGACACGCTGCGCCCGGGCGAACCCCCGGCGGGGTCCCTGCAGATGGCATTGGAGTACCTGGACACCCGCGCCCCGGCGCGCAGGACGCCGTCTCGCGCCCGGCGTGTGTGGGGGGGCGTGGCACTCGCTGGGACGATTGCCGGGTTCGGTGCGCTGCTCGTGCTGGCAATGCCGCGGGGAACCGATGCGCCGGCCCCGACGCCGACGGGAAGCATCAGCGGCTTCAGTGTGCTCGGCGGACGAGCATTCCCCGATCCAGGCCTGGTGACCGTGAGGCCTGACGGGCTGGGCTTCCCGGGCGTGCAGCCGGGATCGCTGCGGCTCGCGAGGGATCTGCCGACCGGCGTTCGAGTCCTGGTGGGGCGGACCAACACGGGCTTTGTGTGCCTTTTCGCGGTGCCTCCGCGCATCAGCTTCCGTTCGGGGACCTGCGCGCCGGCGGAGGATGTGCGTCGCGCGGCGCTTGTGCAGAGCTCCTGGTGGAACAGGTCGCAGACGATTGTGCTGGTCCCCGACGGCACCACGGTGAGCACCGTCTCCGGGCAGCCGGTGCGGGTCCGAAACAACGTCGCCGTGCTGGAGCGCACCGTGAGGCAGGTGGTGCTCCGGACTCCGGCGGGTGACCGGCGCGTTCGGTTCAACGGGGCAGATCCTGTGCCATTGACCGCGGCGGACCGTCAACGGCCGGCGATCGTCCCGGACCTCACCGACCTCACGCCCTTCGAGGCGGCAGAGGTCCTGAAGGCGGCCCGGCTGGCCGACGGCGCACTCCAGGCCGAGTCGGTCGACACGGCGCCGAACCGGGTCGTCGGGCAGCGTCCGCTGCCTGGCGCGGCCGCCCCCGCGGGTAGCGACGTCCGTCTCTCCGTGAGTGCGCCGCTGGGCCCCAACGGGACGCGGGTGAGCGTGGCACCGGACACCGTGGTCCGCTGGGCGCCCCCGGGGTCCTCCCGCCAGTTCCGCACCGATCGACTTGCCGCATTCCGGGGGACCGTGACCGTCCTGGTCTTCGCCCGCCTGCGGGCCGATGCCGAGGTGATCGCCAAACTCAGCAGCCCCCTGACGGCGCCCGCCCCCGTAGCCGTCGCACTCAACGGCAGTGAGGCAAAAGCGCTTTCGTTTCGCCGGGCGCGCGGCGGGTTCGGCGTGGTCGCAGATCCGGCCGGCGCCCTTGGCCGTGCGGTCGGCGTCACCAGCGCCCCAGCCGTTGTCATCCTCGACCGGGAAGGTCGCGTCGCGTACCGGCGCTCCGGTCGTCTGGACGTGCGCGAGGTTCCCACGGTGATGGCCGCGCTCAGGAGCGAACCCGCTCCGCCCGATGCGCCGCTGCCCGAAGCCCCGGCGGCCGCCAGATACCTGCAGGCCGGAACGCTGCTCGCCCCGGAGGATGTCCCCCAATCGGTGCTGCGCAACTGGGCCGCCGACGTGATCCCCGAGCGCGTACGGGCGTTCGGCCCCACGAGCAGCGGCTGGCGCGCTTGGATCGCGATCAATCGCCCCCGCCCCGGCATCGCCGGCACCACCTTCACCGTGGTGACCACCCGCGGAGTGCCGCGAGGAACACTTCCCGCCAGCCAGTCCGGGGCGATCGGCGTTCCACCGGTCCGCCCGGGTCAGAATCCCTGGGTGCTCCCCCTCGGCGCGTTCGGCTCCGGGAAGGCCACCCGCCTGCTGTGGGTAGTGGGCCCGGGCTACACCGAGGTCATCAACTTCGGGGACGCCTCGATCACCAACGGACTGCTCGAGATCCAGATGCGGGTACCCATGCCACGCGAGGTCATCCTCAACGGCCCTGCCGGACGGGCAACGATTCCGGTGCGCTAGAAGCCGTCTCGCCGGGCTACCTGTTTTGACACGGCCTCCCACGAGTCGCCCGCATGGCGGGCGGAGCCATCGCCGCCCTCCAGCACGGCCTGTTCCTCGCTACTGGTGCACCGCATCACCGACAAGATCCCTCCGCTCTGGCGGCTCGTTCGGTCCCGACTGATCGGGGGGTGTCCCAGCCTGGTGCTGAAGCACGGCGGGGAGGCTGAGCGTCTGCGGCCCAAAGAGTTGGAGCGTTCGGGACGCCGCAGGGTCTGTCGTGCGTCTATTAACCAGTGGACGTGACCGCATTCAGCATTCATGAGCTGGTGGTCGCCGCCGGTGCTGGTGACCGGGCAGCCCGGGAGGAGCTGTTCCGCCGGTT
>LNFM01002014.1_pt1 | contig 43933 bp, 38 predicted proteins | sample 596031 | NCBI WGS metagenome assembly LNFM01 (sample SAMN04254537, study PRJNA301005) | activated carbon metagenome | isolation source: dual media filters at the Ann Arbor, Michigan drinking water treatment plant | place: USA: Ann Arbor
ATCTCGCTGGCCCAATCTACGTCACGGCGCTGTCGCCCTGGTTGCTCGGCGAGCATGTGGGCTGGCGGCGATGGCTCGCCGTCATCGTCGGCTTTATCGGCGTCGTCATCGCCATCCAGCCTGGGCAGGAGAGCTTTTCGTGGGGGGCGCTCGCGGCCCTCACCGGCAGCTTCGCCTATGCCTGCTTCATGGTTGCCACCCGCAAGCTGGCGGCGACGGACGCGCGTGTCCTCATGGGCTGGCAGCTCGTCGCGGCGCTCGTCGTCGGCCTTGCCTTGCTGGCGGTGCAGGGCTGGAACCCAGTCCGACCAATCGACCTTGCCCTGATGGCTGCGCTGGGACTCGGCTCCCTGCTCGGCAATTCCTGCGTCAATATCTCGCTGAAACTGGCGCCAGCCGCTGTCGTCGTGCCGTACCAGTACTCTCTCATCATCTGGGGCGTGCTGATGGGCTATCTCGTCTTCGGCGAGGTGAGCGACATGCCGACCTTCATCGGCGCGGCCATCATCATCGCGGCGGGCCTGTTCATTTTCTTCCGCGAGCAGCACTTGCGTCGGCAGGCGGTCCGCTCTCCAGAGCCCAGGCCTCCGGCTCGTGGTTGAGCGAGGCGGTCCGCGTCTCCAAGGTGAGGGCGGCGACACCGCTCCGGCGACGCGATTGCCCGATCGTGGGTCCCCCTAAACCAACGGGGCAAATGGACCGGGCCACCCGATCATTCAAAATTGCTACACATTGTCGCGTTTGGCCAATGCCGGCGACTGTCTGTCATTCCCTTGCGGCACTTTTAACCAACTGCCCTTATCACGGCGCCGTGAATAAGTTCGATGGCCCCGACGCCACAAAATCCGGCAGGTGTTGAGATGATGACCTGGTTTCGAAGCATTTCGATTGCGGCCAAAGTTCTATTGGCAGGCGCTATTCTCGGCGTTGCAATGGTGATATTGGCCGTCACAGCCTTCGCATCGTTGAACCAGATGCGGGATGCAAAAGGAAACCTGCATCAAGCAAGCGAAACTCTGTTTGTTTCGGGTCGTGCGGCGGGATACTTGCTATCCTACGTGACCGACGTTCGGGCCCAGGCCCAGGATCTGACTGCCGAGCAGAGGCAGAAATACGAAACCGGCGCCGATGGCGACTACAGGCTATTCCTCAGCCGTCTGGACGAACTCACCGCGACGGCGGCTTTGCCGGCGGCCCGTGCCGAGCTCGATGCGATACGGCAGCTCGCAGCACGGATCGAGATGTTGCACCGCCAGCTGAGAAGCAAGGCGCGCGGCGGCGAGATCGCAGGGGCGGCGCAGACGGCGCGCGACGCCCAGGTGCTCGTCGACCAGGCCCGCGAGGCTCTGCGGACCTTCGATGGCCGCAGCGAGGGGCGCAAGAAGGAGATGCTCGATCGTTCCGAGATTGTCTATCAGCGCGCATTCTGGACCCTGATCGCCGTGGCGGTGCTGGGGCTTCTGATCGGTGGCGGACTCATGACGGCGATCGTTGTCGGCACGGTGTCGCGCCCCCTGCGGGCCATCACGGGTGCCATGCTCAAGGTCGCAGGAGGCGATGCCCAGGCGGAGGTTCCGGAGCTCGGCCGGAAGGACGAAGTGGGCCGCCTCGCCGGAGCTCTCGAGACCTTCAAGGCCAATCTCGTCGAGAGCCGGCGTCTGGCCGCCGAGCAGGAGGCCGAGCGGGCCGCCAAGGAACGCCGTGCCGGCGTTGTGGCGGAAGCCGTCGCCGCCTTCGAGAAACAGGTAGGGGAAGTGGTCAGCACCGTCACCAGCGCGTCCACCGAACTGGAGGCCGCCGCATCGACCCTGACGCAGACGGCGGGCTCGACGCAGCAGCTTTCCACCATGGTGGCGTCGGCGTCGGAGGAAGCGGCCAGCAACGTCCAGTCGGTCGCCGCGGCCACCGATGAAATGTCGTCTTCGGTCGGCGAGATCGGCCGACAGGTTCAGGAATCGTCGCGCCGGGCGAAGGATGCCGTCAATCTCGCCCACGCGACCGATGCCAAGGTCACCGAACTCCTGGAGGCGGCGGGCCGCATCGGGGACGTGGTCAAGCTGATCACGGCCGTAGCCGACCAGACCAATCTCCTCGCCCTGAACGCCACGATCGAGGCGGCCCGGGCGGGCGAGGCTGGCAAGGGATTCGCTGTGGTCGCAACCGAGGTCAAGGCCCTCGCCAGCCAGACCGCGAGGGCGACGGAGGCCATCTCCGCGCAGATCGTGTCGATGCAGCAGGCGACGCGCGAGGCGGCGACGGCCATCCAGACCATCGGGACGAGCATCGTAGAGGTTTCGGAGATTTCCACCGCCATCGCGGCTGCGGTCGAGGAACAGGGGGCCGCCACCCTGGAGATTGCGCGCAACGTCCAGGAGGCCTCGAAAGGCACGTCGGAGGTGGCCACGAACATCAGCGAAGTGAACCGCGGCGCTGTGGAAACCGGCTCGGCATCGAGCCAGGTCCTGTCCGCCGCCAAGGAACTGTCCTCCCAGGGAAGCCGCCTGAAGGCACAGGTCGACACTTTCCTCGCGAAGGTCCAGGCGGCCTGATCGCAGGCTATGCCGCTGTAGCTGTCTCAGCCGCCCGGTCCGCCGGGCGGCTTTTTGTTGGTCCGCCAGGAAACCTCAGCACCATCGCACTGGCCCATCGGCATTCGGGAAAGTGGTCAATCGCCGATATGCGCCGGCGAAGTCGAATGTTCGATCAGCATGCGTTCCGGCATGGTCGTCACCGGGCTGGGCTTGCTCCCGCCAAGGCCAGCCTGATCTGCTTCTCGATCTCGATGATGGCGAAGAAGGCGGCACCGACCGCCACGATCAGCAGGCCGTCGGCGAAGGGCACAGCCCGGGTGCCGAGCACCGCCTGCAAGGCCGGCAGATAGGTCACCGCGAACTGCGCGGCGCTGATCACGAGGACCACCGTCCAGACCACCTTTGTGCCCCTGGCCGCGGCCCAGGTGAGCGAGGTCCCGTGGATGTTGCGGATGAAGAAGAGGTGGAAGATCTCCAGCACCACGAGCATGTTCATGGCCATGGTCTGGGCCAGGGCCAGTGGGTAACCGCGGTCGATCGCGTAAGCGAAGATGCCAAAGACCGCGGCCACGAACAGCCCCGCCACCAGAACCACGTGCCAGACGAGCGCGCCCGACAGGATCGGCGTCTCGCGCGGGCGGGGCGGGCGCGCCATGGTGCCCGCCTCGGTCGGCTCGAAGGCGAGCGCGATGCCGAGCGTGATGCCGGTGATGAGGTTGACCCAAAGGATCTGCACCGCCGTCACCGGCAGGGCGAGCCCGAGGAGCAGCGCGAGGATGACCGTCATCGCCTCACCGGCATTGGTGGGCAGCGTCCAGCTGACGACCTTCTTCAGATTGTCCCAGACGGTGCGGCCCTCGCGCACCGCCGCGGCGATGGAGGCGAAATTGTCGTCGGCCAGGACGAGGTCGGCCGCCTCCTTCGCCGCCTCGGACCCCTTCATGCCCATGGCGATGCCCGCGTCGGCGCGCTTCAGGGCCGGCGCGTCGTTCACCCCGTCGCCGGTCATCGCCACGGAAAGGCCATGGGCCTGCAGGGCCGTCACCAGCCGCAGCTTGTGTTCGGGGGAGGTGCGGGCAAAGACGTCGGTGCGCTTCACCTCCTCAGCGAGCCGCCCGTCGTCCAGGGCATCCAGATCGGCGCCGGTCAGCACCCTGTCCGGATTGTCGAGGCCGATCTGGCGCGCGATGGCGGCCGCCGTCCCGGCGTGGTCGCCGGTGATCATCTTCACCCGGATGCCGGCCGTCCGGCATTCGGCGACCGCCGCGATGGCCTCGGGACGTGGTGGATCGATCAGGCCCACCAGGCCGAGGAAGGTGAGGCCGTCTTCAAGGCTGCCCGGCGCGATACGGTCCGCCGTCTCCACCCGTTCGGCCAGGGCCAGGACCCGCAGGCCGCGACGCGCCAGGGCCTCGGCCCGCTCATGCCAATGCTGCCGATCGATGTCGCGGCACATGCCGAGGACCCTCTCGGGGGCGCCCTTGACGTGGACGATCCGCCCCGCGGGGCTCTCGCTCAGCACCGCCATGAACCGGTGGCGGCTGTCGAAGGGGATGGCGTCGAGCCGCCGGTCGCGCGTGCTGATGCCGGCCTTGCCGGCAAAGGCCAGCAGGGCGCCCTCCATCGGGTCGCCCTCGACCATCCAGCGCCCCTGCTTCTCCCGAAGGGCCGCGTCGTTGCACAGCGCCGCCGCGCGCGCGAGCGCCGACAGGTCGCCATCCGGGGTGATGGCGCCCTCGGGCGCATAGCCCTCGCCGCTGACCGTGAATGCGCCGGCAGGGGTCTCGGCCGCGGCCACCACCATCTCGTTGCGGGTCAGCGTGCCGGTCTTGTCGGTGCAGATCACCGAGACCGAGCCGATCGCTTCGATCGCCGGCAGGCGGCGGACGATGGCATGGCGTCGCGCCATGGCCTGCACGCCGATGGCCAGCGTGATGGTCAACACCGCCGGCAGCCCCTCGGGGATGGCGGCAACCGCCATGCCCACGACCGCCATGAACATTTCCGAAAAGTCGCGGTGCCCGACGAAATAGCCGTAGGCGAGGAGCAGCCCGGAGACGAGCAGGATGAGAAGAGACAGCCAGCGCGCGAAATGGTCCATCTGAGCGACGAGCGGCGTCTTCAGCTGCTCGACGCCCGCCAGCAGGCCGCCAATCCGCCCGATCTCCGTGCCGGCTCCGGTCGCGACGACGAGCCCGCGCGCTGTCCCCTGGGTGACCAGCGTGCCCGACCACAGCATCGAGCGCCGGTCGCCGAGTGCGGCATCGGGGGCGACGGGTTCCTCGGTCTTCTCCACCGGCACGGATTCGCCGGTGAGGATGGCCTCCTGCGCCGCAAGTCCTCGCGCCTCCATCACCCGGAGGTCGCCGGGCACCTTGTCGCCGGCCTCGAGCAGGACGATGTCGCCTGGGACGAGGTCGGCGCCGTCGATCGTCACCCGGGCCCCGCCGCGCAGCACCGCCGCCCGCGGAGCCAGCATCTGCCGGATCGCGGCCATGGCCTCCTCGGCCTTGCCCTCCTGGATGACGCCGATCACGGCATTGGCGATCACCACCGCGAGGATCACCGCCGTATCGATCCAGTGCTGCAGGCCGGCCGTGACGACGGCGGCGCCGAGCAGGACGTAGATCAGCACGTTGTTGAACTGGGCGAGCAGCCGACGCAGCGGCCCCAGGCTCGTGCCGGCGGGCAGGCGGTTGGGCCCGTGGGCCGCGAGCCGCCGTGCGACCTCGGCCGCAGTGAGGCCGCCCGGGCTCGCTCGGAGAACGGCGAGGCAGTCGGTGACGGAGCGGGCGTGGGGATCGCCGAGGTTCGTCTCGTCGTCATGGCTGGACATCGTCGCCCCGTCTCCTTCTCGCTGGCTCTCACGTCCTGGCCGGGCGACGCTCGCGGCCCGGCGCCGTGGCGTCGTTGTTCCGCATCAAGAGCCGGCGCCTCGAAGCCCGCGGAGGGCGCTGTCGCGATGAAATGCCGCGGCCGGCGATTGTCCCACGTCAATCCCAGCCCGGACCGCTCTGCCAAAATCGCGGCGTTCTGGACCGGAGAAGGATGTCTCTCATGAAGACGCTCGCCTACCTGCCGCTGCTCACCTATCCCGACGCCACCTCCGTGCGGGCCGCGCAGGCGGCGGTGGGCATGGCGGGATCCATCGGCGCGGATGTGGACGCCACCGTCTACGCGGCAAACCTTCCCCGCGCCGCATCGACCTTCGGTACCATGATCATCAGCGCGTCGGAGATGATCCAGAAGGTCGAGAATGACAGCCAGCAACATGCGGCGCGACTGGCGAACGGCGTGCAGGAGAGCGCCCGGATCCATGGCCTCGCCCTCAGCCTGGAGACCCGTGTCGCGGCGCCGACGGAAGCCGTGGCGGGTGCTGCGGAGGAGGCCCGCTATCGCGACCTCACCATCATTCCCTGGTCGGAGCACAATCTGACCCTGCGTGAGGTGGCCGAGGCGGTGATCTTCGGATCGGGGCGCCCGGTCCTGCTGGTTCCCGAGGATCACGAGCCGGCCCGCATCGGCCACATCGCCGTGGCCTGGGACGGAAGCCGGGTTGCCGCCCGGGCACTCGCCGATGCCGGCCGCTTCCTCGCCGCCGGTGCCCGCGTCACCGTTCTGACAGCGGGGGACGAGAAGCAGATGGAGGCTGGCATCGCCGACCGTCTCGTCGACAGCCTGTCCCGTCGCGGCCTCGCTGCCGGCGCCCAAGTCGTCTCGGCGGGCAACAGGCCGATTGCCTTTGCGCTTCAGGAGGCCTGCCGCGACGCCGGAGCGGGATTGTTGGTGATGGGCGGCTACGGCCATTCGCGGCTCAGGGACTTCGTCGTCGGCGGGGCGACGCGCGGTGTCCTGGCATCCTTGTCCATGCCGGTCCTGATCTCGCACTGAAGGCCGCCGCAGCGGCGGCCTGAATCAGTTCGCGACGCATGCCGACCGAGGCTTACGCAGCGGCACCATAGAGAGCTGGGCGTTGAAGACGGCGATGACGGCACCGGCCCGGCCCTCGCTCGGCCTGACCATCTGCGGTTTGACGTTCACTCTTGGCGTCGCCTTCGAAGGCGCGGGAACAAGGGGCGATCCTGGCCATGGTGGCCGAGGGGCTGGGTGTCAGCATCGTGCCGACCTTGGGACTTCAGCCCGAACTGCGCGGCGTTCTCATCAAGCCGCTCGTTCCCCGTGTTCATCGGACCCTCGCGCTCGGGCATCTTCCTGATCCGAGCCCGGCGGCGCGAGCGTTCCTCGCGCAGGTCGCGCAGGCAGGTCCGGAGCACGTCGGCATTCCCGCCGGCTTCGGTTGAGCCGGCGTCTTCGGGCATGCCGCTCGCCGCCGGGACCTGACCTCGGCCACGACATCGACGCGACGCCCGCCCGGCACGTCCTGCTGCGCCAGTGTCAGCCCCAATGTTCGACGATGGGCCGCCGCCGACGTGACGCGACGGGTGGGGTCGGATCATCGTTCTCTGGCAAGCCGCATCAGACGGGGCGCCTTCTGGTCCCACCGCTCGCGTGACCATCGACCAGGGGCGCTTGAGATCTGACCTCGGCCGATCCGGCTTCGCTCCTGCGAAGGCCAACCGATGCCCACATCTGCGGGATGGACCGCAGAATGTCCGAAGTGGAAATGCGGGGGATCCTCGTGTGCCACCCATTCCGGCTGATTGTTTGCAACACGTCACTGCAGTGTCGGGCAATTTCGCTCGCTGTGGCGACATGATGGCGCCACGACGCTTCAAGAGCGGAATGCGATCATTCCTGACAAAAACGAAAAGTCGATGATGTTCAAAATGGTGCCCCTAGCCGGGATCGAACCAGCACTCCTTGCGGAACTCGATTTTGAGTCGAGCGCGTCTACCAATTCCGCCATAGGGGCAACGCGCGGCGGACTATAGTCACGCCCGCCCGCCGGTCAACGCCGGGGCGCGGAGGCGGCCTTGACTATGGCCGGGCCGGTGCCAAATGTCCGGCCATGAGCGAGAACCCCGTCTTTACCACCGCCGTCGCCATCGACCAGCCGACCGCCCGCATCGAGACCCCGGTGAAGGTGCTGTCGGAGGCGGCGAAACGCGCCCTGGCGGAGGCCGCCGAGCGCCGCGCCGCATTCGACGCCAAGGCGGCGGAGCTCGCCGCCAATCCTGAGGTGCACGGGCGCGGCGGCGCCGATCCCGTGCGCTACGACGACTGGGAGGTCGGCGGCATCGCCGTCGACTTCTAAGGACACGCCCGCCTCAGGCCTTGTTCTTGCGCTCGCGCAGCTCGGCGAAGACCTCCGCCGGCAACCGCCCCCGCATGCCGAGCACGGCCGCGATGGCGGCATCGTCGGCGCGCAGGAACGGGTTCGTCGCCTTCTCCTGCCCGATGGTGGTCGGCAGCGTCGGCTGGCCGGCCTCGCGCAGCCGGAACACCTCCTCGGCGCGCGCCTTCAGCGCCGCATTGTCCGGATCGACGGTGAGCGAGAACTTTGCGTTCGAGCCGGTATATTCGTGGCCGCAATAGACGGCGGTGTCGTCGGGAAGCGCCCGCAGCACCTTCAGCGCCTCCCACATCTGCTGCGGCGTGCCCTCGAACAGGCGGCCGCAGCCCAGCGAGAACAGCGTGTCGCCGGAGAACAGGATCTTCTCGGCCGCGAAGTGATAGACGATGTGGCCGACCGTGTGGCCGGGCGTGTCGATGACGTCGGCCTCCAGCGCGCCGAAGCGCGCCTTGCCGCCGGGGGCCACCGTCTCGTCCACCAGCGGGATGCGATGGGCGTCCGCCGCATTGGCGATGACGTGAGCCTTGGTCGCCGCCTTCACCGCCTCGATGCCCTGCACGTGGTCCGGGTGGTGGTGGGTCACGAGGATGTGGCTGATGGTCCAGCCCTTTTCCTCAGCCGCCGCCAGCACCGGGGCGGCCTCCGGCACGTCGATGGCGGCCGTCGCGCCGGTGGTGCGGTCATGGATCAGCGCGCCGAAATTGTCGCTGAGGCAGGTGAACATATGAACGTCGGCGGCCATGCGCGTCTCCGGGGTGTGGGGTGCGGTTCGTAACCGTTCATCCTGCCGGCTCTATGCCATTGCCTGCGGCCCGTGGCCATTCCATTCTCCCGCCACCGGCGCTCCGCCGGCCGCCGCGAAGGGTTCGGCTTGTCTGACGTCATCGACCTGCGCGCCTTCTATTCCTCGCCGCTCGGCATGGTCGCGCGGCGCATGGTGACGCGCGCCGTGCGCACCCACTGGCCCTCCGCCCGCGGCATGCTCACCGTCGGCCTCGGCTATTGCACCCCCTATCTCGGCATCTTCCGCGAGGAGGCCGACCGCTCCCTCGCCTTCATGCCGGCGCGCCAGGGCGTCATCTCCTGGCCGACGGCCAGGCCCGGGCGCTCGGCCCTCGTCGAGGACGACATGCTGCCGCTGGCCGATGCCGCCGTCGACCGGCTGCTCATCGTCCATGCGCTGGAGGTGTCGAACGACGTCCAGGCGCTGCTGCGCGAGGCCTGGCGGGTGCTCGCCGCCGGCGGCAAGGTGCTGGCCGTCGTGCCCAACCGCCGCGGCCTCTGGGCCCAGCGCGACACCACGCCCTTCGGGCAGGGCCGGCCCTATTCGGCCCGCCAGCTCACCGAGCTCATGCGCCAGTCCTCCTTCACGCCGGTGGCCTGGAGCCAGGCGCTCTGGGTGCCGCCCATCAGCACGACCCTGGTGCTGCGCTCCGCCATCGCCTGGGAACGCATGGGCTCGGCGCTGACCCTGCCCTTCGCCGGCGTCCATCTCGTCGAGGCGACGAAGCAGGTCTACACGCCCGCCCCGCTCCGGCGCGAGCGCACGGTGGAGATCTTCCGCCCCGTCCTCGCGCCGCAGCCGGCGGCGCGCGGCGTCGAGCGTCGGGGGGATGCCGAAGTCTAGCGCCCCGGCAGCTTCGACTTCAGCACGAAGAGCAGCTCGCCGATCTCCTCATCCGACAGGAGCGACACCCGCCGCGCCAGCAGGTTGGCGAGCTCGGTCGCCTGCGGCGACAGGCCGGACGTGTCGATGACGATGCGCGGATGGGAGATCTCGGCGAGCTTCGCCAGCTCCTCCGCCTCGTCCCAGATGATGCCGAAATAGGCGATGATCCGCTGGATCAGGTACCAGCTCGGGCGCCCGCGTTTGCCGTGCTCCAGCGCCGAGAGATAGGCGGCGGAGACGCCCACCGCCTCGGCCATGGCGGTGAGGGTGGCGCCCCGCTCCTCGCGTAAGGCGCGGACCCGGGCGCCGAACGGCGTCATCGCCGCCTGGCCTCGACGGCCGCCAGCGCCGCCGCCACCGCCGCCTCGATGCCGAGGTTCGTGGTGTCCAGCGTCACCGCGTCCGCCGCAACCGTCAGCGGCGCGTCGGCCCGGCCGGAATCGCGTTCGTCGCGCCGGGCGATGTCGGCGAGCACGGCGGAGAGCGCTTCGTCCGTGTCGGCGCATTCGCCGCGGCCGACCAGCTCGCGGAAGCGCCGCCGCGCCCGCTCCTGCGGGCTCGCGGTGACGAAGAGCTTGGCTTCGGCGTCAGGGGAGATGACCGTGCCGATGTCGCGCCCGTCCAGCACCGCGCCGCCCGCCTGGCCCGCGAAGGCGCGCTGCAGGTCGAGGAGCGCCCGCCGCACCGGCCCGTGGGCGGCGACGACGGAGGCGGCCTCGCCCGCCTCGCGGGTGCGCAGCCGCTCCGCGTCGAGGTCGGCGAGGTCGAGATTCTCGGCGATCACCTGGGCGATCTCGACGTTGTCCAGCGGAAAGCCGCGGTCACGCATGATCTGCCCGACGCCGCGATAGAGCAGGCCGGTGTCGAGATGCGGCAGGCCGTAATGGGCGGCGATGCGGCGGGCGAGGGTGCCCTTGCCCGAGGCCGCCGGTCCGTCGATGGCGATGATCACGAGAAGTCCGCCCCGAGGCCGCGCATCAGGCCGACGAAGTCGGGGAAGCTGGTGGCGATGAAGGCGGTGTCGTCCACGCGCATCGGCTCCGCCGTGGCGAGGCCCATGACGAGGAAGCTCATGGCGATGCGGTGGTCCATGTGCGTCTCCACCATGCCGCCGCCCGGCGCCCGGCCGTCACCGGCGACGATGAGGTCGTCGCCCTCGATGGTGTGGGCGACGCCGGCCGCCGCGAGGCCCGCCGAGACCGCCGCGAGCCGGTCGGATTCCTTCACCCGCAGCTCGTGCAGGCCGCGCATCCGCGTCGGCCCCTCGGCGAAGGCGGCCGCGACCGCGAGCACCGGATACTCGTCGATCATCGAGGGCGCGCGGTGTCCCGGCACGTCGACGCCGGTGAGGCGCGAGCCGTGCACCCGAAGGTCGGCGATGTCCTCGCCCGATTCCACCCGCGGGTTCAGAACCTCGATCTCTGCGCCCATCTCGATCAGCGTCGTGATCAGGCCGGTGCGCAGCGGGTTCATCATCACGCCGGTGACGGTGACGTCGGAGCCCGGGACGATCGCCGCGGCGACGATGGGGAAGGCGGCGGAGGAGGGGTCCGCCGGCACCACCACCGGCGCCGGCTTCAGCTCCGGCTGCCCGACGAGATCGATGCGCCGGCCGTGCTCGCCGTGCGGCGTCACCGTCACCTCGGCGCCGAAATGGGTCAGCATCCGCTCGGTGTGGTCGCGCGTCGCTTCCGTCTCGATGACGGTGGTGATGCCCGGCGCGTTGAGGCCGGCGAGCAGCACCGCCGATTTCACCTGCGCCGAGGCCACCGGGGATTCGTAGGTCACCGGCACGGCGTCCTTCGGCCCCTGGATGGTGATCGGCAGCCGCCCGCCCTCGCCCTGCTCCACCACCGTGACGCCGAACAGCTCCAGCGGGTCGAGGGCCCGGCGCATCGGCCGCTTGCGCAGCGAGGCGTCGCCGTCGAAGGTCGCGCGGATCGGATGGCAGCCGATGACGCCCATCATCAGGCGGCAGCCGGTGCCGGCATTGCCGAAGTCGAGCGGCTCTGTCGGTTCCTTCAGGCCGCCGACACCGACGCCCTGCACCCGCCAGGCGCCGGGGCCGGTGCGCTCCACCGTCGCACCGAGCTGGCGGCAGACCTTCGCCGTGTTCAGCACGTCCTCGCCCTCCAGGAGCCCGGTGATCCGGGTCTCGCCGACCGTCAGGAGCCCGAACATCAGGGCCCGGTGGGAAATGGACTTGTCGCCCGGCACGGTGATCTGGCCGGTGAGGGCGGCGCCGCGGCGCGAGGTCAGCGGTGTCTTGGTCTCGGATGCGCTCAAGGTGGGATGGTCCCGTCCGTTCGAAAAACCGGTGCCCGCGCTCTATCCCGCGCCGCAAGCCTCTTGACAAGCCGGGGCTCTGCGTCCAACTGACCCCCCTTCAAACGAAGTGCGATCTTTCTCAGGGAGTCCGCCGTGGCGAGACCCGAACTCGGCGTGAAGCGCATCTGCCCCACGACCGGCAAGAAATTCTACGACCTGAACCGCGACCCCATCGTCTCGCCCTACACGGGTGAGGTGCTGCAGCGCGTGATGTTCGAGCCCGCCCGCCGCGGCTCGTCCGCCGCTGCCGCCAAGGTCGCCCCGCAGCCGGACGAGGAGGATGCGGAGCTCGAGGTGCAGGACGCCGAGCTCGTGAGCCTCGAAGAGGCGGACGAGGAAGAGGCGTCCCCGGCCAAGGCCGCGACCCTCGACGACGACGTGGACGTCGACGTGGAGGATGCCGCCGACGACGACGACACCTTCCTCGCCGAGGACGAGGATGAGGACGACGGCGACGTCTCCGACCTCATCGGCGATGCCGCCGACGACGAGGACGACCAGTAGGGCTCGGGACGGCCGGCGGGCGCTCGGCGCCCGCGGCCCTCTTGCGCTCCGGCCCCTTCGGGCGTATGTGAAGGGCCGACTTCGGTCATTCATACACCCTCATCGATGGCGATCGTGAGAGTGGGTTCCTGCGGGGACCCGCTCTTTTTGTTTCAGCCGCCGGCGAGGCCAGTTTCGGAGCGTCGATTGTCAGCGGAAGAGCCGCGCATCACCGATGACCTGCCCACCGGGGCCAGCGCCCCGGCGGAGGCCGATCCGCGCCTGATCGTCGAGAGCGGCGTCGCCGCGCGCGTCGCCGCCATCGTCGGGCCGGTGCTCGAGGGCCTCGGCTTCCGGCTGGTGCGCGTCCGCATCTCCGGCTCGCAGGCCGGCGGCTCGACGCTGCAGATCATGGCCGAGCGCCCCGACGGCACCTTCACCATCGACGACTGCGAGGCGACGAGCCGCGCGCTCTCCCCGGTCCTCGACGTCGAGGACCCGATCGCCGCCGCCTACAACCTCGAGATCTCCTCGCCCGGCATCGACCGGCCGCTGGTCCGCGTCGGCGACTTCGCCCGCTGGGCCGGCTACGAGGCGCGAATCGAGATGGCGGTCGCCCAGGACGGCCGCAAGCGCTTCCGCGGCTTCATCCTCGGCGCCGAGGGCACGGGCGCCAAGATCCGCCGCACCGACGTCAAGGGCGACGAGCCCGCCGAGATCGTCCTGCCGATCGAGGAGATCGGCGAGGCGCGCCTCGTTCTGACCGACGACCTCATCCGGGAGGCGCTGCGCCGCGCCAAGGCCGCCGGCCGCGCCATGGACGAGGACGAGGAGGACGAAGACTTCGACGGGGACGCCGGGGAGGCGGAGGACGCCACCGACGACACCGAGATCGTCATCGTCCGCCCCGGCACGCCCCGTCCGGTCCGTTCCGCCGAGGCGCCGAAGAAGAAGCCCTCGCCCGGCACGCCCTATTCGCGCGGCCCCAAGCCCAAGGGCCCGGGCCGCTACGCCAAACCCAAACCATCCCGCTAGAGGGGAACGACCCATGGCCGTTTCGGCAAACCGACTGGAACTGCTGCAGATCGCGGATGCGGTGGCACGCGAGAAGCAGATCGACCGCCAGATCGTCCTCGAAGCCATGGAGGACGCGATCCAGAAGGCGGCGCGCTCGCGCTACGGTCAGGAGACCGAGGTGCGCGCCGAGATCAACGCCAAGTCCGGCGAGATCCGCCTGTCCCGCCTGCTGCAGGTGGTCGACGAGGTCGAGAACGTCGCCACCCAGATCGCCACCGAAGAGGCCCGCCGCAAGAACCCGGCGGCCCAGCCCGGCGACTGGATCGCCGAGACCCTGCCGCCCTTCGACTTCGGCCGCATCGCCGCCCAGTCGGCCAAGCAGGTCATCGTCCAGAAGGTCCGCGAAGCCGAGCGTGACCGCCAGTTCGACGAGTACAAGGACCGCGTCGGCGAGATCGTCTCGGGCCTGGTCAAGCGCGTCGAATACGGCAACGTGGTCGTCGACCTCGGCCGCGGCGAGGCGATCATCCGCCGCGACGAGCTGATCCCGCGCGAGATGTTCCGCAACGGCGACCGCGTCCGCGCCTATCTCTTCGACGTCCGCCGCGAGCAGCGCGGGCCGCAGATCTTCCTCTCCCGCACCCATCCCCAGTTCATGGCCAAGCTCTTCGGCCAGGAAGTGCCGGAGATCTATGACGGCATCGTCGAGATCAAGGCGGTCGCCCGCGACCCCGGCTCGCGCGCCAAGATCGCCGTCGTCTCCCGCGATTCCTCCATCGATCCCGTCGGCGCCTGCGTCGGCATGCGCGGCTCGCGCGTGCAGGCGGTCGTCGCCGAGCTGCAGGGCGAGAAGGTCGACATCATCCCCTGGAACCCGGACATCGCCACCTTCGTGGTCAACGCCCTGGCTCCCGCCGAGGTCGCCAAGGTCGTGCTCGACGAGGACCGCGAGCGTATCGAGGTGGTCGTCCCCGATCCGCAGCTCTCGCTCGCCATCGGCCGCCGCGGCCAGAACGTGCGCCTCGCCTCGCAGCTCACCGGCTGGGACATCGACATCCTCACCGAGCAGGAGGAGAGCGAGCGCCGCCAGGCCGAGTTCGAGGCCCGCACCAAGCTGTTCATGGGCGCCCTCGACGTCGACGAGGTCGTCGGCCAGCTGCTGACCTCCGAGGGCTTCCGTTCGGTCGAGGAGATCGCCTATGTCGAGCTCTCCGACCTCGCCTCCATCGAGGGCTTCGACGAGGAGACCGCGCAGGAGCTGCAGCGCCGCGCCCTCGACACCATCGCCCGCATCGAGGCCGAGCACGACGCCCGCCGCAAGGAACTCGGCGTCGCCGACGACCTGCGCCAGGTCGACGGGCTGACCACCGCCATGATGGTCAAGCTCGGCGAGAACGACGTGAAGTCGCTCGAGGACTTCGCCGGCTGCGTGCCGGACGACCTCGTCGGGTGGACCGAGCGCAAGGACGGCCAGTCGGTGAAGAACGCCGGCTTCCTCGACGGCTTCGAACTCACCAAGGACGATGCCGAGGCCATGATCATGCAGGCCCGCGTCAAGGCCGGCTGGATCGAGGCGCCCGAGGCTGCCGAAGAGGCCGCGGCCGAGACGGCCGAAGCCGAAGCCTGAGCCGGGGAGATGGGCGGGAGTGGTCATCGCGGTGGAGAACGACGCGCCTGAGCCGACGCTGGACGGCGGGCCCCTGACGGGGCGCGCCGGCAGCGAGCGCACGTGCATCGTCAACCGCCGCGCCGGTCCGCCGGATGGCCTGATCCGCTTCGTCCTCGGTCCCGACGGCGCCGTCGTCCCCGATCTGAAGGCGCGCCTGCCCGGCCGCGGCGCCTGGGTGACGGCCACCCGCGCGGCGGTCGCCGAGGCGGTGCGCCGCAAGCTCTTCGCCCGCGCCTTCCGCACCGACGTCGTGGCTCCCGCCGACCTGGCGGACCTCGTCGACCGGCTGCTGGAGGCCCAGGCCCTCGCCTCTCTCTCGTTGGCCAACAAGGCCGGCACGGTGGTTGCCGGCTTCTCCAAGGTGGAGGCGGCCCTGAATGCCGACGAGGCCGCCGGCCTTATTCATGCCGCGGACGCCAGCGATGATGGCGTTCGCAAGCTCGGCCAGGTCCTGCGTCGCATCTACGGCGACGAGCCGGATGGAGTGCCGCGGGTGACGGCGTTCACCTCGCTGCAATTGGATTTGGCATTGGGGCGCATGAATGTGATACATGCTGCGCTGCTCGCCGGCGGGCCGAGCGAAAATGCACTCGCGAGATGCACGGCCCTCGAGGTCTACCGCACCGGTGACGTGACCGGAGGCATTCCTCCGGCTTCCGTCAACGAGCCGAAACACCGAATTTCCAGGACCCAGCCGCCTGGGGCAGGACCAGAACCGAATGACCGATGAGAAGACCTCCGGCGACAAGACCATCAGCCTGACGGGGAAGACCCTCAGCCTGAAGAAGCCCGCCGGTAACGAACAGAGCATGGTTCGCCAGAGCTTCAGCCACGGCCGCACCAAGACGGTGGTGGTGGAGAAGGTCTCGGCGAAGCCGCGCTCGTTCGCGCCGCCGCGCCCGGCCGCGCCCGCACCGGCTCCCGCCCCCGCCGCGGAGAAGCCGCGTCCGGCCGCACCCGCCCCGGCCGCCGCCGCGCCGAAGCCCCAGGCTCCGGGCATGGTCCTGCGGACCCTGTCCGACGAAGAGCGCGAGGCCCGTGACCGCGTTCTGGCCGAAGCCCGCGCCCGCGAGGCCGAGGAGCGCAAGCTCTCGGTCGAGGAGCAGGCCCGCCGCGCCGAGGAAGAGGCGCGCCGCGCCGCCGAGCGCGCCGAGCAGGATCGCCGCCAGCGCGAGGAAGACGAGCGCCGCCGCGCCGAGGACGACGCCCGCCGTCGCGCCGAATTCGAGTCGCGCCGCCGTGCCTCGGACGACCGCCCGCGCAGCCTCGACGACATCGGCCGCGCCCCGCGCCCGGCCGCCCCGGCCGAGAGCGCCCCGGCGCCCGAGGCCCGCACCTCCGCCCCGCCGCGTCCGCAGGGCGACCGCCCCGGCTTCGGCGACCGCCCCGGCTTCGGCGATCGTCCGCCGCGCGAGGGTGGCTATGCGCCCCGTCCGCAGGGCGACCGCCCCGGCTTCGGCGACCGTCCGCCCCGTCCCCAGGGTGACCGCCCCGGTTTCGGCGACCGCCCGCCGCGTGAGGGTGGCTATGCCGCCCGTCCGCAGGGCGACCGCCCCTATGGCGACCGTCCGCCGCGCCCGCCGGGCGACCGTCCCTTCGGCGACCGCCCGCCGCGTCCGCCCGGTGACCGCCCCTTCGGCGACCGGCCGCCGCGCGAGGGCGGCTACGCCCCGCGTCCCCCCGGCGACCGCCCCTATGGCGACCGTCCGCAGGGCGACCGTCCCTTCGGCGATCGTCCGCCGCGTGTCGATGGCCGCCCGCCGCGCCTCGACGGCCCGCGTCCGCCGCGCCAGTTCGGCGCCCCGGCCGCCAGCGCGATTCCCACCCGTCCCGAGGGTGCCGGTCCGATGCGGTCGGGTCCCCCCTCCGCCGGCCGTCCGCGCACCGCGGGAGACGACGATGACGGTCCGCGCGGCGTTCGCCGCGGTCCCGGCGGCAAGGTCGCGGCCCCCGCGACCCGCCCCGAGCGCCCGGCCGCCGACGCCCCGAGCCGCACCCGCCTGACGCTGACCAACGCGCTCGAGGATTCCTCCGACCGCATGCGCTCGGAAGCCTCGTTCCGTCGTCGCGTCCAGCGCATGACCGGACGCCGGCCGACCGAGCAGAAGGAAAAGATTTTGCGCGAGGTGACGATCCCCGAGACGATCACCATCGCCGATCTCGCCAACCGCATGTCCGAGCGGGCCGTCGACATCATCCGCATGCTCATGAAGCAGGGCGCGATGCACAAGATCACCGACGTGATCGATGCCGACACCGCCCAGCTCATCGCCGAGGAGCTCGGCCACACGGTTCGCCGTGTCGCCGAATCCGACGTCGAGGAAGGCCTGTTCGACAGCCCGGATCCGGAGGAGATGCTGGAGGGTCGCGCCCCCGTCGTGACCATCATGGGCCACGTCGACCACGGCAAGACCTCGCTGCTCGACGCCCTGCGCAAGACCAACGTCGTCTCCGGCGAGGCCGGCGGCATCACCCAGCACATCGGCGCCTATCAGGTGATGACGCCGCTCGGTGGTCTCGTCACCTTCATCGACACGCCGGGCCACGCGGCCTTCACCGCCATGCGCGCCCGCGGCGCCAAGGTGACGGACATCGTCGTCCTGGTGGTCGCCGCCAACGACTCGGTCATGCCGCAGACGGTGGAAGCCATCAATCACGCCAAGGCCGCCAAGGTCCCGCTGATCGTGGCGATCAACAAGATCGACCTGCCCGACGCCCGTCCCGAGAAGGTCAAGACCGACCTCCTCCAGTACGAGGTGCAGCTCGAAAGCCTCGGCGGCGACGTGCTCGAGGTGGAGCTCTCGGCCAAGACCGGCCAGGGCCTCGACAAGCTGCTGGAGCTCATCCAGCTGCAGGCCGAGGTGCTCGAGCTCAAGGCGAACCCCTTCCGCCTCGCCGAGGGCACGGTCATCGAGGCCAAGCTCGACCGCGGCCGCGGCCCCGTCGCCACCGTGCTGATCCAGCGCGGCACCATGCATCCCGGCGACATCATCGTCGCCGGCGCCGAGTGGGGCCGCGTGCGCGCCCTCATCAACGACAAGGGCGAGTCGACCGACGGTGCCGGTCCCTCCGTCCCGGTCGAGGTGCTCGGCTTCAACGGCACGCCGGAGGCGGGTGACCGCGTCGCGGTGGTCGAGAACGAGGCCCGTGCCCGCGAGATCACCGACTACCGCTCCAACCTGAAGCGGGAGAAGGCGGCAGCGCGCCTCGGCGCCGGCCGTTCGTCCCTCGCCGACATGATGAGCCAGCTCAAGGCCGGCGCGGGCAAGAAGGAATTCCCGCTGATCATCAAGGGCGACGTGCAGGGTTCGGTGGAGGCCATCGTCGGCGCTCTCGCCAAGCTCGGCAACGACGAGGTGGCGGCCCGCGTCATCCTCTCCGGCGTCGGCGGCATCACCGAGAGCGACGTCGGCCTCGCCCAGACGGCCGGCTCGGTCATCATCGGCTTCAACACGCGCGCCCACAAGGAAGCGCGTGCCGCCGCCGAGCAGGCCGGGATCGAGATCCGCTACTACAACATCATCTACGACCTGGTGGACGACATCAAAGCCGCCATGTCCGGCCTGCTCGCGCCCGAACTGCGCGAGACCATGCTGGGCAATGCCGAGATCCTGGAGGTGTTCAACATCACCAAGGTCGGCAAGGTGGCCGGCTGCCGCGTCACCGACGGCCGTGTCGAGCGCGGCGCCAACGTCCGCCTCATCCGCGACAGCGTGGTGGTGCACGAGGGCAAGCTCTCGACGCTCAAGCGCTTCAAGGACGAGGTCAAGGAGGTCCAGGTCGGCCAGGAATGCGGCATGGCCTTCGAGAGCTACCAGGACATGCGCGCCGGCGACATCATCGAGTGCTACCGGGTCGAGGAGATCAAGCGCTCGCTGTGATGCCCTCGCATCCCGTGATCGGAAAGGGCGGCCCTCGGGCCGCCTTTTCTTTGCCGGGTGGTTGAACCCGTCGGGGCCCTCGGCGCGACAGAGACCCAAGTGATCCACCAGGCCGGCCGCGGCACGGGCCGCAGCAACATCGGACGGGAGCATGACCGGCCAGCCCCCCTCGTTCCGTCTCGCCTATGACGGCACCTTCGCCGACTACCGCGCCCTGCTGCGCGCCCGTGAGCGGCTGGGGCCGCTCAGGGGCCACGGGCGATGGCTGCGCTATCCCTTCGTCGTCGGGCTCTTCTTCGCGACGCTCTGGTGGCTCGGCGCGCTGTCGGGATCGCGGTCCGCCGTCGCCGCCGTCGACATCGTCCAGTGGGTTTTCGCGCTGGTCGTGTTCGTCGCGCTGGTCGACATCGTCTTCGAGCACGGCATCGGCCGCTGGGTCTATTCGCGCTATGCCGCCGCCGACCGTCCGGTCGCGGTGAGCGTCGATGCCGAGGGCGTATCCTGGAACGTCGATGCCTGGAGCGGCCGCTTCGCCTGGAGCGCCGTCAGGAACAGCGTCGTCACCGACGACCATCTCTTCGTCTTCATCGGCAAGCTGGAGGCCATCACGCTGCCGAGGCGCGGGCTGGAAGGCGGGGACTGGGACGGGCTCCTCGCCTTCGTCACCGAACGATTGCCGGCGTCGCCGGTGCGCGGATAGCAAAGGGCGCGGCAGCCGTCCGGCCACCGCGCCCCTCGAACGTGACGTCGGACGCGTCAGACGACCTTCAGGCTGATCTCGCCGAGGCCGTCCACCGCCGCCACCATGGTCTGGCCGCGGGTCACCGCGCCGACGCCGTCCGGCGTGCCGGTGAAGATGACGTCGCCCGGGCAGACCTCGAAATAGGTCGACAGGAAGGAGATCTGCTCGGCCACCGACCAGATCATGTCGGCGAGGTCCGCCTTCTGCTTCACCACGCCGTCCACCGTCAGCGAGATCGGGCCCTTCAGCTTCTGGCCGACCTGGGCGACCGGATAGAGCGGGCCGACCGGGCCGGAGAGGTCGGAGGACTTGCCGAGCTCCCACGGGCGCTTCAGCGCCTTCGCCTCGTCCTGCAGGTCGCGGCGGGTCATGTCGAGGCCGACGGCATAGCCGAAGACGCAGTCGAGCGCCTTGTCGACCGGGATGTCCTTGCCGCCCTTGGCGAGCGCCACGACCATTTCGAGCTCGAAGTGGTAGTTGGAGGTCTTCGGCGGATAGGGATGGTCCACCGTCGCGCCGTGCGGCACCGGCTGCAGGGCGTCGGCCGCCTTGTTGAAGAAGAACGGCGGCTCGCGGGTCGGGTCGCCGCCCATCTCGCGGGCGTGGGCGGCGTAGTTGCGGCCGACGCAGTAGACGCGGCGCACCGGGAACAGCTTGTCGGTCCCGACGATGGGCAGGGCGGGGCGGGCGGCGGGTTCGAAAACGTAGGACAAATTGGCGCTCCAGCACGGTCGCGTCGGATCACGGTGGTCTCGACGCCGCGCGCAAGCTAAACTCGCCCGACGATTTGTCCATGGCTTGAAGGCTGATGACGCATACCGAAAAACGCGAACTCGCCCCGCTCGCCAAGCTCGCCCTGGAGATGGGCCCCCTGGTGCTCTTCTTCCTGGTGAACTCCTATGGCGACCGCTGGTTCGGCGTCGCCCCCGACCGCCGCCTGTTCCTCGCCACCGGCATCTTCGTCGTCGCGGTCCTCGCCTCGCTCGCCGTCACCTGGACGCTCATCCGCAAGCTCCCCGTGATGCCGCTGGTCTCGGCCGTGGTCGTCACCGTCTTCGGTGGGCTGACGCTGCTGCTCCACGACGACCTGTTCATCAAGCTGAAGCCCACCATCGTCAACACGCTGTTCGGCGCCGTGCTGGTCTGGGCCGGACTCACCGGCCGCAACGTCCTCAAGCTGGTGCTCGATTCCGTCTTCACCCTCACCGACGAGGGCTGGCGCCTGCTCACCTGGCGCTGGGCCTTCTTCTTCTTCGTCCTCGCCGCCCTCAACGAGATCGTCTGGCGCACCCAGACCACCGATTTCTGGGTCGCCTTCAAGGTCTGGGGCATCATGCCGCTGACCATGGTCTTCGCCATGGCGCAGATGCCGCTGATCATGCGCCACGACGCCAGCGCCGAGCCGAACTCGCCCTCGTGACGACGGCCCGCGGGGGGGCGGGCGCCGTCTTTCCCCGCCGCCGCTATCCCTGTAGAAGGCCTCTCCCTCGCCAGACCGGAAGCCGCCGTGGTCCGCGCCCTGTTCATCGCCGTCCTTTTCGTGCTCGTGGTGGCCATCGCCGTCATCGCCATCTTCCCCGAGGACGATCTCGCGGTGGCGCGCTGGTTCTGGACGCCGGCCGACGGCTTCTGGCTCGGCCAGAACGGCGCCGCGGCCTTCCTCAGGCGCGTCAGCATGTGGCCGACCATCGCGCTCGGCATCGCCGCGCTGGTCTCCCTCGTCCAGCACGTCCTGCTGCCGGCATCGCGCCAGTTCATGACGGCCCGCGCCGCCGCCTTCCTGTTCCTGACGGTGACCGCGGCCCCGGTGCTGCTCGTCAACGGCGTCCTCAAGGAGGTCTGGGACCGCTCGCGCCCCGTCCACGTCACCGAGCTCGGAGGCCCCTGGCGGTTCACGCCCTGGTGGCAGCCCGGCGACGGCACCGGCTGCCGCACCAACTGCTCCTTCGTCTCGGGCGAATCCTCCGGCGCGGCGTGGCTGGCCGCTCCCGCCCTGCTCGCCCCGCCGCCGGCCCGGCTGCCGCTGCTGGCGGCGGTCGGCGCCTATACAGCCGTCGTCTCGGCCCTGCGCATCGGCTTCGGCGGCCACTTCCTCTCCGACACGCTGATCGCGACGCTCCTCACTCTCCTCGTCGTCGCCTTCGGCTACCGCTGGTTCTACCGACGGCCGGGGGCGCCGACCGAGGAGGCCTTCGCCGCCCGCCTCGCAGCCCTCGGCGCACCGGTCCGGCGGCTGTTCGGGACGCGCGCCTGATACCGGTGCGGCTTGCCTCTTCGCCGCGGCTTCTTTAAGCCGACGCAACCCCCTCCGACTGCCCTGGAAACCCACTCATGGCCGCGCAGAAGTCCGTCAAGAAAGTCGTCCTCGCCTATTCCGGCGGCCTCGACACCTCGATCATCCTGAAATGGCTGCAGACCACCTATGGCTGCGAGGTGGTCACCTTCACCGCGGACCTCGGCCAGGGCGAGGAACTCGGCCCCGCGCGCGACAAGGCGCTGCTGCTCGGCATCAAGCCCGAGAACATCTTCATGGACGACCTGCGCGAGACCTTCGTGAAGGACTACGTCTTCCCGATGTTCCGGGCGAACGCGATGTACGAGGGCCTCTACCTCCTCGGTACCTCCATCGCCCGTCCGCTCATCGCCAAGCGCCAGATCGAGATCGCCGAGGCCGTCGGCGCCGACGCCGTCTCCCACGGCGCCACCGGCAAGGGCAACGACCAGGTGCGCTTCGAGCTCTCCTATTACGCCCTGAAGCCGGACGTCACCGTCATCGCCCCCTGGCGCGAGTGGGACCTGTCGAGCCGCACCAAGCTCATCGAGTTCGCCGAGCAGCACCAGATCCCGATCGCCAAGAACAAGCGCGGCGAGGCGCCCTTCTCGGTCGACGCCAACCTGCTGCACGCCTCCTCCGAGGGCATGGTGCTGGAGGATCCCGCCGTCGAGGTGCCGGACTACGTCTATTCGCGCACCGACGGCCCGGAGAGCGCGCCGGACAAGGCGACCTACATCACCATCGACTTCAAGGAGGGTGACGCCGTCGGCATCGACGGCCAGGCCCTGTCCCCGGCCACCATCCTCACCAAGCTCAACGAGCTCGGCAAGGTCAACGGCATCGGCCGCCTCGACCTCGTCGAGAACCGCTTCGTCGGCATGAAGTCGCGCGGCATGTACGAGACGCCCGGCGGCACGATCCTCTACATGGCCCACCGCGCCATCGAGAGCATCACGCTCGACCGCGGCGCGGCGCACCTGAAGGACGAGCTCATGCCGAAATATGCCGAGCTCATCTACAACGGCTTCTGGTTCTCGCCGGAGCGCGAGCTGCTCCAGGGCCTCATCGACAAGTCGCAGCAGTACGTCACCGGCACGGTCCGGCTGAAGCTCTACAAGGGCAACGTCATCGTGGTCGGCCGCGAGAGCCCCTATTCGCTCTACGACAAGGAGCTGGTGACCTTCGAGGAGGGCGCCGTCGCCTACGACCATCGCGACGCCCAGGGCTTCATCAAGCTCAACGCGCTGCGCCTGCGCACCCTCGCCCAGCGCAAGAAGAAGATGGGGCTCTGAGGGCTCCTCCCGTCGGAACCGACGAAGGCCGGGGCGACCCGGCCTTTTTCATGCGCGGAACCTCGATCACGGACCCTGGTGCGTGCCCGTGGTCGGGCCCGGCGTGCCGACGAAACCGTTGAAGCGGTTGGCCGGCCGCGTGAGGCGGTGACCCGTGCCGGCGGCATCCTCGTGGGTGCCGTATTCGCTCTGCGAGGAGAGCGTCGGGCCGGCGAGGCGGGCGCTGGCGGCGAGCGAGGAGGCATGAGCGGAGGAGGCGATCCCTGCGGCGGTCGAGATGGCTGCGGCAGCAAGGAGCGTGAGAGCCGACTTTCGAATCTCGAGCTGGTTGAACATGGATCGCCTCCCCGGTCATGTCCGCGGCCTGGTGCCGCGGCGTGACCATGGGTGTCGGGAGGCGGGAAAAAGGTTCGACGGGGGGTGAGAGATTTTTTCGAGGGCGTCGAGCCGGGCGACCACGCCCCACCCGCACCCTCCCCTCGCTCACGCGAGGGGAGGGGACTTCGACGGATCATGGCCGCGTCCCGGTTGAGCCAGGCACGACGGCCGAAAGCCGGGCGCGAGGTGGAAGTCCCCCTCTCCTCGCGTGAGCGAGGGGAGGGTGCGGGTGGGGCCTTCTTTCAAGAGACAGCCGGCCGGAGCCAGCCCGCTCACCCCAGCGTCTTCAGCCAGCGCTTCGCCTGCGCGCGCACGTTCTTCGGCGCCGTGCCGCCGTAGCTCACCCGGCTCGCCACCGACTTCGCCACCGACAGCACCGAGAACACGTCCTCCGTGATGCGCTTGTCCACGGCCTGCATGTCGGCGAGCGTCAGCTTGTGCAGCGGCACGCCCTTGGCCGAGGCGGCCCCGACCGCCCGGGCGGCGATGTGGTGGCTCTCGCGGAAGGGGATGCCGAGGGCGCGCACGCACCAGTCCGCGAGGTCGGTCGCCGTCGAATAGCCGAGGCCGGCGGCCCGCTTCATCACCGGCGCGTTGGCCTCCAGGTCGCGCACCATGCCGGCGGTCGCGGCGATCGCCAGCGACAGCGACGCGAGCGCGTCCATGGTCGGCTCCTTATCCTCCTGCATGTCCTTCTGATAGGTCAGCGGCAGGCCCTTCAGCACCACGACGATGGCGTTGAAGGCGCCGAGGATGCGGCCGACCTTGGCGCGCACCAGCTCGGCGGCGTCCGGGTTGCGCTTCTGCGGCATGATCGACGAGCCGGTGGAGAAGGCGTCCGACAGCCTGACGAAGGAGAAGGGCGAGGAGCACCAGATGACGATCTCCTCGGCGAGGCGGGAGAGGTGCACCGCCGTGATCGTCGCCGCCGCCAGAACCTCCATGACGAAGTCGCGGTCGGCGACCGAGTCGAGCGAGTTGGCGGTGGGCCGGTCGAAGCCGAGGGCGGCCGCCGTCATGTGCCGGTCGATGGGGAAGGAGGTGCCGCAGAGCGCCGCCGCCCCGAGCGGGCTCTCGTTGAGGCGGCGGCGGGCATCGGTGATCCGGCCGCGGTCGCGCCCCACCATCTCCACATAGGCCATCAGGTGATGGCCGAAGGTGGTCGGCTGGGCCACCTGCAGGTGGGTGAAGCCCGGCATGACGGTTGAGGCCTCGGCGAGGGCTTTCTCCGCCAGCGCCTTCTGCAGGTCCTTCAGCTGGGCGTCGATGCCGTCGGCGGCGTCGCGCACCCACAGGCGGAAGTCGGTCGCCACCTGGTCGTTGCGCGAACGGGCGGTGTGGAGACGGCCGGCCGGCGCGCCGATGATCTCGGCGAGCCGCGCCTCCACGTTCATGTGGATGTCCTCGAGGCTGCGCTTGAAGGTGAAGGTGCCGCCCTCGATCTCGGCGAGAACCTGGTCGAGGCCCTTGGTGATCGCGGCTTCGTCATCGCGGCTCACGATGCCTTGTTCGGCCAGCATCGCCACATGGGCTTTCGAGCCGGCGATGTCCTGCCTATACAGACGCTTGTCGAAGTCGATCGAGACGTTGATGTCCTCCATCACGGCGGCCGGGCCCGAGGCATAGCGGCCGCCCCACATGGAATTGCCGGCTTTGTCGGCTTCGGTCATCGTCTCGTCCCCGAAGGAAGAAGGAAGTCGCTTTGTCCCGCGCCAGAATGACCATCCTCGCGGCAGGACTGATCGGACTGTGCGCCGGCGCTGTGGCCTTCTACTGGACAGGCGGGCCGGCGCGCAATGCGTCCGCGCAGGCCTGCAACGCGGCGCGGACGGTGGCCGGCAGCCTCATGCCGCTGGCGCGCGGCGAACTCGCCGCCTTCAAGGTCACCGAGGCGCCGATGATCGCGCCGAACCTCGCCTTCAAGGCGCCCGACGGGCGCGAGCTCCGGCTCGCCGACTTCCGCGGCCGCGCCGTGCTCCTCAACCTCTGGGCCACCTGGTGCGCGCCCTGCCGCCACGAGATGCCGGCCCTCGACCGCCTGCAGCAGACCCTCGGCGGCGAGAAGTTCGAGGTCGTCGCCGTCAACATCGACACCCGCAATCCCGACCGCGCCGCCACCTGGCTCACCGAGAACGGCATTCGCCACATGGCGAACTATTCCGATCACTCCGCCCGCATCTTCCAGGACCTGAAGGCCGCCGGCCGTGCCTTCGGCATGCCGACCACGCTCCTCATCGACGCCAACGGCTGCGAGCTCGGCTTCCTCGCCGGCCCCGCCGAATGGGCGAGCGAGGACGCCATGCGCCTCATCCGCGCCGCCCTCGGCACCTGACCGCACACCCGCCAAGATCAGCCATGACAGATATCGCCGCGCGCCGCGCCGCCCTCTTCGCCCTGTTCGACCGGCTCGGCATCGCCACCACCACCCACGAGCACGAGGCGGTGTTCACCGTGGCCGAGAGCCGCCACGTCAAGGAGCAGATCCCCGGCGGCCACACCAAGAACCTCTTCCTCAAGGACAAGAAGGGCCGGCTCTTCCTCGTGGTCGCCCTCGGCGACGCGGTGATCGACCTGAAGCGCCTGCACGAGGTCATCGGCGCCTCCGGACGGCTCTCCTTCGGCTCCGGCGAGCTCCTGGAAGAGGTCTGGGGCGTGAAGCCGGGCTCGGTCACGCCCTTCGGCGCCATCGCCGACACCGCGGGCCGCGTCACCGTCATCCTCGACGCGGCGATGATGGAGCACGCGGTGCTCAACTATCACCCGCTCGAGAACACGGCGACCACCTCCATCGCCCGCGACGACCTCGTCGCCTTCCTCTCCGCCACCGGCCACCAGCCCCTGATCCTGCCCTGCAGCACGCCCGCCTGACGGGGGAGCCGCCGATCACGTGGCGGTGAGACATGCCATGGTACCGCCCCATTTCGGCCCCTCTGGGGTCAAGACCCGGGACGAGCTTCAACCCGTTGCCTCGACGCGGTCGGCGCTGCCCCGGACTTTTCAGCCCCCCAGCCCCCCGGGGCCGTCCGATCCGTCGAGCGCCATCGGCCCTGCCGATGGAAACGTTCGGTCATCCCCTCCGACGCGAACGTGCGGGCCGGCGCTTCTGCGCCGGCCCGTTTTTTTCGCCCGGCGGGACCTGAGGGGGCGCGACGACGAGCAGGAGAACGGCATGACCGGCAGGCTGACCGACGACGAGCGACGCGAGGCCATGGCCTCCCTTCCCGGCTGGATCGCCGTGGAGGGACGCGACGCCATCACCCGCCGCTTCGCCTTCCGCGACTTCTCCGAGGCCTGGGGCTTCATGAGCCGCGCAGCCCTTGCCGCCGAGGCGATGGACCACCACCCCGAATGGTTCAACGTCTACAAGACGGTCGAGGTGACGCTCTCCACCCACGACGCCGGCGGCCTGACGCAGAAGGACATCCGGCTCGCCCGGGCCATGGACCAGATCGCCGGAATCTGAGGCGTCGTCAGCGGTCGCAGGACCAGGTCATCGGCGGCAGGCGGGCCTCCCGCTCGCCGAGGAAGCCCCGGGCCAAGCGCGCCGGCACCTCCACCTCGAGGAGCCGGTTCGGCCCCATGTCGATCACCTGGCGCAGCTGGACCTTTTCCCCCGCCTCGAGGCGCACGACCGGCTGGCCGCCGAGCGGCGCGTCGACCAGCGTCGCCCCCTCGGGCGCGACCTCCATGTCGAGCGTGCGGCACGAGGCCGCGGCGGTCGCGGCCGCGGCGGGCGGCGGCGCGCTGTCCGCCGTCGGCGGCGTCACGGTGATCGGCACGGTGCGCACGAGGCGCGGCTGCTCGGCATTGCCGGTCGGCAATGCGGGCTGCGTCGACGCGGTGCCACCGCCCGGCAGGTTGAAGGTCGTCAGCCCGGCAATGCCGAGGGCGGCGAGCGCCGCCACCACGAGCACCACGAGGAACCATTTCAGACGCTTGGGGGAGGGGTCCGGCACGCGCACCGAGGCGCCGCCGCCGCGGGCGATCTCCAGCTCCTTCTCGAGCTGCACCAGCGCCGAGAGATGCGAGATCTGCGCGTCGAGCTGGTCGTACCAGCCGTCGAAGTCGTCGGGGGCCGGGTCGCTCGCCCTGTAGGCGCGGTCGAGCCCGTCGAGCGAGGCCCTGAGGTCGATGTGCGGCCCCGTCGGCGGAGCGCCGATGTCGGTGCCGAAGCGGGTGATGGCGATGGCGAGGTCGTTCTCGGCCCGCGCGATGACGTCGCGCAGCGCCGCCCGCGTCTCCGCGTTGATGCGATGGGCGAGGCGCTTCAGCTGGGCCGGCGGATCGGCCACCAGCTTGAGCTCGGCCGCCGCCTGACGCAGCGCGTCCTCGATCGTGCCTGCGGGGCGGGTAAGGCCCCCCATGCGTCCACCATAGACGTCGAGCACATGGAACCGGTAGCGATAGGCCGAGACGAGCGGGGCGACGTCCACGAAATTCCGATCCTCGCTTCAGGCCGCCGCCGCGGCGCGGCCGGCGACCCGTCCCGTCGGGGGAAGGCACTGCGGCGGCGTGTCGACGAAGGTGGCGGTCATGGGGGTATGATGTTCCGGCCCGGCGCATGGTGCGGAGCCTGTCACCTGTGCTGTCCGCAAGGGGCGAGCTTCAGGCAAAACCATGTCGAAAAAACGGGCGACGCCGCGCAGGCGATCGCTCGCCGCGCTAACCCGCCCGCCGCCGCCGGCAGCCCGTCCGTCACGCCCCATGAGCTTCCCCCGAATCGCACTCCAACGCGCGTGTGGACCAAAGGTTCCCTGCTGTTTAGGCGAAAGGTTTCCGCGAGGAAAGCAGCCCGTCTCACCGAGACCGCAGGGGAAATCGCGGCACGGTCACCGGCAGCTGCCGCTCGTGGCTGAAGAAGATGACGTCGCGGTTCTTCATCAGGCCGACCAGGGCGGCGCCCGCGGCGAGGCCGCCGAGATGGGCCCACCAGGCGGTCGCCCCGCCCTCGGTGGTGACGAGATGGTAGACCTGCAGCATCACCCAGGTGCCGAGCGCCAGCCAGACGGGAATGGTGAGCGGCAGGATGTTGAAGACGAGCCCGAACACCCTGACCCGCGGATAGAGCAGCAGGTAGGCGGCGAGCACACCCGAGACCGCGCCCGACGCCCCGACCAGCGGCGCCTGCGAGGCCGGGTTGATGGCGAGATGCGCCGCCCCGCCGATCAGCCCGCAGAGGATGTAGAAGACGAGGAAGCGCCAGTGCCCCATGGCGTCCTCGATGTTGTCGGCGAAGACCCAGAGGAACAGCATGTTGCCGACGAGGTGCATCCAGCCCCCGTGCATGAACATGTAGGTGATCCACGTCGCCCAGGTCGGCACCACGGCGAGATGCGGGGCGAGTTGCGCCTGCTCCGTCACGACAGCGGGGATGAGCCCGAGGCCGAGCATGTTGGCGGTCGCCGACTGGGCCGGCACGAGCCCCGTCGTGGCGAGGAACAGCGCGACGTTGAGGCCGATCAGCGCGAAGGTGACGTAGGGCGCGGTGATGTGGCGGTGGGGGTTCTGGTCGGCGAGGGGGAGGAACATGGGAGCATGTTAGCCGCGTGCGCCGAAACCTGCCATCGTGTGCGCCATGCCGCCCTCCGGCTTGATTCCACGATACAGGAAATGTAGTTGCGGATGATGGAACCCGGACGCAGCGGGTTCGTCGCCTCACCCGGGACATCCACCATGACCGCCAAGCCGACCGGCCTTCAGCCACGCACGCTCGCCGCCCAGGCGCTCGGCTGGGAGGAGGCCGAGACCCACGCCGTGGTGACCCCCATCCACGTCGCCACCACCTTCATCCGCGATCCCGACAACCAGTACCGCAACGGCTTCGTCTACGGCCGTCCCGACAACCAGACGGTGCGCCAGTGCGAGGCCGTCCTGGCGGCGCTGGAGGAGGGGCCTGAGGCCCTGCTGCTGGGGTCCGGCATGTCGGCGGCCACCGCCGTGGTCATGGCCCTGCCAGCCGGCGCGCACATCGTCGCGCCCACCGTCATGTACTGGGCCCTGCGCAACTGGCTGATGAACGACGCCGTGACCTACGGCTACACCACCACCTTCGTCGACACGACGGACCTCGCCGCCGTGAAGGCCGCGGTCGAGCCGGGCAAGACGAAGCTCGTCTGGCTGGAGACGCCGTCGAACCCGCTGTGGACGGTCTCCGACATCGCCGCCATCTCCGACATCGCCCATGCCGCCGGCGCCATCTGCGCCGTGGATTCCACCGTGGCGACGCCGGTCTTCACCCGGCCGCTGGCGCTCGGCGCCGACATCGTCATGCATGCCGCGACCAAGTACCTCAACGGCCACTCGGACGTGGTCGCCGGCGCCCTCGTCACCCGCGAGGTCAACGAGTTCTGGGCGAAGGTCCGCCGCGTGCGCTCCATGCACGGCCAGATCCTCGGGCCCTTCGAGGCCTTCCTGCTGATGCGCGGCATGCGCACCCTGCACGTGCGCGTCGAGGCCCAGGCGAAGGCCGCGCTCGCCCTCGCCGAGCGGCTGAAGGCCCATGCCATGGTCGCCGACGTGCTCTATCCGGGCCTCGCCTCCCACCCCCAGCACGCGCTCGCCGCGCGGCAGATGCACGGCGGCTTCGGCGGCATGATGTCGATCCGGGTGAAGGCCGGCGAGCGTGCCGCCGTCTCCACCGCCGCCCGGGTGGAACTCTGGAAGCGCGCCACCTCGCTCGGCGGCGTCGAGAGCCTCATCGAGCACCGCGCCTCCATCGAGGGCGCCGGCTCGCCCTGCCCGACGGACCTCCTGCGCCTGTCGGTGGGGCTGGAGGCCGTCGACGACCTCTATGCCGACATCGACCGGGCGCTCAGGGCCGCCAACGCCTGAGGGGTCAGTTCGCCCCGTCGAGCAGGCGGCGGGCGATGACCTGCGCCTGGATTTCCGCCGCACCCTCGAAGATGTTGAGAATGCGCGCGTCGCAGAGAACGCGGCTCACCGGATATTCCAGCGCGAAGCCGTTGCCGCCGTGGATCTGCAAGGCGTTGTCCGCCGCCGCCCAGGCGACGCGGGCGCCGAGGAGCTTCGCCATGCCGGCCTCGAGGTCGCAGCGCCGGTCGAGGTCCTTCTGGCGAGCCGAAAAGTAAGTGAGCTGGCGGGCGATCATCACCTCCACCGCCATCATCGCGATCTTGTCGGCGACGCGCGGGAAGGCGATCAGCGGCTTGCCGAACTGGACGCGCTCCTGGGCGTAGCGGAGCGCGAGGTCCATGGCCGCCTGCGCGACGCCGACGGCGCGCGCCGCCGTCTGGATGCGCGCGGCTTCAAAGGTCTGCATGAGCTGCTTGAAGCCCTGGCCCTCGACGCCGCCGAGCAGGTTGTCCGCCTTCACCTCGAAGCCGTCGAAGGAGATCTCGTATTCCTTCATGCCGCGATAGCCGAGCACCTCGATCTCGCCGCCGGACATGCCCTCGGCCGGGAAGGGGTTCTCGTCGGTGCCGCGCGGCTTTTCCGCCAGCAGCATGGACAGGCCCTTGTAGCCGGGCTCGGCCGGGTTGGTGCGCACCAGCAGCGTCATCACGTCGGCGCGCACCGGATGGGTGATCCAGGTCTTGTTGCCGGAGACCTTGTAGACGTCGCCCTCGCGCACGGCGCGGGTCTTCAGCGAGGCGAGGTCGGAGCCGGTGTTCGGCTCGGTGAAGACGGCGGTGGGCAGGATCTCGCCCGAGGCGATCTTCGGCAGCCAGTGGTCCTTCTGCGCCTGCGTGCCGCCGGCGAGGATCAGCTCGGAGGCGATCTCCGAGCGGGTGCCGAGCGAGCCGACGCCGATATAGCCCCGCGAGAGCTCCTCGGAGACGACGCACATGCTCTCCTTGCCGAGGCCCATGCCGCCATAGCTCTCGGGCAGCGTCAGGCCGAAGACGCCGAGCTCGGCGAGCTTGGCGATGACGTCGAGCGGGATATAGGCGTTCTGGAGGTGCCACTCGTGGGCGTGGGGGAGAACCTCGGCGAGCGAGAACTTCCGCATCTCGTCGCGGATCGCCTCCAGCGTCTCGTCGAGCGCCGGCTCGCCGAAATGGCCGGAGGATTCCTGCTCGCGCACCAGTTCGGCGAGGCGCGCGCGGTTGGCGGCCGTGTTGCCGGTGGCGATCAGCGCGTCGGGCGCGCCGGCGAAGCGGCGCAGGATGTCGCTCGCAGAGAGCCCGACATCCGCCGGGCGCACCATCTCGCCCTGGCTCATCGGAATGCCGCCGACGATCTGCGCCAGGTACTCGCCGAGGCCGATGCGGACGATCAGGTCCTCGATCTCGCCGAACTTGCCCTCGGCGCCGAGGCGCTCGGCATAGGAGGCGAGCTGCCGGACGCTCTCCACATAGGTCGCGAGCCAGGCGAGGCCGTGGGTGGCGCGCTGCTCGCGCTCGATCGCGGCGCCGGAGATGCGGCCGTCCTCGGTGACGAGGGCGCGCACCGCCGCGGCCGCGTCCGCCAGCACCGCGTCGGCGGCGGCGACGGCGCCCTGGGCGAGTTCGGTCAGCGACATCGCGGGGGCATCCTTGCGGGCGAGAGCGGGGCTCATGGTGGTTCCCTCGGGCTGGTCGTTGTTGCTGCAATGCAAAATAACGCAGCGCCGCCGCGTTTCAATCCGGCAAATGACCGGGTCGTCGCCGTCCGGGTCAGGCCGGCCGCGTCGCCAGCCAGACCCCCGCCGCCGTCACCGCCATGCCGACGAGCTGCACCGCGGTCAGCGTCTCGCCGAAGAAGACGAAGGCCATCAGGGCGGAGACCGCCGGCACCAGATAAATGTATGCGGTGGCGCGCGACACCTCGCCCCGGCGGATCAGGTAGAGGAACAGGAAGATGCCGCCCACCGACAGGGCGAGCACCGACCAGGCCATGGTCAGGATCAGCGTCTGGTTCCACTCCGCCTGGACGCGGCCGAACACGAGGAACAGCGGCAGCATGGTCAGGGCCGCGCCGACATATTGCCAGCTCGTCGTCGTCCGCATGTCGCCGCCGGAGACGAAGCGCTTCTGGTAGAAGGTGCCGGCCGTCACCGAGATCATGCCGAGCACGTTGACGACGAGCGGCGTGACGATGGCCTCGTAGGTCTCCGGGCTGACGCCGACGACCTTCGGGGCCAGCACCAGCACGATGCCGAGGAAGCCGAGCGCGACGCCCGCGCCCTGCCGCGCGGTGATCCGCTCGCCGAGGATGGCGGGGGCGAGCAGCGCCGTCATCACCGGCTGCAGGCCCGCCATGATGCCGGACACGCCGGAGGGCACGCCGTTGGCGACCGCCCACCACACGGCGGCGAGATAGAGGGCGTGCAGCAGCACGCCGGACATCATGGCGTGGCCGACCTCCCGCCCCGACCGCGGCCAGGGCGCGCCCATCGCCACCGCAATTCCCGCGATCACCGCCGCCGCCATCGAGAAGCGCAGAAAGAGGAACCACAGAGGATCGGCGAGGCGCGCCGAGAAACCCGCGACGATCCACCCGGTGGACCAGGCGAGGACGAAGAGGAAGGGCACCGCCCGCACGGCCAGGGACATGGACATCTCGAAAACCAGGGGCGCGGACCCTAGGGCGCGGCGGGTGGAAACTCAATCAGTGACGCTGGGGAAGTTCATCTCGCGACAACCCGCTGTAAAAGCAAGATTTCTTCGATCACCATGCGGGCCGGATAGTCATTCGTTAAGATGTCGCGGGCAGTATTGCGGCACTGCCCGCCACAAGGCTTCAAACAAATGGCTGCTCGCATGCCCGCAATGTCCGTTCGCCTGAGGATCGCTCTTCTCGCCATCGTTCCTATCGTCGGGGTTCTCGCAGCCGGCGGCGCCGCCTGGTACGGCCAGCGGTCGGCGGCCAGCGCCTTCGAGGCCTATGACGATTCGTCGGGCCTCGCGACGGATGCCGCCCGCGTCCGGGCGAGCGTCCGCGACCTGCGCTTCGCCGCCCTCGACTTTGCCGAGCGGCACACCGACGCGGCGCCCACCAATTTCGCCCGCGCCCGCATGGAGGCCATGATGGCCCTCGGCGAGGCCCGCCGCCGGCCGGCGGCCTCCGCGCTCCAGACCGAGATCGAGCAGTCGCTGAAGCAGCTCGGCGAGGCCGCCTCCGCCTTCGACCTCGTCCGCGTCACGATCGAGACGCTGGGCACCAACGAGACCTCGGGCCTCACCGGCCGCATGAACGAGTCGGTGCAGCAGCTCGAGGTCCAGTCCCGCCGCGTCGCCGCCAATTTCGACGACGGCGCCGGCATCCTCGAGCAGGTCCTGCAGATGCGCCGGCACGAGAAGGACTTCATGCTGCGCGGTCTCGACTCCGACCTCGAGGCCTTCCGCCAGGCCCGCACCAAGTTCATCAACGAGGTGAACCGCTCGGTCGTCGCCCCCGCCACCAAGGCCGAGCTCCTGAAGGCCGGCGAGATCTACTGGCCGGCGCTCGATTCCTATGTCGAGGGCACCCGCACGGTGGAGAAGACCGTCCAGCAGCTCGACCAGCTCCTCACCACCCTCGACCAGCAGACCAACGTCCTCGTCGCCGCCGCCAACGACGGCAGGACCCGCGCCAACGAGGCGCGCCTCGAGGCCCAGTCCGCGACCATGATGCTGGTCATCGGCATCATCGTCGGCATGGTGCTCCTCTGTGGCCTGGTCGCCATGGTCCTCGGCCGCTCCATGACCCGGCAGATCGGCGGCATCACCGTGTCGATGCGCGAACTCGCCGGCGGCAACACCGCCGTCGAGGTCCCCTCGACGGATGCGACCGACGAACTCGGCGAGATGGCCCGCGCCGTCCTGGTCTTCCGCGACAACGCCATCGAGCGCGAACGCCTCGCCGCCGAGCAGATCGCCGAGGTCGAGGCCCGCAACCGCCGCGCCACCGTGGTCGACAATCTCATCAAGGGCTTCGAGCAGGCCGCTGACAAGTCGCTCGGCGCCCTGCGCAGCGCCTCCGGCCAGCTCGACGGCGCCTCCGACCAGCTCGACGGCACCTCGGGCGCCGTCACCCAGGAGGCCGTCACCGCCTCCGGCGCCATGGAGCAGGCGGCGAACTCCGTCTCCTCCGCCGCCGCCGCCGCCGAGGAGCTCGCCGCCTCGATCGCCGAGATCGCCTCGCAGGCCTCCAAGTCGACCGAGGTCGCCGGCACCGCCGTCACCGAGGCCGAGCGCACCGCCCAGACCATGGGCCAGCTCGCCCAGGCCGCCTCGCGCATCGGCGAGGTGGTGAACCTCATCCAGGCGATCGCCGGCCAGACCAACCTGCTCGCCCTCAACGCCACCATCGAGGCGGCCCGCGCCGGCGAGGCCGGCAAGGGCTTCGCGGTGGTCGCCTCCGAGGTGAAGAGCCTCGCCGCCCAGACCGCCCGCGCGACGGAAGAGATCGCCTCGCAGATCGGCGCCATCCAGCTCGCCTCCGGCGACGCCGTGGACGCCATCGACAAGGTCGGCCAGGTCATCGGCGAGATGCGCGGCATCGCCGCCTCCGTCGCGGCGGCCGTCGAGGAGCAGAACGCTGCGGTCTCGACCATCGCCGAGGCGGTCAACCGCGCCTCCGATGAGACCCGCGGCGGCGCCGAGGCCATGGGCCGCGTCGGCGGCACCGCCCAGTCCGCCCAGGCGACCGCCGAGGACGTGCGCGCCCTCTCCGGCCGGCTCGGCGAGGAGGCCCAGGCGCTCGATCGCGAGATCCGCACCTTCCTGGAAGGCGTCCGCGCCGCCTGATCCGTCATCCTTGTCCCCAAAAGCGAAACGGCCGGGGAGAGCCCCGGCCGTTCGTCTATTCAGGCCTTGGCCGAAGCCGGCATCGTCACTTCGCGGCGACGACCATGATCTCGACGGTGAACTGCGGCGCGGCGAGCTTGGCCTCGACGGTGGCGCGGGCCGGGGTCTGGCCGGGGACGACCCAGGCGTCCCAGACGGCGTTCATCTCGGCGAAGGTCGACATGTCCGACAGCCAGATGTTGGTCGACAGCAGGTTCTGCTTCGACGTGCCGCACTCGGCGAGGAGGGCGTCGATGGTCTCGAGGATTTCCTTGGTCTGCTCCGTCACCGACTTGCCGGCCGCCTTGTGGGCCACCTGTCCAGCGAGATAGACGGTGTTGCCGTGGACGACGGCACCGCTCATGCGCGGACCGACCTGCTTGCGCTCGATGGCCATGTTTGTCTCTCCTTGGAACTGCCTGATCGCAGAACGCGTCTCCTAGCGCGGGCCGCGCCTCAGGCCAACCCGTCCCGCCGCTCCCGCGCCATGCACCCGGCGTCGCATCCCCCGGCCGATGCCCGTACGGCCGGTTCCCCCACCACCCACCGGACCCCGCCCCCATGCTCGACCGCTTCCTGTCCATGATCACCGACCTGACGGAGGGACCCCACGAGGCCTTCGGCGACGACGACTACCGCCTCGCCGCGGCGGCCCTGCTCGTTCACGTCATGGCCGTCGACGGGCGCGTCTCGGACAGCGAGCGGACGCGCATCGAGACGGTGCTCGCCTCCGGCTTCGCCCTCTCGGCCGCCGACACCGGGCGGCTGATCGAAAAGGCCATCGACGCCGAGGCCTCGGCCGACAGCTGGACTTCCTTCGCCGACCTTCTCGCCAAGCGGCTCGACGAGGACGGGCGCCGGCGCATCGTCGACATGATGTGGAGCGTCGTCCTCGCCGACGGCGCGGCCGCCGAGCTGGAGGAGGCGGTGGTCGAGCGCGCCGCGGCGCTCATGGGGGTGGAGGCACCGCGCCGCTGAGGCCTCAGGCCCACTCGGCGGCGATCTCCGCCTCGAGGTCGAGGGTCGAGCGCTCGCCGATGTCGGCGAAATGCGCCTTCAGGAAGCGCCGCGCCGCCTTCTTGCCGGCGGCGTTGAGCTCCAGCAGGAAGTCGTAGTCGGTGACGACCTTCGAGCCGGCGGTCAGGCCCTTGAGCGAGTCGCCGAGCGCGATGCGGTGCAGGTTCACCCGCTTGTACTCGCCGGGCTTGCGGCCGCGCGGCAGGCGCCCCTCGTTGACGAGGCGGGCGACGAAGGCCGCGGCCCTCAGCTCCGCCTGCAGCGAGGAGTTGAAGGTGATCTCGTTCAGCCGGTCGACGATGCCGCGGGACGTGGTCGGCGTCTCCTTGCGGACCACCGGGTTGATCTGGACCAGCAGGATGTCCTCCGCATCCGTCGCCCGGTAGAGCGGGAAGATCGGCGGGTTGCCCATGTAGCCGCCGTCCCAGAACGGCGTGCCGTCGATCTCCACCGCCTTGAACAGGGTCGGCAGGCAGGCCGAGGCCATCACCGCGCGGCAGGTGATGTGCTCGCGCCGGAAGATGGTGAGCTTGCCCGTCTGCACGTTGGTGGCCGAGATGAACACCTTCACCCCCTCGAAGGCGGCGAGGCGGTCGAAATCGACGAAGGTGCGGATCAGGTCTTCCAGCGGGTTGATGTCGAAGGGATTGAGGTCGTAGGGCGAAAAGTAGCGCTGCATCGCCGTCACCCAGGTCTCCATCAGCGAGCCCTCGTAGGGCACCACGGAGAAGAGCCGGTCGAGTGCGCGGCGCTGGAGCGCCGTCATGCTGCTGTCGACGGAGGCCGCCTTCCAGAACCGGCCGAGCCGCTCGCGCGCCGCCTCCGGACCGCCCTCGGCGAGGCCGTCGGCGAGCAGCACGGCGTTGATGGCGCCGGCGGAGGCGCCGGTCACGCCCTCGATCACGAGGCGCCCGTCGCGCAGGATCTCGTCGAGCACCCCCCAGGTGAAGGCGCCGTGGGCGCCTCCGCCCTGCAGGGCGAGGTTGATGGCCTTGGTGGCCTTCGGCGCCTTCGCCATCACGCCGCCGTCCAGCCGCCGTCGATCACGTTGTTGGCGCCCGTGATGTTCTTCGCCTCGTCCGAGCAGAGCCAGAGGGCGAGGGCCGCCACCTCCTCCACCCGCACGAACTGCTTGGTCGGCTGCGCCGCCAGCAGCACGTCGTTCATGACCTGCTCCTTGGTCATGCCGCGCGCCTTCATCGTGTCGGGGATCTGCTTCTCGACGAGGGGCGTCCAGACATAGCCCGGCGAGATGCAGTTGGCGGTGATGCCGAAGGTCGCGAGTTCCAGCGCGATGGTCTTGGTGAAGCCGAGGAGGCCGTGCTTGGCGGCGACATAGGCCGACTTGAAGGGCGACGCGACCAGCGAATGGGCGGAGGCGATGTTGACGATGCGCCCGTGCTTGCGCGCCTTCATGCCCGGCACCACCGCCTTGGCGAGGTGGAACGAGGCCGTCAGGTTGATGCCGATGATGGCGTCCCACTTCTCGGTGGGGAACTCCTCCACCGGCGAGACGAACTGGATGCCTGCATTGGAGACGACGATGTCGACCTTGCCGAACTCGGCCTCCGCGGTCGCCACCATCGCGGCGATCTCGTCCGGCTTCATCATGTTGGCGGGCGAGAACAGGATCGTGCGGCCCGTGTCGGCGGCGAGCTTCGCCCGCGTCGCCTCCAGCTCGGCCGCCTCGCCGAGGCCGTTGAGCATGACGTCCGCGCCGGCCCCGGCCAGGGCGGTCGCTATCGCCAGTCCGATGCCGCTCGTCGACCCCGTGACGATCGCACTCTTTCCCGCAAGGCTCATGATCCCTATCTCCTCAAGGCGGCCGTGACCCGCTCGGCCATCACTGGCCCGGGTCTTGTCGCAATGCAACATGGCGATACGGCGACGTGCTTTGGCCCGTCCGCCCGCCATGCTAGGAAGCTGGAACCCCGGAACCGCGAAGGCAAGCAGCGATGCTGAAGTCCCGACACGCGCACGATCACGCCTGCGAGCACGGCCACCCGCCGGTGGACGTGTTGAAGGTGGCCGAAGCGCGCTGCGCCGAGAAGAAGCTGAAGCTGACGCCCATCCGGCGCGAGGTGCTGTCCCATCTCGCCGCCTCGCCCGCCCCCGTCGGCGCCTACGACCTGATCGAGCGCATGCACCGCGAGAGCGGCCGCCGCCCTGCGCCGATCAGCGTCTACCGCGTGCTGGACTTCCTTCTGGAGGCGGGCCTCGCCCACCGCATCGAGAGCCGCAACGCCTTCGTCGCCTGCGCCCACCGCCACGAGGGCCGCGACCTCGTCGTGTTCATGATCTGCGATTCCTGCGGCTGCGTGGCGGAGGCCTCCGGCGCGCCGGTCGAGAAGGACCTCGCGGCCATCGCCGCCGGCGCCGGCTTCAAGCCGGCGACGCAGGTCGTCGAGATGTTCGGCCGCTGCGCCCATTGCGCGCCGGCCGAAGCCTGACGCGTCAGGCCGCGCGCAGCGCCTCCACGAAGGTCTGCACCTCCGCCTGAAGCGTGCCGGCATTGGTCGACAGGTCGCTGGCGAGATCCATCAGCGCATGGGCCGAGCGGCCCGTGGCCTCCGCCGCCTGGCCGACGCCACCGATCGTGCCGGTGACGCCCGTCGCGGCGCCCGCGGCGCGCTGGCAATTGTCGGCGATCTCGGTGGTGGCCGACCCCTGCTCCTCCACCGCGCTCGCCACCGCCGCGGTGATCTCGCGGATGCTGCCGATGCTGGTGGCGATGGCGTCGATCGATTCCACCGTCTCCGCGGTGGCGTTCTGGATCTCGGCGACCTTGGCGGCGATGTCTTCGGTGGCCTTGGCCGTCTGGGCGGCGAGGCTCTTCACCTCGGAGGCGACCACCGCGAAGCCCTTGCCGGCCTCGCCGGCGCGCGCCGCCTCGATGGTGGCGTTGAGCGCCAGGAGGTTGGTCTGGTCGGCGATGGCCTTGATGAGGTTGATGACGTCGCCGATGCGGTCGGCGGCTATGGCGAGGTTGCGGATCTGGCCCTCGGTCACCCGCGCGTCCGACACGGCCTTCTCGGCGCTCTGCGACGAGCGCACCACCTGCACGTTGATCTCGCGCACCGAGGCGGCGAGCTCCTCCGTGGAGGCGGCCACCGTCTGCACGTTGATCGAGGCGGTCTCCGCCGCGCCGGCCACCTCGCCGGCCTGGCGGCTCGTCTCCTCGGCGGTCGCCGAGAGGTCGCGCGCGGCCTCCTCGACCCGTCCGGACGAGGCGGTGAAGGTCTCGGCCAGCGCGCTCATGCGGGCGACGAAGTCCTCCGCCACGGCGTTGCGGCGGGCGAGGCGCCCGGCCTCCGCCGCGCGGGCCTCGTCCTGGGTGGCGCGGGCCTCGGCGGCGGCCGCCATTGTGTCGCGGAACACCTCCATGGTTCCCGCCATGGCGCCGATCTCGTCGCGGCGGCCGGTGCCGGGAATGGCGGTGTCGAGGGCGCCCTCCGACAGGCTCTTCATCGCCCGCGTCATGCCGGCGATCGGCGTCGCGATCATGCGCGAGAGCAGGAAGGCGATGAGGAGGCCGGCGAGGGCCGACAGGCCGGCGGCGGCGAGCAGCAGCGTGGAGAGCGACTGCGCCATGTCGACGGCGGCCGCCGTGTCGGCCGCGAGCAGCCCCGTCTGGGCGTCGATCAGGCCGCCCTTGCGCTCGCCGCCTGCCGAGAGCGGGCCCTGCAGGGCGGTGAGGATCTTGTCGCTGATCGGCGCCACCCGGTCGGTCAGGTGGTTCATCGGGCCGTTCCAGGTCGGGCCGCTGCGCTCGTTGATGACCAGCGTGGCGCCGCGCCGGATGGAGATGATGCCGACACGCACGCGGTTCAGCACCCGCATCTGGTCCGGCGACATGGAGCCGGTCATGTCGGTGATGGTCTTCAGCCGGGCGTTGACGGAGTTCCAGGACTGCTCGAAATGCGCCTTCTCCGCGTCCTGGCCGCGATGGACGAAACCGCGCAGGTCGCGCACCGCCGACAGGATGCTCGCCTGCAGGCCGACCGCGGCGCCGAGCAGCCGCTCGTTGGCCTGCGGGTTCTGGATTTCGCGGGTGACGAGCTCCGTCAGCGCCGCCTCCAGCGGCTGGAGCTGCGGCGTCACCATCCGCTCGTAGGTGGTGAGCGCCGGGTACTGCGCCGGCGTGTTGATGAGGGCGAGCAGCGCCTTGTGCGCGTCCTCGAGTTCCTGGAACAGCGGCCGCACCGCGGTCCACGAGGCGCGCTGAGCGTCGGTCGGGAACGAGGCGGCGAGCCCGTCCATGCGGTCGCGGCTCTGCTTCAGGCTCGCCCAGGCCGTGTCCCACCGCGACAGGTTGACGTCGTCCGGGGCGATCATCTGGTCGCGCAGCGCGATCCCGGTCTGCGACAGCTCGTCGGCCATCTTCATGCCGAGCAGCGCCGTCGGCGAGCGCACCGCCGAGACCTGCTCCATGCTTGCCGCGATCTGTCCTGCCTGCCGGACAGAAACCGCCGCGCTCGTTGCCGCAATGATGATGAGGGCCGCAAAGCCAATCACAAGTTTAGCGCGCAGATTAAGAGCGATCATGCTGAAATGTCCATGTCCGGATGCCGGCGGAAGCTTGAGTCTGCGTCCTCAACAGGACGTTAAGTTTTCGGTTGCGGGCCGCAATTGCTGCAACCTTACGCTGGGTGATCCGTAATCTTCCGGAAGCACGAGACCCGTCCGCGCCGCCGCGGCTGCCCAATTGCGCGCCACCGCTGCGTAGCGCTGGCGCAGCCCCGCGGCTCGGGCTATTTGAACGGGGTCAGCGGAGACGAGAAGCGATGATCCAGGGATTTGGGGTGAAGCCCCGGCACCGGACGGTCGGCGTGACCGTCGGCAGGGGCGCCGCGGCCGTCACGGTCGGGGGCGGCGCGCCGATCGTCGTCCAGTCGATGACCAACACCGACACTGCCGACATCGAGGGAACCGTGCGCCAGGTGGCGGCCCTCGCCCGCGCCGGCTCCGAGCTCGTGCGCATCACCGTCGACCGCGACGAGAGCGCCGCCGCCGTGCCGCACATCCGCGAGAAGCTGATGCGCATGGGCGTCGGCGTGCCCCTCGTCGGCGACTTCCACTATATCGGCCACAAGCTCTTGGCCGATCACCCCGCCTGCGCCGAGGCCCTCGACAAGTACCGCATCAATCCCGGCAATGTCGGCTTCAAGGACAAGAAGGACCGGCAATTCGCGATGATCGTCGAGAAGGCGGCCGAGCACGGCAAGGCCGTGCGCATCGGCGCCAACTGGGGCTCGCTCGACCAGGAGCTGCTCACCCACCTGATGGACGAGAACGCCAGGAGCCCCGAGCCGCGCGACGCCCGCGCCGTCATGCACGAGGCCATGGTGCAGTCCTGCGTCCTCTCCGCCGACCGGGCGGTCGAGATCGGCCTGCCGAAGGACCGGATCATCCTCTCCGCCAAGGTCTCCGCCGTGCAGGACCTCATCGCCGTCTACCGCATGCTGGCGGCGCGCTCGGACTACGCCCTCCATCTCGGCCTGACCGAGGCCGGCATGGGGTCGAAGGGCATCGTCGCCTCGGCGGCCGCCCTCGGCGTGGTGCTTCAGGACGGCATCGGCGACACGATCCGCGTGTCGCTGACGCCCGAGCCGAACGGCGACCGCACGCTCGAGGTGAAGGTCGCGCAGGAAATCCTGCAGACCATGGGCATCCGCACCTTCGTGCCGCTGGTGGCCGCCTGCCCGGGCTGCGGGCGCACCACCTCCACCCTGTTCCAGGAGCTCGCCCAGGACATCCAGGGCTTCATCCACGCCTCCATGCCGGAGTGGAAGACGCGCTATCCCGGCGTCGAGGCGCTGAACGTCGCGGTCATGGGCTGCATCGTCAACGGTCCCGGCGAGTCCAAGCATGCCGACATCGGCATCTCGCTGCCCGGCACCGGCGAGAACCCCGCCGCCCCGGTCTTCGTCGACGGCGAGAAGGTCACCACCCTGCGCGGCCCGACGCTGGCGGCCGACTTCAAGGCCATGGTCATCGACTACATCGACAAGCGCTACGGCGTCGGCGGCCGGCAGGCGGCGGAATAGGCCATGCAGTCCTGCCTCGTCACGGGCGTCTCGTCGGGCATCGGCGAGGCCGTCGCGGCCGACCTCGTCAAGCGCGGCTGGCGCGTCTTCGGCACGGTGCGCCGCGCCGAGGACGGCGAGCGCCTCGACAACGATCTCGGCCCCGCCTTCACCCCGCTCGTCTGCGACGTCACCGACGTCGAGAGCCTGTCGCGCGCCGCCGCGGCGGTGTCGGACCTGCTCGGCGGGGTGCCGCTCGACGGCCTCGTCTGCAATGCCGGCATCTCCCTGCCCGGTCCGCTGCTGCACCAGTCGCTCGACGAGCTCGACCGCCAGTGGAAGGTCAACGTCCTCGGCCAGATCGCCACGGTGCAGGCTTTCGGCCCGCTGCTCGGCGCGCAGGAGGGGTTCGCCGGTCGCCCGGGGCGCATCGTCATGATGTCCTCGGTCTCGGGCAAGCTCGCCTGGCCCTTCGTCGGCGGCTATGCGGCGACCAAGCACGCGCTGGAGGCGGTGAGCCATGCGCTCCGCCGCGAGCTCATGCCCTTCGGCGTCGACGTCGTCATCGTCGGGCCGGGGCCGATCGCCACGCCGATCTGGGAGAAGTCGGCCGGCGCCGTCGAGAAGTCGCGCTACCAGGGAACGTTCTACGGGCCGCTCATCGACCGCTTCGAGCGGGAGGTCCTCGCCCGCGCCCGCCACGCCCTGCCGGCCACGGCCGTGGCGGAGGTGGTGCACACGGCCCTCACGGCCGCGAGCCCGAAGGTCCGCTACACCATCACCCCGTCCCCCCTGATGAACTGGGTCCTGCCGCTCCTGCTGCCGGCCCGCTGGCTCGACCGCATCGCGGCCAAGCGCCTCGGGCTGACGCGGAAGGGATAGCCGCGCCCGCTCGGCGGGCGTGTGCCCCGACCCCTGGGAGCGGCACACGAAAAAGCCCGGCGCGAGGCCGGGCTTTTCCAACAGTCCGATGTGAGAACCCTCACTCCGCCGCGAGTTGCACCGCAGGCGCCGCCGCCTTCACGTCCGCGTCCACATAGGGCTCGAACTTGGCGAAGTTGTCCTGGAACATCTGCACGAGCTTGCGCGCCGTGGCGTCGAACTCGGCTTTGTCGCGCCAGGTCTTGATCGGATAGAGCATGTGCGGCGGCACGCCCGGCACCGAGGTCGGCACCGCGAAGCCGAAATAGGGGTCGCGGCGGAAGTCGGCGCGGTTGAGCGAGCCGTCGAGGGCCGAGCGCAGCAGGAGGCGGGTGATGGAGATCGGCATGCGGCGGCCGACGCCGTGCTTGCCGCCGGTCCAGCCGGTGTTCACCAGCCAGCAGTCGACGTGGTGCTTGGCGATGAGCTCGCGCAGCAGGTTGCCGTATTCCGACGGGTGGCGTGGCATGAAGGGCGCGCCGAAGCAGGTCGAGAAGGTCGGCTGCGGCTCGGTGACGCCCTTCTCCGTGCCGGCGACCTTGGCGGTGAAACCGGAGAGGAAGTGATACATCGCCTCCGCCGGGGTCAGCTTGGCGATGGGCGGCATCACGCCGAAGGCATCCGCCGTCAGCATCACGATGTTCTTCGGATGGCCGGCGCGGCCGGTCTCCGAGGCGTTGGCGATGAAGTGCAGCGGATAGGCGATGCGGGTGTTCTCGGTCTTCGAGCCGTCGTCGAAGTC
>LNFM01002016.1_pt1 | contig 43928 bp, 34 predicted proteins | sample 596031 | NCBI WGS metagenome assembly LNFM01 (sample SAMN04254537, study PRJNA301005) | activated carbon metagenome | isolation source: dual media filters at the Ann Arbor, Michigan drinking water treatment plant | place: USA: Ann Arbor
GGCGCCGTTCGAAGACTCACGGCGGAAGGTGCGCTTCGCGCGACCACCGTCAGACGGCGCAGCAACGAGCAACGGGCAACGGGCAACGAGCAGCGGGCAACGGGCCGCGAGTGACGAGCGACGGGCTCACTTGAAAAGAGGTGTTGCTTCCACGGGGTTTGCTAACCCCGTGGAAGCCACACCTCTTTTCAAATGAGCCCGTTGCCCGTTGCCCGTAGCTCGCTGCCCGCAGCTGCGCCGTCTGACGGTGGTCGCGCGAAGCGCACCTTCCGCCGTGAGTCTTCGAACGGCGCCCGACACGGGGTTTGTTAACCCCGTGCGAGACCCCCCTCTTTTCAAGTGAGCCCGTTGCCCGCTGCCCGTTGCCGAAACCGCGTCGACAATGCGAGCAGACCGCGCAGAAGCCGATGCTGAGCCAACGGATCAGCAGAGTCGCGAGGCGGCGAGGCGCGACATGGCCATGATCGTGTGCTGCGGGTTGACCCCGAGGTTGGTGGGAAACACGCCGGAGTCGACGACGTACAGCCCCTTGATTTCATGGGTTTGAAAGTCGGTCCCCACCACTCCTTGGCGCGCGTCGCGGCCCATGCGCGTCGCGCCGAACAAGTGGGTCATGACCATGTTGTACGCGCGCGTGTCCTTTGGACCCTCGCGCCAGAGCTTCGCTTCGTCGGCCGAGCGCAGGATCGTGGGCATGCCGTGCGCTCCCGGATAGACCTCTTCGGCGCCGGCTTCGAAGAGGATCTTCGTGGTGAGCTCGAGGCCCTCGAGCGTGTTGGCCATGTCGCGTTCGGTCAGCGAAAACGAAAGCTTTTCGGCGCCGAACCGCTCGGACACGACGCCTTCGGCCTCGCTCTTGATGACCACGGCCGAGATGGCGATGCGACCGAAGTCCGCGAAGCGATCCATGAGCTCGGGTCCCAGCCCTGGGAGCCGCGCGATCGCGAGCTCTGGCGGGAGCATGAGCGACTCGAGCTTGATGCCGTTCTTTTTCAAGAGCTCGAGCGAGTTGAAGCCCTGCGTCGCGCCGAAGTCCATGCGCACGTCGCGCTTGAAGCGCGCGGCGAGAGAGACGCCGGGGTGCGCTTGAAAGTGTCTGCCGATGTGCGGATTGCGCAGCCCCGAGCGGCGCAGGATGTTGGGCGACTGCACGGTGCTCGCCGCCATGATCACGCCCTCGCGCGCGCGAACGCGCAGCGCGTGCGGCCCGCCGGGGCCGTACATCTCGGCGAAGACGGCGACCGCGCGCCCGCCGCGGGTCTCGACGCGGCGCACCTCGGCGCTGTGATAGATCCTGCCGCCCGCCTTCAACGTGCGCGGAACGAACGTGATGTTCATCCCCTGCTTCTTCGCCGTGCGACACCCGTTGGAGCACGACGCGCTGCCCTCGCAGCCGGCGTCGTACCGCTGAATCACGTGCGACTCGATGCCGAGCCGCGCCGCGCCGAGGGCGAAGGTGCTCGAGTTGCCGCCGAGCACGCGGTCGTCGACCTCGCGCACCGAGAGCTCGCGCTCGAGGTACTCGAAGTGCTCGTCGAGCGCGCGCTCGTTGATCTCGGGCCCCAGCTCGAAGCGCGAAGACCAGTCGTCGAACACCGAGCTCGGCGCGCGCCAGGCGATGGCCGAGTTGATGACCGTCGTTCCGCCGACGCAGCGACCTTGCATGTAGGGGATGAGGGATCGCCCCGACGCGACGTGCGTGCCCATCGCGCGCCAGAGTTGTTTGAGCGCTGGGTAGAAGTCGCGCTGAAACTCGCGGGTCCTCACCCACGGCCCCTCTTCGACGATCGCGACCTGAAAGCCTGCCTCCGCGAGGGTGTGCGCGGCGGTCGCGCCGGCTGCGCCAGAACCGACGACCACGAAATCAACTTCGTCGTCGATCGGTCGACGCGCGCGGCGGCCGTCGACCTCGCAGCCCGAGGGCAGCGCGGCGACGTCGTCGGGATACACGGTTGGATCGCTCTTTCCGCGATCTGCCATAGACTCTGCCCACGGGAGCGTCATCACGCAGCCTCCTTCGACTTCGGTGCTTCGTGCGCGTCGCCCGTCGCGCGGTGCTTGGGGACGAGCTTTCTCCACTCGACGAGCGCCTCGTCGACCGCCGGCGCGCGGCCGGGCGCGATCTCGCTGCGAATCATCGCACCATAGAGAAACCCCGCGGTCGCCTTCTGCATCGTGATCACTTGCCGAACGACGTACACGTCGCTCTTGTAGAGCCGGTCGAGCACCGCGAGTCTCTTGTCGCGCTCGAGCGTCCAGAACGGCCGCAGCGTCCGAGCAAAGACGATCGCGCTCAGCGCGATGAGCCACAGCCCGCCGCGCAGCGCGGTGAACGCCAGCCACTCCCAGCTCTCGCCGAGCTCGTCGAGGAAGCCCTCGATGTCTCCGTCCGCGATCCCCGTCTTTACGCGACCGTCGGGGTCGCCTGGGTACATCGCGTCGTACGTCCCGCGCGCGATGCGCTTCTCGATGTCAGTCAAGGTCGTCATGGCTTCTCCGTGCGCGAGCGCCTCGCGCGGGCAGTGCTCTGGGTCTCGGGCGTAGAGGTCGCGTCGGGCGCCTTGGGCGCGACGGGCTGCGGCTTCGCGATGCGCGTGCGCGCGGCCCCGAGCACCGCGCGCTCGACCCACTGCGTCGATTGCTCGTCGAGCCGCGTGAGCGTCGCGCGCATCGTGCCGCGCGCGAGCTCGACGTCGCGATCGGCGATCAGCGAGATCAGCGGCGCGTACAGCTTCTGCTGCGCGACGGGCCGCAAGTACATCGCGCGCGTGAGCGTCGGGTCCTCGTCGGGAAACCGCGCCACCGTGTTGAGCAACAGCTCGAGCGCGAGGTTGCGCCCTGCCCTGACGACGCTGCGCGCGAACTCGACGTCGCCCCGCGCGAAGTCGAACAGGTCCTTGGTGCGCGCCCGCTGCGCCTCTGCGAGGGTGCGGAGCGTCGCGAGGTCGGACTCATCGTGGCGCTCGGCGGCGAGCGCGACCGCCTCGATCGCGATGGTGCGCCGCAGCTCGAGCGCGTCCTTCACGTACTGCACGTACACGCGAGCGTCTCGCTGGTGCATGACCGCGAGCAGCCGAGGGAGCGACTCGATCCCTCCGTGCTGACGAAAGTCCCGAACGACAGAGCCGATCCCGTGCTGCGTCGCGATGAGCCCCAGCGCCTCGAGCCGCGAGAGCGCCGCGCGCAACGTGAGTCGATTGACCCTGAGCTGCGTCGCGAGCTCGCGCTCGGACGGGAGCCGCGCGCCCGCCGACAGCGCGCCGGACAAGATGCGCGCGCGGAGCTGGTCGGCCACCGCGTCGACGGCGCTTGCTTTGCTGACTGGCTCGAGCGCGTCGCTGTGAACGTCCATGGGTGCTGCCTCGCCTCGGTCGATCGAGTGGCTCAGTGGTTGAACCACTCGACGACTGAGAGAGTGCTACCTGCGTTACGCACCAAACGCAAGCCCAGGTCGGCCAAGATCACAAATCATTGATCTCATTGGCTTTTCTAGAGCGACAACCTTCCCGCACGAAGACTCGTCCCCCTCGAAACGCCCCTCCCGTCGCGATGGACGACCCTCCGCGTGGGGGGGTCGCCATCGCAGTTGTGCGTCCCCTGTCGGTTCTCTCGTCAGGCCGTGCCGACCGAGCCGCCCACGCTCGCAGGGTCGATCCCCGCGGCGTCGAGCGCCTTCAAGATCTCGCGGCGCTGCTGTTGAAGCGCCTCGCGCTCGCCGTCGACGCCGAGGGAATCGCCGAGGTCCGTCGCGAGCGCATGCGCGTCCTCGACGAGCTTCTTCAGCTTCTTCAGCTTCGAGACCACCGTCGTGTCCGTCGTCGGCATGCTCGTGTAGCCCGCCGCCGCCGCCGTCACGTCCGTGGCCACGCGATGAAGCGCGTCCCTCGATCGCTCGACGCCGCCAAACGCGTCGAGCCTCTGCTGCAACCCGGCCAGCTCTCGCTCGGCCTTCTCTCGAATCGCTTGCTTCACGAACTCGTTCATCACTCCTCCGCCCCCCAACGCCGCGCTCGCCGCGACCGAGGTCGCGCCGCTCGATTGTGTACCGTTCGCCCCGTTGCTCGATCCGTTGCCTACCGCCTTGTCGCCGCCGTTCTTCATCATGGTAGTGAGAGGACTAACACGCGCTCGGGTGGTCGTCCGCCAACCGACACACACAATAGGACATAGTCTGTCAGCGCGATTCTGGCAGGGATTTCAGTGGCTCCCATGACCAACGTCTCGTTCCCGCTCTCTTTCGACCGCTACCCCCTCGATGAGCCGCTCTCGGGCGCGCCGTGGACGGTGCTGGTGCACGCTTTTCCCTTCGACCGAAGGATGTGGAAGCACGTCGCGAGGCCGCTCGCGCAACGGCGCAACGTCCTGGCGCCGGACCTCCGCGGCTTCGGTCACAGCTCGTCTCTGCCCTCGCCACGCTCGCTCGACGAGCACGCAGACGACCTGGCCCGCACGATGGACTCGCTCTCGATCGACCGTGCGTCTCTCGTCGGGCTCTCGCTCGGCGGCTACGTCGCCCTCGCCTTCGCCGAGCGACACCCCGACCGACTCGCGCAGATCGCCCTCGTCGACTCGCGCGCCGCAGCCGACTCGGACGCAGGAAAACAAGGGCGCAAACAGTCGATGGCCATCGTGTCTTCGCAGGGCGTCTCGGTGCTCTATCAAGGGCTCGAAGCCAGGCTCTTCTCGAAAGACCCGCTGCCCATCGCGACAGACATGATGCGCGCGATCGCCGTCTCCCAAGGTCGAGACGGCGTGCTCGCCGCGCTCGCTGCGATGCGCGATCGGCCCGATCGCACAGAGGTGTGGGACGCGCTGACCGTTGCGACGTTGTGTGTGGTGGGAAGGCACGATGTGCTCACGCCCGTCGACGAGATGCGCGCCCTCGCCGAGCGCGCGCACAGCGGCCGCCTGATCGTCCTCGAAAACAGCGGTCACCTGCCGTGCGCCGAGGCCCCCGAGCGGCTCGTCGAGGCGCTCGACGCGTTTTTGTTCGTGCGTTGAGCGCCGGGCGCCGTTGCTCCGAGCGCGCTGTGTGTGCTCGTATTTCGCCCATGATCGAGTGGGACGAGATGCATCTCTCGATGCGCGACGCGGTTCGCAAGTTCGTCGAGAGCGAAGTGAAGCCCAAGCGCGAGGCGCTCGAGCGTGAAGAGATCCTTCCGTACGAGATCCTCCGAAAGTTCTTCGACGCGTTTGGCGTCGCAGACATGAACCGCACCCGCGGAGAGAGCGACGCGCGACGGGCGAAGAAGCGCGAGGAGGCCATCGCCCGCGGCGAAGAGCCCCCCGCCCGCGCAAAGCGCGAGGGCCCAGACCCTCAAGCGGGCATCGAGCTCGCGATGCGCATGATCCCCGTCATCGAGTTCTGCAAGTACGCGCCCGGGCTCCTCACGGCGCTCGGCGTGAGCGCAGGGCTCACCCCCAACGCGATCACCTCCAAGGGAACGTCGCGGCAGATCGAGCGCTGGGCGATTCCATTGCTCACGCTCGAGAAGGTCGGCGCCTGGGCCATCACCGAGCCGGGATCGGGCTCGGACGCCTTCGGATCGATGAAGTCCACCGCCAGGAGAGAGGGCGACGAGTACGTCCTCAACGGCAGCAAGACGTTCATCACCAACGGCCCCTACGCGGACACCATCGTGTTCATCTGCAAGCTCGATGAGGGCAACGCCCCCCACGAGCGCAAGGTCGTCAGCTTCATCCTCGACCGAGGGATGAAAGGACTCGAGCAGAGCAAGCCCCTTCGCAAGATGGGGCAGCACAGCTCGCCGACCGGAGAGCTCTTTCTCGAAGACGTGCGCGTCGGACGCGATCGCCTCATCGGCGAGACCGAAGAGACCCGCGCGCGCGAGGGCGCCAAAGAGACGTTCGTCTCCGAGCGCACGCTCGTCGCCGCCATGGCGCTCGGGATCATCGAGCAGTGCCTCAAGCTCAGCACCGAGTACGCCCGCAAACGCGTGCAGTTCGGCAAGCCCATCGGCGAGTTTCAGCTCATCCAGCTCAAGATCGCCAAGATGGAGGTCGCCCGCATGAACGTGCAGAACCTCATCTTTCGCCAGATCGAGATGGCCGCGCAGGGCAAGAGCATGGACATCGCCGAGGCGTCCGCCTGCAAGCTCTACAGCGCGCAAGCCACGATGGAGGTCGCCCTCGAAGCCGTGCAGCTCTTCGGCGGCAACGGCTACATGAGCGAGTTTCACGTCGAGCAGCTCTGCCGCGACGCGAAGGTCCTGCAGATCTACGGCGGCACCGACGAGATCCAGATCTCGCAGATCGCGCGGACGCTGCTCGCGCGGGGCTGATCCGCAGCGCGTCACGCGCTCGAGAAGAGCGCGCTCGTCACGCTCACAGCGTCGCTTCGCCGCGATTGTCGAAGCGATCGCGCACGATCACCCGCCGCACGCGGTCCGCTTGCATCCCGAGGTCGAACGACGCTCCGCCGTTGGCGTCGAGCGTCATGATGGTCTCTTCGCGCGGCGCGCCCATGTCGAACTCGAACGTCACGCGCAAAGGCCCCCTTCGCAGCGGGACCCGTCGATTTTGTGGGCCGCGCTCGTCGATGAGCCGCCAGCCGTCGCGCGCCTCGTAGCCCGCGGTCACTGCGATGGACGTCCCTGTGCGCCTGGCCGTCGCAGCCATCGCGCCCTCGACCACTTCGAACGGCTGACTGTCGAGCATCCACCCTGCGCCTTCGACGTGAAAGCGATAGCGCCCCAGCGGGACGCCTGCGCGATCGGTGACCTCGTCGAGACCGTTCGTTCCCCAGGGAGTGACCGCTTGCCACTCGGCCACCCAATAGTGCGTGCGCGGCGTCGCGCCCATCACGCGCAGCGGCTGCGGCGTCCACGTCAGGAGCAAATCGCCATCGACGACCTCGCGCCCCGAGCGACGACGGACCGGCGCGAACATCCCGCTCATGGGCGCGGTCTCGCGCTCGAGTCGGATGCGCGGGTTTTGCCGCTGCGGATCGTCGCCGATCCACACGAAGGTCGCGAGCCCCAGGCGCGGGACGCGCGACGCGGGCTGCGCGCTCGTGAGCGCGCGTCGACCGCGCACGAAGACCTCGGACGGGATCGTCGCGGGCACCGTTCCCGCCATCGGCGTCGCGTCCGGCGGAGCCAACGTGTCCATGCGGCCCATGGGCGACGGCAACCGCGTCGATCCCGTCGCCGCCGCGTTTTCGCGCATGGGCGTGTTGGCGAGCGTCATGAGCTCGACCGAGCGCTCGAGCAGATACTCGCCTTCGAGCGGACCCCACAAATTGATGTTGGGCTCGTAGCCACCCAACAGCCAGTCCTCGGGAGTGAGCAGATAGCCCATGTGTCCCTGCGCGTAGCCGACGACGATCGTGCGGTCTGCGGGCAGCGGAGAGCGGCGGCGCAGCTCCGCGGCGAGCATCGTGACTGGCTCACCCGGGAGCGTCGCGATCATCACGTCGCCCAGCCGAATCGCGGAGAGCTGCGTGCGCGTGCTCGTGCAAAACGGCGTGTCTTCGGTCTCGATGTTGCCCACCGCGAGCACGAAGAGCGCGCCGCGTTGAACATCGATGCACGAGCGATACGGGCGGAGCATCCCAGTCCCCGGCATCGCCGCCATGGGAACGAGCGGGCCGTTGTCCGCGCCGCACAACCCAGCGCCGTGGGGGGCGTTGAACTCGTCGATGGGAGAGAGCACTCGACCCATCGGGTCGAAGATCATCCCGTCCGGGAGCCTTCGCATACGAAAGGGCGCGTACTCGAGGCGGTTGGCGCCCTGGCGCACCGAGAAGGTGCTCCAGTCCGGCCCGAGCGGCACGGTCTTGGTGACCGACTCGATCGCGAGCGACTCGCGCATCCCCGTACCCGCGCGGGTCCACGCGGCGCGGATCGCGTCGCGCGCGGTTCGACCGACGGACTCGATGCGGGCGAAATCACTGCACTGCGAGCCGCGCATCGCGCCCGAGCAGTCCATCATCCCGCTGCCGCCCGGCGAGACGTCGCCCGCCGCGCCCTGCCAGTGCATCACCAGGACCTGTCGGTCGAACGACTCTTCGACGGCGCGCTCGATCGCGCCGGTGACCTCGTTGGCGGCGAGGGCGTTGTCCTGGCCCAGGACGGTGCCATGAATTCCGAACACGTTAACAAGAGCCAGCGGAGTTCCGTCCCGCGCGTCGACTCGGAGCACGAAGAGGTCGCGGTCCTTTTGTGCTCCGCCCATGAGCATGTCGTTTTCGGGGCGACGATCTCGGTTGACCATGTTCATCGGGTCGAACATGCCGTCGTGGGCGAAGCCGACCCGCGCGTCGACGCGGCTCGCGAGCGCGGCGCGGGCCGCGGTCGTGATGGCGTCCACGACGCGGCGGTACATCCTCGGCTGAAAGCGGCCGAAGCCCAGCGAGAGCACGGGGCTCGCTGAAAACTGCGCCATCGATCCGTGCGAGTGGCTCGTGGTGATGATGACCTTGCCCTGAAACTCGTTGCCGAGCGCTCGCTCGACGTCGGACACCACGGACTCGTACAAGAACGGCGCGTCGAGCTTCACGAAGATGACCGTTTCGTCCGCGGCGGTGAGCGCGAGGGCGCGCGCCTTGGGGCGCGTCTCGATTCCCACGGACGGCATGAACACATCCGCGCTCGGGACGTCTCGGACGTCGACGGCGCTCGTGCGGCTCGAGCGGCCCTGATAGCCGCCTTGCACCGTTCCGACGGGGAGCTCGACGACCGCCTCGCCGACGCCAGCGCGAAGCGATCCCTCGCTCACCATCGATCCAGCGCGCGCCGTCGCCGGAACAGGCTCGTACGTGCAGTGCGCGAGCGACGCCGGCATTGGAGCAACGTCCGCCACCGCGACGTCGGGCGCCGCGTCGTCGCCAGCTTCGACGACAGCGTCTCCTCCGATGTCTGATGCGACATCCGCGACATCGGCAGGTGGGTTCGGGGTCGAACAAGCGACCAGCGTCAGCAACGAGATGAGGGTCGGCAGCGATCGGCGCATGGGCGCGCCAAGAGTAGCGCAGCGCTAGAGCAAACTCGACACGCGGGTGTGCTCTCGCGCAGGCTCTTTGGCGCGCCGCACGACGAGCTCGGCCATCTTGTCGACCACCCAACGAAACTGCGCTTCGCCGAGGGAGCTCAGGTCGAAGTCGGGCGCCGAGTTCATGTAGTCGATCGCGTAGGGAACACCGTCGCGAATCGCGAACTCGACGGTGTTCATGTCGTAGCCCAGCGCGTCACAGAGCGTCTGCGCGTCACGAATCACTCGCGCTCGAACGGAGTCCTCGAGCGGCGGCATGGACGCAGCGGCGCCCGTGTACCGCTCGAAGTGACCGAGGCGCGGGTCCCACGGAGCCGGGAGCACCTCCGTCCGCCCGATCACCACGCAGCGCACGTAGGTGCTCCACTTGATGCCCTCCTGGGCGATCATCGCCTTCTCGCCGGTCTGATCGTAGGCGCGAAAGAAATCCTCGGGGCTGGTCACGCGATGAACGTCGCGCCATCCGCCGCCCCAGTGAGGCTTGATGAACATGGGAAAGCCCAGCTCCTCGAAGAGCGCTCCCCACGACAGCGGGTACGCCAGGTTGCGAAGCGACTCGTTGGAGATGTCCGCGCCGTAGCTCTTGGACGGGAGCAACCTCGTCTTGGGCACGGCGACGCCGAGGCGCGAGGCCAGGGCCGCGTTGAAGAATTTATCGTCCGTGATGCGCCAGAACGGGTTGTTCACGACCCGCGTTCCCGTGAGCATCGCGTGCTTGAGGTACGCTTGATAACAGGGGACCTCGTGCGAGATCCGGTCGACCAGGACCGCGTAGGGACAGCGCTCTTCAGCGCGCGTGATGTCGACCGAGGCATACTCAGCCACGACGCCCGCGTCGCGCGCGTTGACCGCGGCGATGAGCGCGTCAGGAAAGGTTCGCTCGCGGCCGACCAGCAGTCCCACTCGGAGCGTGTTGCTTGCGTTTTGTGCGTTCATGAACGCGGGGACGATAACAAACTGGGCGGCGAAGGTCGCTCGCGAGCGAGGATCGGCGCGATGCGCGGCGCCCGAGCGCGGGCAGGAAACGGCATCGAATCCCTCGGCGCATCGGGCGCGATGTCGACCACGTCGGGAGCCGGCTCGCGACAGGCCTCGGGCCTTGTGGCTCGGGGATCTTCGATAAATCCCACGTGATTGGCGACCGTTCGCTCGGCGCCATCGCTGGGCGTGTTGACCACCCTCGCCCTGACCGCGAGCGTCGAGGAGCCCCCTCCGTCGAAGCGCACGGCCTCCCACGCGCCGAGGTCTCTCAGCATCAGGGCCAGTTCGGGCGTCGTCGCGCCCACGGACGCCCGCGAACGACCATCGACGACGACGAAGATCACCGTGCGTCCATCGCGTGACCACCCCATCGCCGTGCGCGGGTGCCGCTGCCTCGAGTGCTGCACATGCGGGTCGACGCGGGCCGCGCCGCTCACCACGATGCGCTCTTGCGCCGAGACCACCTCGGTGTACTCGCGCGGGGCCTCGTAGCGCTCGAGCACCATCGGCAACGCGCCGCTGCGGGCCACGACCAGCGCGCCGAAGTAGTAGTCCGCGCGCGGCGAGAACTCTTGCCCATCTCCGCGCGCCCTGCCGAGCGGCGTTCGAGGCCCGTCGAAGAAGTCTCCGTTGATCGCGAGCAGCGCGCCCGTCCGCTGCGCGAAGCGAGTGGTCGTGGTGGCGCTCTCGCTGGGGGTCGTGGCGCGAAAGCGACCCGAAGCGACACACAGATTCAAGACCGCCACGTGGACGACGATCGGCGCGCCGTCGGCGTGGCGCGTCACGCGGCGAAGGAGCCTCACCCCAGCGCTCACCGAAGACCATCGATCGTCGCCGCGAGCCGGAGCCGCGGCGAGCGCAGCGCACAACACCAGCGAGAGCCGCGCAGCGTGGTATCTTCGGTTCATCGTGAGCGCTCGCCGGATTGTAGCTTCAATGTCGCTCGTCGGCCTGTCGGCGTGCAGCCTCGCGGCCGAGCCCGCGTACTATCGGCAGATCCCCGCGCTCGACGCGCCGTCCGCGCGCGAAGACAGCGCGGCGCCAATCGACGCCCAGTCCATCGACGTCGCGAGCATCGACGTCGCGAGCATCGACGTCGCGAGCATCGACGCGTCGATGGCGGACGCAGCGGTCGCGATCGACCAGGGGCCGCCGACGGACACACCAACACTCGACGTCCCTGTCATCGGGCGCGATGTCCCGTCTTCGGATGTGCCCGACGCCGATCCGTCGAACTTGTTTCGGCCTTGTTTGAACGATTCGGCGTGCCTCGCCGGGACCCGCTGTTGTTCGCAGCTCCGGAACTGCCTTCCGACGGCGATCTACAGCGCGGTGTGCGACTCCGCTTCGAGGCCGTGCGGAGCGATCCTGTGCCGCCCCGGAACGTTGTGTTGCGAAGGGCTCACGTCGCCGCAATGCGTCTCGATCGAGTCGTACATCAACGCGTGCCCCAACCGCGCGTGCGACACGCGGCTGCCGTATCCAATCGACTGCCCGCGGGACATGACTTGCTGCAACAATCGCTGCGCGCTCACACAAGTCAACGTTGATCACTGCGGCCGCTGCGGCCGCTCCTGCGGAAGTTCGGAGGCCTGCATGATGGGCGCTTGTATGCTGTGCGTGCAGCGAACGGAGACCGACCCCAACGTAGCCGACGTGCGCTGCTGCCGCCCTGGCGGAGCGCGCGCGTGCGTGCCGGGCGAAGAGTGCTGCGTGCCGCTCCCGAGGCTGTAGGGACAAACGCCGCGACGCGCCGGGCGGGGCGCTGCTGGCCGAGCGATGAATCGCAGAAGATCCGCTCACACAGCGCGCGTCAGGGGCCTCGCCGAGAGAAACTCCTCGACGCTCGAGAGCGTGGCCTCGGCGATGTTCTCGAGCGCCTCGCGCGTGAGAAACGCTTGATGACTCGTGATGAGGACGTTGGGAAAGGTCATCAGCCGCGCGAGCACGTCGTCGGTGGTCACGCGATCCGATCGGTCCTGAAAGAAGTACTCGCTCTCTTCTTCGTACACATCGAGCCCTGCCGCACCGACGTGCTCGGACTTGAGCGCGTCGATCAGCGCAGCGGTGTCCACGAGCCCTCCGCGGCTCGTGTTGAGCAGCACGACCCCGCGCTTCATCTTCGCGAGGCGATCGCGGTCGATCAGGTGGTAGGTCGACGGGTTGAGCGGGACGTGCAGCGAGAGCACGTCGCTCTCGGACAGGAGCACGTCGAGCGGCGCATAGCGCACCCCTGCGGCGATCAGCGCTGAGTCCTCGCGCTGATCGAAGGCGAGCACCCGCGCCCCGAAGCCGCGCAGGATGGTGGCGAAGACCGCGCCGATCTTTCCGGTTCCGATCACCGCGACGGTCTTTTCGTGAAGGTCGAACCCGACGAGCCCCGAGAGAGAGAAGTTGCCCTCGCGAACGCGCGCGTAGGCCTTGTGCGTCTTTCGGACCAGCGTCAGCAAGAGCGCCACGGTGTGCTCGGCGACGGCGTACGGCGAATACGCAGGAACCCTGACGACCGACAGCCCGAGCTCGCGCGCCGCGCTCAGGTCTACGTTGTTGTACCCGGCGCAGCGCATGGCGACGAGCCGCACGCCGCGCGCAGCGAGCTCTTCGAGCACCGCGCGGCTGAGGTCGTCGTTGACGAACGCGCACACCACCGAGAACCCGTCGGCGAGCCGCGCCGTCGTCGGGCCGAGCTTCGCCTGCACATACTGAATCCGCAGCGACTCGGGCAGCAGGCGATCGAACGACTCGCGCTCGTAGGGCTTGGCGTCGAAGAAGACGATCTTCTCGCGAGGGTCGCGCCGCGTACGGTCGATGAGCGTCGCGACCTGCGCGGTCTTGCTGCGAATCTTCTCGCCGAGCGCGCGCAGGACCGCCGCCGTGAGCGCCGCATCTCGACGCATGGCCTCGACGAACAGTTTTTTTTCGACGACGAGCAGCGCTCCGTCTCGACTCGCGCGAAGCGTCGCCGAGCGAGGCGCGTCGCCAGCCAGGTTGGTCAGGCCTCCGACCGCGCCGACCTCGAGCGTGCGCAGCGCGACGTCGCTCCCGTCCTCGGCGCGCTTTCGAACCTCGAACGCTCCTCGCGCGACGACGAACACAAACGGCGCGGGATCTCCCTCGCGAAACGCGTCTTCGTCGGCACGCACCGCGATCGTTCGCGCGCTGGCGGCGAGCGTCTCGAGCGTCGGCGCGTCGGAGGCGCTGAAGGGGGCGACGCTCGCGAAGAGCGCGCGGATGTCGTTGTCGTTCATGGCAGCTCGCGGGGGGTCAGCGCAGCACGTCGGGGTCGAGCAGCTTGTGCTCGACGAGGTAGTCCCACACCACCTCGGGGACCAGCGCCACGAGCTTCTCGCGCTCGTACGTGCGGCCGCGCTCGCGCACGAGCGACGAGGAGATGTTGCTCGTGACGACGTTGTCCTTGAAATACTTGTGTCGATCCTCCGCGAGGATCGAGGAGGCCTTGTCGAAGTCGTAGCCGAGCCGGTGGATCACGTAGATGTCCAGGTTGTCGACCATCCACTGCGCCCCGCCCCACTCGTGAAAGGACTGCGCGACGTCGGAGCCCATCACCCACGCGAAGCGATGGTTAGCGAACGCTGGGAGCAAGAAATCCCGCAGGATAAACGCGGTCTCTTGCGCTTTGGGATAGATCGTCTCTCCGTGGGCGATCTCGAAGTCGCACACCTTCAACTTCGGGTACTTCGCGACGGCCCGCCGCACCATCTCGAGCCTGTGCTCGGCCGGCATGAGCTTCTTGCCCCACGGGTGCTGCCCAGGAAGCAGGTACCAGACCTCGTCGACGTCCGTGAGCGCGAGGATCTCCAGGCCGATCGTGAGGTGGGCGTTGGTGATGGGGTTGGCCGAGGTTCCGACGAGCGCGATGCGCCGACCTTGGCTGCGCTGATCGAGCTTCTTGATCGTGTGCTCGACGACCGAGTCGAGCGAGAGGCCCTGCTCGTTGAGCAGCTGCAGCAAGCTCCACGCGGCGTCGCCTGCTTGATCGACGAGGTGCGCGCGGTCGCGGTGGTGCGAGAGCTCCGAGACCTGCTGCGCCAGATCACGGAGCCGCTCGCGAAGCTCGGTGTTCGCGAAGTGCACGTCGTGGCTGCGACGAACGAGCGACTGAAGATCCTTCGTGTCCATCTCAGCGCCACCGCTGGAGTCCAGGCGCGATCGCCCGGTCGAGCGCTTCACACTGCGTCGAGCCGTCCGTGCCCTCGCGGATCGCGCGCTCTGCGCCCTCGGCGTTGCGCGCGCGCGGCGTCCAGAAGGCCACCCACGCGTCGCGCTCTGGCGCCGCGCAGGTGTCGCCGATGATGCCGGCCATCCGGACGGCGGTCTCTTCGGTCGTGCGCCGCACGATCCCGTCGTAGTGCTCGCGGATCCACGCGTGCGCGACGGCGCGTCGATCGGGGTGCGTCGAGGCGGTCCAGAGCAAGCGCAGGACGTCCGACTGCCGCACCGCGTCGGTGAGCACTTGATCGAGCCCGCGCCGCAGCGTCGCTGCGTCCGTGAAGGTCACGAGCGAGGCCTGCAAGGCGCTTCGCTCTTGCGGCGTGATGTCCTGGGCGCGCAGGCGGGCCATCAGCGCGTCGAGCCGCGCGTTGTTCGCGCGCAGCGAGGCGATCGGCAACACGAGCAACGCCAGGTCGCTCGGGACGCTCGCGGGCGCGCGCAGATACTCGGTGACGTAGCGATCGGCCTCGCGCAGCGTGCTCTCGTCCATCGCCATCCAGCCGAGGACGCTGATGGCCGAGCGTCGAAGCAGCTTGTCGTCTTCGGTGTCGGCCGGGCGCGGAGTCCAGCCGAGCCTCGCGAGCGACGGGCGAAAGAGCTGCGCGGCGAGCGCGCGCAATCGGACTCGCGCGTCTCCGGTGGCGTGGTGCGAAATCAGCGTCGAGAGCGCGGACGAGAGCGAGTCGAGCACGAGCCGATCGCGCTCGTCGCGGATGCGTCCGACGATCGCGAGGTACTGCTCGATCGGGAGCGTTCCTGCGCGGAGCTGCGCCCACGCGGCATCGACCAGGCCCACGCGCGCGCTGCGGTCGAGCGCGCGCCAGCGGGCAGGCTCGAAGAGCGCGCGCACCGGCTCGGTGAGCGCGTAGCGGGCGTACGCTGCCTCGCCCGCGTTGGGGTGAATCCAGCGCGGGCACGCGATGGGCGTCGCGGCCACCGCGCGAGGAGCGCCGGCGTCAGCGCGAGGAGCGCCGGCGTCAGCGCTGGGCGCGTTTTGCGGGCTCGCGCCGGTGGGGACCGTGCTGCTCGCGGTCGCGTCGAGGACGATGCGCGCCGAGGCTTCGCGCAGGATGGTGCACGCGCGGCCCGAGCGATTTCCGCCAGCGTCGTAGTCGATGCACAGCGGGATGGACCAACGGTGCTCGGGCCGGGCGCGATCGGTCTCGTCCCGCGGCGCGCCGAGCGGTCGATACTCGGTCTGCGTGAGGGTGATCGTCGGCGCGGCGCCGCGCGGGCACTCGAGGGCCGCCGACACGATGGGAACGCCCCTGAAATCAAGAAAGCTCGACGCGACCGAGCTCACGTCGATTCCTCCGGTGGACTGCAGGTCGTCGAAGAGGTCCGAGGCCGCGGCGTTGCCCCAGGCGTGAGCGCGGATATACCTGCGAATTCCCGCACGAAACGCGTCTTCGCCCATCGCGGTCTCGAGCATGTTCAAGAACGCGGCGCCCTTGGTGTAGGTGATCCCGTCGAACGCCTCTTCGGCCTCGGACGTCGAGCGCACCGGCTGGCGCACGACGCGCGCTGTGGGAAGCGAATCCTGGTCCATCGCCCACGCGCGCGAGCGGACGGACTCGACGCGGGCGCCCATCTCCGGGCGCCATGTGTCCAGGACGCGCGAGGTCATCCACGTGGCGAAGCCCTCGTTGAGCCAGAGGTCGTCCCACCATCGCATGGTCACGAGGTTGCCGAACCACTGGTGGGCGAGCTCGTGGGCGATGATCCCGGCGATTCCACGGCGAGAAGAGGTCGTGGCGCGCGCGGGGTCGATGAGCAGCATCTCTTCGCGAAACGTGACCAACCCTGGGTTCTCCATGGCGCCGGCGCCAAACTCGGGAACGGCCACGAGGTCGAGCTTGGGATACGGGTAGTTTCGGTCGAAGTAGCGAGAGAGCACTTGCAGGTGCGCCGCGGCGACGTCGAGCGACTCGCGCACGAGCGCGCCCTGCCCCTGCGTCGCGACGCCTCGAAGCGGGACGCTGATGCGCTCACCGCCGAACTCGAGCGACACAGGAGCGTGCTCGACGACGTCGAACGGACCGACCGCGAACGCGATGAGGTAGCTCGGCGTCGGAGGGGTCTCGCGAAAGCGCACCCTCACGCGACGATCCGCGAGGGTCTCGCGGGACTCTTCGGGCATGTTCGCGAGGGCCGTCGCCGAAGCGGGCACGGTCAGGTCGATCTTCCACGGGACCTTGAAGCCAGGCTCGTCGAAGCAGGGAAACGCCCGGCGCGCGTCGTTGGGCTCGAACTGCGTGAACGCGTACCACTTGCCGCGCTGCTGCACGCGGTAGAGGCTCCTGAGCGACGGGTTGAAGCGACCCACGTATTCGAGTTCGATCTGGACGCCGTCGCCCGAGATCTCTCGATCGAACGCGAGCACCAGCTCTTCGGGCGTCCCTCGTCCGTGCACGCTCGCGCGGGGCGTCGCGCGGGCCTGAGTCGATCGGGCGCCGCTCGCGTCGAGGAGCCACGCGCCCTGCACGTCGAGCTCGCGCGAGTGAAGAACGAGCGCGCGAGTCGGCCGCTCGACGCGCAGTCGAATGCGGACTTTTCCACGAAAATCTGCGCGATCGGGGTCGATCTCCAACGAGACTTCGTAGCCGAGCGGCGTGGCGAGCGAAGGCAGCCGCCCGTCGTCGCGAGGCGCTTCGACAGCGACGGCCGCGAGCGGCCCGGCGTCCTGCGGGGTCCCTCCGCTGGTCGCGCTCGTCACGTTGTTGGCGATGTTGCCGGTGTTGCCAGTGTTCGTCGTGGTCTTGCACTGCACGAGCAGCGTCGCGCACAAGGCCGCAGCCCAGAGTCTCGTCTTCGTCACGGGGCGGCGAGTCTCGCACACGTTTTCTTCGGAGCGGGTACCCCAACCCTCGGATCAGGTCCGTGACTTGCAACGATCATTCAGCGCAAGCTCTCGTGTGCCATCGTGGGCCGTTCTGCGGACCCAAACCTCGCGAGGCGCGACAGAAGAATCCCGTTCGAGAAAGAACCCCCGATGCACCACGGAACGAGACTCCCTCACTTTCTTCGATTCACGCGAGCGCTGACGCTGGCGGGGTCGATCGCGACGCTCGGCGCGCAGAGCGCGGGGTGCGCGGCGAGCGTCGCTCCAATGGGCGACAGCGGAGATTCGGCGGTCGCGGACAGCAACGTCGCGTGCACCTGCTGTCCCACCGGGGATTGGTCGGGGCGCTGCGCGGTCACGACCGGTGGCGGTCGCGCTCCGATCGCGGACGCCGGGTTTGCTCCGCCGCCCTTTGATTCGGGCGCAGAGCCGCCGGACCCCGACGCTGGCGGGAATCGCATCTTCGACGCGGCGATGCCCCCGCCTCCGTTCGACTCTGGGGTCTCGACGATGGTGACCTACCTCGACCCCCCTCCAGGGTCGCGTTGGTGCAGCGCGGCCGACCTGAGCCCGCCCCGTCCTGGCGGACCGTCGTGCCCCATCGCGGGCCCGCTGCCGCCGCCAGAGTTCGAGCAGTGAATCATTCGTGACGTAGTAGGCGCCGTCGGTCAGTCCGTGGCAGAACTCCCCCGCCCATGAAATCGACCGCTGTTGTCGGCCGCCGCACGATCGCGTGCATCCCGTTGTTCGCCTCGCTCGCGATCGCTGGCTGCGGCGCAAAGACAGGCCTGCGCGTGCCCGACGCCGAGCCCCTCGAGGACGCGACGGTCGACGCGCAGGACGTGCTCGACGCGCAGGACATCGTGGACGTGCCAGACGTGCCGGACGTGCCGGACGTGCAGGTGTGTGTTCCGGGACGCTTCGACCTCGAGCGGCGCGGCGCTGAAGTGATGTTCGTCATCGATCGCTCGAACTCGATGGCATTTTCGCTCGACGGGGCGGTGGGCGTTCCGATTGCGCAGCAGCGCTGGACGATCCTCAGCAACTCGCTCGCGCGCGTTCTGCCGATGTTCGAGCGGACCGTGTCGTTCGGCGCGAAGTTCTATCCGCAGCCAATCGACCCGGGAAACGTCGACGTCGAAGAGAACTGCACGAGCCGAGCAGGGATCGACCTCGAGCCCGCGCTCGGCAACGGCGCCGCGCTGCTTCGGTTCTTCACGACAACGCGCCCCGGCGGAGGAACGCCGACGCACGACGGGCTCTTGCAAGCGAGCACGTATCTGCGATCACGCACCAACCGCGGCGCGGCCCGGTACATCGTGCTCGCGACGGACGGCGGCCCCAACTGCAACTCGCGCAACCCCACGCCTCCATCGCGATGCGTGTGCACTTCGTCCGATCCTGGCTCGTGCCGCAACAACCCTGCGGTCGGCATCTACAACTGCCTCGATGACACGCGGACCGTTGCGCTCGTGCGAGAGATCGCGACGCCGACGGCGCCGGGCGCACAGCCGATCCCCGTCTACGTCGTCGGCCTCGACGGCTCGATGACGATGCGCACAGACCTCCTCGCGGTGCTCGATGAAATGGCCCGCGTCGGCGGGAGACCCAGGCCGATCGTCAACCCTGGCGACCGCGCGTACTACTCGGTGCGAACGCCGGGCGACCTCGAGCGAGCGTTCGACACGATCGTCGCGCCGCTCGCCCGCTGCGCGTACGTCACGCCGTCGCGACCGACCAACCCCGACGAGATCGACATCGAGATCGACGGCAGGCTCGTCTCGCGCGACGCGACGCGCGTCGAAGGTTGGGACTGGACCGACCGAGACTTCGGCGAGATCACGTTTTACGGAATGGCGTGCGCGCGAGCAGCGAGCGCTGTCGTGAACGTCCGCGCCCGCGTCGGCTGCCGCGATCAGTGACCGCCCCATAGCCGGCGCTCACTTCGCCCGTAAGCGCGCTGACGGCGCTCGGTCCAGGGGAGCACTCTTTTCGCGAAAGATAGTGATATTCCACTATTTTTACCGCGGCATCGCGCTTGCTGTGTCCTCGGGAGTCGCGTCGAATCGCGCTCGCGACTGTCCGATCCCCCTTCTGGAGCCCCCCCAACGATGAACGCCCCCTTCTCTTCGCAGCGTCGGCCCCGAGCCCCTCGCGTCTCTCGCGCGTTCGGGTGGCTCTCGATCGCCGCTGCGACCCTCGTGACCGCGAGCGCGGGGTGCGGCGCCAAGACCGGACTCGAGGTCCCCGACGTCGAGATGGACGCGAGCGGTGATGTGCCGACGGACATCCCCTTCATTCGCTTCGAGGCGTGTGTTCCCGGGAGATTTCCGCTCATTCGTCGGCGGGCCGAGGTCACGTTCGTGATCGATCGATCGGGCTCGATGGACGCGCCGCTCGAGGCGAGCCTCGAAGACGCAGGACGCAACTTCTCGCGCTGGACGATGCTCCGCGACGCGCTTCGCGCTTCGCTCGTCGGCGACGTCGAGAGCAGGCTGAGCATGGGAGCGCTGTTTTTTCCCCGCGTTCCGCTCGTTGAATCGCCCTCGCAAGAAGAGTCGTGCACCGTGACTCCCATCGGTCGGCCGACGAACATCATCGCGCCGCGCCTCAACAACGCGTCCGCTGTCTTGAGGGTCTTCGACGAGACCCGCCCGCGCGGCGGAACGCCCACCTTCGCCGCCGTCACCGCCGCCGGTGAACCGTTGCTCGAGCTCGCGCGCACCGACCCCGATCGCTCCAAGGCCCGTTACCTCATCTTGGCCACCGACGGCGGTCCCAACTGCAATCCGACGATCGCGACCGAGCAGTGCGTGTGCGCCGTCGAAGACCCCACCGGCCGCGACGTGTGCCGAGAAAACCCCGCGCTCGCCCGATGGTTCTGCCTCGACCGCGCCAACGTGGTCAACAAGCTCGAAGAGTACGCGCGAAACGGGCTCTACACGTACGTCATCGGCCTGGATAACCCCAGCGAGCGCCCGATGATCGAGACGCTCAACGCGATGGCCGTCGCGGGCCGTCGCGCGAACCCGATCGGCGAGTATCGCTACTACTCCGTGCGTCGCTCGGATCAGCTGTTCGCGACCTTTCGCGACATCGCGACGACCCTCTCGCGCTGCGCGTTCGTCACGCCGTCGCGTCCAGACAACCCCGAGTCGCTTCGCGTCGACGTCGGCGGGCTCGTGGTCCCGCGGGACCGAGCCCACATCAACGGCTGGGATTGGACCGACGAGGGCTACGGCGAGATCACCCTCTACGGCCGCGCCTGCGATCGCGCGCAAGAAGCGCCGGTCAGCGCAGTCGTCGGCTGCCGTTGATCAACGCTGTGGTACGGTCGATGCCGCGCGCGTCACAGCCGCGCGAACAAAGGAGACTCGTGCAATGGCGTCGGTCGAAGAGGTGCACAAGCGGATCACAGAAGTGCTCGACGAGGCGAACGTCTCGTACGGCAACAAGGGTGAGCGCATCTACATTCGCCAGGGATCGGCTGTGGTGTTCATCAAGGTCGAGTCGTGGCTCAACGATCACGCGGTCGTCGAGCTGCTCTGCCCTGTGTTGAAGGGCCTCGAGCGATCCCCAGAGCTCCTCGAGAAGCTCGACGAGCTCAACCGAGGGCTCTTCTTCGGCAAGGCGTACACGCACGACCACGGCGTGTGGCTCGCGCACAACCTGCTCGGCGATCACCTCGACCCCGAAGAGCTCCTCGCGGCGCTCGGCTTGCTCGCGCGCGTCGCCGATCGCATCGACGACGAGCTCAAGGGGCGCTTCGGCGGCCAGCGCTTCAGCGACGGGTGAGCGCTTCGCGCAGCTCTCCGAGGGCGATCGTGCTCACTTTGATGGCGAGCTGGTTGCTCTCGATGCGCGCGGACGCTTCGGCGTCTTCGGGCCGCTCCGCTTGCAGCGCGGCGTTTTCGAGAAAGAGCTTGCTCCGATGCGCCTCGAAGCCCTGCTCGAGCGCGCGGAGCGTCGCGGCGTCGGGGGACGTTCGCGCGGTGGACCAGCGCTGAGAGAGCCGCTCGAGCTCTCGAGCGTCGAGCGAGTGTGTAATGCCGATCTCGACCATGACGGCCGATGGTACCGCAGCAGCAGCGCTCGGTTAAAGAAGCAGCCACCCCATGCGCGCAGCGCGCACCACGGCCTCGGTGCGGCTCTGGACGCCGAGCTTCGCCATGAGCGCGTTGACGTGAAATTTCACTGTGTGATCGCTGATCCCCAGCCGCGCGGCGATCTCTTTGTTCGCGAGGCCCTCGGCGAGGAGCTGCAGCACTTCGGCCTCTCGCGGCGTGAGCGCGTCGGCGCGGGCGCTGACCGGAGCGCGCTCGGGCTCGGACGTCCACGGCTCGCCGAGGGCCGGGTCGATCGCGATGAGCCCTTCGGAGACCGCGCGGACGGAGGCGCGGAGCACTCGAGCGCTCGCCTCGCGTCGCACGACGCCTCGCGCGCCGTGCGAGAGCGCAGCGCGCGCCTCGATCATGTCGCGCACCATCGCGACGATCGGCACCACCGTCGCCCCGACCGACGCCTCGCTCGGCGTGGTGGGGCCGCTGGAGCCGGCGCTCACTTCACCGTCGACCAACAAGACGTCCACCGCGAGATCTCCGCGCTGAAAGACGTCCGCGAGCGCGCCGCCCTGCGCGACGACCTCGACGCCGTCTGGCTCGGCCACGAGCGCGCCGAGCCCCGCGCGCGCGAGGGGATCTTCGGACACGACTGCGACGCGAACGATCGGGAGCGCGACGGCAACGGGCGAGGCGAGCACCTGCGTGTTGTCGGGCGACAACGGTGCTGCGTCAATCCCGAGCCAGCGTTGGCTCAATAGTGCACGCGGTTTCGGCCGCCGTGCTTGGCGTCGTAGAGCTTCTCGTCCGCCGCCTTGATGAACTCTTCGGCGCTCGCGGTGAACTCAGTCGCCACCGAGCATCCCATCGAGACGGTCACCGGCAGGCGAACGCCGTCGAAGATGAACGGGTGCTTCTCGATCTCGCGGCGGATGGACTCTGCCAGCTTCGCCGCCACGGCCAGATCGGTCTCGGGCATGAGCAACGAGAACTCTTCGCCGCCGTAGCGAGCGAACACGACGCCGTCCGAGATCATCCGCTTGACGAGCGCCGCGGTCTCTTTGAGCACGTGGTCGCCGGCGAGGTGACCGTAGTTGTCGTTGATGCCTTTGAACTTATCGAGGTCGAACATGATGAGCGACAGCGGTCGACGGTAGCGTCGCGCGCGCTGCAGCTCGGTCTCGAGGTGCTCTGTGAGATAACGACGGTTGTGCGCCCGCGTCAGACCGTCGGTCACCATGAGCTCGCCGATGGTGAGGATGAACTCGGCCTCGACGTCGGTACCCGAGAGGTACTTGAAGATCGTGTCGCCGACCTTCACGTGGTCACCGCGCCGAAGCGCCGCTGACTTCACCGCCTCGTCGTTGACGTACGTTCCGTTGGTCGAGTCGTTGTCGGCGACCCACCAGACCTCGCCGCGGCGCTCGAAGCGCGCGTGCTTGCGCGAGCAGGTCTCGCTGTCGAGCACGATGGCGTTGTCCGCCCCGCGACCGACGGTCGAAATCGCGCCGCTCGGGTCGAGCACGAACCTGCGCCCGAGCTGATTCACGTCACGCGAGTAGATGATGACAAGGCAGTCGTTGCCGTTGTCCTTGGGCTTGTTGGCCGCAGGGTTGTAACGGATGACGTGAGTCCGCGCCTGCCAGTCGTTGCCGTCGTCCGAGCCGCCGCTCATCGCAGTAAAGCGTCCCGGATTCGACCATGGTTCGTCAAGCTAGACACGTCGTTCGACCGCATTCTGTTGGTGAGACCTGTGTGTGATGGATCCCAATGTAGGGGGTCGAAAACGTAGCATACTTCGCTGCGATAGCGCGCGTCGAGGCTGGTAATCATGCGAGCGAATCGTCGCGATGGAGATCGATCAGGGCGATTCCGTCGGCTGCGAAGGCGTCGTCGGATTGGCCGGAGGGTTGGCAGGGGCGACGGGCTCGCGCGCGGGCTCGACGCCGGTGTCAGCGGGCGGATCGGCCGGTCTGGTGCTCGAACCCGCGCTCCCGCTGTCGGTCTCGCTCGGCGCGGGGTCGGGCCGCGCGCTCGAAGCGTCTTCGCTCGGCCCTGACGGAGCGGCGTCGGGCGTCGAGGCCGCCTGGCTCGCGCTCGAGGACGCATCGTCCGCGCTCGGAGAGAGGGCTGCGGTGCCGGCGTCGGTGTCGACCGAGCGAGAGGACGCATCCGGCTGAAGGTCGCTCGGCGCGACGTCGGGCGCAGGACGCAAGCAGGTAAACAGCCAGGCCTGCGCCCCGTTGGTCGAGAAGCGCTGCACGCGGGTCAGCCACCGCCCCTCGCCCGCGCACTGCACGACAGGAAGCGCGCGAAGCACCTCGGGGTCCATCGCCGCGCGCCCTGCGTACTCGTTGCTGGCAGAGTCCGAAAGAACGTCGGTGGTGCACAGGGTCACGTCGCGATCGAGCGCTCCGCCGTGAGCGACGACGCGAACGCCGCGCGCGGACGCCACGCACAGCGCGGAGCTCGAGGCCACCCACGAGGCGTCGCGGCCCGCGTCGGGACGCGCGTTGCCGGCGCTTGCGGTGATCTGAGCGATCGCGTTTCGCCCGCGAAACGCCATAGGAAGCGCGCGCACGTCGAGCGGAGTCGTCGGCGTGGTGTCGAGCGAGACGCCCGGCTCGACGACGCCCGTGTCTGCGATGCCCGTGTCCGACGGGACGTCGGGCGTCGATGCGTCGGCGAGCACGCCGCTGTCGATCTCGGCCGTGGTCGTCGATGCGCCCGAGAAGAACGACCGAAGCGCGACCGCGATGATCCCTACGGTGCCGAGCGCGAGCGCGGCGATGAAGAGCGGCGAGGTGTGCCGTGGGTCGTTCGAAGGCCGCGCGTGGACCTCGCTGTCGTCCCCCCACGCGTCGGGGTTCTTCTCGCTCTTGGGCGAGGCCACGAGCGTCGGCGCGGTGTCGAGCGCCGAGGCGCCCTCGAGCGACTCGCGAGGCTCGATCAAGATCGGGCCAGAGCTGAGGGCGCTCGACGCGACGGGCGAGACGATCGACGGGGGAGCGAGCGACTGGCGCGGGGCGATTCCCAGCGCTTCGAGCTCTTTGGCGAGGGCGTCGAGCGATCGTTGCAAGTCGCCCGCGAGCGCGGCGAGCTCGTCGCTCATCGTGCGAACGAGGGCTTCGTCAGGGCCCTGGCTATCTCCGCGAGCGCCTCGCCGCTGCGTGAGCAGAGAAGACCACGCGAGCGCCTTGGCCTGCAGCTCCGCGAAAGAGCGCGAGAAGAAGCGATCGAGCGCGGCGGCCTCGACCTCGTTGATCGAAGGCCTCCGCTCTCGGACAGACTTCGGCGGTGACGACAGACGCAGCTCGATCAGGGCGAACGCGGCCGGCGTGGGATCGATGTCGTCGATGTCCCACGGCAACGAGAGAGCGATCAGCTCGTAGAAGCAGACGAGCGCCGCGTGCACGTCGCTGGCGGGCGAAGGGCGCGCGGCGAAGTGTCCTGGCGGGGCGTAGCCCGGTGTTCCGCCGGTCTGGCGCAGCACGAAGGTCTCGCGACCGATGAGCGCCGCTTCGTTGTCGATCGCGGCGCGTCCCGCGGTGGCGACGCCGAAATCGAGCAGCGTCACAGACGGATCGGTCGGGTCGTTGTCGTCGACAAAGACGTTGGACGGCTTGATGTCCGAGTGGACGAAGCCCGAGGGAGCGCCCGGCTCGCGGATCGAATGCACGCGCCGCAGCTGTCCGAGCAGCTTTCGCGTCGCGCGAATCGCGCGATGAACGTCCGGTGATTCGCGCTTTCGCCGGGTCTCTTCGTCGACGAGCGCGCCCCACGAGCGTCCGCGCGCCATCTCCATGCGCAGCCCGAGCGCGCCGTCCTCGAGCCGAACGAGGGCGATGAAGCGGGCCACCGTCACGCCGTGCCTCTGCGCCGCCTCTTGTTTGGCAGCCTCGTTGCGCAACAGCCCGGTCAGCCAACGGGTGGCGGCGTCTTCGTGCGACGAGGTGCTGTGCGTCCCTTGTTCGACGCTGGGGCGCGACGCTGGGCTCTTGGGCCGCGCGACGAGCTTGAGCGCGTAGCTCTGTTGGCTCTGCTCGCCGAGGACGCGAACCCCCAGCACCTGGCCCATCGCGCCGGCGCCGATGCGACGAGTGACCTCGTAGCGTTCGGCGACCGGGTGCGCAGGATCGAGGGCGAAGCCCGCCGCGAACACGACGGTGGCCGAGAGCTCGACTCCGGGCTCGATCGCCGACCAATCGATCGTCCCCGAGGACGGAGCGCTCTCTGCGCGCTTGTGCTCGGCGTCGTCCATCGATCGTTGGACGAACTTACCCCATCGCCCCGGGGCGTTAGTGACGAACTCGATCGCGCGGCGCCGGCCTGCCCGAGGCGTGCTCGGTTTGCGTAGATTCTGGCGCAAAGGCCGCGCGAATCGCGTCGGACGCACCCGCGCTGCCGCTCGACAGGGAGGGAACGGAGGCCTCGGGGCGTCGCCCGAGGTTTCGCAGCGCCTCGACCCAGGTGAATCGTCCGCTCTTCGAGAGCGGCTCGCGCGCCACCGACCACGCCTCGCGCCACACGGCTGTTCGCCGAGCGAGCGACTCCGAGAGGCGAAGCCCTCGACCGGTGTCCGAGATGGCTGAGAGCGCGTAGCCCATCACCGTGACGTACTCGCGCGCAAACGAGGTGAGCCTCGCGTCGTCTCCGGACAAGAGCGCCATCGACGCGCGACGAGCGCGTTCGCTGCCGCGCCAGTAGCGGAACATTCCGTCCCTGAGCGCGCGCGCGCCGCTGTCGGCGCCGAGAAACACCTCGTAGAGCGCCTGGGCGAGCACCTCGCGGCCGCGCGAGCTTCGGTAGCGCGTCTTCTCGTGCTCGACGAGCGCGCGGTCGATGGCGGCTTCCGAGAGGTGACCGTCTTGTCCGCCCTTGGCGCGAGCGAGCGCGGCGCGAAGAGAGAGGACGTCCTGAACGCCGACGGTCATCCCGCCAGCGCTGAGCGGATGAGAGCACCCCGCGGCGTCGCCGATGATGACAGCGCCCTCGACGGCGACGCGATCGGTGCTGATCGCCTGGTTTGCGCAAAGCTCGACGCGTCCGGCCTCGATCGCCGCGAGCATTCCTGACCGAAGCGGCTCGGGGACGACCGGCGCGTACTCGCCGACGAGCAGCGCGGCCAGCGACTTCTTCGTTCCCTTCGCGCGCTCCGTCGGAACGTCGACGCACATCCGCACCTGATGCTCGCCCACTTCGTACGCGAGGATCGGCCCGAGCGGCGCGAGAATCACCGTGCCTCGGCGCGCGCGGGGTAGCCCGACGCCCTCGATCTCGAGCGCCGCCGTGAACGACAGCAGCGACGCGCGGCCCTCGAGCCCGAGCAGCGGGCGCAAGCGGGAGTGTCGACCGTCCGCGACGACGGTGAGCTTCGCGAGGATCTCGCGGCCATCCGCCAGGCGAGCGCCCACGACGCGCCCTTCTTTGCGCACGACGTCGACGACGCGGTGTCCCGTGCGCACCGTGACCCCCGGGCGATTGCAAGCCTCGCGGCGAAGCGCGGCGACCATCTCGTGGTGATCCATCGCGAGCCCGAAGCTCTCGACTCCCTGAGCGTCGCTCGGGTAGTCGAGCTCGAGCGTCTCGCCTGCGGTCCCCGTGAGCACCGCGAACCCGCGAGCGCGGCGCGCTCCAGCTTCTTCGAGCGCCGACGCGAGGCCGATTTCAGCGAGCGCGCGGACGCCGCCCGCGTGAATCAGCTCGCCCCGAAAGCGCGGATCTGTGCCCGGACGCGCCTCGAGCACGAGGACCTTGCATGACTCCGAGCCGAGCGCGGCTGCGGCGACCATGCCGACCCATCCCCCTCCGACGACGACGACGTCCCACGCTTCGGATTCGCTCATGGCGCGTGGCTTACCGCAGCGCAGAGCGGCGCAAAAGTCTTCTGAACTTTATCGACTAACTTTGCGGATAGTCCGATGTCACTGACAGTCATAAGTCACGGACGGACGTCAGTCAGCGACCTTTGTCGATGACAGACGATCGTCACTGAAACTCGTTGAAATGCAGCGATTTTCGCGGCGTTTCTTGACTGCGCTCACGCCGACGCGCGATACCCACCGCCCGCGGGACGACGGCGCCGGAGCCATCGGACTCTTGTCCAGACTCCTGAGATCACCGCGGAATCGAACGACTCTCCGATCAGACTCAGGACGGACTACGATGACCAACCTCGACGACTTGCTGGTGAAGACGAGCCGCACCTTCGCGCTCTCGATCCCGCTCTTGCCCGAGCCGTGCAGACGCGAAGTGACCATCGCGTACCTATTGTTTCGAATCGCGGACACCTTCGAGGACGCCGCGGCGTGGCCCAAGAGCGACCGGCGCTCTGCCCTCGCTGACTTCGCGTCGCTCTTGCGAAGCCCGAACCCCGAGCGCGCCCAGGAGCTGACCGTTCGATGGACCGCAGCGCGCCCGATCGATCACGACGGCTACATGGAGCTGCTCGCCGCGACGCCCGCGGTGCTCTCTGCGCTCATCGAGTGCGAGCCTCGCGCGCGGGCGATCGTCACGCGCCACGCGCTGCGCACGACCGAAGGGATGGCGACGGTGGTCGAGCGCACCGACGCGCGAGGCAACCTGCACCTGCGCGACGTCCAGGACCTTCGCGACTACTGCTACATCGTCGCTGGCATCGTGGGCGAGCTGCTCACGGAGCTGTTTCTGTTGCACGGCCCGCAGCTGGTGGGCGTGCAGCGCGCGCTCGAGGACAACGCCGTGGCCTTCGGCGAAGCGCTGCAGCTGGTCAACATCCTCAAGGACGCGGACGACGACGCCGAGGATGGCCGCGTGTTTCTTCCCTCACGGGACGAGCGCGGGCCCATCTTCGCGCTGGCCCGCGAGGACCTGGCGCGAGCGCAGCGGTACGTCTCGGCGCTGCACGAGGCCGAGGCGCCGTCGGGGTTTCTCGCGTTTACCGCGCTGCCGGTGATGCTCGCGAAGGCGACGCTCGACCGCGTCGAGGCCTTCGGCCCGGGCGCGAAGATCGAGCGCGCCGAGGTGTTCGGCATGATGGCGGATCTCGAGAAGGCGCTCGTCGCCCGAGAGAATCCCCTCGCGATGGCATAGAACGGGACCGCCCTGATTTCGTCGTTCGGAAACTCAAATGGGGGGGCATCTACTCGCATACGACGTCAGCTGCCGCGCCGCCGCTGTCGTCGTCTGGGAGTACGATGCACCCGAATCAAATCCGTCCCGCGAGCCGCTCAGCGAGACCGCTTGCTCCACTCTCCGAGAGCCCACAGCGGAAAGTACCGCCGGTAGTTCTCGTAGTTGATCATGCAGGTGCGGTTGAACACGCCCACCAGCGACTCGCGCGGCCACGCTCCGTCTTCGGCCTGCCGATCGACGAGCCACTCGGCGGCGCGGCGCATGGCGTCCTTCGCGCCGCTGTCTGCTCGCGCGAGGGTGAGCAGCGCCCAGGACGTGTTCGCCGCGTGCCCTTCAGGGTGATCGACCCATCGTCGCTCGGCGCACGAGGTGTGGTGCTCGCCCCACGCGCCGTCCGTCCGTTGTTTGGAAAGAAGAAACTCACACGCGCGCACGACCGCCGGGTCTCGTGTGGAGGCTCCCGCGGCGAGCAGGCCCGAGACCCCGAACCATGTTCCGTAGGTGAAGCACACGGCCCACGAGCCTTCGAAGCTGCCGTCCTCGCGCTGCGCTTTGCGCAAGAACGCCGCCCCGCCCGCGAGCGCCCTGTCGATCTCTCGATCGAACTCGCCCGCGAACCTGCGCCTCGCCGCGGCGAGCGCCTGCATCACCGCGCTCGAGCACTCGACGTACGAGTAGTCCACCATGATGTCGCCGAACACCTGCGACGGGTTGAGCGCCTCGATCCACGCTCCGCCGCGCTGGCGCTCGTAGCTGGCCCAGCCTCCGTCTTCATTTTGCCACGAGAGCATCAGCCGAACGCTGTCGCGAAGCAGCGACGCTGGCACCGGCGCTCGCTGCGTCCGCTCGAGCGCGACGGCCACCTTGAAGCCCTCCGCGGTGCAGTCGGTGATCGGCCAGCCGTGCGGTCGGTTCGAGAAGGGCCATCCGCCCTTCGATGGATGGCGAAAGAACCTGTCGAACGACGGGACGTCCTCGAGGATTTGATTATCGCGCACAAAATCATGAGCGCTCGCGAGCACCGCGTCGGCCTCGTCGGAGGCGGGCGCGGCCATGATCGCCTGCGCAGCGAACGCGGTGTCCCACAGCTCGGTGCTGTTGTAGCCCTGCATCTTGAGCCCGTCGTGGCCGTCCCACAGGTACCAGCGCTCGAGCTGCGCGAAGCCTCTCTCGGCGCGGGCACGGTCGCCGGCGACGAGGTGACAGAGCGTGTCGAGCACCGCGTTGACGGGGCCGATCTTGATGTCGGTCGTGACGTCGTCTTCGAAGCAGATGTGCTCGTACACCGCAGCGATCGCTCGCTCGCGCGTCGCGCGGTGCGCGCGTCGCTCGTACGCGACCATCGCGCGGTTGGCCCACGTGAGGGCCGGTGACGCCGCGCGGTAGTTGTCCTCGGCGGCGATCGTCTCGCGGTGCATCGCAAAGTCGACCGACCCGTACGGCACGGGATAGAGCTCGTCGCGAATCGCTCGAACGAGCGCGCTGTCCGCGACGGTGGCGCGCTTTGCGTAGAGGTACGCCATCGGCAGATACACCTGACGGCAGTGGCACCACAGACGCCCTGGATGAAAGGGCGTCGAGTACGGGAGCAGCCACAGCTCGGGCAGCACCGGAGACAACCCCTCCCACGAGTACAGCCCCAGGATCGCAAGCGTGAATTTACCCCACGACGCCGCGCCGACCGGGCCGCCGCGATCGCGGATCCAACGGCGCATCTTGCGCGCGACCGAGTGCTCGGGGTCCATTCCGAGCAGGCGAATCATCGCGTAGTTGAGCGCGGTCGTGAACATCGAGCCCGCGCCCTCGGCGTGCAGCCCGACGCTGCCGTCCTCGCGCTGCACGTTGGCGATGTACTCGAGCATCCGCGCGCGCTTGTCCGCGGCGAGCTCGCGGCCCGCATAGTGGTAGGCCGCCACGAGCATCGGCATGAGAAACATCGGCCCGCCGTAGTCGCCCCACCACGCGCCGCGCTCGGTCTGCTCTTGGCCCAGATGCTCGATGGCCCGGCGCATCGCGCGCTCGGCGCGAGCGAGCAACGGGTCGCCAGACAGGGCTTCGATGGACGCCCCCTCGAGAGCTTCGCTGTGCATCGACATGGTCGTGAACGCTGTGCCTACACCGCCCAAGATGCTCGGTCACGACGCGAAAACATTAATAAAATCAGCGTGTGTCAGTGACGCTCGTCAGAGTCGGTCAGACCCAGCCGGGCGTGCTTTGTCTCTCGCGAGACTTATCGGCAAAATTTCGAGCCAAGGCCAATCGCGGTAAGCTTGCTCTCGTGAAGCTAATTTCCTGTATTCGTCTCGCGGTCGGGGCAGCGGTGTTCGCGCTGGCGTCGACGGGCGTCGCGCAGGTTACGGACCCGACGCTGCTCGCGTCGAGGCGCGCGCTCATCGATCGAGCGACCGCCGCGCGCAACGGCGGCCGCCATCCCGAGGCGCTCGAGCTCGCGCAGCGCGCAGCGCAGATCCAGATGACCCCGAGCTTGCGCCTCTTCATCATGCAAGCGCAGACGCAGGTGGGCCAGCTCGCCGAGGCCTACTCGAGCGCGATCGCGTGTCAGAGCGAGGCGTCGCGCGACACGGCCGCCTCGGCGCAGACGATCACGCGTCTCTGCACCGAGAGCATCAACACGCTGCAAGCTCGCGTCGGTCGCGTCGCCGTGACGGTGTCGCCCGCGGTCGAGGGGCTGCATGTGTTCGTGGGCAACCGCGAGCTGCACTCGGCGCTGCTGGGACAGGACTACGTGGTGACGCCCGGCGAGGTGAGCATTCGAGTCGAAGCCGCAGGTTACCGAACGGTAAGTCGAACGGTCACCGTCAACGCCGCTGCGTCGTTGCCGATACAGATCGCGCTCGAGCGGGACGTTCCGACGACGACGACGGACAACCGCGGCACGACGAGCACAACGGGCAGCACGACCACCAGCGGAACTGCCGGCACCACCGCGCCCACGACAACCGCGACAACGACCACCACGAGCGGCGCCACCTCCGGCGCTGATGGCAGCTCGGGAGCCACGACCTCGAGCAGCGCGAGCGGCGCCAGCGCGGGATCGAACAGCGATGATCCGTCGGACGGCGCCACGGTGCCCCCGCCGACGGGGCCCGAGGATCAACGGCGCAGGCTCAACGTCGGGGCCGTCGCGACGATGGCCACGGGCGGAGGGCTCGTCGTGCTCGGCGCGGTGTTCACGGGCCTCGGCGCTGCAGCGGCGGGCGAGTACAACACCCTCTGCACGCCGCAGTGCACGCAGGCCAACGTGGCCATGGGCCGCGCCGCGTACGATCGCGGCAACATGTTTCTCGGCATGGGGATCGCTGGCCTCGCGGTCGGCGGCGCGACTGCGGTCGGAGGACTCGTGTGGATGCTCGTGGCGCGGCCGAGCGCGGCGCCCGCGCGCACCGCATGGGTCACGCCCACGCAAAACGGCGCGATGATCGGCTTCGGAGGAACGCTATGACTTCTTGGAATCGCAGGGGCTCACGCACACACAAAGCGCGCGCCCCGTTGACGTTGCTCGCGCTGGCTGCGGCGAACGCAGGGTGTCTCGGGGCCTTTCGTGAGCCGCTCGACGGCGCGGCCGACGCAGCCGACGCGCGGTCCGACCTCGGATCGAGCGACGGCGCCGATGTAGCGATCGACGATCGACCCGAGGACGTCGCGGTCGAGGACGTGTTGGACACGGGCGTCGACGACGTCCCGAGCGCGATGGACGCCAGCGATACGGGCGTCGGGGATACGCGCGCTGGTGACGTCGCGGACGTGCCCGATGTTCGGACGGACACGGGCGTCGACGTGCTGACGTGCGACGGCGGGACGGTGTGCATGGGACGCTGCGTCGACACGCAGACGGACCCCATGAATTGTGGTGCGTGCGGCAGCCGATGCTCGATGGGAGCGAACACGACGGCGGTGGCGTGCGTCATGGGGAGCTGCGTGCCGACCTGCAGCGCGCTCTTCGCAAACTGTGATCGCGATCCGGCCAACGGCTGCGAGACAGCGACGAACACGCTCACAGATTGCGGCGGCTGCGGCGTGGCGTGCAGCCGTGTCAACGCGACGGCCAGCTGCGTGTCGGGCGCGTGCCGCATCGGCGCGTGCAACGCCGCCTTCAGCGACTGCGACAGCAACGATGCCAACGGCTGCGAGACGGGCCTCAACTCGGTGTCCAACTGCGGAGCATGCGGCAGGGCATGCTCCGGCGGCGCTCCGGTCTGCTCTGCGGGGATGAGCGGCGGGACGTGCACGAGCGGGTGCACCGCGCCGCTTTCACTGTGCGGCACGAGCTGCGTCAACATCACGAGCGACGCGCTCAACTGCGGGACTTGCGGAACGACGTGCAGCTTCGCAAACGCGGGAGCGTCGTGCGCCTCGAGCGCCTGCGCGCTCGGCGCGTGCAATCCCAATTTCGCCAACTGCGACGGGATGGCCGCGAACGGCTGCGAGACCAACACCAACACTTCGCCCGCGCATTGCGGAGCCTGCGGTGCGGTCTGCTCGCGGGCGAACGCCACCGCCTCGTGCATGTCCGGGAGCTGCTCGATCGGCGCGTGCAACGCAGGGTTCGGCAACTGCAACATGACCAGCGCCGATGGATGCGAGGCCAACCTCAACACCTCCACGGCCCACTGCGGTGGCTGCGGAAATGTGTGCATGTTCAGCAACGGCAGCGGGATCTGCAACAGCGGGTTGTGCAGCGTCACGAGCTGCAACATGGGCTTTGCCAACTGTGACAGCGACGGGCGCAACGGATGCGAGACCGACACCAACAGCGCGCTGGCGCACTGCGGTGGGTGCGGTCGGGTGTGCGCGTTGCCGAACGCCGTTCCGACCTGCAACAGTGGCGTTTGTGGGTTGAGCAGGTGCCAGATGGGCTTCGTCGACGCCGACAGAAACGAGGCCAACGGCTGCGAGTGCGCCATCACGAACCCAAGTGATCCGCTGGACGCGACGGGCCGCGACGAGAACTGCGACGGCGTCGATGGCGTCCGGACGCGATCGCGGTACGTCGACGGCGTGAGCGGCGACGACATGCAGCCCGGCACGGATCCGGCGCGACCGAAGCGCACCCTGCGGAGCGCGCTTCTGGCGTCGTCCAACGGAGTGACCATTCTCCTCACGACCTCGACGATCGATGAGACCGTTCATTCGTCCCCGACACTGCTCGTGAGCGGGGTCGGGGTGTACGGCGGATACGCCCCTGGCTTCGCCTCACGCAACACGACCCGAACGCGGCTGCTCGGTCCGACCGTCGCGCTCCAAGCGAACTCCCTTCTGCCCGGGACGCTCGCGACGCTCTCGCAGATCGACGTGGTCGCGAGAGACGTCGGGACGATGGCGGGAGCGTCGATCGCGCTTCGCGTGATCAACTCGGGCCGCTGGCCTGGGCCCTTCACGCTCCAGCTCGACAACGTGCGCCTGCAGGCTGGCGCGGGCGGGCTCGGCACCATGGGCGAAGACGGACGAACGGGCGCGCAGGGTGCCGGTGGCGGCAACGGCGCCAACGGTGGCGCCAGCGGCCCTGCTGGCTCCGGAGGCATCAACGCCGCGTGTACGGGCGGTTCCGGCGGCAACGGCGGAACGGGCGGCAGCATCATGGCCGTGCCAAGTCCGGGCAATGTCGGGTTCCCCGGCTCTCCTCCCATGGGCGGCATGGGGGGCCTGCCTGGAGCCGCAGCCCCGAGTTGCATGACGAACGGCAACAGTGGCGGAATGGGCGGCACGAGTGCGCCGCTGTTCCCGTTGCCGACCGACGGCGTCGGCGGTTCGACTGCGCTCACGGTCAGCGGCTTCGACGTGTTGGGCGAGGTCGGAGGGAATGGATCGTCTGGATCTGTCGGCGTCGGTGGCGGCGGGGGCGGGGGCGGTTCGGGAGCCTGCGGAGGCGGCGGCGCCGGCGGCGCGGGCGGCGGAGGCGGAGCGGGAGGCTGTCCAGGAACGGGTGGCTTCGGCGGACAAGCGGGGGGAGCGTCGATCGCGCTCGCGCTCATCGACTCGGCGTTGATCGTTCCGAGCAGCTGTCAGCTCGTGAGTCGCAACGGCGGCGCGGGCGGCGCGGGCGGCGGCGGCGGAATGGGCGGCTCTGGAGGCGCTGGAGGGATGGGCGGGGCTCCGTCGACGGGCATGTTTCGCAGCGGCGGCGGCGGCGCGGGCGGCAACGGATCCTCTGGCAGCAATGGCGGGCGCGGCGGCGGCGGCGCGGGTGGAGCCAGCGCGTGCATCGTGACCAACCGTCAACCGTACATGCCTGGTCCGATGTCACTCATGGGCATCTGCACGGTTGGCTCTGGCGGCTCTGGCGGCAGCGGTGGAAACGTCGGCTCGACCGGTCAGTCGTCGCCCATCATCCACATTATGTAGCGCAGCGAGGCGCTCTTCGAGAGGCGCTCGCGGAAACATGTCCCCACTTACCAAACGGTAAGCGAGGGTTATGGTCCCGCTCCCGGCGCAAACCCGAGCCCCGGTGACGACTGCGGCCCGAACTGCATCGACGGTGGCGGCGGCGGCCGACCGCCCGCCGGTCCCTCTCGGCGAAGCATGCGCAAGAGCGCGGAGGGGATGTTGATCTGAAAGCGCGAGGTGACCGTCGAGCCTTCGCGCGCCGCGGTCCACGCGAGCCGCAAGGGCGCGGGGCTCTCGCCGCGGATGCGACCGAAGTCCGCGCCGAGCACGAACGGCCCCTCGCTCGCGGCGCCGAGGACCGCGGGAGCTGTGCCCGCGGTGCGCCCATCGAGCCTGCGGAGCTGGTCGCGTCCGTTGGGGCCGACGAGGACGGCGAGCTGCTCGCCCGAGACCGCGAGCGTGACCTCGTTCGGCGGCGTTGGCGTTGGCGCGCGCTGACCTCGTTCGAGTCCCAGACGGTCGCCAGGGAGCGAGGCCGCACGCCGCGCCGGCAGTCGAACGAAGACGGCGTTGCGCTGACCGGTGATCGTCGCGGGCGCGTCGCCGATGCGCATTCCTCGGAGCCACGCGGCGCGCGGAAGCCTGGAGATCACGCCGAGCGCGCCCTGCCCCTGGTCGGTCTGCGACGCGAGCACGGTGACCTCGTACGCGGGCTGCGCGGCGCTCGGCGAGCTTCCTTGCGGCGCGGGCCGAGTCGGACGCGCGGGCGTCGGCGCGGGCGCTTCGGAGAGCGCGACGACGACAGCGTCGCCTGTGTTCGCGAAGAGCGCTTCGAGATCGGCCGTCGCGAGCTCGGGCGTCGGAATCCGCGAGCCGAGCACGTCGAGGATCAAGCGCGTCCCAGTGCGCAAGTGCTCGCGCGTCGCGTCGGCGGGGTTGCGCAGCGCGGCCGCGACGAGCGAGTCGGGCGCGAGGCGCGCGGCGAGCGGGTGGACGCGAGGCGAGTCGACGGCGCGGAGCGTTCCTCGGGTGATCGGCGAGGCGCCAGAGGCGGCGAGCTCACCGCGCGCGTCGACGAGGATGGACGAGGACTGCACCTCGAGCTTGACGACGAGGCGCCCGAGGTCCGCGAGAAACGGCTCGACTTGCGTCGCAAACGCGCGGATTCGATTGGCGAGCGGCTCTGGGTCGCCGAGGTCGGGAGGAGTCGCCCGATCGTCGCGCGCTTGCTGCGCGGCGGTCGCGAGCGCTGCGCCGCCCTCTTCGAAGACGCGACGCATGTACGGAATCAGCGCCGATCGCGCGCTGTCGCCGTCCACTTCGAGCACGGCGTCGTCCGTCTCTTCACCGCGCCGCGCGGACTCTTGCGCGACCCACCGTGCGTTTTGCGCGAGGGAGCGCTCGGCGGTCGAGCACACGAGCCTCGGAGCGACGGCGCCCGCGACGCCGACGACGGCGCACTTCCAACCGCCATCGCGCCCGCCGGTCGTCCGCGCGGTGAGCACGTCTCCCACGCCATCGGTTCGGACGAGCCGAAACCTCGTCGAGAGCGTCGAGCCCAGCGACGCTGGCGCGCTCGGGACGAACGCGAGCGTCACCTCCCGTCGCTCGGGGGTGCCGGTCACGACCAGGTCGATCGGCTTCGAGAGGTCGACCGCGGCGAGCATCGTCGAGTCGAACCCGAGCACGAGCGACATCCCGATCTCGAACGGGACCACCGTCCCTACGAGCGCGCCGACCGCGCGCACCGACTCGCGCGGGTGACCGAAGTGCGCGGTCACGAGCAGGTCCGCGGGCTTCGTGGGAGGTGGCAGCGCGCGCGGGCCAGCGTCGAGCTGCGCGCCAGGGCTCTTGCAGCCGTTGAATCCGTGTGCGCAGAGGGCGAGCGAGAATACGTACGCGAACTTCGCGCGAGAGTGAGCCTTCACGGCGACGGACTGTACAGCGAACGCCCGCTCGGCGCTCGCTCAGGACAGGCCCTTGTACTGACGCCATACGTTTCGCGTGTTGAAATCGTACTCGTAGAGCGGCCGCATCCTCGTGGCGACCCACGTCTTCTGCTCTTCTTCGCTCATGGGGACGATCCTGGCCTGCGCGGCGAAATACGCAGTCCAGTAAGCGTTCTCGAGCGCCTCCCACTGCAAGAGCTCTTGGAGGTTGGTGTCGCGCCAGTCATCGTGAACCTGCACGCGCACCTCGCGCTCTGCGTCGAGCTTGCGCTTGAAGTTCTCGACCGCGAAGCGATGCTCGAGCGCCATCGCCTCGGCATAGTAATGGGGCGCGACGGCGAAGTAGTTGTAGACCACAGGATCGGGCGTCACTGAGTTGACCGAGCTGCAGTGACGACAGGTCACGCTCTCGGCCTTGTGAAAGATCGTTCGATGCAGCTCGCTGCCGCAGCGAACGCAGGCGACGGGCTTGCTCCAGACCTTTTCGAGCCGGGTCCACAGCGTCTGGACGAGCTCGACGTTCTTCTTGGTTCGATAGCGCTCCCAGGTCTCCTCCATCCACCAAAGGGCCCGCTGGAGCGTGGCCTGCGCCTGCCGCTCGGCGCCCGTGTCCATCGCGAGCTGGAGCGCCACCTGCTCGCTGAACGTGTTGGAGAGCTTCTGATCGAGGTCTTTCTTTCGTACATCGAGCGCGGTCATCGCGTTGCCGAAGGCGATCGTGTCGAGCCCCGGGTCCGCGAGCATCCCCGCGAAGCCTGCGTCGGCCTCGCCGGTGATTTCCGTGAGCCGCTGGGTGACCTTGGTGACGAAGCCGTTCCACCGGTCGAGGATTTGCTGAGAGCTCTGCGAGGTCATGAGTGCGGTCGCTTTCCTCGCGGGACGATATCGCGATTCCGCCGGGTCTGCGGTCCCGAGACAACCGCCCGCGGCGGTGCTCCAATGGCGACGGTCGATGGAGATCCACACAAAGAGCATCGAGCAGCGAATGGACTGGCTCTTCGCGCTCGCGCGCACGCACTCCGAGCAGTTCACCTCACCCGAGAGCTGGCTCTCTCGACGACGCTACCTCGCGGAGCACCCCACGGCGGTGCTCGTGCTCAAGTGCATGGACGGGCGCATCAACATCCCCGTCGCGACCGACACTCCGCCAGGGATTATTCAGCCGTTTCGCAACCTGGGCGGGATGTTCAACCTCGGCTGGCCCCACCTCGGCGAGACCCTCGCGCGCGCGGTCGAGCAGGTCGTGGCCAGCGGGCGTCGCGCGCTGCTGCTCATCACCTATCACTTCTCCAAGGGAGATCGTCACCGCGGATGCGCGGGGTTCAACTACGACACCGAAGCGGCGATCGCGCACACCCGGGCGATCAAAGCGCAGGTCGAGCACACCTTCGGCGTCGGTCACCAGACGGTCTACCCCCTGCTGTGCGGCTTCGAGACCGACGCGGACGCGCTCGTGTTGCACGGCGAAAACGGGGACACGCTCTCGCTCGCCGACCTCTCTTCGGCCGACGTCGAGGCGTTGCCCCAGCGGATCGAAGAGCTCTTCGACGACATGCCCCAACAGGTGCGCAACGATCTCGTCCCGCTCCTGCGCGGAAACCTCGCCCACATCCGCAAGCTCCACCGCGAACCGCCGCGAACGTTGGACATCCAGCACCGCGAGTGGATGATCTGCGTCGGGCGCGGGTTCGACTTCATGCACACGCCCAACATGGGGCTGATCATCGGCCCCTACAGCCCCGACCTGGCGCAGCCCATCTACAAGGCTGCGTCGATCATCGAGGCGAACATGAAGCACGGTCGCGTGCCAGACGACGGGTTTCTGTTGCTCGCTTCTTCGCCGTTCGAGGAGCACGGCGTCGACCGCGCGCGCGCGACGCTCAAGGCGCAGTTCTTGGGCGAGTTCGCCGCGTCCGTGATCGAGCGTCAGTTTCCTGCGCTCGCGACGAAGATGCGCCGTCGCACGTGCGTGCTCGACTGGCACACGCGAGAGCTCGTGCAAGTGTGAGCGCATCGCGCGGCGGCTCAGCGCTTCTCGTACATCGCGTTCTTGCAGTAACGGCACTTGAAATCGAGCGGCTTCTCTTGCGGCGCTCCGCAGGTGAAGCAGCTCATGATCGTGCTCGGGTCGACCTTGATGTTCGCCCAAGGGGCGAGCTTCGCGGTGCTCTGCGCGTTGGCAAAGACGCTCGAGACGCTGCCTCCCACGGTCTGCGGCGCGTGCTCGCGCGCGCCGACGTCGCGGCCGTATCGCTCTCGCTCGATCGAGACGAAGCTGCGGAGCCGCGCGCGAAACATCTCGACCCGGTGCGCGCTCGGCGGCGAGAGCGAGAGTCTAGACAGCGTCGCAGATGGCAGGACCTGCTCGAGCTCGTCCCCCGCGAAGCGCGCGAGCGCCGTCAGCGCGCGCTCGAACTCTTCGACCGTCGCCCCCGCGCGCTGGCCGGACTTCATCGCGCACTCGACGCGCAGGTGCGCCGGGTCCGCGCCGATCTGATAGTGGCCGAGCGCCTCGTCCCAGGCTCGCCCGCCGCCGGGAGGGCACGCGAGCGCGCGGCCGCGGAGGTACTCGAGGTGCTGATCCAGCCGACGATCGAGCGACTCGATTGTGTGTGTCACCGTGGCTTCGTCCACGCCTCAGCCTCCTTGTCGCGCAAAGCGCCCTGTCAGAACTGCAGGTCTCCGTCGGCCTTCGCGCTCGCGTACTTCTGCGCGTAGAAGCTCTGCAGCTCGGTCATGCGGGTCATCATGCCGATGTCCGCCATCATCTTGGTCATCCAGTACGTGCTCATGTTGGACCAGTCGAGCGCGCTGATGTTGAACGCCTGCTTGAGCATGGCGTTGACGTCCTTGCCAGACGCCGCCCAGGCCTGCTGCGCGCCGCCGATCTCGCAGTACTTCTCGAAGGAGACGGGCTCTGCGCCGCCGGCGGTGTGCATCTGCCCGCTCGCGCCGGTCGCGTTCATCGCGGCGGCGCCTGCTGCTCCGGCGGCGCCGTAGGTTCCCGCGCCCGAGCCGCTGAAGGCCTTGCCGTAGATGGTCGCGATCGTCGCCGTCGTGTCCATGCTCATCCTGCGGACCCACTCACCGGAGACGCGGTCCCACTTGGCCTGGTCCATGCCATTTTGCGCGAGCAGCGCTTGAAAGTCCGGCATCGACAGGCCGGTGGCCTGACGCGCGGCGATGCCGGCGTACTGCTCGACGGTGACGCCCTCGACGGGCGCGAGGAGCTCGCTGTTTTGCGCGGCGAACGTGTTCTGCTTGCTCTGGGTCTGCTTCATCCGCGCCGCCATCATGCGGCTCTGGATCTCGCTGCTGTTGAAGAGGTGATCGTCGACGGCCCCTCCCGACGGCGTCCCGTAGTACTTCATGAACGTGAGCTTGACCCACTCGTACTGCTCGCGGTGGCGGTAGCCAAACTGCTGCAAGAGCTGCTTCTGCTTCGCGGGATCGGGCTGGTTGTCCTCGATCTCGAACATCTGAAAGAAGAAGTCATCGAGCTGCCCCTGCGAGAGCGGGCCCCACTCGTCCTGCCACTGTTGCGGAGGACAGTTCTCGCCGGCGGCGCGTCCGTCGCGCTCCCGGACGTTCATCTCCATCTGCTCCATGGAGAAGTCCGCTTCCCGCGCGTGCTCCTGCCACTTGGCAGGGTTGGCCATGAAGTCTGCGAGGAGGGTTCCAGGCGAGCCGGGCTCCTTCTTGATGCCGACCTGCGGCGCCATCGCGGGCGCCCCGAAGGACGGCACCGGAGCGGTGTAGCTCGGGCCGGCGCTCATCTGCGCGGGGGCGTCCTTCTTGAGACCCAAGAGCGTGAGGATCCAGTCGATGAATTTCTGCAGCATGACAGCGTCGTTCCTGCGACGAGGGAATAGCCGAGCGCCCCGCGCAACTCCCTCGGTCATGGCGCGAGCCCGTAGCGCGTAGCACAACGAGCACCGTTCGCGAAGCAACCGACAACGACAACCTCGTCGGCGGGGCCATGGAAAATCATGGAGCAGCCGGCGCTCGACGCTCGGCCCGCGATTTTTCTTCCCGCGATCGCGCTGTCGCAAGAGCGCAAATCGAGGGCGGCTTGTTGTCCTCTAAAGGGCGGGCATGATACCGAGCCGCGGCTCGGAGCCGAACACTCCCCCTCAATTGCCGCAGGAGACCACTGATGTCCGCGACGTCCCGCACAGAGACCGTCGCCATGCTCGCGAAGATGACTCGTGAGATGCGCGCGACGATCCTCTCGATGATCACTCAGGCCGGCAGCGGTCACCCGGGAGGTTCTCTCTCGGTGATCGACTTCATCGCTGCGCTGTTCTTCACGCGACTGAAGCACGACCCGAAGAACCCGACGTGGGCCGACCGCGATCGGTTCGTTCTGTCCAAGGGGCACGCGGTGCCCGCGCTGTACGTCACCCTCGCCAAGCGCGGCTACTTCGACGAGTCGCAGCTCATGACGCTGCGCCAGCTCGGATCGCCCCTGCAGGGGCACCCGGTCAATCGATTCATGGCCGCGTGCGAGGCGCCCACGGGCTCGCTCGGCCAGGGGCTCTCGGTCGCGCACGGAATGGCGCTCGCGGCCAAGCTCGACAAGAAGAGCTACACGACGTTTTGCCTCATGGGCGACGGCGAGATCCAAGAGGGTCAGGTCTGGGAAGCCGCGATGAGCGCGAGCAAATTCGCGCTGGATAACCTCGTCGCCATCGTCGATTGGAACGGCGGGCAAATCGACGGTTCGATCACCGAAGTGATGCCGTCGCTCGAGCCCGTGGTGGCGAAGTTCGAAGCGTTTGGCTGGGACGTCAAAGAGATCGACGGCCACGACTTCGACGCGATCCTCGACTCCATCGCCTGGGCCGACGAGCGCGGCGGCAAGCCGAAGTGCATCGTGGCTCGCACGGTCAAAGGCAAGGGAGTCTCGTTCGTCGAGCACCCGACGAAGTACCACGGCGCAGCGCTCACCAAAGACGAGCTGGCCAGAGCCCACGCAGAGCTGAAGGAGGCGAAGTGATGTCTACGGTCAAGCCCATCGCCACGCGACAAGCGTTTGGAGAGGCCCTCGCCGCCGTCGGCGCAGAGCACAACGAGGTCGTCGTGCTCGACGCCGACCTTTCCAAGAGCACCAAGAGCGAGCTGTTTGCGAAGAAGTGCCCCGATCGGTTCATCCAGATGGGCATCGCCGAGCAGAACATGCTGGGCGTCGCCGCGGGCCTGGCCCTCTCGGGCAAGGTCACTTTCGCGTGCTCGTTCGCCTGCTTCGTCGCGGGCCGCTTCGAGACCATCAAGATCTCTGTGGCCTACGCAGGCGCTCGCGTCCGCGTCGTGGGAACGCACGCCGGCGTCGGCATCGGCGAGGACGGCTACTCGCAGATGGGCCTCGAAGACGTGGGTCTCATGCGGACGCTCCCCGAAATGGTGGTTCTTCAACCGTCGGACGACGTCGAGACGCACGCGATGGTGCGCTGGTTGGTGACGGACTGCACGCAGCCCGCCTACCTGCGCTTGACCCGACAGAACCTCCGTCGCCTGCACCCCGACGGCTGGACATGGACGCCCGGCAAGCTCGACGTCCTGCGCGAGGGCACCGACGTCGCGATCATCGCGAGCGGCGGCCCTGTGATGAACGCGATGGACGCCGCGGAGGCGCTCGCCAAAGAGGGGCGCTCGGTCGCGGTCGCCAACCTCTCGAGCATCAAGCCCCTCGATCACGCAGGGATCGCCGCGCTCGCGAAGAAGGTGAAGCTCATCGTCACGGTCGAGGACCACAACGTGATCGGCGGCATTGGTTCGGCCGTGGCCGAGGTCGTCGCCGAGACGGGCGGCGCGCGAGTGCACCGACACGGAGTGCTCGACGTGTTCGGCGAGTCGGGCACGCCAGAGGCGCTCTACGAGAAGCACCGGCTCGACCCGAAGGGCATCGCCGAGGTCGTTCGCGAGCAGCTCGCGCGCTGAAGCGAATGGGGGGCGGCTTGGAGCGCGACCGTCGCGCGCTCGATGAAGTTCGATCGCTTCAACGAGTGCCCCCTTTACGCGGCAAACGAACACGGACATAGTTCGTCCCGCGATGGTTCGTCGCTCGACACCCGGTCGTCCGACCGGAAAATACACGCAAGCGGTGCGACTGTTTCAGTTGTTTCACCGCTTGGAGAATTCGCCGGAAGGCGTGCGCATCGACGACCTCGCTCGCGAGCTCGACGTCACGCCGCGATCGGTTCGACGCGACCTCAAGGCGCTGCAGGGCGCAGAGATCGAGCTCGAGTCCGTCGACAACGAGGGCGAGCGCCGCGTGCGCCTCGCGAGGACGGGCAAGAGCACCGAGCCGATCCGCATGACGCGGTTTCAGCGCTACTCGCTGGCGGCGGTGCGACGCGCGTTCGACGTGCTCGAAGGCACGCCGTTTCACGACGACCTCTCGCAGCTGTTCGCCAAGCTCGCGCAAGGCAACGCCGCGGACCCCAACGCGGCCAACGAGGGCCTCGCCGAGCGCTTCGTGTACATCCCGGACGCGCCGAAGAACTACAAGAAGTTCAAGGACCAGCTCTACGAGATCTACGACGGCGTCCTGCGCTCGCTCACGCTGTCGTTTCTCTACGACGGCGGCACGACGATGGGCATGCGCAGGCTCGAGCCGTACTGCCTGGTGCTCTACCGCAACGGCCTCTACCTCGTCGGCAAGGACGTGGCGAAGAAGGAGTTTCGAACGTTCGCCGTCGAGCGCATGCGCCGCGTGCGCGCGCTTCCGCAGGCGCCCTTCACGCGCGATCCGATGTTCGATCCGAGCAAGCTCTTCGACGGAGCGTTCGGGCTCATCGCCGGCGGCGAGCGTCACAAAGTGGTGGTCGAGTTCGAGGCTCGCGTCGCGACGTGGATCGAAGAGCGCGAGTGGCACCCCTCGCAAAAGGTCACGCGCCAGGTGGACGGCGGGGTGACGATCGAGTTCGACGTGGCGCTCTCTGAAGAGCTTGTTTCGTGGGTGCTTCGATGGGGCGCGAGCGCGCGAGTGATCGAGCCCGCCGGGCTGATCGAGCGCGTGCGCAACCAGTTCTTGCGCGCGGCCGCTCAGTACGGAGAGGTCGCATCGACCGCGAGCAGCGCCGCGAACTAGCGAGCGACAGCGGGCCGCGGGGATGGGGCCGCAGAGACTCCCGCAAACGAGGCCAGCGGCGCGACGACGTCTCCGCTAGAGGCGGGACTACAGAGCTACGAGAGTGGGAGCGGCGAGCAGCGGGCTCACTTGAAAAGAGGTGTGTCTCGCACGGGGTTGACAAACCCCGTGCTGGACGCCGTTCGAAGACTCACGGCGGAAGGTGCGCTTCGCGCGACCACCGTCAGCGACGCAGCGTTCAAGGAAGCGTATCTTTTAGGACGATCGGCGGGATCGCAGTGAACGGGGACATGGGAATCGCG